>OLQH01000358.1_pt1 | contig 52339 bp, 53 predicted proteins | sample 1672671 | NCBI WGS metagenome assembly OLQH01 (sample SAMEA3136712, study PRJEB25190) | human gut metagenome
CCTCTGAATTATGGGCTGCTGTTTGTATCTGTCCTGGCTATGGCGGTATTTTTTTCCGTACATCACCTGGTGATCTATTATCTGCTCCAGCCCTACAACGTGAATATGGAGGCGAAAAGCAGTACGTATTCTATTGTAAACGGGGCAACATATTTTTTGTGTTATATGTGCATTAAAATTCAGGCTCCAACCATCATATTTGCAAGTCTGACGATTCTTTTTTCTGCGCTTTATATCGGTGCCGCATTGTTTTTGGTTTATCGGTATGCACCGGTCAGATTTCGCCTCAAACAATAATTTTATATACATTATGACCGGCAATTTGGTAAATAATAAAAATACAGAATAAAAAATAAGGAGGTTACGCATATGTATCGTTATTTGCCAATACGCCGTGTATACGCCAGAGAAGTGCTGGATTCCAGAGGAAATCCCACTGTTGAGGTAGAGGTTACCGTAGGAGAAGGAATAGTAGGAAGAGAGGGATATCTGGGGAGGGCTCTGGTTCCGTCAGGTGCCTCTACGGGCAGATTTGAGGCAGCAGAGCTGCGGGATGGAGATAAACGATACTATGGACTGGGGGTGCAGAAGGCAGTTTCAAATGTTAATACAAAACTGGCCGATGCTGTATTAGGGGAAAATGCCTTAAACCAGAGTCACATCGACTATCTGCTGCTCCAGGCTGACGGAACTAAAAATAAAGAGAATATAGGGGCAAACGCGGTTCTGGGTGTTTCTATGGCTGTGGCCAGGGCTGCGGCCAAGGCATTGCGGGTTCCTCTGTATCAGTATATCGGGGGCTGCCACGCAAGAAGAATGCCCGTGCCTATGATGAATATTCTGAACGGCGGAAAGCATGCAGATAATACGGTAGACCTTCAGGAGTTCATGATTATGCCTGTGGGTGCAGACAGTTTTTCCTCGGGACTGCAGATGTGCGCTGAGATTTACCATAATCTGAAGGTGATACTAAAGGGGGAAAATCTGGCTACTGCGGTGGGTGATGAAGGCGGATTTGCCCCGGATGTTCAGGGGTCAAAGGAGGTCCTGGAGCTTATGTGTCAGGCAGTGGAAAAGAGCGGTTATAAGCTTCGTGAGGACATCTGCTTTGCAGTGGACGCGGCTGCAAGTGAACTCTACGACAAAGAAAAGGATTACTATTATTTCCCTGGAGAGAGTGAGATGAAGGGAGATACCGTCACAAGAACGGCAAAGGAGATGGTAAACTATTACAAGGAGCTTATGGATGAATTCCCAATTGTCTCAATTGAAGACGGACTGCACGAGGATGACTGGGACGGCTGGAAGCTAATGACGGAAAAGCTGGGTGACAGGGTGCAGCTGGTGGGGGACGACCTTTTTGTGACAAATATAAAGAGGCTTGCCTGCGGTATAAAGCTGGAGGTAGCCAATGGGATTCTCATCAAGCTGAATCAGATCGGGACAGTATCTGAGGCTCTGGATGCCGTGGAGATGGCCCATAAGGCAGGCTACCGGGCTGTGATCTCACACCGCTCAGGAGAGACAGAGGACACCTTTATCGCAGATCTGGCGGTTGCCGTAAATGCGGGACAGATTAAGACGGGAGCCCCCTGCAGGACTGACCGGACGGCAAAATACAACCAGCTGCTGCGAATAGAGGATACTCTGGGAAATATAGCCCAGTACGACACACCTTTTATCTGAGAAGTATAGGGGGAAGAGGGAAGCGTATCCCCTCTCCTCCTGATTTTTGTTATATTTCCGAAAAACAAGTTGAAAAACTTTTACCTCTATGGTAAAATTATCTTGTTTGACAATTAGGAGGTGTAATCGTGGATATTTTACGTATGGTTCTGACCATAATTTTCGTTATTGATTGTATAGCCATTACTGTTCTTGTATTGATGCAGGAGGGAAAGCAGCAGGGTCTGGGCAGCATTGCAGGTATGGCCGATACGTATTGGGGCAAGAACAAAGGAAGATCTATGGAAGGAAACCTGGTTCGCGCTACGAAGATTACAGGATTTTTATTTTTTGTACTGGCATTAGTATTAAACCTGAAGTTTTAACAGATGACACTCTTGTGAAGGAACAAGAGTGTTTTTTTCTTTTGAAGCCTCAGGGGAAAGATAGATAGGAGAAGAAGTGAATACTAAATTATTAAAGAAAAGAAGGAAAATGCTCTATGATATAATAAGCTGTAAGGAATACGAGCCTATGAGGGCAAAGGAGCTGGCTATTTTACTGGAGCTGCCGAAAGGGAAAAGGAAGGAACTCCATGAGGTTTTGGATTTGATGGTAGAGGAAGGCATCCTTGAGATTACTAAACGGGGTAGATATCAGAAAAGGTCCGGCAAAAAGCCGGATTCAAACAGGGCAGCGGATGGGACAACCGGAAAGAGAATGGACGGCAGGAGAGAAGCAGATGCAGTCTGCCCTGTGCGGAAGGAAACGAAGAAAGGGGAACCGGAAAGGGAGTATGCTGAGGGCATCTTTATCGGCCATCCCAAGGGATTTGGATTTGTAGAGGTTTCCGGGGATACAGAGGATATCTTTATTCCGGAATCCCAGGTAGAGAATGCGGTGCATATGGACCGCGTGAGAGTGCTTCTTTCCCCGGGACCGGAATCTCACGGAAGAAGACGGGAAGGCAGTATTGTTAAGATACTGGAACACGGCACAGTCCAGGTGGTTGGGACATATCAGAGAAACAGTCATTTTGGGTTTGTGATAGCGGATAATGCAAAGTTTTCCAGGGATATATTTGTACCCATGGAGTGCTCGAAAGGCGCTGTGACAGGGGACAAGGTGGTAGCGGTAATTACGGACTACGGGACAAAGAATAAGAGCCCGGAAGGCAAGGTTGTGGAGATACTGGGTCACTTTAATGAGGCTGGGGTGGATGTCCTTTCTATCGCCAAAGGGTATGATCTGCCTATAGAATTTCCGGAAAAAGTAAACAATCAGGCGGCAAAGGTGAAGGAGTATCTGATTCCGGGAGATTTTGACAGCAGGATGGATCTGAGAGAGTGGACGATAGTGACAATTGACGGAGAAGACGCCAAAGATCTGGACGACGGCGTATCCCTTACCAAGGAGGGGGATATCTATCATCTGGGGGTCCATATAGCGGATGTCAGCAATTATGTGCAGTATAACAGCGCTCTGGACAGAGAGGCGCTGAAAAGAGGGACAAGCGTATATCTGGTAGATCGCGTAATTCCAATGCTGCCGCCCCGTCTGTCAAATGGTATCTGTTCCCTGAATCAGGGAGAGGATCGGCTGGCTTTGAGCTGTCTGATGGATATCGACGAAACCGGACAAGTAGTTTCCCATCAGATTGCGGAGACAGTGATCCGGGTAAGCAGGAGAATGACTTACACGAATGTGAAAAGGATTCTTGAACAGGAGGATGGATCTGCAGCCGGAGAATATGAAGAGTTAGTTCCGCTGTTTTTCCTGATGAAGGAGGTATCCGATCTTCTGAGAAAGAGAAGGGAAAAACGGGGAGCGATTGACTTTGATTTCCCCGAAAGCAAGATCCTTTTGAACAGTCAGGGCAGACCGGTGGAGATCTATCCGTATGAGCATAATGTGGCTACAAAGATTATTGAAGATTTTATGCTGATCGCCAACGAGACAGTTGCAGAGGAATTCTGCCGTGCAGAGATACCCTTCGTGTACCGGGTACATGAAGAACCGGATGAGGAAAAGATGGAAGCAGTTCTTCAGATGATTCATAACTTTGGCATTCCGGCTGTAAAGTCCAAGCAGAAGATTCATCCTAAGGAGATTCAGAAAATATTAAAGAGAATAGAAGGAACACCGGAGGAGCCTCTCTTTTCCCGGCTGCTTCTCCGTTCTATGAAACAGGCGAAATATACGCCGGAGTGTACCGGGCACTTTGGGCTTGCGGCCAGATATTACTGTCATTTTACCTCGCCTATCCGCAGATATCCGGATTTGCAGATTCACAGAATCATTAAGGAAACACTCCGGGGCAGAATGAACGAAGAGAAAATCCGCCATTATCAGGACATCCTGGAAGACGTATCTGTCCAGTCCAGCGCCATGGAGCGCAGGGCAGAGGAGGTTGAGCGGGAGACAGATAAGCTGAAGAAAGCAGAATATATGTCATCCCGGATCGGCTGTGTGTTCCAGGGAATTATCTCCGGGGTTACGGAGTGGGGAATCTATGTGGAACTGCCCAACACAGTGGAAGGCCTGGTTCATGTAAACACACTCAGAGATGATTACTATGTATTTGACAAGGAGCACTACCGGATTGTGGGAGAGGTGACGAAAAAGACCTATGGACTTGGCCAGAAAGTGACCGTACGGGTAGAGGATGCTGATATGATAACCAAGACCATAGATTTTGTACTGGCAAAGGAAGGAAAGGAGGATGAGGAGAATGAGCAAGGAATCGGGCAGCCGTCTGATTGCAAATAATAAAAAAGCCTATCATGATTATTTTATTGAGGACAGCTACGAGGCGGGGATTGCCCTGGCTGGCACGGAGGTGAAGTCTCTGCGCATGGGTAAATGCAGTATAAAGGAGTCTTTTCTTAGGATTGAACAGGGAGAAGTGTATATCTACGGGATGCATATCAGTCCTTACGAAAAAGGCAATATCTTTAATAAAGATCCTCTGCGCGTGAGAAAGCTTCTGCTCCATGATTATGAAATCAGGAAAATTGCAGCTAAGATCGCAGAGCAGGGATATACTCTGGTGCCCCTGAAGGTTTATTTTAAAGGGAGTCTTGTAAAGGTGGAGATAGGGATTGCAAAAGGGAAAAAGCTTTACGATAAGAGACAGGATATTGCAAAGAAGGATCAGAGGCGGGAGGCCGAGAGAGACTTTAAAGTAAAAAACTTATTTTAAGCAGAGTTCTTATGTAATGAAAAACAGGGCAGCCGCAGCTGCCCTGGAATAGAGAAGTATAGGAAAACAATATCGAAAGAGTTTGTAAATTACTGTATCTCAATTAATTTAGGCTGTTCCTTATCCAAAACCTGAGGTGCCTCTTTGGGAACTGCCAGACGAAGAACGCCGTTTTGGAACGCGGCTTTGATATCTTCCTGTCTGATATCCTCGCCCACATAAAAGGTTCTCTTGCAGGTACCCTGGAAGCGTTCTCTGCGAAGATATTTCCCTTTATTATCTTTCTCGTCTTTGTTCTCTGTATGGTTTGCAGAGATTGTCAGATAACCGTCCTTCAGTTCTGCCTGGATATCTTCCTTGGTATATCCCGGAAGTTCCATGTCAATCACATAGCTGCCGTCTTTTTCCTGGATATCTGTCTTCATCAGAGATGAACGGCCAGCGGTTTCAAAAGGTGTAGTGAAAAATGGGTCACTGAACATTTCATCAAATAAATCAAAAGGTCTTCTAAATAACATAGGTCATTCCTCCTTATTCCTCTTTATGTTATCCTGGCAATTGTCTGCCTTCATAACAGTTGCTGTTTTATTTGTTCTATATGTTTTATAACACATATTATTAGCACTGTCAATGGGTGAGTGCTAATTTTATGCTTGTTTTATAATATTTATAATTTGTTCAGAATTCTTAGGTTTTAGACTTATACTGTACATTTATTTACTTTCTATTATAAAAATGATAAAATGAACAAAAGAATACCTTTTTAAAACGAGGACAGGAGGCATGACAATGGAAGACAAGCTATATCAGATGATGGATTGGCCAAAGATTGAAGCTGTGGTTTACTCTGAGGAGAGTACCCCCCGCAATCTTTTAGGTCCCCGGGTTACAGAAGAAGGGATATTGATTCAGTGCTTTTATCCGCAGGCAGAAAAAGTCAGCGTGCATGTAATAAAGGATGGCAAGACGTATGAAATGGTGATGGAGGATGAAGGGGGATACTTTGCCGTGCTGATACCCGGAAAGAATATTCCTCTGTATCGTCTGGTTGTGGAGAATAAGGAAGAGACCTTGGAGGTTTATGACCCGTATGCATTTCCCACGCAGATTACTCCGGAGGAGGAGCAAAAGTTTAATGCAGGAATCTGTTACGACATCTACAAAAAGCTGGGAGCTCACCGAATGACCCTGAACGGGGTAGAGGGAACGTACTTTGCGGTGTGGGCACCCAACGCCATGAGAGTCAGTGTTGTGGGAGATTTTAACCGGTGGGACGGAAGGGTATATCCTATGAACCGGCTGGATGTCTCCGGGATCTATGAGCTTTTTGTTCCTGAAATTGAATGCGGGGCTCTTTATAAGTATGAGATCAAGGCAAAAGGCGGCCTTACTTATCTGAAAGCGGATCCGTATGCTTTTGGGCAGCAGCTGCGTCCTGACACGGCGTCCGTCATCCGCGATATTTCGGGATTTTTCTGGGAGGATGAAGACTGGATTGCCCGCAGGGAGAAAACGGATTATACGAAGGAACCGGTAAGCGTTTATGAGCTTTATCTGGGATCCTTCTGCAAGCCGGAGACCGGAAGAACCTATTGCAACTACAGAGAGCTTGCTCCGAAAATCATTGAATACGTAAAAGAGATGGGGTATACCCACATAGAACTGATGCCTGTCATGGAACATCCCTTTGACGGTTCCTGGGGGTATCAGGTAATCGGCTACTACGCGCCCACTGCCCGGTATGGTACGCCGGAGGACTTTATGTTTTTCATGAATGAAATGCATAAAGCGGGAATCGGTGTAATCCTTGACTGGGTACCGGCTCATTTTCCCAGGGACACGTATGGATTATCCGCTTTTGACGGGACATGCCTTTATGAACACCAGGATCCCCGCCAGGGAGCTCATCCTCACTGGGGCACTCTGATCTATAATTACGGAAGGCCTCAGGTATGCAATTACCTGATAGCCAACGCGCTGTTCTGGATTGAACAGTACCATGCGGACGGCATCCGTATGGATGCGGTGGCGTCTATGCTTTATCTGGATTATGGCAAGAATGACGGAGAATGGGTGGCTAATATCTATGGCGGAAATCAGAATCTGGAAGCCATGGAATTCCTGAAGCATGTGAACAGTATGATTCATAAGCGCGGAAAAGGAGCATTGTCCATAGCGGAGGAATCCACTGCATGGCCGAAGGTGACAGGCAGTCTGGATGATGACGGCCTGGGCTTTGACATGAAGTGGAATATGGGCTGGATGAATGATTTCTTAAGCTATATCAAACAGGACCCTTATTTCCGTTCCGGGTGCCACAATGAACTTACCTTCAGCATGGTTTATGCTTACAGCGAGCACTTTATGCTTGTGCTGTCTCATGATGAGGTAGTGCATGGAAAGGCTTCCATGCTCGGAAAGATGCCCGGAACCAGGGAAGAACAGTTTGAAAACCTGAAGGCCAGCTATGGCTTCATGATGTGCCATCCCGGGAAAAAACTGTTATTCATGGGACAGGATATCGGAGAATATGATGAATGGAATGAGGATCGCGGCATAGAATGGGAGCTTCTCAATGAGCCGGATCATAAAGGGCTCAATGAATTTGTAAAGGAATTGAATTCCCTGTACAGGAATCAGCCGGCGCTATATCGGAAAGATACCAGCTGGGACGGTTTTGAATGGGTGAACTGCATCAATGCGAATGACTGCATCCTTTCCTTTGTAAGAAAAGCGGATAAGCCGGAACAGATGCTCCTTGTGGTGATGAATTTTGCCAATGTAGAAAGGAAAAATTACCAGGTAGGCGTGCCGCTTAACGGTAAATATAAAGAGATTCTGAATTCAGATGCCAAAGTCTTCGGCGGCGAAGGCAGAGTGAATTCCAGAATGAAGCCTGCACTTGAGGAGCCCTTTGACGGAAAAGATTATTCCATTAAAATGACTCAGGCGCCTCTCAGTATCAGCATTTTCTCCTATCAGCCCTATACCAAAGAGGAACTGAAGGAAATTGCCAGGAAGAAGGCGGAAAAAGAGAAAAAAGCGAAAGAAGCGGCAAGAAAGAAACAAGGGGCAAAAAAGGCAGCGCCCAAAACCCTGAAGGAAGAACTGGCAGATAAGGTTTTTGAGGCCGATGCGGCCATTTCGGAGAAGGGAGAGGTGGAAAAGCCAGTCAGAGTGATAAAAACCCGTAAAAAGGCGGAGAAAGAATGAACAGATTTATCGTATTGACAGCAGATGTGGCAGAAGAACTGGCGCTGGGGCAGAAGCTTTTAAAAGCGGCACCCCAGACCATGCTCGATTTGCTTATCCGAGTGGTTATTTGTGTTGTAGTGTTTCTGGTAGGATCCCGGATTATCAATTTGGTGCGCAAGCTGACATCCAATGCGCTGAAAAGGGCGAATGCCAGTAAGGAAGCCAAGCAGTTCCTGGATTCCACACTGAAAGTGGGCTTGTATGCTTTTCTGATTTTCCAGATAGCGGTCAAGCTGGGGATTGACGCCACCACAATTGCTACAGTGTTAGGTTCTGCTACAGTGACCATCGGACTTGCCTTTCAGGGCAGTCTTAAGAATTGTATAGGCGGCATTCTGATCATGCTTCTGCATCCCTTCCGTGTTGGAGATTACATTATTGAAGACAACCACAAAAATGAAGGAACCGTTTCGGAAATTACCATTTTCTATACCAAGCTTGCGACTATTGACAACAAAATAATTCTCCTTCCCAATGGCTCTTTGGCGGATATAAGCATTACGAATGTAACCAATGAGGACAACAGAAGAGTGGAACTGAAGGTGGGCATTTCTTACCGGGCCGATATCCGTAAGGCGAAGGCGGTTATTAATTCTCTTATTGAGGCAAATGACAGGATTATAAAAGACAAGGAATACCGGATATTCGTGGATGATTTAGGAGCCAGCTCCGTGGTGATCGGCATGCGTTTCTGGACGAAGACAGAAGATTACTGGCCGGTGCGGTGGGATATGCTGGAAGAGATTAAGTATGCTTTTGACGAGAATGGTATTGGAATTCCTTATCCCCAGATGGATGTACATTTGGATGGAGGGAATGGGGAAGGATAGTTGTGCAAGATGCATATAAGAGGAAGGCAGGTATGATAAAACCGATTAAAGAAGAGGAACTTTTTGAAAGTCTGGAAATATTTCACCGGGGATATGAAACTGTTGCTGCAGAATTTGGTTTGACGGAGGAAAATTGTCCGGATAGAGGGAGGGCCAGTCTGCCTTATCATAAACTTCTAAGTGAATTTGAAAGCGGCACATTGATGTATGGCTATTTTGACGGGGATAAGTTGACTGGTTTTTTAGGTATGAAGATTTTGGAAGACAGCTGCAAATTAGAAGACATCATAATATTGCCGGAATATAGAAAATTGGGATATGGAACCTGTCTGCTGGACTATTGCAAGAAAAAGGCCCTGGAACTTGGAGTGAGGAAAGTGGTGTTGGGGATGATAGATGATAATATCCGGCTCAGGAATTGGTATATTAAAAATGGTTTTGTCAATACTGGCTATAAAAAGTATGAGAATGCACCTTTTACGGTAGGTTATATGCAGTGGAATAGTCAAGAAAATTAATGATTACAGATACCGGGATATTTTTGTATTCCGGTGTCTTTTTTGATTATTTAATAACATGTTTTATCGTTAAAATAAATTTGGTGAAAAATTTTAAGATAAAAAGAAAAAATACTCTTGTCAAAAAGTGATTTAGCCTTTATAATGAATAGCGTCGGTAAATTGCTGGAATAGCGCAGTTGGTAGCGCAACTGATTCGTAATCAGTAGGTCGAGGGTTCGAGTCCCTTTTCCAGCTTTAGAAAGATATCTATTTATTGAAAAAATTAACAGATATATAATTAAATAGCTATCAAACAGGTAATCGCGCATACATATTTGGATGTATGTGCGATTTTGTGAAAATAGATTAATTTAATCCTATGATTACAGAAAATTTTTACTTTTTAAATACAAGAGAAACAGAGGATAATAATCAGTTTGAACAAAATCTGTACTGTAAATGCTATATATGAGCAAATGGCGGCAATTATGGTGACAGATGATTTTTAAAAAGAAGAGTGATCTTTTGATTGCTTTTCTTTTTTTATTGGGACAATTGTCTTTTCGTTTAAAAATAAACTCTTTTTGTTGAATGATTATAGATGACATGATATGATTTATTTATCTGAGGTATATGAAGGTAATGAGGTAGAAATATGGCGAAGAGTATATATTTGGAGAAGGCAATGCTGTCAGATGAACTTACGCTTGCTGTTGAAGTAAGCGGGTATAAACAACAATGGGATGAAATCATCCGGTATCTGTCAGAAACCTATGTTGATTTTTCGCAGGAATGGAAATATTATGGTAAGGCATGGGGATGGACTTTAATGCTCAAAAGTAAATCAAAAACCTTATGTTATATAACCCCTGCGCAGGAATATTTCCAGGTATCTGTTATTTTCAACGATAAAGGCCGCGCTTTGGCGGCTGCATATGACCTGCCTGAAACCGTGCTTCAGGCAGTGGAAGCTTCCAAGAGTAACCCGAAAAATATTCCGTACGATTTCGATATCAGGACAAACACCGACACGGATATTGCGAAAAGGCTTATTGAAATACGTTCTAAAACGTAATCCGCTTTTGTTGCAGAAGACTGTTTACAAATATTAGGACAGCTTGATCATTGAGGGATTAGAATGAAATTTATAGTAATTAAAATTATGCAGGGTATGATGGCTGAAGCACAGAAGCCATGTAAAACTGACGAGCGGAATTGTTCCTATATCATGGTAAACAAATATATACGTGCTTTTTGTATTTTGGCAGTTATTATTTCTGTTTTTATATTTTGCTTTATGCCGCAATATATAAATGAATCCGTTGTAATTGCTATAGTACTGCTCGTAATTTCACTAATTATTTTATTCATTACTTTGAGGACATTATTTAAGAGATATACATTAACAGATTCCGGGCTTTCGTGTTCCGTGTCTGCCGGAAAAGTAATAAGCTATGGCGAGTTAAACAAAGCATATATAGAGTGCAGGCAGAATGAATTTGATGATGTACTGCATATCGATGGAAGGAAGACGATCCCGTTACACTTGTTTTACGGCAGTTATGATTTTATCAGGCAGCTCGAAGAAAAAGCGGATATAACGCTGGAACGAAAAGATACGAAGTTTGCCGAAAAACCCAAAATCCTTCCATTGGCGGCCATTCTCATCTTAGGTGTGATTTTATTTGTAATGAAAAATGCCTCATAGGCTTTAATAGATGAGATGCTATCCGAACTCAGCAAGAGATGTAAAGATAAAAGTGTTTCATTCACTTATACAAATACCGATACAGACATTCCCATCTGTATCGGTATTTGTTATTTAATGTATTAGTAGGCGGTAAAGTCAGTTCCTTATAGGATATTTTTTGGTAATAAAACTTGGAAGATCATTATTCTTCCTCAGAAACAATATTCTCCAAAACATTGATTAAATCATAAATATCATTAATCTGTACATTACGCTCTAATATATAGTCTTTTAAATTGATTGATAATGTTTCGAATTTTTCCCGAACCTCGGGTGCTACATAGGATGCCATACTTTCATCACCTCTTTTTGTTAGTATTTACAGATGAGAAAAAAGTATGTGAAACAGTTTAAAAAAATTTAATTAATCATAGAAGACTGCAGTGTGTGAATCGCTTTTTCGGCCCACAGAGAATCCTTTAATAAAGCTCTGCCGACGCCAATCAAATCGGCAGAATTATTTTCCAACAGCTCTTCAGCGGCAGCAGCACTTGTAATGCCTCCTGTTAATATGACAGGAATGGAGACGTGCTTTTTTATCTCCCTGGTGATTTCACTGAAATAACCCTGTTCCTGCGAAGTCGGATTCGTATATCCGCAGAAACCGCCTGATATATCAAGTAATGAAACTCCGGCTTCTTCAAAGGCTTTTGAGGCTTTGACACTGTCCTGTATGGAGCTGCCTCCGTCTGCATAATCACAGGCGCCCAGACGAACCGCAATTGGGAAATCTGTACCGGCTGTTTCACGGACAGCATTTATGATCTCCAGGTGCAATTTAATGCGTCCTTCCAAAGTGGATCCTGTATAGGAATCCGTTCTTTTATTGGTTAATGGGGAATAAAATTGATTCAATAAATATCCGTGTGCAGAATGAATCTCCACTCCGTCAAAACCCGCCAGTTTTGCCCTCCTGGCAGATTGTGCGAAAGCCTGTATCACATTTTGTATGTCTGAGTCTGCCATTTCCTTGGGCAGGGCAGGATTATTTGGTCTGGCATTTGGCAATTGTATGCTGCTGGCGCTTAATTTTTCGCAGCCCGTATTACCGCCGACAGCAACACCGCCCGCATGATTGATCTGCGCAAATGCTTTTGAACCATTTTGGTGAATGACAGAAACAAGCTTCTTTAATCCATCAATATCTTCATCACATGCAATGGAAAGCTGGTTAGGGCTTGCTTTCCCTGTCAGGCTGACATAGCTGTGTTCTGTAATGATTAATCCTATGTATCCGCCCTGCGATTTTTCTTTATAATAATCGCATAATTCTGTTGTGACCGTACCATTCTCACCGGATTTTGCTGTTGCCATAGGCGGCATGACTAAGCGGTTGCTTAATACTGTATTTTTGATTTTCAGCGGTTGTGTCAATAAACTCATAAAATTGGACCTCCTTAAATGATTGTCAGTTCTTATCTGGTCTTTTTCATTCTACCATAGTATAATCAATAAAGTAAGAACACACTATAAAGTGAGATACTATCAAAAAGGAGAGTGCAGGAATGGAGAACGAATCTGTCAATTCGAAGCCATTTACATATACAATGTCTTTGATTGGAGGAAAATGGAAAATGCAAATCCTATTTTGGCTGTGGAAATCTGAAATTATGCGTTATAGTGAACTGAAACGCTCACTTGAAGGAATTACACATAAAATGCTCAGTAATCAGCTGAAGGAATTAGAAAATGACAGACTCATCATTCGGACAGAATATCCGCAGGTTCCTCCTAAAGTAGAATATAAGCTATCGGAAAGAGGAAAAACACTCATGCCGGTATTACATTCTGTCTGTCACTGGGGGATTGAGCATATGGAAGATAAGGAATAGCCTGTTGCCTGTCATATCCCGGTTTCATCCCGGTTTCCTGCAGAATATTGTCATCCTTTTGCAGATATGCTATATTGGTACAGACAACTGAATAATAATGTCTTCAGGGCAGGGTGAAATCCCCGATCGGCGGTAAAGTCCGCGAGCGTGAAACGCAGGATTTGGTGAAAGTCCAAAACCGACAGTATAGTCTGGATTGAAGAAGGTGTGTTGAATGTCAGGATAAGTCTGACTATTTTTACACTCTTTTTCCGTAAGTCTTACTATGGCCGGCCTGCTCTGATGGCATTTATCAATACACCTGAAAATTAACGCCTGAAAGATATTATTATTCTTTCAGACGTTAATTTTTTAAGGAGGTATTGAAGATGTACAGTAAGACCAAGAAAACAGCAGCAGTTGGGATGCTCTGCGCCTTTGCCTATATAGCGACGGCTGTGGGGCGTGTCCCTGTCGTACTTTTTTTGAAGTATGATCCCAAGGACGTTATTATAGTGATAACAGGTTTCCTTTTTGGACCTACCGCTTCATTTTCGGCGGCCTTGATTGTCTCTTTTGCTGAAATGCTGACAATCAGCGAGAATGGGGTGTTAGGCCTTATCATGAATGTTATTTCCAGCTGTTCCTTTGCGTGTACGGCGGCCTTCATTTATAAGAGACGCCGGGGGCCTTTAAGGGCATTCGCCGGCCTTTTATGCGGCTGGGGACTGATGGTTGTAGCAATGATGTTCTGGAATTATTTAGTCGCTCCGATTTATATGGGCTATCCGAGAGAGGCTGTGGTCAAATTGCTGCTTCCTGCGTTCCTGCCGTTTAATCTGCTCAAAGGAGGCCTGAATACAGCAATTACAATGTTGATTTACAGGCCTGTTATTACAGCACTGCGTCGTTGTCATCTGATTGAGGCGGACGAAAATTTATGAGAATAATTGTGGTAAATATGGAGGATGGAGATGAGGAACTGTTACTGGAATTAATGAACTCGGTTTCCGTACATGAGGGAAAGATTGAGGTCATATCATCTGCTGCGGTTCCTTCTGTATCGTTTAAGGGACTGACAATAAATTGCGGGAAAAGGCAGGTATTCCGCGAGGATAAGGAGATCAGGCTGACACGACTTGAGTATGATGTGCTATATCTCCTTGCGGCACACGCAGGCCAAATTGTATCAAAAGAACTGATTTTTAAGGCTGTTTGGGGCAGCGCCAGCGAAGATACGATTAAGGTAGTGGCTAATACTGTTTCTAATCTGAGAGGTAAAATGGAACCAAACCGACACTGTCCGATATATATTAAAACTGTCTTCGGTGGGTATCTGTTTTGTGATGAAATGATTATGGATACCCCATGATAAAAGAAAAGATAGCCTGATCAGGATAAAATGAGTTATACTTATAAGCGATGAATAGAATAATAGCCAGCGGAGAATGAGCGGAAAGCAGGTGTATTTATGAAGTACTATATTGTGGATGCCTTTACAGATAAGCTTTTCCGGGGAAACCCGGCGGGTGTCTGTTTACTGGAAAGCGAACTTCCGGATCGGGTAATGCAGAAAATTGCATATGAAAACAATCTGGCAGAGACCGCTTTTTTGTTAAAGAAAGAAGATACATATTCCCTGCGGTGGTTTACTCCCGAGGTTGAGATGGATTTATGCGGACATGCGACATTGGCGACCGCTTTTGTTGTTATGAATTTTGTGGATCTGGAATTGACAAAGATAGAGTTTGAGACGCAGAGCGGAAAATTGTCGGTGGAGAGAGCGGAAGATTTATATACAATGAATTTTCCCAGCAGGATGCCTTTGGAAACAGCAGCAAATCCTTTGCTGGAAGATGCTCTTGGCTGTAAAGTCCTGGGAACCTATCTTTCAAGAGATCTTCTGGTGCTGACTGAAGCGAAAAAGCAGTTGAAAATCTTCGGGTGGATGTGGATAAGCTTGCTGCTATAAGCAAAGATATTTCTTTTGCTGTGATTGTTACTGCGAAAGGCTCAAGCTGTGATTTTGTGTCGCGTTTTTTTGCTCCGAATGCAGGCATCTGTGAAGATCCGGTTACCGGTTCGGCACACTGTACATTAATACCCTTTTGGAGCCGCAGACTTGGAAAAAACAGCATGACTGCAAAGCAGTTATCTCCCAGAGGGGGAGTGCTGTTATGTGAAGATAAGGGAGAACGGGTAAATATAAGCGGAAAAGCGGTTTGTTATCTGGAAGGCGATATTATGCTACCTGATTTAAAAGATTAGAGTATATACTTTTAATTCCCGCGGAATGCCCGCATAAATAAAAAAACATGGCTATTATGAAATCTTAATTGTATAATATGATATTGGATGAAACGAATTCGGCCATAAGGTTTGGCAATAGGCAGGAATCATAATACGGGGGTGGGAAGATGAGAGATTTTATGATAGCAGCGTTGCCATGGATAATAATAGGAATTGCTGTTGCGGTCATATTTGCGTTCAGGAGCCGTAAGAAGGACGATGAACCCCAAAACTGCATGACGGAAGGAATGTGTATCGGAATGTGCCTGGGTGTGGCGATAGGCAGTACAGGTCTTATCAGTCTGGCATTAGGAATAAGCTCTGGAATGCTGATTGGTGAAGTGATTGGATTTATTATTAAAAAATAGCATATGGTACAAAATACTTGAGGAGGAGATGTATATGCATAAAGAGTATATGCTTAGCTGTTTTAACCTAAATAAGATGGAAGATGAAGAGGATTTTTTTGAGTCTATTGATGAGATGAAATCTTATATTGAACAGGGCGGGGAGAATATAATTGTGGAAGGTACCTATCATCTTGATGAAATAAGTATTGATTAGCCGCAGTATAGTATATATTTCCTGTTCGGATCATTAACTTTAAAATTACTAAATGATTCAGAAAAATAGAACGTATGTTCTTGAAAAATCCGGATGTTTATGCTAATATAAAACAAACAAATGTTTGCGAATTATGCCGGATACTTTGTAATGAATTAACGAACAGACTTATATAAATATATAGGTATGTAAGAAATATACACTAATTAAAGGAGTCAGCAAATTTAATGGACAATATTATGAATCCGCCTATAGAGCTTGAGTGGGGCCCCGCAGAAATCGTTCTTGCATACAATGACAGTAAGAATACCAAAAGGGTGGCCAAAACATTTTGCATTACTGATAAGGAAGTGAAAGATATTTTGAAAAAGGCCAAGGTTAAAATCCTTCCTGTAAAAGAAAAAACAGTTTCTGATGCGGAACAGGCGTTAAATGAAATTGGCATGAGTCAGAAAGACTTTTATAAAAGCTAGGGTGGAAGAAACAAATAAAACTATACTATGATTCCCTGAACAAAGAGGCTGTCAGAGAATATGATAAGCTGTTTTCTTCCGGCGGAGAAAACATATAGGACCGACAGGAAAAGGTACAGGCATGAAAATGGTGTGTGTCAATGAGAATAACCGGAAAATGGTAACATCTTTTATAAAGGAGCACTGGTTTACCAATGAAATGGTAATACGAGGGGATATTATAGATATGACCCGGGCAGAGGGTATCATTGCTCTGGACGAGAAGGAAAATATTTCAGGGCTTATAACATATATGATAAAGGATTCCGTATGTGAAATAACCTCGCTCGACAGCCTGCAGGAAAACAGGGGAACAGGGACTGCACTGATTCAGGAGATGATTCGGTTGGCAGAGGACAAAGGATGTGAAAAAATTGTTCTGGTTACCACTAACGACAATATCAATGCCCTTCGTTTTTATCAGAAAAGAGGCTTCGATATGGTTCGTATTTATCGCAATGCCCTGGATAAATCACGGAGCCTGAAGCCTGAAATTCCGTTGGTCGGGGAGAATGATATTCCTTTAAAACATGAAATTGAATTTGAACTGTTGCTGAACCAAGAAAAGTAATAAAAGATAAATTGTTAATTTACAGGTGGAAACGACAAAACAGTAAAGAGATTCTTAAAATAATAGGCCGGGAGAATACCAAAATCAGGTCTTTCTCCCGGCCAGCATTATTTAAAATTTTGACTTTTCATAGTTATAAGCGATACTTGTCCCTACGACAACATCTTCAATCTTGTCGATAATGAGCCAGTCGTCCATATTTCCCTGGTGATCAAAGGGCAAAGGGGCAATTTCCTTAACATCCTCAAATTCAACAAGGCACAGACATTTTTTATGCCAGCGTTCTTTCTGCTTTTCGGTCAAATTCAATTTTTCCTGATTGTCTTCCAGTACCCGGCAGATTTCTTCCTCCGACAGCTTAACATAATTCTGAACATCCCTGACTTTTGCCTTAGCAGTAATCATTAAGCTTCCTTTTTCCATAAAATAAAGCTCTTCTCCTTTAAAAACACGGCTGTGAGGTATTTTTCTGCCGGCAGCGCCCCGGATTATCATTGTCTTTGTGCCGGACAGTATTTTGTCCAGAACTTTTTCTCCTTTTTTTCCTGTATTATCACAATATACTAAATGTACCATTTCATTTCTCCTCTATAATGGGTATCCATATCTGACTTAAGTAGTTTTCATCGTAATTGTTTCCTTCACTGTACCATTCCAGTTCCGGACAGTCCGCATGACGGAAAGGGTATTTCAGGAGCCATTCTTCCGTCAGGTACTTCCAGCCGTCCTGAATGGCCTGCGGTACGGCGCCTCTGCAGTCGAAAACAGCCCAGGTGGTATCCGGTATCAGGATTTCGCTATAACCGTCATCTGCCTGCTGTGTGGATTCTACGGCAATCATATAATCGGATGTCTCAGAAGCTTCATCAAAATATCCAAACAAACCGTAAAGCCCTTTGGGGTTTCCGTTATCCATTCCGAGTAATTCGGCAATGGTTCCGTCCTTCTGGCATTTGCTCCAGAATTCCGGGACTTTGGAATATTGCTGTCCATTGCTGCAGTTTATTTTTGTGCGTCTGCCCACCAGCCGGAAAGGGGCTCCGGATATAAGTCTCCAGGAATATTGCCGGGTTACGGCAGCCTTCATTTTGGGGAATACCTTCAGTTGGGCGTCCTCATTGCGGGATTGGGCAGGTGATATGCCATGGAACTGCTTGAATGCTTTGGTAAAGGATGTTGGCGATTCATAACCGTATTTATAGCTGATATCAACCACTTTGCTTTGGGTACTTTTTAAATCGTAACCGGCCAGGGTTAATTTTCGGAAACGGATATAATCAGCAAAGCTGATTCCATTCATATAAGAAAAGACTTTTTGAAAGAAGGAATAAGAACAGCCGGCAAGCCGCGATATTTCATCCGGATTGACAGGTTCTTCCGTGCGCTGCAGGTGATTTTCGACATAATCAATGATTGCCTGCAGCTTATCAGTCCATTCCATGTTTAATCTCCTTTCATAGATAGTGTTTCTATTTTACCATTAAAAATGCAATCAGGCATCTCATTTTACGTACCGGCAGGATAGAATATCCCTTTTGGAAAATTGCAGTTTGAGTCGTAAAAACGCATAGATAGGGTAAAACCCGGTAAGAATGCGGGTAGGAGAAGGAAGAAGAGAAAAATAGAAATACTTGACAAGGCTTCCAAAGTGTGCTTAATATTATAAGAAAAAAACCTGCAGGCAGTTATCAACCGTGAAACGCGCAAAACAGCATAAAAACTGGGATAAAAATTTGGCCGGAGATAAGATTGGTTCCGGCGCCAATATTTGTGTGGAAGGGGCTGATTTCATGTAGAATCAGCTCTTTTTTCTATAATTATGAGGAAAAGAAGGAGAAGTGGAATGAAGGCGTACAAAGACAGAAGCAAGGAAGAACTGCTCACTCTCAAAAATGAACTGGAAGCGGAATACAAGAAATTTCAGGAAATGGGTTTAAAGCTGGATATGTCCAGAGGAAAGCCGTCCGCAGAACAGCTTGATATTTCTATGGGAATGATGGATGTCTTAAACAGCTCTACCGATTTAAAATGCCGTGAAGGAATTGACTGCAGAAATTACGGTGTTATTGATGGTATTCAGGAAGCGAAGGAATTACTGGCAGATCTGATTGAGGTTCCTGCAGATAAAATCATTATTTATGGAAATTCCAGTCTGAACGTAATGTATGACACAGTAGCCCGTTCCATGACTCATGGCGTTATGGGAAGCACACCCTGGTGCAAGCTGGACAAGGTGAAATTTTTATGTCCGGTTCCCGGTTATGACAGACATTTTGCTATTACAGAATATTTCGGGATTGAAATGGTGAATGTGCCTATGACTCCGGAAGGCCCTGATATGGATATGGTTGAAAAGCTGGTGAGCGAGGATGCCGCGATTAAGGGAATCTGGTGCGTGCCTAAATACTCCAATCCTCAGGGAATCACATATTCCGACGAAACCGTACGCCGTTTTGCCAATCTGAAGCCTGCGGCAGAGGATTTCCGTATTTACTGGGATAATGCTTACAATGTACACCATCTCTATGAAGACGATCAGGATAATATCCTTGAAATCCTTTCCGAGTGTGAGAAGGCAGGAAATCCTGATATGGTTTATAAATTCAGTTCCACTTCCAAGATCAGCTTCCCTGGTTCCGGTGTGGCGGCAATTTCCGCTTCTTATAATAACCTGAAGGATATCAAGAAGCAGATGTCCATTCAGACTATCGGCCATGATAAGCTGAATCAGCTGCGTCATGTGAGATATTTCAAGAATCTGGACGGAATCAAGGTCCACATGATGAAGCATGCAGCTATCATGCGTCCTAAATTTGAAGCAGTGCTTGATATCCTTGAAGAAGAGCTCGGCGGTCTGGAAATCGGTTCCTGGCTGAAGCCTAAGGGAGGGTATTTCATTTCCTTCGATGCACTGGAAGGCTGTGCAAAGGCGATTGTAGCAAAGGCTAAGGAAGCAGGCGTTGTTATGACAGGCGCAGGAGCAACCTACCCTTATGGCAAGGATCCTCAGGACAGCAATATCCGTATTGCTCCTTCCTTCCCTCCGATGGAAGAATTAATTCAGGCTACCAGGCTGTTTGTTCTTTGTGTGAAGCTGGTCAGCGTTGATAAGCTTTTGGAAAGTAAATAACAGATTAAAAACACCGGGCGGCAATGGTATGCGTCCGGTGTTTTTTGAATTTATGCTGCATTTACCCTCATTTATTCTTTAGCCCTTAAAACCTGGGCAGGAGTCAGTTCCTTTAGTTTAGCCAGCAGGAGTGTACGGATTAAAAAATAGCACAGCAGAATTCCAATGTAAACGACAGAATAGAGAATGGGGGACCAGGAGAGATCCCCTCCGCAGGCAATATTAAAAATAAAAGCAGGGTAAATGAGGTCTATGAGTATTTTGCCGGCAGGCAGCATCAGCAGTGAGCCAAAAGCGATGAGATAAGCACTGCCGTCCAGATAAAGCTTTCTGATCTCTTTGTTCCGGTAGCCGAATATTTTCATGAGAGAAATGTTGTATGAGGAACGATCTATCATAACCTTTGTCATTTGATAAAGGACAATCAGGAAAACGAATATGGAAACACAGATCAGCATAATCATCAGAGGTTTCATGATTTCCATAAAGATATCAGAACTTTTTTCTATATCTGCTTTTGTAGAGACGGCATATAATCGTCCGGGGTCAATATCCAGGGGGCTGTCGGAATATACTGCGTTATAGTAGCCGTCATCCTGATTAAAAAGAGCACGCATACTGTCAATATCCATGAAACAGCACAGGCCTGTGGAATATGGTACAATTTCCGTTATGGTAAAGCCATAGAGCCTTTCATTGACTTCGTCTTTCAGTATGAATTCGTCACCTGCGGACAACCCGTATTTGGCGGCAACGGAAGAAGAGATGCAGATTTCATCCTTCCGGTTTTGGGAGAAGTCAGGGAAAAAGGGATTGTCGTCCGTGAGTCCAATAATACTGACTTCCATGGGAAAACCAAAGACCTCCTTTTTCAGCCCCTTTATGTAAGCGGGATAACCTCCTTCGGTAACGGCTTCTGCAGGATATTTATATTGATACATATAGGAAAAACGGGTATCGGCCGTATTCTGCTGTTTTATGTTAAGGCAGAGTGAATAACAGTTCAGTCCCAGCATTAAAATCAGCAGAGAAACAAACATGCCGGCCAATATGGCAAGACAGCTGCGTTTTTCACGCAGAAACTGCCGGATTTGAAATGTACTTAAAAAGGAGAGATGGCGGATCCGGATACCGTTTCCTTTATCATCGGATATTTCTTTGCGCAGCAGGGACAGAGCGCTTCTTTTCAGCCGTTTCTGTATGAGAATGCGGGTTACCAGAAAAGCGGTAAAAGGCGGAAGCAGGAGACCGTAGATCAGCAGCCAGCGGCTGAGACAGGTTTCTATAGGCGGAGTGGAGTAGTAGGTATAGGACTCCGCTGTCATCATGGACATGCCCAACTGAGAATAACCCAGAGCGGTACCGGCTGCTCCTCCTAAAAGGCAAAGGAGAACCGGAAGCATGGTATAATGCCAAAGCAGCTGTTTCCTTTTCAGGCCCAAAGCATACAGGGCGCCTATAACAGGACTTTCCTGATCAATGGAATGTATGATAAATACGGAAATAACATAGGTAATCAGTATGAGTACGATGATTCCGGCTGTAAGGCCGACTTTGATATTGATTTCCACATCCCGGTTCGCTGCTTTGATGCGGGGGTTATCCTCTGCTTTTACGAAGTCCGTGAGATTTTCCATTTCCAGAGGGCAGATGCTGTCCATAAGGTTCCCGGCTTTCGCCTGAAGTTCTTTTGCCCCCTGTTGGAACGCTTCCGGGTTCCCTGAAAGGGCTCCGGCATTCTGAAGCAATTCCTGTAAGCTGTCAGTCAGCGTATCTCTGTCCTTTGTTTTCCGGCTTACCATTTCCTGAAAAAAGGGATCTTTTACTTCATCGGGATTGATTTGGATATTCTTAAGGTAATCCTTCAGTTCGGAATGCGTCATGTTATCCCCGAGAAGATAACTGTAACGGTATTCTTCCGCATGAAGAGCTTTTCCGCCGGCAAGCAGTTCATTATAAGCTTCAGGGGTGACGAATGCGGTACCGAAAACATTGCCGTCCGAAGACATGCCGGACATGTTCTGCAGACAGTATTCATAGTCGGGGCTGGTACCGATACCGGAAATGGTATAGTCGGTACCGGCAATCTTTATATTATCGCCTATGGAAAGATCATGGGCGGCAGCATAAATCCGTTCCACTATAATTTCTCCCGGGAAATAAGCAGGAGCACCCTCTTCCAGATTCACCAGATTAAGAAATTCCCGGTTTTTCATAACACGGAGCGTTGAGGCATCCTCCATGAGAAAATCAAGGTAAAAACATTCTTCCAAAGTTACCCGCATATGTTTTAATTCCTGCAGAGTCTTTTTATCAAGAGGTACAAACACACCGAATTGTCCGTCTTCCAGATGATTGGCTTCGGCTCTTTTATTGACTGATTCAATGACACTTACTGCGGATCCAATGGTTCCCACTACAATGAACATGCAGAGGATGATGAGCAGAAACAATGCCATATAGCGGAAAAAATTTAATTTCAAATCACGGAGGGTGCGTTTAAATAATAATTTCTGCATTTTTTGTTCCTCCTACCATGTGAGTCCGGAAGCTGGGATCCGGGAGTCATTTTCATATTCCCCGGAAATTTGTCCGTCTCTTATTTGTATTACTTTATGAGCCATGCTGCGTATAGCGGCGTTGTGAGTGACCATCAGAATGGTAGTGCCATATATTTGGTTGATTTTTTCCAGCAGGATCAGGATTTCCTTTGCCGTTTTGGAGTCCAGTGCACCCGTTGGTTCATCGCAGAGCAGCAGCTTCGGGTTCTTTATCAGAGCACGGGCTATGGCGCAGCGCTGCTGCTGGCCCCCGGAAAGCTGGGACGGGAATTTATTCCTGTGTTCCGTGAGTCCCAGTATATCCAGGAGTTCCTGCATGGACAGCGGTACCTTAGACAGATAGCTGCATACCTGAATATTTTCCTCTGCGGTGAGATTGGGTATCAGATTATAAAATTGGAATACAAACCCCAGGGTATCCCGGCGGTAATCGGACAGCCTTTCCGGCTTCAGGCCGGTGATTTCTTTCCCATCGATATGAATTTGTCCGCTGTCTACGGTATCGAGACCGCCTATGGCATTCAGAAGAGTGGATTTGCCGGAACCGGAAGGACCGAGAATTACGCATATCTGTCCCCTGTCTATCAGGGTGCTGATCCCGTTCAGGACTTTGCAGTAACTCCCGCCTTCCCCATAGCTTTTTGTTACATTACTTATTTCTACATACATAATACTTCCTCCTTATAATAAAAATAACACTGTTATGTAAATGTTATTTAAAAAAGACCATTAAGGTCTTTTTATTTAAGATTTTTGGTATCCGGGAGGAGAGACAGAAATCCTCCTCTCATAAAATGTATCATAATTTTAAGCTGCTCCGTTGCCTGTGGCTTATCCAGATTATGGGACAGAATATGGAGGACAGCATCTATCTGAAGATGGGAAAACCAATGTATGGTACAATCATTAAAATAAGAACTTTCAGGGAGGGGCGGCTTAGCCTGTGACAGAAGCTGCACCGTCTGACAATCGAGCATTTGTATGAGAGTATCGAAGAAAGAACATACCAGAGGATGCTCTCTGTTATTTAAAATAATACTGCATATAGCCGGATTATCAAAAAACAGATCAAAAACTTCTTCTGCGGCACGGAAATCTTCTGATTCATCCTTTGCGATGCTGAAAGAAGAGCTGGACAGTTCTCTTTCATAATGCTCTTTCATAATGGACAGAAGGCGATCCGTGACAGGGGAAATCACATGACCGAACAAATCCTCTTTATCCTGAAAAAAGAAATACAAAGCGCCGGTAGTTACATCTGCCCGGGAACAAATCCGGCGCAGAGAGGCTTTTTCAAATCCAAATTCACTGAATTCAAGAACTGCGGACTGCAGCAGTCTTGTTTTGGTTTCTTCCGGCACAGAACCTGCGTGTCTGCTCATTTCTCCTCCTGTCTTTCCATGTTGGGTTACAAAGACTTTCCTGATAAAAGTATATTAAATAAAATAACAATGTTATTTTAAACGGTATAGTCTGCTTTGTCAACAGTATTGTTTATTTTAGGAAAAAAGAAGTATAATGAAAACATGTCACTGCAGTCCGAACAGAGTTTACGGCTGTTAAAAATATATATCGGCCGGGTACTTGGACTATACAGGAAGGTATGGTAAGATATACAGGGCAAAATGACGATGCATGAAAGATAACAGGAGTAAAGTTTGAAACAAAGTACGTTTCAAATATTGAATTAATGTACGCTGAAGCGGATAAGGGGTATAAAAATGGAAAAAAGAAAAAATGAAACGATAGAATTGCTTATGAAACGCAAATCCATGCGGGTATTTGAAGATAAGCCGGTGCCGCAGGATGTAAAAAGGCAGCTTTTGGAAGCGTCCCTGCGTGCCGCGACGGCTGGAAATATGACATTATACACGATAATCGACGTGACAGACCAGGCATTAAAGGATAAGCTGGCGGTCACCTGTGATAACCAGCCCTTTATTGCAGCGGCGCCCCTTGTCCTGATTTACTGTGCAGACTACAGGAGATGGTATGAGGCATTCTGCCGGGTGGAGACGGAAGTGCGCAGGCCTTCTTATGGTGATTTTATGCTGGCGGCGGAGGATGCCATTATCGCGGCGCAGACGGCTGTAACGGCGGCGGATGCCCTGGGACTTGGCACCTGCTATATAGGTGATATACTTGAAAATTACGAAACCCACAGGCTGCTGCTGGGGCTGCCGGACTATGTGGCGCCGATTGCCATGATCGTGGGAGGTTATCCTTCACGGCAGCAGGAGGAGCGCAGGCAGACCCCTCGTTTTGCGGTGGAAGATATCGTCCACGAAAACGGTTATGATATGGAAAAAGCAGGACGTATGATGGAAATGATAGAAGAAAAAGAAGACTGGCATGGGGAGGACCTGACTCTGCGGCTGAAGGCCTTCTGTAAGAGAAAGTGGAACTGCAGCTTCAGCGAAGAAATGTCCCGCTCGGTAAAATCCATGCTGGATGCATGGGCCGGGCCGGAGAGCGGAAAAACCGGCGGCAGTGAATAAGCGGACAGGGAAGGAAAGGACAAAAATGGCATCTGGAAACTGTGAGAACTGTGTGAATTATAAATATGAAGAGGATTATGACTGCTACATATGCGATATGGATCTGGATGAGGACGAGATGGTGCGTTTTTTAAGTGCATCCTTTGAAAATTGTCCTTATTTCCAATTGGAGGATGAATACCGCATAGTGCGAAAGCAAATGTAGCGGAAGCGGAGGAGTTATGGAAGAGACAGAAAAGGAATCCTCGTTGGATAAAGCCGCAGCGGAAGATGCGCAGCGCAGCCTGGTTCTGGAGTGCGCTATGCAGGCGGGAAATATTCTTCTTCAGAATGGTGCGGAAATATTCCGTGTGGAGGAGACGATAACCCGGATGTGCCGCCATTATGGGGTGGAGTCCGAAAGCGCCTTTATATTGAGCAACGGTATTTTTATTACGGCCGGAAATGAAAAAGAATCTGTATATGCGCAGGTGCGTCATATTCCTGTACGGGGAGCCCAGTTGGACAGGGTAGCGGCAGTGAACCAGCTTTCCAGGGAAATTGTGGAAGGCCGTTATACAATAGAAGAAGTAAGGGAACAATTAAAACGTATAGAAACCATGCCCCGCAAAACCAAAAGGATGCAGGTGCTGGCATCGGCGGTGGGAAGCGCCTGCTTCTGTGTGATGTTCGGAGGAAGCTTCAGGGACTGCCTGGGGGCCTTCATCGCAGGCTTTCTTCTGTACATTTATGTGCTGGAGCTGAGCCAGCCCAGAATGTCGAAGATCATCGGAAATATCGGAGGAGGGGCGCTGGTTACTCTGCTGTGTATTTTCATGTACCGGATTCATATCGGGGATGCGCTGAACCACATGATCATCGGCGCTATAATACCTCTTGTCCCCGGAATTGCATTCACAAATGGAATCCGGGATATTGCCGACGGAGATTATATTGCCGGTGCGGTCAGGATGCTGGACGCTATTCTGGTATTCATGTGTATTGCGGTGGGGGTAGGTGTGGTAATCACGGTTTACCATCGTCTGACGGGAGGAATGCTGCTATGATTGTGACACAGGTTCTTGCCGCCGCATTGGGAACGGTGGCTTTTGCCCTCCTTTTCGGCGTGCCCCGCAAATATTATCTTTACTGTGGATTTATCGGAGGGGCAGGCTGGCTGCTTTACTGTCTTCTTGAACCTGTCCTGAATGCGACGGAGGCCACTTTTTTTGCTTCTGTACTGGTGATATTCCTGTCGCGGATGGGCGCAGTGAGAGAAAAATGTCCGGTAACGATATTTCTGATATCAGGAATTATCCCGCTTGTTCCGGGAGCGGGAATCTACTGGTCGGCTTTTTATATGGTTACCGATCAGCTGGCGGAGGCCGGAGAGGCCGGTTTCGCTGCTGTGAAAGCAGCGATAGCCATTGTACTCGGAATCGTCTGTGTGTTTGAACTCCCTCAGGGAGTCTTTCGGTTCGTAAAAAAGGATCAGCCGTCCCGGATACGCAGAAAGAGCAGGAAAAAGGAATAATATCCTTTTTCTGCCCTTCCTGCAGTGATGCATATAAAATACAGCATTTTTTTCCTATTCAGTTTGTATCCGGACTGACCGGAAAGATTCAGATCTGGGCTTCCCGATCCGAATATTCTGCCCTCAGCTTGCGGTTTCTTTTATGCGTTTTGACCAGGGTGAAAAATTTGTTGTAGAACCAGAAAGAGTATACCAACACGGTATTGACCTTTCCGATTTTTTCCTTGGTTGTCCTGCGGTAAAGGGTGCCGCCGCAGCCGATTACTTCCTGTGCTTTGATACAATTGATCAGGTCCGTTTCGGTCTGTACCGTATCGGGGACCTCAGTGTAGGCTAATCCCACACAGTCCATTTTATGGGAATCACTTCCGCCGACGCCGGGTTTATGGTACTTCTCGGCAAGACGGCAGGCCGTAGCATTGGATTCTTCATCCTCGCAGGCATTGAAAACCTCTACAAAATCAAATTGTTCCACGATTTTAGGATCCCGGCGGTAAGTTCTGGTATTGCGGAAACTTAAATATTTTTCCCCGCAGGGATGTGCCGGGCCCAGGATTCCTCCATAGGAGTGGACAATGGAAATCAGGATATTAAGAGGCAGGCCGCGCAGCTCAAGAATACGGAGCTTTATGGTTTCAGGCACGATCACAAGAATGTGGCCGGCGCCAAGGGTATCGTACTCAATGCCCTTGAAAACCTTGAAGTCTGTATATTTTTTATCCTTCAGGTTTTTTTTCCAGTAGCGGTAGCCGTTGTAGGTATCATGGTCAGTGATAACCATCCCTCCGAAGCCTCTTGACTGCAGCAGCTGTATATATTCCTCCATGGAGACTCTGCTGTCGATAGAGCCTTCTTTTACATGGCAATGCATGTCGATTTTCATAACAGGCATACCTCCTTTAACATTATTATTGTAGCCTTTTTCGTTGGATTTGAAAAGGGCAAAACCGATTTTTATTGAAATATATCATTCCATTTTGGACATGTTAATGATAGAATATGTAAGAATAGCAGGAACATTCAATCTTTACAGAAAGGTAACAAAAAACAGATGATAAATTTTATCGCCGGTGAAGCCGGAATCAAGACTTCAGCATTTATTGGAATTTTATTTGCCTTTGCGGCAACCTGCCTTGTGATGTGGAAAGGAATGGGAATGCTGCCCAGAGATCAGGGAAGAGAATTTGCAGTAGACGGGAAAAAGTCTGCCGGTAAACCGAGAGGAGCCGGATTTTTGTTTGTCCTGGTATTTATTGTGGCGGCACTGCTTTTCGGGCAGGTCAGCCGTGAAATGATTATATATCTGATTCTCACAGGCGCAGCCATGATTACCGGTTTTCTGGATGATTGTGCCAAAACGCCCTGGGGGGAATACAAAAAGGGCTTTCTGGATTTGCTGATTGCAGTTATGGTGGCGGTCACTTTCCTGAATTTCAATTCCAATGAGGTGACAATACTCCTTACCGGAGCTTCCTTTACCATACCTCCGATTTTGTTCGGGCTTCTTGTGGTTGTGCTTGTATGGGTTTCCATCAATGTGACCAACTGTTCCGATGGTGTGGACGGGCTGTCCGGAACCCTGACGATTATTACCCTGATGATTATTTATCTGGTTGATCTGCTGCAGAGCAGAGGGGACAGTTTTTCCTATCTGATTTTACTGTTCTGTGTCTGTATACTTGGATATCTGTGGTATAATGCCACACCCAGCAGACTGATGATGGGCGATGCCGGTTCCCGGGCTATGGGCCTGTTTATCAGCATTGCCGTACTGAAGACCGGGAGCCCCTTCCTGTATATTCCTGTGGCCCTGGTGCTGATTCTGGACGGAGGGCTTGGGCTGGTTAAGATTTTCCTGCTCCGTTTCCTGAAAATAAGAATTCTTACCAAGGTGAGGACTCCTCTCCATGATCAGGCGAGAAAAGTATGGGAGTGGTCCAACACCCAGACAGTATTCCGGTTTGCCATCATACAGATTATGCTGGGAGCCGCAGTTATTTTTATTGCGATGTGATTCCTTTTGTCCGAACAGGAAAAGCTATTGCCGGAGGCGGACTGCGAACCGGGGTTGCGCTGGCGGGGGAAGAATGATAGAATAGCAGATAAGCATTTCTGGCCGGATGGCTTCTGTCCGGATGGAAAAGCGGCTGTTACAATGCATAATCTGCACAGGGAAAGGATAAACATATGAAGAACGAATTACTTTCCATTGGGCCGTTTACTATTTACGGCTATGGACTGATGATAGGTATTGGCATTATTGCGGCATATCTGACTGCGGAAAGCCGGGCAAAGAAGCTGAAGCTGGATCCGGATAAGATATTCGGGCTGGTTATCTGGTGTCTGATTTTCGGATATCTGGGCTCCAAGATATTGTTCTGTATTACCGTTATTGATAAAATCATTGCCGATCCGGCATACATCCTTCATTCTCTTCAGAATGGATGGGTGGTATACGGAGGACTGATCGGCGGCATCATAGGCGGATGTCTGTACTGCAGGCATAAAAAAGTGAATTTCATGTCCTATTTTGATTTGGCAGTGCCTTCTGTGGCTCTTGCCCAGGGCTTTGGCCGCATAGGCTGTTTCCTGGCCGGCTGCTGTTATGGAAGGCCAACTGACGGGCCGTTGGGAATAACCTTTACACATTCAGACTTTGCACCTAATGGAGTATCTCTGATTCCAACCCAGGAAATTTCCAGCCTTTTGAATTTCCTGAACTTTTTTGTCCTGATCAATATTGCCAAGAAGAAAAAGGCGGAAGGCCAGGTCGGCGGCTTTTATCTGATTTTCTACAGTATCGGCCGGTTCATCCTGGAGTTTTACCGGGGGGATTTGGAAAGAGGAAGTGTGGGAAGCCTGTCCACCTCCCAGTTTATAGCAATCTTTACTTTAATAGCAGGTATTCTTGTGGTTGTAGTCACTCAGATGATGGCGAATAAGGGAGTAAAGACATTTATGGTAGGCCCGGATGGAACCGCATGGCAGGAAGAAACGTCCGGCAGTGAAGAGAAAAACGGAACAGAGAATGCTTCTGAAAAAACAGAAGCAGCAGAAGCTGCGGACACGGAAGATACGGCGGAAGCAGCAGGGCCGGAGGATGATGACAGCGGGGAAAAGACTGCGGATGATGAGGAAAAGGGCGGGACAGCTTGATAGCTGCTGCCCTTTTCCTTTCATGAATAAAAAATAATATGGGGAAGGAAATAAAGAATGAAAATTTTAGATATGCATTGTGACACGATTTCAGAGCTGCTGGATATTAGAAGAAAGGGCGATGCGGTCCGGATAAAAGAGAATACGCTTCGTTCCAACGGGTTACATATTGATTTGGAAAAAATGAAAAAAGCAGATTACCTGCTGCAGAATTTTGCTTTGTTTGTCCACCTGAGCAGCTGTGAGAATCCTCTGGAGGAGGTTCTGGAGCTGGCCGATGTGTACTATGACGAACTGGATAAAAACAAAGATCTCATCCGCCCGGTATACTCCTATGCTGATATTGAGAGCAACAGGAAGGCCGGCCTCATGTCTGCCATGCTGACGGTGGAAGAGGGCGGTGTATGTAAGGGAAATCCGGCCTTCCTGCGCACCTTATACAGGCTTGGAGTGCGGATGCTCACCCTCACCTGGAATTTTCCCAATGAATTAGGCTGGCCCAATCTGGAAGTGCCGGGAGAAGGTGTGGATCCCGAATCCTTCCGGCCGGATTTCCGGAAAGCCAATGTAAATCAGGGCCTTACGGAAACAGGTATTGCTTTTGTACAGGAGATGGAGCGCCTGGGAATGATTGTGGATGTTTCCCATTTATCAGATGCAGGCTTCATGGATGTGCTGCGGGTGACAAAGAAGCCCTTTGTGGCGAGCCATTCCAATGCCAGGGCTGTCTGCTCCTGGGCACGGAATCTGACGGATGATATGATTCGGCTGCTGGCGGAGCGGGGAGGAGTAACCGGATTGAATTTCTGTCCGGCTTTCCTGACAGATGTGCCGGACGGGGAAGCTACCTATGGTTCGATTTCTGCTATTGTGGAGCATGCAAAGCATATCGTCAATGTGGGCGGAACAGACTGCCTGGGACTGGGAACCGATTTTGACGGTATCAAAACACATGATGAGCTGCCGGATGCCTCCTATATGCCTTTGTTGATTGATGCTTTTGGAAAAGCGGGCTTTACCTCATCTCAGGTGGATAAAATCCTTTCGGGGAATGTGCTGCGGGTTTATAAGGAAGTGTTAGTGTAAAAACAGGAGAAGAAGCAGTGAAAATCGTTATTGAGGAGCCTGGGGATCAGGAAGAGGATCAGGTTATATTCAGATGCCGTGAGATGACACCGGAGCTTCTCCGTGCACTTGCATTATTGAAAGCACAGGATGGTCTTGTAGCATACAGCGGAAATCAAATTCACCGTATCGGAACTCATGATGCTTACTATATAGAAGTGGTTGAAAATAAAACCTTTCTTTACTGCAGGGATGCGGTATATGAATTAAAGCAAAAGCTTTATGAATTGGAAGAATGCTTAACCGGCAGCGATTTGCTGAGAGTATCCAAATCTGTAATGCTGAATTTGAGCAAAATTAAATCACTCAATCCTGCTTTAAACGGTAGATTCGAAGCCGTACTTGATAATGGAGAACGTGTTATCATCTCAAGACAATATGTAGGCAGCTTAAAAAAGCGTCTGGGAATTTAGGAGGAAGCGAAAGTGCCGATAAAAGAATTGCTGAAAACGATGTTTCACTCTTTTTTTGTAATTACCACAGGCGTGACTATGGCTATGTATATATCCTGCCGGCTGTTATATCCGGATACTGTCCTTTCTGTCGGGGATATAGGGGGAATTTTGCTGCTGGCGCTGTTTTGTGATCTGTCTTTTTTAATATTTGCGTCAGGAAAAGAGCTTGGGAAAAAACAGATGGCAGTACGATTCTGTATCCATATCCCTTTGGAGGTCGCGATTGTTTTATTTTTTGCTTCAAAATGGGATTGGGTTAATATCGATAAGCCGTTGGAGGTTGCTGTTTTTGTACTGTTGATTTTAGGCGTATATGCGGCAGTACTTGCTGTAGCTTATTATCAGGATAAGAAAACGGCAGACAAGTTAAATGACAGTTTGAGAAAGAGGTACCATTCATAATCGTTTTGTAAGGGCGGCAGCTTGCCGTCCTTTTTTTGCAGGTTACCGTCCTGTTTCCGCATCCTGCCTGCCGACATATTGAGAATGAAAGCCGGCTGAGATATACTGTGGGGTAAGCTAAAGGATTAAAATTCAGGCCAAGGCCGGGAAATGCGGAGAGAAGAATGATGCAGAAAGAAAAGAAACGAAGAAAGATTTTACGTACAGGACTTTGCGTAATCCTGGCAGTACTGCTCCTTACAGCAGTGGGTGCAGGGGCTCTCTTTCGGGAGGAATTGGGAATTATCGGTACTATCCGTAAGGAATCTGATGAATTTCCCTTATATTATATGGAGGTAAAAGGGGATTATCATTTTGAGGAGTTTCTGGAGAGCGGAGGCGCGGCTTCGGATAAAGAGGTGGAAGCTTTTCTGACAAAGTGTATTTCGAAAGGATTTTACCAGATAGAAATTGAAGAAGTTGGCCCTGCCTGCAGTATGATATCAGCAGAAGATGAAAATGGAGACCATGTCTGGGGAAGAAACTTTGACTGGAATGGTTCAGTGCCGATTATTGTCAAATGTATCCCGGAGGATGGTTATGCATCAATTGCAACTTGTGATTTTAAGAACATTACGGGCAGCATGGAGACCAGGCCGGATAACTTTATCAATAAAATGCTGGCAATTGCTGCTCTCTATGTTCCTATGGACGGTGTTAACGAAACCGGTCTGTGTGTTGCAGATCTGGAAGTTAATGAGGGCGGCATGGAAACGATTGATACCGACAAAACTGATTTGACAATTACGAATGCAACAAGGCTGATTTTGAATAAGGCGGCCACAGTGGAGGAGGCAATTGAACTTCTTGAGCAATACGACATTTATGCATCCGGCGGTATCAGCCATCATCTTGCTGTTTCTGATGCTTCCGGAAAATCGGTAGTACTGGAATTTGTGGATGGCAGGATGCTGCCTGTGGAGTCTCCCTGCGTCACCAATTTTAATCTTGCGGGAAAAGACAGTTCCTCAGGAGGGGAAAGCTCACAGAGACGTTATGAAAGTCTCTGTTCCGCCTATGATGTGAACAATGGGGTATTGACCTGGCAGCAGGTTAAAGAAGAACTTATCAAGGTATCACAGCCGAAAGGAGAGTGGACAACACAGTGGTCCATGGTTTATTCCGGAGAAAGAGGAAAGGTGAGCTATTGGTTTCATTGCGATTATGACAGAGAATGGGAATATTTTATAGGAGAATGACACTTACGTTTTATCTATACCCTTGCATCCCCTCAATATTCCCTTTATTATAGAAAACAGATATTGATCTGCAGTTCCCAGGATAAGTAAATGTGATATGGAAAAAGGAAACGAATTGAGGAGAAAAGATATGAGAAGAAAAGACAGAGAGGTAACCGATGCCGGAAAAATCAGGGAAGCGATTGAGGACAGTCATTGCTGCCGTCTGGGTTTTTATGATGAAGGAGAGGTATATATCGTTCCCATGAATTTCGGCTATACAGAAGAAGAGGAAAAAAGGATCTTCTATTTTCACAGTGCCAAAGAAGGAAGAAAGGTAGATCTGATATCCAGAACCCATTCTGCCGGCTTTGAACTGGACACCAATTACCAGCTGCATGAAGGGGAAAAAGCCTGCCAATATTCTGCCGGTTTTCTCAGCGTAATAGGAACCGGAAACATTGATTTTGTGGAAGATCGGGAATCTAAGAAATCAGCTCTGCAGACAATCATGCTGCACAACACCGGAAAAAGCAACTGGGAATTTTCAGAAGATATGCTCGATGCTGTTCTTATTTTTAAAATGGAGGTAACCCAAATATCCTGCAAAGAGCATCTGTAAAAATAGGAATCTCTTTCCCGTCCATCCGCAGGGTTTGTACTATGCGTCCTGGTTCCCCGATTTCCTGCGCGGGCTCGTTTTCGCTCTGCTAAAATGAAGCGGTACTAAAGTTGGCAAAGGCTGCAAAATTAAGTACCGCATTTAAAGGCACGTGCAGGGAACAGCAGCCGGACATCAGGGCCAGGAAGTGTGGAACAACGTTTACGGAGAGATGGGGGAGTATCCTTCAGGAAATTTTTATAGAAGTTATTAGATAAGTTAATAGATAGTATATTGACTTTTTAACACGTGTATTTTATAATCCAAGCATATAATAAAACTAAAAACTTAATATAGTTTCTTTTTTTTACACATATAATTTACACGTGTAAATAAAGAGAAAGGAGCAGGTAATACTGTCTCAGTCATTACTTTCGGCGCAACAGGAAAGAGCGCGGCAGTAAAGAGACTGACGGCAGAAAGCATGTGCAGATGCGGAGCTTCAGAACGTATCATAAGCAGGCATTATAGTTTATTTAAACATATTATTATAATGAAGTAAGAATAGGAAAAACGTCCCCTGTACTTGCGGGCGGATGGAAAACAGGAAAATCAGAGGAAGTGAAATTACCGGACTCATTATGGTTTGGTATATTTTACAGGAGGGGAAATATGAAAGAGATCAGTGCATCGTCGGCTAAAAAAGCAAAAGAGCTTCTGAAAAAAATGTCCATGGAGGAAAAGCTATATCAATTGTCAGGCTGCATGATATTTGATATCGATGAAACTTATGATCAGTGCAGGAATCCATTGTACGGAAATTACAGAAGTGCAGGTCATTTCATGCATTGGAAAAGGAAGGAACCTGCTGCGCCGTCGGAGGTTGCCGCGCGGATCAATCAGGATATACGTGCCAGTATCGAGGCTCAGCCTCATGGGATTCCCCCGCTTATTCATGAGGAGGCTCTGCATGGAGCACAGTGGGGAATGGCGACAATGTTTCCGCAGCCGATTGGCATGGCATCCAGCTTTGATGATGAACTGGTACAGGAAATAGGGGAGATCATCGGAAAGGAATGTGCGGCGGTAGGTGTGAGGCAGGTGCTTTCTCCTGTGGTAAATATTGCGAGGGACTGCCGGTGGGGAAGGCTGATGGAAACCTTTGGAGAGGATGTTCTTCTTTCTTCCAATATGGGAGCCGCCATGTGTAAGGGAATCCGGAAGAATGGTGTGATTGCGACATTAAAACACTATGCGGATAATTATTCCTATGGAGGCAGGGATTCCAATTCCTCCGATTCTTCGGAACGGGTTATGCGTGAGGTTTATCTTCCGCCGTTCGAAAAGTGTATCAAAGAAGGGGATGCTCTTTCTGTTATGGCCGCATATAACAGTTGGAATGGGGTCCCCTGTTCCTGCAGCCGGGAGCTGCTTACGGATATTCTGAGAGAAGAATGGAAGTTCCCCGGGTTTGTGGTTTCGGATTATAAAGGCGTGGAAGGTGTATGCAGCTCTCATCATATGACAGAGGAAGAATATCAGGCGGCAGCGCTATGTGTTAAGGCAGGGCTGGATGTGAATTTACCGGCTGCATCAGGTTTTTCTCTTCTGAAAAAGGCGGTCGAAGAAAAGATACTGAGTCAGGAGGATGTCGATAAGGCGGTATATCATGTCCTGGCGGTTAAGTTTGAAATCGGTCTGTTTGAACAGCCTTTTGGAGACGAAAAGGAAGCGGAGAAAATAGTCCGCTGTGAAGCCCATAAGAAAACAGCGTTGGAAGCAGCGAGAGAATCCATTATTCTTCTCAAAAATGAAAACGTCCTTCCCTTTGACAGAAACAGAACCTGCAGGGTCGGTGTTTTTGGGGCGAGTGCGGCTGAGGTGCCTTTGGGCAGAAACTATTCCGGGCCATATAAACGCAGATGGGAGGCGCAGGATGCGAAAACGCCCCTTCAGTTTCTTAAAGAATATCTGGGAGAAGATACAGAGGTTGTATATTCACCGGATTTCGATGAAGAGCTGGCAAAGGGCTGTTCGGCGATGCTCTATTTTACAACCATTATCGAAGGGGAAGGACTGGATCGGTGTAATATTTGTCTTCCTTCGGACGCCATGGTACAGCAGGTGGACGGCGGCGGACTGATCGTAGATAAAGCAGAAGCATCGGTTTTCGGAAATCAGGAAGAGGATATCCGTAAGATGTTCCATACCAATAGAAATTCAGCAGTTATTCTGCTGAATGGTTCTCCTGTGGATATGACAGGCTGGATCGATTCGGCATCGGCTGTCCTGGAGGCATGGTATCCGGGAGAACAAGGGGCACAGGCGATCTGCGAAATTTTGTTTGGAGATTATTCCCCTTCGGGAAAGCTTCCTGTTTCGGTTCCCAAGAGTGTTGGACAGCTTCCTCTGTTTTATGCACATAAGCCGTCCGGACGGGGATACCATTATAATGAGAATGACGGGAATCCCCTCTATCCTTTTGGTTATGGATTAAGCTATACCACATTTGGTTTCGGCAGCTTTTCACGGTGCATAAAGGAAGGTGAGATACTAATTTCCTTTGTGCTGGAAAATACGGGACATTATGACGGCACGGAGGTGGTACAGGTTTACGTGTCCGGCAGAAACTGCGATGTGGTTATGCCTGTAAAAGAACTGAAAGCATATCGCAGAGTTACTTTGAAGGCAGGTGAAAAGGAAAGGGTCTGTATAACGCTTCCGGCTGCTTCCTTTCAGTATTATAACCGGGAGATGAAGTATGGCCTGCATAACGGTGACTTTACTGTCATGACGGGCAATTCTTCTGAAAACATGTTCAACGAATTTTCTGTTAAGATAAGAGAGGGAAAGATATTTCTGAAGGATTCGGAATAGAAGAGAAGGAATCAATTATAAAAATATATGCCGCAGATAAGTGCTCCGGTGTCAAAAGGCGGGAATGAACAGCAACGGAAAAGATGCATAATCGGTTTATCCATAAAGGTAGGAATTGCAGAGAGCCGGAAAACAGGATATAATCAGTTATAAATAAGAGCGTTGCCGGATCGGGATGCATAAATTTGGAGGCGGGTATGGCAGGAACAATACAGCGGATTGCAGAACTGGCAGGGGTGTCCAGAGGAACTGTGGACAGGGCGATAAACGGACGCGGCAGGGTCAGTGAAGAAACTGCGGCCAGGATCAGTCAGATTGCGGATGAACTGGGATATGTTCCAAAGCACAGAAAAAAAAGAGCGGCGGGAGAACAGACAGGTATGCCCGGACAGGCCAAAACAATTGGTGTGATTACGCAGCTGTGCCATTCCTCCTTTATGATAGAAGTGAACCGGGGAATTTCGGAAATCAGTGCAAAGCTTGAAAAACAGGGAATCAGGGTGTGCGTGAAGGAGAGTGCTACCGTTGATGAGGCAGAGCAGCTTGCGGCGATTGATGAACTGGAACGGGAAGGGATTGACGCCCTGGCACTGATGCCGGTGGACAGCGACAGCATACGGATCCGCCTGAACCGTCTTGTCAGTGAAAGGAAGATTCCCCTTGTTACCTTTAATTCCGATATTGTAGGAACAGAACGCATGTGCTTTGTCGGGATAGATAATTGGAAAAGCGGCAGGACAGCCGCGGGGCTTATGGGGCTTATGATGCATGGAAAAGGAAGGGTGCTGGGGATTACCGGATATTTTTCCAACGGAGCCGGCAGCCGCAGGGTGGACGGATTCGTGGAGGAACTGAAAAACGGCTTCCCGGATATCGGGCTGATAGGCGTGCAGAGCAGCTTTGACCATACACAGGAGGTTGAAAAAATCATAGTCGACGCTATGAATGCATACCCGGATCTGGGCGGAATTTTTGTGGCTTCCGGCGGGCAGGAGGGAGTAAAGCGTGCATTTGAGCGGTTAGGGCCGGAAACCCGCCCCTATGTGATTATCTATGACCTTACGCCGAAGAATGAACGATATCTGCAGGAAGGTGTTGTTGATTTCCTTCTCGACCAGGAAGGCTACCTGCAGGGCTACAGGGCGGTTTCCCTTCTGGCGGACAAGCTGCGCTGGGATAAGGAACCGGCAGAAGAGTACATGTATACGGAAATAAGGATCAAAACAAAATATAATCTTTAATTGATATGACCCTCGAAGGGGGGGCGATGCTCTGAGCAGCTATGAATCATGGATTGCCGTGATTGATAATTACTCAGAGCTTTTTTAAATGAGTAAAAAACAGACCGAGGTATAAATTGGGGGAATATGAGTGAAACATTTTTTGCTTTGCGTGCTGTTTTGAAAAAAGCACGCAAAGCAAATATGTAAATATTGACAAAATAAATCCCGAATATTTGTGAGAAACATGGAAAATTAGGAAAGAATACAAACAATATTGCAGACACATAATGCGTGTGATACTATAAGAACATAATCAGGAAAGAAAAAGCACACACAGGCACATAAAAGCACGCAAACCGTGAGAGGAGAGCATAGAATGAAGTATGTGGATTTCGATCAGAAAAGACCGCTTGATATCATTCTTCTGGGCAGGATAGCCATTGATTTTAATCCGGCCTACAATGAACAGGTAAAGGAAGAGTTCAAGCCTTTAAAGAAGGTACATATGTTTGAAATGTTTGTCGGAGGGTCGCCGGCCAATATTGCGGTCGGTGTGACAAGACATGGATTGAAGGCCGGTTTTTTTGCCACGGTTTCCGATGACCAGTTCGGAGATTTTGTGGTGGATTATTTTGAAGAACAGGGAATCGATACATCCCGCATCACCCGCTGCAGAAACGGAGAGAACCTCGGCCTAACCTTTACGGAAATGCTTTCGCCGAAGGAGAGCAGTATTCTTATGTACCGCAACAAAATTGCGGATCTTCAGCTGTCTGTGGAGGATATTGATGAAGAGTATATCCGGCAGGCAAAGGCGATTCTTATTTCGGGCACCTCCCTTTCCGAAAGCCCGTCCCGTGAGGCTGCGCTCAAGGCGCTGATGCTGGCGAAAAAGAATAATACCAGGATCATTTTTGATATTGATTACCGGGCATATAACTGGAAAAACAGCGATGAAATCTCCATCTATTATTCTATGGCGGCCAGGGAAGCAGACATTATTATGGGTTCCAGGGAAGAATTTGACCTGACGGAAAAGCTGATATGTCCCGGCATGACAGACGAAGAGTCCGCCAGGTACTGGCAGGGCTGCAGGGCGAAAATTGTGGTTATCAAGCACGGCATGAAGGGCTCCACCGCATATACGGCAGACGGGGAGAAATACTCCGTCAAACCCTTCCCGGTAACAGCCAGGAAAGGCTTTGGCGGCGGTGACGGATATGGCTCCGGATTCTTATATGGACTGTATCAGGGCTGGGAGCTTATCGATTGTCTTGAATTTGGTTCTGCAGAAGCATCCATGATGGTGAGAAGCAACAACTGTTCCGACGCTCTGCCGGGACCGGAGGAGGTCCGGGAATTTATCCGGGAAGAAAAGGAACTGTACGGAGAAATGATTGCCAGAGTGTAAATATTATGCCTCAAAAAAGGAGACAGCAAACTATGGAAAAAACAATAAGATTGACGGTTGCCCAGGCAATCGTGAGGTTTCTGGATCAGCAGTATGTGCTGATGGATCAGGAAGAAACAAAATTTGTGGAAGGCTTTTTTACTATTTTCGGACATGGAATTGCGGTGGGGCTGGGGGAAGCGCTGGATACCAATCCCGGTTCCCTGCGCGTGATGCAGGGGAGAAATGAGCAGGGCATGTGCCATGCGGCAATTGCATTCGCCAAACAGAGCAACAGAAAGCGGATCATCGCGTGTGCGTCCTCTGTGGGGCCGGGGGCTGCGAATATGGTGACGGCCTGTGCCACGGCTACGGTCAATAATATCCCGCTGCTTGTATTCCCTGCGGATACCTTCGCTTCCAGACAGCCGGATCCGGTCCTGCAGCAGCTGGAGGTAAGCGGCAGTCTTGCGGTGTCGACAAACGATGCTTTTAAACCGGTATGTAAATATTGGGACAGGATCACGAGGCCGGAGCAGGTTATGACGGCGCTGATCAGTGCAATGAGGGTGCTTACGGATCCGGCGGAGACAGGAGCCTGCTGTATTGCGCTGCCGCAGGATGTGGAAGGGGAGGCCTATGATTATCCGGCCTATTTTTTCCGGAAGCGTGTGCATCGGATTACCCGTCCTGCTGCGGTGGAAGAAGAACTGGAAGATTTGGCGGAGGTTTTATCCCGGGCAGAGAAACCTCTTATCATTGTGGGAGGCGGAGTAAAATATTCCCAGGCAGGAGAAGCGGTGGAGAGCTTCTGCGAAGAGTTTAAAATCCCCTTCGGAGAGACACAGGCAGGGAAGAGCGCCTGCCGATCCAGCCACCCGTACTGTCTGGGAGGAATTGGCGTGACGGGGACTCTCGCTTCCAATGTGATTGCAAAGGATGCCGATGTGGTTCTGGCGATCGGTTCCAGGCTGTCGGATTTCACTACCGGCTCCAAGCGTCTGTTCGGCAGAGAGGATGTCCGGTTCCTGACGATTAATAACTGCCGGTTCCACGCTTATAAGATGGATGCCGTAAAGGCGGTGGGGGATGCGAAAGCGACACTGGAGGCTCTGGCGGAAAAGCTGCGCGGACGCGGGTATATATCCGCCTACAGAGGGGAAATAGAAGCAGCGAAGGAAGCCTGGGATGCGGAGCTTAAGCGTCTGGGAGAGATTACATATACCGGTGAATCCTTTGAACCGCTGATTCACGCACGGGATCCTCGTACGATACCGGAATTTGTGGAACTGACAAAAGGGCGCATCACACAGACTGCCGCTCTGGCTGTGCTGAACCGCCTTGTGGAGCCGGATGCGACGGTCATTACGGCAGGCGGTTCCCTTCCCAGCTGCATGCAGCGCATGTGGAGGACGGATAAAAGGGGCGGCTATCATGCGGAATATGGTTATTCCTGCATGGGCTATGAGGTGGCGGCGACCCTTGGCGTCAAGTTTGCGGAACCGGATTGCGAGGTGTATTGTGTGGTCGGGGATTCCAGCTTTCAGATGATGCATTCGGAAATTATGACGATCATGCAGGAACGCAAAAAGGTAAACATCCTGATATTTGACAACTGCGGCTTCGGCTGCATCAACAATCTGGAGATGAACAACGGAATCGGAAGCCTGGCGACGGAATTCCGCTATACGGACGGCAGAAAACCGGCAGGTGATTTAATCTATGTGGATTATGCGAAGATCGGAGAGGGGTACGGCCTTAAAACCTATACCTGCACAACGGCGGAAGAACTGGAGGCAGCCCTCCTTGACGCTAAAAAGGAGAGCATTGCGTGTCTGTTTGATTTGAAGGTGCTTCCCAAGACTATGACGGATGGCTATGAATCCTGGTGGAACGTAGGAATAGCGCAGGTTTCCGAAAAGGACAGTGTCAGGAAGGCCTGTGAAGATGTCATGCAGGGACGCAGGGAAGCGCGTGCCTATTAAAAACGGGAGGAAGAAGGATGGGAAAAGTATTCGGATATCCTGTGTTCGATGAGAACGGGGAAAAAATTCTGACGACTTATGATAATGAATACAGCGAAATGAGGATGGATATCCGCGTTTACCGGATGAAAAAGGGGGAAGAGAGAAGCTTCCTGAGAAAAGGAGAGGAAACGGCAATCCTTCTGCTTTCGGGAAAAATCCGGTTTTGCTGGGACGGAAAAGAAACATCGGTATCCAGAAAGGATGTATTCACACAGGGGCCATGGTGCCTGCATATCTGTACGGAAGCCGAAGGCGCCGTAAAAGCGGAGGAGGACAGTGAAATCCTCGTACAGTGTACTAAAAACGAAACAGAATTCGCAGCCGTGCTTTACCGCCCGGAGGATGCACCCTGGAAATATTCCTGCGTGGGTAAATTCGGGAATGTGGCCAAAAGGCGTGTCAATACGATCTTCGACCATGACATTGCACCCTGGTCCAATATGGTGCTGGGAGAGGTGCTCAATGACAGGGGCAACTGGTCCGGTTATCTGCCGCACAGGCATCCGCAGCCGGAAACCTACTATTTTCTGTTTGACCGGCCGGAAGGGTTCGGTGCCAGCTTTGTGGGTGATCAGGTGTTTAAGAGCACGGATGGGAGTTTTTCCGCCATACCAGGAGGGGAGCTGCATCCCCAGGCCGTGGCGCCGGGCTTTCAGATGTATACCTGCTGGATGATCCGTCATCTGGAGGGAAATCCGTGGCTTCAGACGGATCGCTGTGAGGATGAAAAGTATACCTGGCTGCATGATGCCCAAATCTGACAGATGCTGCATGGAAAAAAGAGGAGAAAAGGAGAAGAAAATGGCGAGAGAATTTATCGTGCCGGGACGCATTATTTCCGGTGCAGGAGCGTTGGATGCCGCCGGCGCGGCTTTGAAGGAGATGGGAAAAAAGGCTCTGGTGGTAACGGACAAGGTGATGGTGCAGCTGGGAAATTGTGCCAGACTTGAAGCGGCGTTGGCCGGACAGGGGATTGGCTGTGTGGTTTATGATGAAATCACGGGAGAGCCGACAGACACCATGATAGAAAATGGACTTAAGATATATCAGGATAACGGCTGTGATTTCCTTGTCGCCCTCGGAGGAGGAAGCCCGATTGATTCGATGAAGGCAATTGCGTCCCTTGTAAAAAATGGCGGAAGCATTTCCGATTATATGGGTAAGATAATTGATGTGCCGGTGCCGCCCATGGCCGCCATTCCGACTACGGCAGGCACGGGCTCCGAAGCGACCCAGTTCACGATTATAACAGACACCAAAAAGGATATCAAAATGCTTTTGAAGGGGGCGGTTCTGATGCCGAAGCTTGCGGTCATCGATCCTCAGTTCACCATGACCGCGCCTCCCCAAATCACCGCGGCAACCGGTCTGGATGCCCTGTGCCATGCAATAGAAGCATATACCTCCAGGAAGGCCCAGACGCTGTCGGATACCTTTGCACTCTCCGCGGTAAAACGTATTTTTAAATTTCTTCCTGCCGTTTATCATGACGGGAAAAATGAGGAGGCCCGGATCCAGATGTCCGTGGCGGCCCTGGAAGCGGGAATTGCATTTAATAATTCGTCCGTGACAATCATTCATGGCATGAGCCGCCCGATAGGCGCTCTTTTCCATGTGGCTCACGGGCTGTCCAATGCCATGCTCATGAAAGAGTGTCTGTCCTTTGCGCTGGAAGGCGCGGTAAGCAGGTTCGCGGAGCTTGGCAGAGCGGTTGGCGCGGCAAAGGAGAGTGACCCGGACGCAGAGGCGGGCAGCAGGTTCCTTGCTGCAGTACAGGAAATGATAACCGGGCTGGAGATACCGACTCTGCAGGAATACGGAATCGACAGAGAAGCTTTTTATTCACAGATAGAAAAAATGGCACAGGATGCCATGGACAGCGGCAGTCCCCAGAATACGATGCGGCAGCCGGATCGCCAGGCCGTGATGGATATTTATAAAAAAATCTATGAAGGAGAATAAGAATATGGTAAAGGTAGGGATTATCGGAGCGGGAAGAATCGGAAAGGTACATATCACAAGTATCAGTACGAGAGTCAGGGATGCCGTCATCAAGACAGTGGCGGATCCGTTCATGAATGAAGAGACTGCGGCCTGGGCCAAAGGAATGGGCGTGCAGCATACAACGAAAGATTATGAGGAGATCATCCGCGATCCCGAAATCGATGCGGTACTGATCTGCTCTTCAACGGATACACACTCCCCCATTTCCCTGGAGGCAATCCGGGCAGGCAAGCATGTATTCTGTGAAAAACCCATCGATCATGATGTGGAAAAAATCAAAGAGGTGGCAGCCGCGCTGGAAGGAACGAAAGTGAAATACCAGGTTGGTTTTAACCGGAGGTTTGATCATAATTTCGAAGCGGTACAGCGTGCAGTAGCAGAAGGCAGGATCGGCAGGCCCGAGATCATCAAAATCACATCCCGTGATCCGGAACCGCCCGGAATTGATTATGTGAAGGTTTCCGGCGGCATGTTCCTGGATATGACGATCCATGATTTTGATATGGCGCGTTTCCTGGCGGGATGTGACGCTGAGGAGGTTTATGTGCAGGCCGCCAATCTGGTGGATCCCAAAATCGGGGAAGCCGGCGATGTGGATACTGCGGTTATCACACTTCAGATGGAAAATGGCGCTATTGCGGTGATTGACAACTGCAGAAAAGCGGTATACGGATACGATCAGCGGGCTGAGGTGTTTGGTTCCGAAGGGATGGCGGCCATCGGCAACGACAGCCAGTCCAGCGTACAGATCAGCAATTCGGACGGCGTGACGGGAGAAAAGCCCCTGTTTTTCTTCCTGGAAAGATACATGGATGCCTATGGCAAGGAAATCGCGGCTTTTATTGATGCGATTATCAATGATACGGAAACCCCTTTAGGCGTTATGGACGGCCTCAAGCCCGTACTCATGGGACTGGCGGCAAAAAAATCCTGGGAAGAACACAGACCTGTTAAAATCTCAGAAATCATGTGATGATGCATATGATTTTCAACCGGAGGAAAAGAGATGTTTGATAAAAATAAAGTAAAGCTGGGGATTGCCCCGATCGCGTGGACAAATGATGATCTGCCGGATCTGGGAAAAGAAAATACCTTTGAACAGTGCGTGAGTGAAATGGCACTGGCAGGCTATACCGGTTCGGAGGTGGGAAACAAATATCCACAGGATCCCGAGATGCTGAAAAAGGCGCTGCAGCTGCGGGGAATGGAAATATGCAACCAGTGGTTTTCCTGCTATCTGATTACCAAACCCTTTGAAGAGGTGGAAAAGGAATTTCGTGCGCAGCTCACTTTTTTAAAGGAAATGGGCGCCAAAATCATCGGTGCATCCGAACAGAGCCACAGCGTACAGGGGCAGCAGGATGTACCCGTATTCGGACATAAATATGCGATGAACGATGAAGAATGGGACATCTTCTGCAGCGGAATGAACAGACTCGGGAAAATAGCGAAGGAGGAATACGGAATTTCACTCACCTTCCATCACCATATGGGAACGGTGGTGCAGAATCCTGATGAAGTGGAACGGATGATGGAAAATACAGATCCGGCGTATGTCAGCCTTTTATATGATACGGGACATTTTACCTACTGCGGAGCCGATCCTCTGGAGATGGTCCGAAAATATGCGGGCAGAATCCGGCATGTACACTTAAAGGATATCCGTCCTGAAATCGTGGAGAAGGTAAAACGGGAGAAGTTAAGCTTTCTGGACGGCGTCCGCCTCGGCGCCTTCACGATACCCGGCGACGGCTGTATTGATTTTGACCCGATTTTCAAAGTCCTGGAGGATACGGGCTACGAGGGCTATATGCTGGTGGAGGCGGAGCAGGATCCTGCGAAGGCAAATCCGCTGGAATATGCCATCAGGGCGCGCAGATTTATTGCTGAAAAGACGGGACTGTAATTTTTGACGGCATACCGGATGGAAAAGGAGAAAAAAACGGACTTTAACCATTAAGAAACCTTCATAATATCTTAAGCTTTCCTTGTATGGACAATGAATACGGCATATGCTATGATTAACTGTACGTGATAAATTTGCTGCTGCCCGGGGACAGCCCGGAACATACGAAGGATTAACAGATATGGAAAATAATAGAAAAACGTCAGGGAATCATAGAAGGAAAAAAGGAAGCCGCAATCATGGAATTGCCATGTATCCGACTCTTGCGGTGAGATGGATAAAGAAGAATAAGGCGATGTCGGCAGCTCTCGCGGTGCTGCTGATAGTAGTTGCAGGAACCGGTGTTCTGGTGGGCTGGGGAATGGGAAGAGGAAAAGCGCAGAAGGATGCGGGCGAAACGCAGGCTTCGGCGGAGACCATTCCGGAGCAGACCGGAGAAGAGCAGGAGAGCACGGTGTCTCCTTTGCTGGAAAATGAATATCCGGAGGTCAATGATCTGATTTTAAAGTATCACCAGGCGCTGCAGTCGGATGATATGGATACGTTAAAAACGCTGTTGGATTATGCGGAGGACAAGGAACTGCTCCGTATGCAGGAAAACGGTTCTCATATTGAGTCATATAATAATATTGTATGCTATACCAAGCCTGGCCTGGATGCGGACAGTTATGTGGTATATGCCTGCTATGACGTTAAATTCGTTGGTTTCGATACTCTGGTACCGGGCCTGACTCCATTCTATGTAAGCCGTAATGAGGAAGGCAGGTATTATATCCGGGACTGGGAGCACAATCCGGATGAAGCGGCCTATGCCAATGAGGTAACGGCGCAGGAGGACGTGGCGGCTCTGTATGATCGCATCAGAAACGAATCCGCAGAGATTCTGGCAGGGGATGAGGAGCTTTCTCAATATCTGTCAAACTATCTGAATGATATGATGGTAGCGGTCGGTGAAGCGCTGAATGAAAAGGAGAATAGTCCGGAAAGTACGGAGGCTCCAACGGAAAGCGCGGCGGCACAGGAAAGTGAAAGCAAATCGGAGCCGGAAGCTTCCCAGCCGGCCCAGACGCCTTCCCAGCCGGCATCCACATCTGTTAATGTTCCCAACAGCGGGGAATTTACGGTGTCGGAAACAGTGAATGTCAGAAAGAGCGCAAATGAAAATGCCGAAAGAATAGGGGTATGCTATTCCGGCGAAAAGCTGGAAATACTCATGAAACAGGCAGACGGCTGGACAAGGGTTAAGTTCAACGGACAGACCGGATATGTGAAATCAGATGTTTTAAAATAATAAAAATACAGACAGGCCGCTGTCCTTTTCCGGGACAGCGGCCTGCCTGTATGTGCGGCAGTCCGGATACGTCAGGAGCTGTAAGCTTAACTCCGGCCGAATAATTTCTTGCCGACAAAAATGAAAATACATGCACCGATTACGGAAACAATCAGGTTGGCGAAGAAGCCGCTGGCATAAAAACCGACCAGGCGGAACAGAAAACTTCCGATCATTCCTCCTACAATTCCCGTAATGATATTGCGCAGGGTTCCGCCCTGCGTATTCATGATCTTACTGGCTATCCAGCCGGCAATCGCACCATATACAATAGATAATATGAAAGATAACATTTTCAGGCCTCCTTTATCGTTTGTCTGTTACTATAATAAACATTTTTTTGAGAAAAAGCAACAAGGATTAATGAAACTGTCTTTCTGAAACCAGGCAGGCAATTTTTCTATTGCATTTTTCGCGCAGAGAGAGCAGCCAGGCGGCCTCATGAGGATAGCTGTTGAAGGTAATGGGAGCCTCCAGGCCCTCCTCCAAAAGAGCGAGAACGGTTTCCCTGTCTGTCAGCTGTTCCAGCAGCTGCAGGGCCCTCATATCCTGCAGGCCTTCCATCAGGACCTCCGCACGTATGGATGCGATCGGCCCGTTTTCTCCCGGATATACAAGGAATGCATCTCCCGAAGGGAATGCGCAGGCGGCATCGGTCACGCAATAGGGATTGATGGGATACCGGGAAAGCATGGAATTCCAGAAGTTAAATCCCCATTGCAGAAATCCGTGGATCTGATATTTATAAAGCTGCACGCCCAGAATACGGTTCCTCTGGGAGGGCATACAGAAGAAACGGTTTGACACCTCACGAAACTGGCCGCAGCAGTAATAGGTCCACAGGCCCGGCACATGGTTTTCAAGAAAAGGCCGGATATGGTCATTGCTGCAAACAGGCACCCCTACCAGGCCCTGTTCATAGAATTCATAATCAGACAGGGCATCCATGATAGGAAGGCCGTCGATCTGTGATTCCAGAAGCTTCTTGGCATACAGGTATGCGGGAATATGCTCCTTGCTCGGTTCGTCAGAAACATGGAAATAGCAGCGATCCTGCAGCTTATGGGTGCGGATGAAGTCCATGAGGCGCGGCAGGAAAGCTTCCAGAAATTCCCGGTATTCGTCACTCGCCGCATCGGTATCCCAGCCGAATATCTGCCTGCAGCCCTCTTTTTTCCCATTTGCCGGAGAGCCTTCCCAGGCCATGATCTTAGGGGCATGTCCGGCTCCCCACTGGGTAAATAAATGAGAGAATTCCAGATAGCGGATGTGGCAGCGTTCACAAAGCTCCAGCCAGCGTTCCAATTTTTCAAAGGAAAAGGTATAACCGTTCTCTTCCTGATATACATCGATAAGCTGCACCGTAGTGCGTTCTCCTCCCGGAGCGGTATCCAGAGGCGGTGTGAAAAGAGGCGTCAGAATCATATTGACTCCATAGCGTGCGGCGGCCTCCATATATCCGGAGGTAAGCTCCCAGTATTTTTCACTGAAAACAGGAACCTTATACCAGTCTGCAATACAATCCGTATGAAACCATTCCGTATGGATGAGAGTCTGCTCCGGAAGGCGGGCATTCAGGCGTTCCAGAACAAAAGTACAGCTGTTGAGGACTGTGCCGTTTTCTTCGGTAATGGCGATTGTAAGATCGTAGGAACCGGAAGGCAGGGAACATTCCGCAGGAACGGTGATCCAGAGGCTCCTCCATTGCCCCGGCAGCAGAGTGATATCCGATATGCCGGAATAAAGGGGATCCGGATAAAGGCCGGGTGTGGTCCGCAGCACAAAATCATCCCCGTCCGGAAAAATGGGAAGCTCGCTGGGAGCCAGGCCTACCTGTCTTATAATAACATCATCGGCCAAAGCTCCCGACAACTGGATCCCAGCTTTAAAGGTGAGCGGGCCTTCCCAGCAATAGGCGGCCTGAAAGGAAAAACGCTCATTAAGGAGCATGTCGGCGCCGGTATATTCAGCCTGCGGTTGGAAGGGTTCATCCGGAAAAATTTTCTCCAGAGAACTGACGGTGAGTAAGGTTAATTTTTTACTGTCCATATGCAATCCCCCTGTGTGATTCATTATAAAAATAAGGATATCAAAGAATCGGGGAAAACGCTATATTGCCGCAGAAAATGAAGTAAAAAGTGCAAAGAAAAGTGCCGATATGGATATCGGAGGAGAGGGTGCGGCAGGCACTTCTGTGAACACGGATAAAGAATACTTACGAAACGGCTCCCTGGTATATGTATGGGGAACCGTTTCCTTTTCCGTATTCAAATTCTCTTTTTGCACCAATGCTCCAGCCATTGGATGATCTGGTACAGCGCCATGGCAATGACACACAGGATGATAATGGATGTAATCACCATATTGAGCTGGAAAACCTGGCTTCCATAAATGATCAGATAACCAAGCCCCCTTCTGGCTGCCAGGAATTCACCGATGATGACGCCGACAAGGGCCAGCCCGATATTTACCTTCATCGTGCTGAGTATAATAGGAACGGATCCGGGCAGGACCACTTTAAATAAGGTGGTTCTCCGATTGCCTCCAAGGGTATAAATAAGCTTTATTTTTTCCTCGTCCACCTGACGGAAGCCGGTGTAAAGATTGATGATAGCCCCGAAGATGGCCACAGAGATACCGGCGACAATTATGGTGTTCATTCCGGTTCCCAGCCATACGATAAGCAGCGGCGCCAAAGCGGATTTGGGAAGGCTGTTAAGGACAACGAGGTAAGGCTCCAGGATTTCCGTCAGTTTCGTGGAATACCACAGCAGTGTGGCGCAGATCATGCTGAAAGCAAAAACCAGGAGAAAGCTGAGTATGGTTTCGTATAAAGTAACGCCGATATGCATGAATAAGGAGTTCTTTTGCAGCATAGTAATAAAACAGGCAGCAACCCGGCTGGGGCTGGAAAAGAAGAAGGAGTCAATGATTTTCAGATCGGCACACAGCTCCCAGACAGCCAGAAAGACAATAAGAATGAAGAAACGCATAAAAGTAACCATTCGGTGATGCTTCCTGTGATCGGCTACAAAGCGTTCCTGGGCAGAGGCGGAAAGCTCTGCCGGGGTCATGTTTTTCGTTGATTTTTTATGATTCATCTGTCAGTTCCTCCCAAAGCTGATTAAAATAATCCTTGAATTCCGGCGCGTTTCTGGAAGCGAGCAGGGAATCATCTTTAAGGGTGAGGTGAATAGGGATTTCAGCTTTTACCCGTGCGGGACGGTTGCTGAGAACAATAACCCTATCCGCCAGGCTGACGGCTTCCGAAAGGTCGTGGGTAATTAAAACTGCGGTTTTCCCGGCGGAACGTATGATCCGGCAGATATCCGCGGACACCGTGAGACGTGTCTGGTAGTCAAGGGCGCTGAAGGGTTCGTCGAGAAGCAGGATTTCCGGCTCCAGGGCCAGTGTACGGACGAGAGCCGCACGCTGCTTCAGACCGCCGGACAGCTCACTTGGTTTTTTATGAAGAAAAGGAGAAAGGCCATAGTCATTTACCATGGAAAGAACCTTTTCCTTCTTTTCGGGGGTCAGCTGTTTGTTGATTTCCAGTCCGAGTGTGACATTTTTATAAATATCCCTCCATTCGAAGAGATGATCATGCTGAAGCATGTAGCCGATTCCCGGCTTTTTATCATGCGGATCTTTGGTATAAAAAGTAATATCGCCGGATTCAGGCTGAAGCAATCCGGCAATGAGGGAGAGAATCGTAGATTTTCCACAGCCGCTGGGACCGACGATGGCCAGGAATTCTCCGGTTCGGACCGAAAAGGATATGTTGTCGAGTGCTTTGATTTCCCCGTTCAGACTGTGATAGGAGAAAGCTATATTTTTCAATGAGAGTATGATGTCTTCCATGTCAATCCTCCAATCTGGCCGGAAAAGAAAATACCGGGTCCCATGGTGGCAATTCGGTTCCGGACAGTTATATAACATATCATATGAATCCGGCGGGAATTTGTTCCTTGCCGGTATTTTTTCGGGAATACCGGCATAAACTGATGGCTTTGCCAATATCCCCGAAATGTATGAACTATGTAAAAAGGATTTATTTTAGTGGTGGAGGAGGGCGTAAAATGGTAAAATAAATTCAGAATAATAACGACTGCGGAAACAGGTGGCTGGCGAGAGAGGGGGCGCGGGAATGCGTGGATGGAAGCTTGGATGGAAAGTGCTCTGGCCTGTTTTATGGTATTTGGGGGTAATGGGAGCGGCAGCCCTGCTGTGTCCCCGGAGGTTCTCTGTGCTGGAGGTGGCCGGTGTGGCGGCGGGAGCTGCGGCGGTGACATTGCTTCTGGGCGGACGGCTGTACAGAGGAAGAGGCTTTTGGGAAAATCTGGGAAGCGGCGGTAAGGCGCTTGGATATGGATGGCTGCTGATTCCGGCAGGAATAGCTGTGTGCATTATGCTGAACGGCCTGCTTATTCTGTTCGGTCTGGAAAGTACATCCGGCATGTATGACGGAAGGGCGGAAATGATATACGCAAGCCGAATGTGGGAACAGCTGCTGATATCCTGTGTACTGATTCCCTTTGCCGAAGAGCTGGTCTTCCGGGAACTGGGATTCGGAAGACTGCGTAAGGAATGCGGACCGGCTCTGGCGGCAGGCATAACAGCGGTGCTTTTTGGAATATATCATCTTCAGCTGGTGCAGGGCCTTTACGCCGTATGCCTGGGATTGCTGCTGGCAGCGGCCTATGAGAAATGCGGAGGATTGGGGGCGGCGTTTCTGGTGCATGCAGTTTCCAACCTGACAGCTGTGGTTTTGTCTTTAGAAGGGGAGAAAAGCTGGCTTTGGGGAAAAAGTCTCTTTGTAGTTTCAGCCACCCTGATTTCCGGCCTTATTCTTATCCTGTGTGTCCGAAAGATGTTGAAAACGGAGGGGACGGAGACGAAAACTTTATTGCAATAAAGTTCATTTTATGGTACTATCATTTTTAAATTGAAATTATGAGGTACTTTTTATCGAATAAAGGGCCGGATTTGTGGCGGAATGGAGGATATTATGGCACAGCTCTGGGGCGGACGTTTTACGAAGGAAACGGACAAGCTGGCATATCAGTTCAATGCATCAATACATTTTGACAGGCGTTTTTTTGAGCAGGATATCGAAGGGAGCATTGCCCATGCGGTGATGCTGGAGAAGCAGGGGATTCTTACACAGGCGGAAAAGGATGCCATTGTGAAGGGGCTGACCGGAATACGTGAGGATGTGAAGGAAGGCAGTCTTGTTATTACGGATGAATATGAAGACATTCACAGCTTTGTGGAAGCGAATCTCATTGACCGTATCGGCGATGCGGGAAAGAAGCTGCATACGGGAAGAAGCAGGAATGATCAGGTGGCGCTGGACATGAAGCTGTATGTGCGCCAGGAAATTCTGGAAACGGACGCTTATTTAAAGGAACTCCTGGAGACGCTGATCCGTCTTATGGAAGAAAATATGGAAACCTATATGCCCGGTTTCACTCATATGCAGAAAGCACAGCCCACCACTCTGGCCCACCATCTGGGCGCTTATTTTGAAATGTTTAAAAGAGACAGGCTCCGTATGAAGGACATTTTCATGAGAATGAACTATTGCCCTTTGGGGGCGGGAGCCCTGGCAGGAACCACATATCCTCTGGACAGAAGCTATACGGCTTCTCTGCTTGGCTTTGAAGGACCGACGCTTAACAGTATGGATTCCGTGTCGGACAGAGATTATCTCATAGAGCTGTTATCCGCTCTTTCTACTATAATGATGCATTTGAGCCGTTTCTCCGAGGAGATTATCACATGGAATTCCAATGAATATCATTTTGTGGAGATCGACGATGCCTATTCCACAGGAAGCAGTATCATGCCTCAGAAGAAGAACCCGGATATCGCGGAGCTGACCCGCGGAAAGACAGGGCGGGTTTACGGGGCGCTGATTTCCATGCTTACAACGATGAAGGGAATTCCTCTCGCTTATAACAAAGACATGCAGG
>OLQH01000361.1_pt1 | contig 52019 bp, 42 predicted proteins | sample 1672671 | NCBI WGS metagenome assembly OLQH01 (sample SAMEA3136712, study PRJEB25190) | human gut metagenome
AAAATCTCCCACAAACTGGGACTCGCAGCTCACGAAAAGCCTTTTTCAGACACGCACTAGGCAAAATGACAGACGAGCGCAATAATTCCCATGATAAAACAATAAACAGAAAAAATACGAAATCTTTTGCGCTTTACAAAGTTCAGCATAAAACGGATCGTGAAATATCCGACAACTGCTGCGACAATCATTCCTGCCACATAATGAAATCCGAGTGACCAGGTAATCGATGCGGATTTCAGTTTTCCACACTCCAGGATCATGGCGCCAAGAATCGCCGGAATCGATACCAGAAAAGAATATCGAACGGCAAAGCTGCGGCGGAAACCGCATAACAGTCCTGCAGTAATGGTGATACCGGAACGGGATATCCCCGGGATCACACCGATTCCCTGACAGATGCCGATTGCAAGTGCCTGCGGGACGGTAATATGTTTCGGTAATTTATTTCCCAGCTGCCAGTTATCTACCACAAACAGTAAAACTGCAGTGATGAGCAGTCCGAGTCCGGCAACCAGAAGAGAAGAACTCCATGTATCCACAAGTCCGCGCATCAGATATCCGATGATACCGGTCGGTATCGTGGATACCAGGATCATCACGACCATGGTGCGGTAATTATTATGGAGAATCTTGCGATAAGGCGTTACCTGCGCGTTATGCATTTTATTGCTTATATATATTTTCAAGTTCGCTGTCAGATCCTGAAAAATATGTATGGTTTCCACCAACATACGGAAAAGATCCTTTTTAAAGACCAGACAGATGGCAAACAGCGTACCGAAATGTAGCAGAACATCAAAAAGTACACCGGTATCTGTCCGGATATTCAGTAAGTTTTCAAGAATGACCAGATGACCGGAACTGCTGATCGGCAGAAATTCCGTAAGCCCCTGGACAATTCCCAGAATCATGGCATCAAAAAAACTCATGGTTATCCTCATTTACTTATTTTATTTGTAACTGTTCAGTACCTTCACAGTTATTACCTACTGAATAGTTACTTTTATTTATTTCTCTTACATCAAAAAAATATTATACCATAAAAATACGGGAGATACAATCTCCCGCCTGTTTTTTCTCTATGGGAATCTTTTTGAAAATTTTACAGAATCGTGTGGACTACGGAATAATCGGAGAAAAAGAAATCAGAACCCCGCAGGCAGCAGCCAGCACGATCGCCAGCACGGTAACCACAAAAAAACAGGAACTTTTTTTATCTTTGACAAGAAGACGTCCACATTGTGGGCAGTGGGTCTGACTGTTTTCAAATAACAGGGCACATTCTGTACAACGTTTCATAAAATCTCATTCCTCCCGTGCGCTTGTATGTATTTCCGAATTTCAGAAGCACATACAAATGGTTTTCACACATATTTTAACACGTATTTTAATACAGGACAACCTTCTGTTTTTCAGCCTGCAAGGAGGATGTTTTCTGATCCATCAGTTCTTTTAATTTGTTCAGTGCATCCCGGATGCCGCCGATCTCGTTGATCAGTCCTTCTCTGACGGCATCTTCTCCTTCCAGCATGGTTCCGACATCTTTGACTAACATAGAAGTATCCAGCATCAGTTCCTCCAGGCGCTCCTGGCTGATATCTGAATGAGCGGCGATAAAACCGGTGATCCGGTCTTGTGTCTTTTCCATATTGCGGTAGGTTTGCATGACACCGATAAACATGCCGTTGGTACGCACCGGATGTAAAACCATGGTAGCACTTGGCACGATAAAACTGTAATCTGCGGAAACGGCGAGCGGCACACCGATCGAATGTCCGCCGCCAAGAACGAGCGATACGGTCGGTTTGCTGAGCGATGCGATCATCTCCGCGATGGCAAGTCCGGCTTCCACATCGCCGCCTACGGTATGAAGAAGGATCAGGATCCCTTCAATCTGATCGTCATCCTCGATCAGGGCGAGGCGTGGAAGGATTTCTTCGTATTTTGTGGATTTAGTTCGATCGCCCAGCGATTCGTGGCCTTCGACTTCTCCGATGATGGTGAGAAGATGGATCCGGCTTTCTAACGGGGCTGCGTTATCTGTTTTTTCAGCTTTTGGCTGTGGATTTTTTTCATTTTCCTGTCTGCTCATACGATGTGTCTCCTTTTCTATCATGATATCAAAAACATTCGTAATCAGTATGAGCAGGGAAAGGCAAAAAAATACGCCGGAAACATGGCAGCCCATGTCCGGCGTAAATGTATTTTACTCGTTATTATTCGTCCCAGTTGTGATATACAGCCTGTACATCATCGTCATCTTCCAGAAGATCCAGAGTTCTCTGCAGGTTCTTGATGGCAGTTTCGTCTGTCAGTTCTACATAGTTCTGCGGGATCATGGTAACTTCGGCTTCTGCCATTACCACACCTTCTTTTTCCAGAGCTTCACGTACTATGGAGAAATCGTCCGGATCAGTGATGATCTCGTAGCAGTCTTCTTCTTCGGAGAAGTCTTCTGCGCCGGCATCCAGTGCCATCATCATCAGGTCGTCTGCTTCCATCTCACAGTCTTCTTTTGCAACGATGATCTGACCTTTTTTATCGAACATGAAAGATACACATCCAGGAGTACCAACGTTTCCGCTTCCTTTTGTGAAGGCACTTCTTACGTTTGCAGCGGTACGGTTCTTGTTATCGGTCAGTGTGTCTACGATGATTGCGATACCGTTCGGACCGTATCCTTCGTATGTGATCACTTCGTAGTTATCGGCATTGGCATCACCGGCTGCTCTCTTGATACCACGTTCGATGGTATCGTTCGGCATATTGTTTGCTTTTGCTTTTGCGATTACATCACGCAGTTTGCTGTTGTTTTCCGGATCCGGACCACCCTCTTTTACTGCGATTACGATCTCACGACCGATGATTGTAAAGATTTTTCCTTTTTTTGCATCATTCTTTTCTTTCTTATGTTTGATGTTGGCAAACTTAGAATGTCCTGACATAATAAAAACTCCTTTTTCTATTGTATTTTTTCTACTCTTATTTTTTGAATAATATTGTTCTCGACAGAAAGGATCTGGAAACAATATCCATTCGCATGTATCTCTTTATCTTCAGCTGTAGGGATATGTCCTAACAGTGAAGTAAGATATCCGTTTAAGGTTTCAAACGCATGATCACCAAGATCAATGCCGAGCACTTCCTCCACATCGTCGAGCGGGGTCAGACCGTCCATCAGGATACTTTCGTCAAACTGTGGCTGGATAAATTCTTCGGATTCATCGTATTCATCGAAAATATTTCCTACGATCTCTTCGAGGATATCTTCCATCGTCACCAGTCCGGCTGTCTGTCCGTACTCGTCTACAACGATCGCAATATGGATCTTCTTGCTCTGCATCGCCTGAAACAGCGAATCGATGCCGCGTGTCTCCGGAATATAGGCTACGGAACGAACCAGTTTCGGAATCTGCATCAGACTTTTACTCTCATACTCTGCACGGTTCTGATGTTCCATCGCATCCTTGATATGAATAAATCCTACGATATTATCGATATCTTCATGATAGACCGGATAGCGGGAATTGCTGTGTTCTGACATGTACAGGATGGCATCTTTTAACAGCGTGGTATCATCCAGTGCATTGATATTTTTCCGGTGTGTCATAATATCTTTTGCCGCTTTATCATGGAATTCCATGATGTTCTGGATCATCTCCGCTTCGCTCTCCTGGATAATTCCCTGTTCATGAGCCTCATCCACCAGATCAATGATCTCATCTTCCGTTACATCATCTTCGGTGTGGTTCGGATCAATGCCGAAAAGTCGTACCGTGAGATTGGTTAATAGTTCCATCAGTTTTGTAACCGGCCAGGCGAGAAAAATCCCTGCCTGCACCATATGTACCAGCCGGTAAGCGGCACCTGTGGCATGATGAGAACAGATTCTTTTCGGAACCAGGATACCGAAGGTCGCAAGAAGAATCAGATCCACGAAAAGTACCAGTACAAACAGTATGATCTGTCCCGGTGTTTGTTCAAAAAACGCACCTGCACCCGTGCGGGAAAGACAGACAGAAACGGTTGACATGACACTTTTCAGCTGTATATAACCCACCAGAAAACTTAACAGCATATGGTAAAACTGTACCGTATGAATCAGTGGTCCGGGGGCGTTTATGATGTGAAGGAGAAGTTTGCTTTTTTTGTCTCCCTGTTCCGCTTTGTCTTCGACCTCATTTTCGTTGAGATTCTGGATCGCGGAACCAAATCCGTAAAAAATACTGTTGATCACTATAAACAGCAGAAATAACATCCACCCGGCGACCGGGTTGTCACTACTATCCATATACACTCCTTTTTCCTGTGCGTATTATAGAATGATAAGGCGTAAACACACGGTTACGCCCGAAAAAGTATATCACCTTACCATTTATTCGTCAAGCAACTCCATGTTATGTAGGAAGTTCCAGACTGATTTTCAGCGCTTTGTTCACTTTTGCAAGGGCTTCCGGGTCAAGATGACAGATCTTGTCTTTCAGCCTTTTTTTATCGATGGTGCGCAGCTGTTCGAGAAGAATCACCGAATCTCTGACAATATCATAGGCAGACGCGTTGATCTCGATGTGCGTAGGCAGTTTGGCTTTGTTCATCTTGGAAGTAATGGCGGCACAGATCACCGTCGGGCTGTGCTTGTTGCCGATATCGTTCTGAATGATGAGTACCGGACGGATCCCGCCCTGCTCGCTTCCCACTACCGGACGAAGATCCGCGTAATAAATATCTCCTCTTCTTATATTCACATTCTCCACACTCCGATTCCTATGTTCTGCCAGAACTTTAGTATTCTTTGTTCTGACATCTATAGTATTTCCATGATTATCCGGTGTATGCAGGTATATAAGAACTTTATAAACGAATGTTTTTACAGATAGATTCTCGGTACGCGTTTTGTGATGCAACAGACCAGTTCATAGGAAAAACGACCGGAGAGGTCACCGAGTGCCTCTGCAGTGATCGCAGCACCGTGATCCGTTCCCAATAACGTTACTTCGCTTCCGCGAACCGCTTCCGGAATATCGGATACATCGACCATGAACTGATCCATACAGACTCTTCCGATGATCGGTGCTTTCTTTCCATTGATCAGTACATATCCCTTATTAGAGAGGGAGCGCGGATAGCCGTCCGCATAGCCGACCGGAATGGTTGCGATCCGTGTAGAGTCCTTCGTTGTGACAAAGGTTCCTCCGTAGCTTACGGCAACGCCGGCTTCTACTTCTTTGACAAAGGAAATATGGCTCTTCAGCTCCATCATCGGGTGCAGTTCCACTCCCGGATTGACAACTTCGTTGGAAGGAGCAATTCCATAGAGCGTGATTCCCGGACGTACCGCATCCAGATCGCCCTCGCGGTGCCAGAGAATTCCCGCACTGTTGTTGCAGTGACGGACAGGAATCTGAATACCTGCTTCTTCGAGCAGCATCAGAAATTCCTGATATTTCGCAAACTGCTGGTGTGCGAAGGTCAGATCCTGCTCATCTGCTCTTGCAAAATGTGTAAAAGCACCTTCAATCGTAATGCCCGGAAGTTTGCTGATCCGCAGGATCTCCGGGATACTTTCTTTCGGATGACGGAAACCGATCCGGGTCATGCCGGTATCGAATGCCAGATGAATCGGATGTACTTTTCCGGCTTTCTGTGCTTCCTGAGATAAAAGCTCAGCTGTTTCATAATCAAATACTGCCGGTCGGATCTCCAAATCCACCAGTGTCTGATAATCTTCCGGGAAGACATAGCCGAGAATCAAGATCGGTTTTTTCATTCCAGCCTCCCGAAGTTCTTCCGCTTCCGGTACATTTGCCACCGCATATCCCCAGATATAATCCTTTTTCTCCATCAGGCGGGCAACCGGAACGGATCCGTGACCGTAAGCGTTGGCTTTGATCACGCCGATCATCTTCGTTCCCGGTGTAAGATTTTTTCTCATATTTTCCAGATTCTGTTCCAGCGCATCCATATGGATGGCGGCATAGATCCGACTGTTACTTTTCATAATTATTTTCTCCTGTATCTTCTTTTCTGGCAATTTTTCGATCAAGCATCTGCAATTGTACACAAAGCCCCGAAAGGATATCTGAGGCAGTCATGGAACGCGCTCCTTTTTCCTGTGCAGCGTGATCACCGGCAAGTCCATGGAGCCATGCGGCAAATGGTGCTGCCTGAGAAGAACGCATCCCCTGTGCCAGCAGTCCTGCTGTGATCCCGCATAGAACATCGCCGGAACCCGCAGTAGCCATCCCATGATTACCGGTCAGGTTCAGATAATATACTCCGTCTGCTGTCCGGATCCAGGTGCGTGCGTCTTTCATGATCAGAGTACACGGACATTGTCTGTACAAAGTTTCCATAGCTTCCTGTGGATGTGCCTTCAGATCACCGATGGTACAGTCTGCCAGTCGGCTCATCTCTCCCATATGGGGTGTCAGGATACAGGAAGCATCACACTGTGATTGCAGATCTTTTCGTTTTGCCAGAAGATTTAAAGCATCTGCATCCATGACTATAGGCTTGCTCTGGCGGAATGTCAATACCATTTGCAGCAAATCCTCTGCTGTTTTGGAAGTGGAAAGCCCCGGACCGATCGCAATTACATCTGCCCAGTGCATGGCTTTTTCCAGAACATCTGCAAGTTTCTCGTGCTGCATGGAGGAATCGTAAACCGAGAGCATGGCTTCCGGAAACTGCTGCTGTAAGATCGTCCGGTTGCTCTCATCGGTCAGGATACGGACCATTCCGGCACCGCTTACAAGTGCTGCTTTCGAGGAAAAATACGCGGCGCCGCTCATGTTGCGGCTGCCCGCAATCAGAAGGACTTTTCCGAAGGTTCCTTTATTACCTCCCGGATCCCGCGCGGGAAGCCAGGAAATGGCTTCTTTATCCAATGCATAAATTCCTTCGGATGCACCGTAGATTCCGACATCTTTTACCTGGACGTTACCAGCATAGACGGTTCCCGGATACAGGCTGATCCCTAGTTTGCGGTAGGCAAACGTAACGGTTTCTGCTGCCCGGACAGCGGTTCCCATAACCTGTCCCGTTCCCGCATGGATGCCGGAAGGAATATCCACCGCGAGAACCGGAACGCCGGAAGCATTGATCGCATCCACCAGAGTCTGATATTTTCCTGACAATTCCCGGGATAATCCGACGCCAAAAAGTGCATCTACGATAGTAGTATATTCAGAAAACCGGCAGTTGTTGACTATGGATACCTGATAATTTTCGGCTGCCTGCCATTGGATCTTCATCTCTTCGGTAAAAGAAGCGGGATTGCCCGCCAGATATAGATCCACCGAATACCCTGCCAGATGCAGCAGTCTTGCAACTGCCATACCATCCGCTCCGTTATTGCCGGAACCACACACAACCAGTGTTTTTTTCAGAGAAAAATGCTGTCTCAGACAATCAAATACAGCAAGTGCCGCCCGCTCCATCAAAACCAGGGACGGAATCCCCATCGTTTGGATCGTAGCCTGATCCAGCTGTTTCATCTGTTCTCCTGTTACTAAAATCTGCATAGTTATGATCTCTCCTGTCACTATCATCAAACTTGGTCCACCGGACCAATGATTGACGTGTAATGCAAAAAAGCTGCTGCCCTTTTCGGCAGCAGCCTCGCTGAAATTTTCTTTATTCCTGTAGGTGGTCTTTCTCAAAGCGGCTCAGGTTATAAGACAGCCGCATCAGACTTTCCGAAAGGTGTACATTTTCCACGATCACATCATCCGGCATGAAAAGGTTCAGGTCGGTATGTGCAAAGTTCCAGATCGCTTTTACTCCCACATCTACCAGAAGTTTCGCCATATCAAGTGCTTTTGCTTTTGGAAGAGTCAGTGTTGCAATCTCCACATGATTATTTTTTACAAATTCCGGAAGTTCATCAATCATACGAATCTCGATGCCACGCACGGAAACTCCCCGCATGACCGGGTTTACATCGAAGATTCCCACAATCCTAAATCCCTGTTTTTCAAACTGCGTATAATTGGCAAGTGCCTGACCGAGATTACCGGCACCTACGATGATCATATTGTGTGTGCGATCCAGACCCAGGATTTTCGCAATTTCCGAATGGAGATATTTTACATTATATCCGTATCCCTGCTGTCCAAATCCACCAAAATTGTTCAGATCCTGCCGGATCTGAGATGCTGTCACTTTCATCCGTCCGCTCAACTCATTGGACGAGATTCTCTCTACGCCATCTTCCATCAGTTCTCCCAGATAACGATAATATCGGGGGAGCCGTTTGATGACTGCTCTTGATATATCTTTTTCCTCCACACTGCTTTCCTCCTGCATCATATTAATTTTATTATAGTTAAGTGTGAAAAGTTTGTCAAATAATCTTAGGGATTTTGTTGCGATTTTCTTGCGAATTTTCCTCATTCATGTATAATATTCGGTAGACTTGTGAAATTTAAGGAGGTTTTTCATGATTTTATCATGTCAGAATATCAATAAATCATTCGTAACCGATGATATTTTACAGGATGTGTCCTTTCATCTGGAAGAGCGGGAAAAGGCAGCACTGATTGGACCGAACGGAGCCGGTAAGTCCACCCTGTTAAAAATTATCATGCAGGAAATACCGGCAGATTCCGGTGAGGTAGTTATTGCCAAAGGGAAAACGCTCGGGTATCTGGCACAGCATCAGGAAGTCAGCGGGGATAATACCATCTACGAGGAACTGCTTTCTATCAAACAATATCTGCTCGATATGGAAGAAAAGATCCGTACGATGGAACAGCAGATGAAGACGCTGACCGGCCGGGAACTGGATGAACTGCTCTCTTCCTACTCCCGTCTGACCCATCAGTTCGAACTGGAAGGCGGATATGCCTGCCGCAGTGAGGTTGTGGGGGTATTAAAAGGTCTTGGCTTTGAGGAAGAGGATTTTTCCAGAAAGATCGGTACGTTATCCGGTGGTCAGAAGACCCGTGTGGCGCTCGGCCGCCTGCTGTTATCCAATCCGGATATCATTCTTCTTGACGAGCCGACCAACCACCTGGATATGGACTCGATCGCATGGCTGGAGACATATCTCATTAACTATAAAGGAGCTGTATTTATTGTCTCCCATGACCGGTATTTTCTGGATCGTGTCGTGACGAAGGTGGTTGAGATCGACCGGGGACACGTTCGTACCTTTATGGGTAATTATTCTGCATATGCGGAGAAAAAAGCGATGATCCGTGATGCGGAATACAAAGCATGGATGAATCAACAGCAGGAAATCAAGCATCAGGAAGAAGTTATCGCAAAGTTAAAATCTTTTAACCGCGAAAAATCAATCAAACGTGCGGAGAGCCGCGAAAAGATGCTGGATAAGATCGAAGTGCTGGATAAACCGGTGGAAGAAAATACGGAGATGCATCTGGAACTGACACCGCGAGTGGTCAGTGGAAATGATGTATTGACGGTAAAAGATCTGGCGAAAGCATTTCCACAGCAGGATCTCTTCTCAGGCGTAGATTTCTCGATAAAACGCGGAGAACGGGTTGCAATCATCGGTGCCAACGGAACCGGTAAAACAACGATCCTCAAGATTTTAAATGGTCTTGTGGAGCCGGATGCGGGAGAAATCGAACTGGGAAGCAAAGTACAGATCGGTTACTACGATCAGGAACACCATGTACTCCATATGGAAAAAACAATTTTTGAGGAGATTTCGGATGAGTACCCGTATCTGACCAATACAGAGATCCGCAATGTGCTGGCAGCGTTCTTATTTACCGGGGATGATGTATTTAAACTGATCAGTGCCCTGAGCGGTGGGGAACGTGGTCGTGTATCCCTGGCGAAGCTGATGCTTTCGGAAGCAAACTTCCTGATCCTCGACGAGCCGACCAACCACCTGGATATCGTATCGAAGGAAATTCTGGAGCAGGCGCTCAACCGCTACACCGGAACGGTTCTGTATGTATCCCACGACCGTTATTTTATTAACCAGACCGCAACCCGGATCCTGGAGCTTACGAACCAGGCGATGGTTAATTACATCGGTAATTATGACTATTATCTGGAGAAAAAAGAAGAACTGACACAGATCTATGCGCCGAAGGAGGATGAGGCTGTCGCAGATGCATCCGTTTCTGCCACCAAACTCGACTGGAAACAGCAGAAAGAGGAACAGGCGAGACTTCGAAAACGGGAAAATGATCTGAAAAAGACGGAAGCCGAGATCGAAAAACTTGAAACCAGAGACAGCGAGATCGACGAGGAAATGGCGCAGCCGGAAGTCGCCGTCAATGTGGCGGAATGTGTACGGCTTTCGAAAGAAAAAGCGGAAATCGCAGAAAAACTGGAAGAACTGTATGCGAAATGGGAAGAACTGGCGTAGACAGCCCGGAGGCTGCCAATCCGTCAGACATATAGTAAGACGAATAATCATCATTTAACTACAATAAAAGTCCGTGAGAAACCAATAGTAATCGGTTTTCACGGACTCTTTCTATCTTATATCACACAACTTCAAGATGCTGAGACTCTGAGGCTGCATGAAGTTGTGGCAGAGATTGTATCCTGAAAAACATGGTCGTAGCTGCTTTTTTCTTCTGCATTCGTTTAGAGCGTGAGAAGCTTTCGGATATCCAGTTTTCCCCATCCCTGCCGGTTTCTCGGATATCCGAGGTCGATGCAGGATTCCCGTAACAGCATCTTCACTTCCACGTTCGTAAGAAGCGGATCTTTCTGCAACAGTAAAGCGATCGCACCCGAGACCTTTGGTGTGGACATCGAGGTTCCGCTTTTGATCGCATAACTGTTCCTTTTATTGGCACAGGAGATCACATCGGCGCCCGGAGCGACAAGATCCGGTTTACAGACACATTCTGCCGTCGGACCTGCACCGGAGACGGAACTGATCCGGTCAAGCATATCACTCGCTCCGACGGTGATCACTTTCTTACTGCTTCCCGGAGCTGTGACACTGCCATATGCGGGTCCCATATTTCCTGCCGCGGTTACCACCACAAATCCCTGATCCCATGCCTGTTCTACTGCTTTTACCAGCCGTGTGGCGGCTTTGGAATCCTTTGCTGCAGCGCCCACAGAAATATTGATAATACGGATCCCGTAGCGCTTCTGATTGGCTGAGATCCATTGCAGGGCCCGTAAAACGTCCTGTAATCTTCCGTTTCCCCGTTTATCAAGGATCTTTGCGGCAATCAGGTGGCAGCCGGGCGCAATACCCCGATAACGCCGTTCACAGGCACTTCCGTCCCCTGCAAGAATCCCCGCCACATGAGTTCCGTGCCCGGAGTCATCATAAGGGTAAGGACGGCGTCCGAGAAAATCCTGAAATCCCCGGATCCGATCTCCAAAATCCGCGTGAGGGTACAGTCCGGTATCGAGGATCGCAACACCGATACCGGTTCCCGTCCATGTATTTGCATGCATAGAAAATCTGGCCTTTTTTCTATGTTATGATACCAGGGTCAAAAGGTTAGAAGGAAAGAGAAAACAGGGCATATAGTAGAAAAAAAGACTAACAGGTATACTATGACGCAGCAACAGGAAGATATTTATGCAAATGACAGGATGGATCTGATCATCCCCTACGGAAAGATCGGGGAAGTATACTATCAGCAGATCATCGCTCCGTATACGCCTACGATACTGAACGACCAGTTTGCAGTGATCCATGTACCAATGCGTTCGAATGCGATTCTGGGAAATATTCAGTTTGTGTACAGTCTGGTTCCGAATCTGTATGTTCCGTTAGACACAACCAGTCTGGAAGTCAGCGGAATCCTTCAGACGCAGAACCAGCCGGGATTACAACTTCATGGAGCAAATATATTACTTGGGTTTGTGGATACGGGGATCAACTACACACACCCTGCTTTTTTAACTGCAACCGGTCAAACACGGATCGTGGAAATCTGGGATCAGACACTGCCCTCTCCCGCCGGGGACGGTCCTTTCGGGTACGGGACGGTCTATACGGCAGAACAGATTCAGGAAGCACTCGGGCGGGAGGATCCACTCTCACTTGTTCCGGTCAGTGATCCGCAGGGACACGGAACCTTTGTGACTGGGGTAGCGGCAGGAAGCGAAAATCGGCAGCAGGAATTTGTCGGGGCAGCCGATGAGGCACAGATTGCGGTGGTAAAACTGAAAGAGGCAAAACAGCCATTACAGGATTTTTATTTTTATTCCGGCGAAGGACCGGTGTATCAGGAAAATGATATTATGGCGGGAATCCAGTACCTTGTAGAACTGGCAGACCGTCTACAGTTGCCGCTGGTGTTGTGCCTGGCGCTGGGAAGTAATCAGGGGGATCATATGGGATATACCCCGCTCGATATCAGCTTGCAGAACCTTGGCACGGTTCCGGGAATCGCCAGTGTCACCGCAGCGGGGAATGAAGCAGGCAAAGCACACCATTATTTTGGTAGCATTACGGGCAACACGGAATCAGCCTCCGTGGAAATCCTGGTTCCGGACGGATGCAAAGGATTCTTTGTGGAACTGTGGTGCTTCCCGCCGGAACTTTTTTCTGTCGGTTTCCGCTCTCCCTCCGGCGAGGTCATCCCGCGTGTACCTGCAAGACTGGGACAGATGCAGAGTATTCCCTTTTTTCTCGACCGCACGCGCATTGAACTGTATTATGAGGTGGTGCAGAGCACTTCCGGCAGCCAGCTGATCTTTCTTCGGTTTGTGGCTCCCACACCGGGGATCTGGACGATCCAGGTCTATGCATCCGGGAATTCCAGAAGCGAATTCCATCTGTGGCTTCCCATCAGTGGGTTTATCTCCACGAATGTTACATTCCTTACGCCGGATTCTTACACAACCATCACAGCCCCAGGCAATTCGGTATATGTGATCACAGCGGGCGCTTACGACGCCTACAGCAAAAGCATCTATCTAAACTCCAGCCGTGGTTATACAAGAAATCTGCAGGTAAAACCGGATCTTTGTGCCCCGGGGGTGAATGTAACCGGTCCCGGAGCCAGAGATCGTTATATACAGCGGGACGGAACGAGTGCCGCTGCTGCCTTGACAGCAGGAAGTTGTGCCCTTCTGATGGAATGGGGACGGAATCTGCCGGTTCCCCGGTATCTATCGACCTACGAGATGAAGAATCTCCTGATCCGCGGAGCGGCGAGAAATCAGGATCTGTTCTATCCCAACCGGGAATGGGGCTATGGAACGCTGGATGTTTATCAGGTGTTCCGTGCGATCTCCACCACATAAAAAAATTTCCGGTAATTTCGTAACCATCTGCCTGTCCGTTCCATAAGATGAAGTGTAATCAATCCTAAACGGAGGAATACTTCAATGAGTGATATCACTGCTACAAACTGCGGATGCGACAACGGTTGTAATAACGGATGCAATAACGGATGCAACAATGGTTGTAACGGAACCGGACTGTTCAATCTCTGGGGCGGCAACGGAAGCTGCAGCTGCATTCTTTGGGTTTTGATCCTTCTGGCATGCTGCGGAAACAATGACGGATGTGGATGCGGAAATGACAACAACTGCTGCCTGATCCTGCTGATCCTTCTGTGCTGCGGCGGATGTGGAAACGGAAACGGCTGCTTCTGATGACCGAATTCTCAAAACGATAAAAAAGGCAGGTGCATGGCAATTTGATGCACCTGCCTTTTGGCAGTATAAACATAATTATATATGTATACAATACACTTATTTACATATGTTCAATCGTATATCTTCCGTATCCGTTCTCGCAGATCGAGCTTTCAAAGAAATATGCCGCTGCGCGGATCAAATACCCGGTATCCTCGCTTCCGGCTGTCTCGTAAGGCGAATGCATGGCGAGCTGCGGAAGTCCGATATCTACGGTATTTAACGCCACCTGCGTGTTGGAGATATTGCCGAGGGTAGAACCTCCCGCCATATCCGAACGGTTTAAGAAGGTCTGATACGGAACCTCTGCCCGCTTGCAGATCTCCTGGAAAATACCGGCTGCCACGCCGTCGGTGGTATACTTCTGGTTGGCACTGTATTTGATCACAATACCACCGTTCATATACGGACGGTTGGTCGGACACGCTTTTTCCGCGTAATTCGGATGTACGGCATGTGCGTTATCCGCGGAGATCATAAAGCTGTTCGCCAGATATCTGCGGTATGCGGCAGGGGATTTACCCATTGCCTCACAGATGCGAACCAGCGTGTCATACAGCAGAGTAGACGCGGCTCCCTGCTTGCTGGAACTTCCTACTTCTTCGTTGTCGAAGACGCAGTGCAGCGGAATACTCTCTCCGTCTTTTGCATGCAAAAAGCCTTCCAGAGAAGAAAATGCACACTGCAGGTCATCCAAGCGACCGCAGGAAATATATTCTTCCGAAGCACCCCAGACACTTCCGGGCGTCCGGCTGTATACATAGAGATCATGTGCCAGAATATCATTTTCGGCAACACCGGCAAGTTCTGCAATACGTGCCATAAAAGTGCCTTTGGCGGTTTCATCACCGTACAAAGGAAGCAGATCTTTCTGTGGATTGAACTTTACGCCGTTGTTGGCATCACGGTTCATGTGGATCGCAAGACTTGGAATCATGATCAGGTCTTTTTTTACATCCACCAGTTTGGTGACGATCTGGTTCCCCTCTTTCACGACCAGACGACCTGCTACGGACAGTGGGCGGTCAAACCACGGGGCACAAAGCATACCGCCGTATTTTTCCACGTTCAGTTTTACATAGTGTCCTTCCGCTTCCATCTCCGGATTCTCTTTGATCTTGAACATCGGGGAATCACTGTGGCTTGCCATGATCTGGAAGCCTTTCCATTCCGCTGTCGGGATCCGGAATGCGATGATGGAAGAACCGTTGCGGATGACATAGTATTTTCCACCTGCCTGCAGATTCCAGTCACTTCCCTCAAGAAGTGGCTGGTAACCTTCTGTGTCCAGTCTGCACCGCATCGTTTCGATCGCATGAAATGCAGTTGGACTGCTTTCAATAAAGGAAAATAATTTTTCGGTTGTCGTATTATGCATTCTTTTTACCTGTACTCGCATGGATTCCACGGTTCTCATCACCGGACTCGTTGACACCGAATTCGTAGTCGTTGCCCGGCAGGATAATGTTCAGCAGAATACCTGCGATGGCTGCGATAGCAAGTGCTGTCAGGGTGATCGGAGTATCTGCGATGGTAAATGTGATACCATTGCTGAATCCAAGACCGCAGACAAAGATCACACCTGCGATGATCAGGTTTCTTGATTTGGTCAGATCTACTTTGTTTTCTACTACGTTACGCACACCGATTGCAGAAATCATACCATACAGCATGAAGCTGACACCACCGATGATGGATGACGGCATGGTGCTGATGATCGCAGATACCTTCGGGATAAAGCTGACGATGATCGCAAAGCATGCGGCGATACGGATAACCAGCGGATCATGGACACGGCTCAGTTCCAGTACACCGGTATTTTCTCCGTATGTGGTGTTTGCCGGTCCACCGAGGAAACCTGCCAGAGCAGTTGCCAGACCATCACCAAGCAGTGTTCTGTGAAGTCCCGGTTCTGCCAGGAAGTTCTTTCCTACGGTTGCAGAGATTGCGGACATATCACCTACGTGCTCCATCATGGTTGCAATAGCGATCGGAGCCATAACCAGGATCGCTGTCACATCAAATTTTGCGAACTGCATCGGAGGAAGACCTACCCAGTTTGCGGAAGCTACAGAAGAAAAGTTCAGGATCGCAGATCCGTCCGGATTGGTGATTCCCATCGCATTCATGATCAGCGCTACCACATAGGAGATCACAACGCCCATCAGGATCGGAATGATCTTGAACATACCTTTTCCCCAGATGTTAAAGATGATGATGACTGCCAGAGCAACAACGGCAAGGAACCAGTTGGTGGACGCGTTGTTGATCGCAGAACCTGCAAGACTCAGTCCGATACAGATAATAACCGGTCCGGTTACTACAGGAGGAAGGAATCTCATTACGCGTTTTACACCTACCAGACGGATGATCAGAGCCAGAATCAGATACATCAGTCCGGCTACAACTACACCACCGCAGGCATACGCTGCCTTGTCATTGACACTCATGGTTGCATACATACCAGTGTTCAAGTTGGCTACGGTAGAAAATCCTCCTAAGAAAGCAAAGGAAGATCCCAGGAAAGCCGGAACCTGGAACTTAGAGCATACATGGAATAACAGAGTACCGAAACCTGCACAAAACAGGGTAACAGCAACCGTCAGACCACGTGTCGGACCTTCGCCGCAGGCATCTACAAAGTAGCTGTTTACCAGGATCGGAACCAGGATGGTTGCACCGAACATCGCAAACATATGCTGCAGACCAAGGATTAACATTTTCGGGATACCGAGCTGTTTGGCATCGCGAATTACATCATTTGTTTGATTTGTCATAACGTCTCCTTTTTCTTATTTTATTATTTTTCGCCTGTTCTATTATAGGGGTATTCCGGGTGGATTGCAAGGAATTTCCTTTCCGTTTTCGTTCCAGACATTCGGTATCCAGTTCATAGAGTGCATTTCCGTCAATCACCAGTTTCTCCGCTTCTTTTTTTCGACTCTTCATAACAGTACTTCCTTTCACCAGTTACATTCCTACTGTTATCTTATGCAGCCGGCGTCTCTTTTTCCGGCGCACAGCATAAGATAGTAGAAAAAACGGGGAAGTTTTTATGAATGAAGAACATACCTCTCCGATGACACCTCTGGATCAGATGCTGGCGCAGGATTCTCTGCAAATGTTAAAAGCAGCCGTTCCGTATTTCCCGGCAGGCGCCCAGCGAATCTTTGCCCTGTATGCAAAAATGATGGAGCTTTCGCATACGATCTCCATGTTTTCCGGAGGACCGGCAGAGCTGACGATGATGTCCGAGCAGCCCCGGTCTTCACAGCCTCTGGACATTCTGCAGCAGCTTCGAACGTATGCAGGCGACAGCCAGAGAGAAACGATCGATCAGATCTTGTTTGCTTTTCGCGCACTGGAGATTTTGCAGATGCCGCAGGAACCCGCAGAACCACTTTGATCAGGAGGTGACAAACATGGCTCAGGAATGGATGAATGACCCCACACTGGCAGGCATCGATCCCGCCAAGATGGCACTGTTAAATTCTCTGGTACAGCAGGGCAGCAAAAAGAATCAGAATGAAATGCTTGCGTTTTTAATGTCTGCCGCAGCCAATTCCAAAAGAAACGGACTGCAGTTCAGTCCGGGGGAAATGGATATGATCGCGAAGGCGTTGAAAAAAGGAAAATCGCCGCAGGAAACCGCAAAGATGGACCGGATGCTGTCGATGATGAAAATGCTCCGGCGGGGATAAAAGAGTAACGCCATCGGATCGATACCAAAAGAAAGGATATATGTATTCGCAAATGAAATACATATATCCTTTCTTCCTGCTTTTATATCTCTGCGGTATGTTATTCCTGCATGGAAAGAACACTGCGGTTCTGCCACAGATAGGTGATCAGGGAAATCACGGTCAGGATCAGAGAAGCATAGATCAGAATCTGTTCCACAACCACAAATCCACCACCAAGGTTCGCGATCAGGACGATGATCATAAACATCTGGCAGACGGTTTTGCATTTTCCCCAGTAGTTGGCTGCGATCACGACACCGTTATCGGAAGCGATCAGACGGAAACCGCTGATCACAAACTCACGTCCGATGATGATGATAACGATCCAGCTCGGGATCCGGGACATGTCAACCAGACAGATCATTGCGGAGCAAACCAGCAGCTTATCTGCCAGCGGATCCATGAATTTCCCAAAATTGGTCACCAGATTATCGCGGCGTGCCAGATAGCCATCCAGCATATCGGTCAGGCTGGCTACGATAAAGATGGCAAGTGCCACCCATTTGGACCAGGTGCCAAAATTTCCAAGAAGAAATACTACAAAAAACGGAATCAAAATAACACGAAGCATTGTAAGTTTATTCGGTGTATTCATCTGCAATCTCTCCTATCAAATCATATTCCAGGGACCCGGTCACATGCGCTTTCACAAAATCACCGGACATCAGAAGTTCGCCGGTATTGATAAACATGTAGCCGTCAATTCCCGGTGCATCTGCGTAAGTACGTCCCACATAAGCATTCTCGTCTGCTACTTTTCCCTCGATCATTACCAGGTAGTCTTTTCCGACACATTTTTCTCCGCGTTCCAGAGAAATCTCCTGCTGCAGTTCCATCAGGTCTGCCTGACGATCCTGTTTGACTTCCTCCGGGATCTGATCTTCCATGGTTGCCGCCGGTGTGTCTTCTTCCGGAGAATAGGTAAATACGCCGAGACGGTCAAACTCCATCTGATCCACGAATTCCATCAGTTCTTCATGATCTTCCTGTGTCTCTCCCGGGAAACCGGTGATCAGTGTGGTGCGAAGAACGATATCCGGGATCTCTTTTCGAAGTGTGGATACGATATCGATCAGCTGCTGTTTGGAGGTACGTCTTCCCATCCGTTTTAAGATCCTATCGCTCGCATGCTGAATCGGCAGATCCAGGTAATGACAGATCTTCTTCTCATCGCGGATCGTCTCGATCAGTTCCGGATAAATTTCTTCCGGATAACAGTACAGAACACGGATCCAGACGATACCAGGAATCTTGCACAGCTCTTTTAATAACAGGTGCAGAGATTTCTTACCGTAAAGATCAGTTCCATAGATTGTAGTCTCCTGTGCTACCAGGATCAGTTCCTTGACGCCCTGTTCTGCCAGCTGTTTTGCCTGTTCAATCAGGGTTTCCATCGGAACACTGCGGTAATTTCCGCGAATCTTCGGGATGATGCAGTAGGTGCAGTGTTTGTCGCAGCCTTCTGCAATCTTCAGATATTCATAAAAACCGCCGGTTGTGATCATACGTTTTCCCGGTACCTGTGGAATCCCTTCCAGCGGTGTAAATACGTGGCTTACTTTTCCTTTCAAAGCCTCGTCTACGGCATCTAAAAGCGCCGCCTGGCTGTTGGTACCAAGAACTGCGTCCACTTCCGGGATCTCTTTGGTGATCTCTTCTTTGTAACGCTGTGCCAGACATCCGGTTACGATCAGAGCTTTCAGATTACCCTCGGTTTTGTAGTTCGCCATATCAAGAATCGCCTGAATACTCTCTTCCTTTGCATCATGGATAAAACAACAGGTGTTGACAACGATCACCTCTGCCTGTGATTCATCATCTGTCACTTCAAATCCACGGCTTACCAGTGCACCAAGCATTTCCTCGGAATCTACCAGGTTCTTATCACATCCCAGAGACATGAAAAATATATACATAGATAAATAAATCCTTTCCGTTCGTGTAAAAAGGGATGCCAGCACGCATCTGCACAACATCCCTTCTGATCCTTTTTACTCTTCTGTAGTTTCTTCTGCTGCTTTCTCTTCAGCTTCCAGTTCTTTTTCCAGAGCTGCTTCTGCCTCAGCCTCTTCTACATCTTCGCTGTCCGGAATGATATTTACTTTTCCTTTGTAAACCTCTTCTACTGCGATAGACAGCGGTTTGTTCAGCGGATAATTTACCATCGGTTCTGCACCTGCGATCAGCTGTCTTGCACGTTTACTGGTAGCAAGTACGATGGAGTAACGGCTGTTACATACAGGAGTATCACTCTCCTCAACGTCTTTGTTTACTGCCTGAATTAATTCTGTATAAGATGGATGTATCATAGTTTATTCTCCTTTCATTTCTTTGAGTTCTTTTTGTATATCAGCAACCAGATCAAGATTCTCGGACACCTTCAGGTGTTCTCTCTGAATCAGCTGGTGAACTTCCTTGACACAGGTATCCAAATCATTATTGACGACCAGATACTGATAACGGTCCATGCTCTCGGACTCTTCCGCAGCACGGCGCATACGACCGTTGATCACGTCCATGGTTTCTGTTCCACGGTCTACCAGACGACGTTTCAGTTCTTCGGCGGACGGCGGGGTTATGAATAATAACAGTGCCTGTGGATTCTTCTCTTTTACTTTCAGTGCACCCTGTACTTCAATCTCCAGGATCACGTCTTTACCGGCTGCCAGCTGTTCTTCGACATAGGCTTTCGGTGTACCGTAATAATTATCTACATACCGTGCGTATTCATACAGTGCATCCTGACGAATCAGTTCTTCAAATTCTTCCTTGGTCTTAAAGAAATACTCCCGACCATTTTCCTCACCCGGCCGTGGATTTCTTGTAGTCGCTGAGATGGACAGCGCGTAGCAGTCATAGTTCTTCATCAGTTCTTTGACTACGGTTCCTTTTCCGGCACCTGAAAAACCGGAAATAATTACCAGACTTCCTTTTTTACTCATCCAGATCACCTTTTTCTTCTATAATTTTTTCTGCATGAAGACGCTTCCCGATGGTATCCGGCTGCAATGCCGACAAAACCAGAAATCCTTCCTGGGTGACAAGCACCGCTTTTGTCCGTCTTCCCTGGGTAGCATCAATCACTTTCTTTTCTTCTTTTCCCTGCTGCACCATCCGTTTTACCGGGGCAGCATCCGGATTGACTACGGCAACGATTTTGTCCCGGTTGACAATATTACCGAATCCGATATTAATAAAACCGGCCATTCCGTGTCCTCATTCTGCGGACTATTCAATATTTTGAATCTGTTCCCGCACTTTCTCAATCTCTGTCTTCAGGTCGATTGCCAGGTTGGATGTCTCGAGATCATTTGCCTTGGACAGTATCGTGTTTGCCTCCCGGTTCATCTCCTGTGCGATGAAATCCAGTTTCCGACCGATCCCCTCGCCCTCAGCAAGTACATCTTTCATATGCTGGATATGACTTTTCAGGCGAACGGTTTCCTCATCTGTACAGATCTTGTCTGCATAGATGATCACTTCCGATGCGATCCGGCTCTCTTCGATCTGCGTATCGCCTAACAGTTCTTTCATCTTATCTTCCAGTTTCTGCCGGTACTCCTGGAGAATCTGCGGTGAACGCTCCTCCACCATTCCAACTTTTTCAAGCATCTGATCAAGTTTCTGCACAAGATCAGTGCGGAGGTTTTCCCCTTCTGTTTTCCGTGTTGTAACAAACTGTTCGCAGGCTTTCCGGAGAACCTGTTCCAGAAGCCCCCATAATTCTTTTTCATCCGAATCCGCTTCTTCCATTGTAAATACATCCTGGAACCTGCCAAGCTCCGCTGCGGTGATGTCATTACGGATACCAAAGGTATCTGCCATCTCCTTAAAGTAAGCCATGTACTGACCGGCTACTTCCCGATTATACTGCAGAATCATATGAGACTGTGTAAAATCCTCGTAGCTAATAAATACATCAACCTTTCCTCTCAGCATGTACTCTTTCAGCAGTGTACGGATCGCACTGTCAAAAAAGCTGAGCTTTTTCGGCATCTTGATATTAAAGTCCAGATACCGATGATTTACGGATTTGATCTCAACCGTAAATTTGTGCTGCTCGTCCTGTGCCTCGGCTCTTCCAAATCCTGTCATGCTTTTAATCATAATAGTTCTCTCACTTTAAATAATTCTTAATTATTGCTTAATATGCATATGTTTTTATTATAAGTCATTACAAAACCCTAGTCAAATCCTTTTTTTCTGTTATAATAAAAATATTCAAAGAAGGAGAGTGTTTTTATGGCTTTTGACGGAATCACAATTGCAAATATTGTAACAGAATTAAACCAGACCATCACCGGCGGCAAGATCAATAAGATCGCTCAGCCGGAAAATGATGAGTTGATCATAACCATTAAAAATCAGCGGAAACAGTACCGTTTGTTTTTATCAGCCAGTGCTTCTCTCCCGCTGATTTATCTGACCGAAACCAATAAACCAAGCCCGCTGACAGCGCCGAACTTCTGTATGCTCTTAAGAAAACATATCGGAAGCGGCAAGATCATCGCGGTAGAACAGCCCGGTATGGAACGAATCATCCGTTTTACGATCGAGCATCTGAATGAACTGGGTGATCTGTGTACCAAATATCTGATCGTGGAGATCATGGGAAAACACAGCAATATTATCTTCTGTAACGAAGAAGATCAGATCATCGACAGTATCAAGCACGTATCCGCACATATGAGTTCTGTCAGGGAAGTTCTTCCGGGACGTCCGTATTTTATCCCGGAAACCCAGTCAAAACTGAACCCGTTCACATTGACCGAAGAGCTTTTCCGGGAAAAGATTTTCCCGCGTCCGATGAATGTGGCGAAAGCGATCTATACTTCTATCACAGGCATCAGTCCGTTGATGGCGGAAGAAGTCTGCTACCGTGCCGGCATCGACGGCGGCATCCCTACGGACGGGCTTAACGATGCAGAACGGGTGCATCTGGCACATACCTTTCTTCGCATGGTGGAAGATATCCGGGACGGACATTTTGAGCCGAACATTATATATAAAGGAAAAGAGCCGGTAGAATTTTCCTGTTTCCCGTTAGCTCAGTATCAGGATTACCGCTCCGTCTCCTACCCTTCGATCTTCCCGGTACTGGAGACATACTATGCTGAAAAGAATATCGTCACCAAGATGCGACAGAAAACAGTGGATCTGCGAAAGATCGTACAGAATGCGCTGGAACGAAACGTGAAAAAATATCAGTTGCAGCAAAAACAGCTCAAAGATACCGAAAAGAAAGAAAAATACCGTGTCTGGGGCGAACTGTTGAATACTTACGGCTACGAAATAGAACCTGGGGCAAAATCCATGGAAGCGTTGAATTATTACACAAACGAGATGATCAAGATTCCACTGGATGAAACAATGACACCACAGGAAAATGCAAAGAAATATTTCGATAAATACAGTAAGTTAAAGCGAACCAAAGAGGCATTGGATACGCTTTTACAGGAAACCGGGGACGAGATCAAACATCTTGAATCCATCGCCGCTTCTCTTGATATCGCATCTTCGGAAGAAGATCTGATACAGATCAAAGAAGAGATGATGGAATACGGTTATGTAAAACGGAAAAATACAGGTGGCGGCAAAAAAGTACGAATCACCTCCCGCCCGTATCATTATATTTCCAGCGATGGATATGATATCTATGTCGGAAAAAATAATTTTCAGAATGACGAGCTTTCCTTTAAACTTGCTTCCGGCAACGACTGGTGGTTTCACGCCAAAGGGCAGCCGGGATCGCATGTGATTGTAAAATCCAAAAATGAAGAACTTCCGGACCGTACCTTTGAGGAGGCCGGCAAGCTGGCTGCTTACTACTCCAAAGGCCGACAGGCACCGAAAGTGGAAATTGATTATACACAGAAGAAAAATCTCCGGAAGCCAACTGGCGGGAAACCGGGATTTGTCGTATATTATACCAACTATTCTCTTCTGATCGAGCCGGACATCACGGGACTTCAGCAGGTACAGTAAAAGGAGGCAGCGCCATTGAAGAAAACAAAAGATTCTCAGGAAGCAAAGATTCTGAGAAAACCGGTAGAGCGGATTGAGACAGCCGCGGATACCGGTCTTACCCAGGCACAGGTAAAGGAACGAATGGAAAAGGGCTGGAGCAATGCTCCGGTGGACTCTCCTTCCAAAACGACGAAGGAAATTATCACAAGTAACGTATTCACGTATTTTAACCTGATTTTCATTGTGATCGCCGTTTTGCTGATCATAGTCGGCGCATTTCGTGATCTGACTTTCTTACCGGTTATTATCTGTAATACGCTGATCGGTATCATTCAGGAGATCCGCTCCAAGAAAGTTCTGGATAATCTGAGTGTGTTAAATGCTCCGAAAGCAACCGTTGTGCGTGACGGTAAGTTCCAGACGATTCCTGCTGAACAGGCAGTGCTGGATGATGTTGTAAAGTTTCAGGCGGGTAATCAGATCTGTGCCGATGCTAGTGTGATTGACGGAGAAGTACAGGTCAACGAATCCCTGCTGACCGGCGAATCCGACGAAATCACGAAAAAGCCGGGGGATACACTGATGTCCGGAAGTTTTGTGGTTTCCGGTTCCTGTCTTGGCCGTCTCGAACAGGTCGGCGCAGATTCTTATATCTCAAAACTGACGCTGGAGGCAAAGGCAACCAAAGAAGGCGAACAGTCCGAGATGATCCGCTCACTGAATAAGCTGGTACAGGTTGTAGGATTTCTGATCATTCCGATTGGTATCGTCCTTTTTGTACAGCAGTATCTGCTCGGTGACAGTTCGATCAAAACCAGTATGCAGGCGATGGTTGCTGCGATCATCGGTATGATCCCGGAAGGACTGTATCTGCTTGCCAGTGTGGCTCTGGTGGTCAGTGTCATGCGGCTGGCGCAGAAAAAGGTTCTGGTTCACGATATGAAATGTATCGAGACACTTGCCCGGGTTAATGTACTATGTGTTGATAAGACCGGTACAATTACCGAAAATACAATGAAGGTTCACGATGTGGTTTCTCTGGAACCTTATGAAAAAGAAGAACTTCCACCGTTAAAAGAACTGCTGGGTGATTTTGCCCACGCGATGTCAAAGGATAATATCACGATGGCAGCGATGCAGGAGTATTTTACACAGGGAAGCGGACAGGTTGCCACTTCCGTGACTTCCTTCTCTTCTGCTTTCAAATACAGCAGCGCGACATTCGGTACGGTTTCTTATGTACTTGGTGCACCGGAGTTTGTACTTCGGAACGATTATGAGACATATAAAGAAACGATCGAATCTTATGGTAGCGAAGGTTACCGAGTTCTCGTCTTCGGGCGATATGAGGGAACACCGGACGGAAAGGCACTGACAGAATCCGTGATTCCATATGGACTTGTATTGCTTGCCAACCCGATCCGAAAAGAGGCCTGGGAGACATTTCAGTATTTTGCGGATCAGGGTGTGGATATCAAGGTTATCTCTGGTGATAATCCGGTTACGGTATCGAAAGTGGCTTCTCAGGCGGGAATCGCCAACGCCGATAATTATATTGATGTCAGCCAGTTAAAGACACCGGATGATATCAAACGGGCTGTATTAAAATACACGGTCTTTGGTCGTGTGACACCGGATCAGAAACGTCAATTTGTCCGTGCATTAAAAGAAGCCGGAAAAACGGTTGCAATGACCGGTGACGGCGTCAACGATGTACTGGCACTGAAAGATGCGGACTGCAGTATCGCGATGGCATCGGGAAGTGATGCAGCGGCACAGGCGTCTCAACTGGTATTGTTGGAATCGAATTTTTCCTGTATGCCTTCGGTTGTACTGGAAGGTCGTCGGGTTGTCAATAACATCGAACGTTCCGCCAGCCTGTTTCTGGTAAAGAACATTTTCAGTTTTCTGCTGTCACTGTTCTCCATGGCGTTTATGATCACCTATCCGCTGGAACCGTCACAGATTTCCATGGTCGCCATGTTCACCATCGGTATCCCGGCATTCCTGCTGGCGATGGAACCGAACAAGAAGATGATCGAGGGACATTTCCTTACGAACGTACTTCTAAAAGCTCTCCCGGCGGGACTTACGGATGTGTTGATCGTTGGTTTTCTTACGATATTTGGACAGACGTTTGGACTGTCGAACGAGGAGATTTCCACGGCTGCTACGCTTCTGCTGGCGATTGTCGGACTGATGATCCTCTTTAAGATCAGCAAACCGATGAATGTGTTCCGATGGATCGTCTGGGGCGGCATGGTCGCAGGGTTGTTGTTCTGTGTGATCTTTTTGAAGGATCTGTTTGGAATTGGAGTGATGACGCGGAAGTGCTGTATGACACTGATCATCTTCGCGATCGCTACGGAGCCGCTGTTGAGGTATATTTCACAGATCGTGGCGAGGGCTCGGAAACGGGTATTACGAAAATATGAAAAACGGCTGGATAAAAAATATCCGACACAGAGTAAAATAAAAAAAGAAAGATAAAAAGAAGAGGGAGTCGATAGCTGTTAGAACTATCGATTTCCTCTTCTTTTCAGTTCCGACGATCTGCCGGACAATTTAACAAGATACCTTGAAAAATGAATGGATTACAATTCTTTCACCATTTCTCCTTCTGAATTAAACAGATATGCTTTTCCATTGACATAGCAGGTTCCGGTATACAGTTTTCCAGTAACTCCCGCATAATACCAATGACCCCAACGGTAGATCCAGCGATTGGTTACCAGATGACCATTGTCGTCATACATATATAACACATATGTAGAATCGGTTGTCCAGCTTCTGGTGATTTCACAAACCATCTTCCCATATTCTACATAATACTGACCGATATTACCTTCATATGCCATTCCGTCTTTGAAATAGTACCATACATTTCCTGTCGTTTCTTTATTCAGATACCAGCCGTCAGAAACAGGAGTTCTTTTTCCATCCTTGTCATAAAGGAATAATGTATCTCCTACACGTCCATAAGTATTCGCTTCCATACAGCCATTTCCCCCGAAGAAATCATAGGTTGTACCATTGATCGTCTGCGTTCCGGTTACAAGTTTACCATTTTTCACATAATACCAGTTGCCCCAGCGATCCTGTTTCCAGCCTGGTGTTGTATCAATAATACCATCCTGGTTAATCCAGTAAAGATCTCCGGTATCATTATCCTCAAAGAAATTTTGCCGTATCATGGCTGTGCCTCCGCCAAAATGATACATATGTCCGTTAATCACTTTGTCTTCCGTATTGAGTGTTCCGTCCGTATTGATATAGTACCATTCGCCGCCAACAGATACCCAGCCTGTTGTGTTCACATATCCCTGCCATGCACCGCCTGATGCAAACCGGGATACCTGTCCGCCAATTTTCATAAGTGTATTCTCTACCATATAGATACTGTCGAAATAATACCATTTACCGTTGATTTTTTTCCAGTCATCTTCAACCAGAACAGTATCTCCGGTCTTCGCATCTTTTGCTGCATAATGCCAGCTTCCATATTGATAGAGCCAGCCGGTCTGAACAGTTCCATCACTTCCCAGATAACAGGATTGTTCACTGTTATGTTCAGCAGGAACGGTACGGTCCGTGATCATCTTACCATTTACAAAATAGTAAGAATGATTCAGCCAGCCATTGTATGGTTCTCCATTTGCTGCATAATACCAGATACCTTCAATGAGCTGCCAGCCGTTTTTCTCTCCGATGGTTGCCTGTTTCCGACCGTTTTCATCAAAGACATACCATTTACCATCGATATATTTTGAACCAATTGCCATAACTCCTGTGGCACCGACATAGTACATGCCATTCTTGAGCCACTGGTTAGTGCATACAGCTCCTGAAGCATCTGTATAATACCATTCTATGCCTTTTTTTACCCACTGATTTTTAATGAGAACACCGGATGCATCCGCTACATAGGTATATTCACGGGCGCCATCCCATGCAGAAATAAAGCCGGTCTGCATAATTCCATTTTCATCAAAATAGTAGGATTTTCCTTTTACATCTATGATTTCATTAGCTGCGGCTTCACCGGTTCCTTTGACATAGTACCAGATTCCATCGATCTGTTTCCAGCCAGGTGCTTTACTGATGGCACCATACTGATCTGCGAATAACACAGTAGATATCCATTCGCCATTTTCATCCTCGTAATTTGCCCAGAAAGACCCGGTCCGCATGATACCATTTTCATCAAAATAAAACTGTTTTCCATTAATTGTCTTCAACGACCCTATGGTAACAACATCTTTTTCATCAAACCAGTACCATTTTTTGTTTTCCGGGGACTGATACCAGCCAGTTGCAGATACTACTTTTCCACTCGGTTCCGCCAGTCTGTTATAACCAAGTTTTTCATCATAAAAAACGCCAGTTGCCATTGTTCCATCAGAATTAAAATAATATAAAGTACCACGGATGGTTGCGTAGGTATCTTTCAGTATTTCCCCATCTTTATAGTAATACCACGAACCGTCAATCATCTGCCAGCCGGTATTGGCTGAAGTATCCTGTACCGTCAGCGCTCCATTACTGTCTGCTTTGTACATAATACCATTAACGATAATCGTTTTATTTTTCACACGATAACCGCTTTCATCAAAATAATACAATACATCGCCGTCCTGTAAAAATTTTTCACAGTATGCGATATAATCGTCACCGTAATATTCTGCCTTACCAGGGCCAGGATACTGGTTCCAACCTTTGTAAAGATGTCCGTTATCGTCAGCATAAATCTGTCCAGAAATCCATGTCTGAGACTCCTCATCGTAATAAGAAATCCAGGTAGTTCCCGATACAGCCATCACACCTTCTTCGTTGAAATAATATCCATAGATGGAACCATCTTCGTCTTCGATCTCTACGATGATTTCCTGAAGTTTTTCTCCATTTTCATAATAATATGTATTTCCATTTTCATCGGTGTACCAGCCATCTGTGGGAATGCCGTCTTCTTTGTCGCCTTCGACAGTTCCCTGATCCGTAACCGGAGCTGTATCATTGGAAATTCCGTCACCGGAAACCGTTTCTTCCGGAACACCCTGTTCATCACCTGTGATTTCCGCGGTGCTTTCATCACCGGATGCTACAGGCTCCTCAATTGTTTTCTGATCCACTTCTTCCTGTGTTTCCTCTTCCCTTGAAACCTCTTCAGGGGCTTCCTTATTCGCCTGATCAGTAACCACTTCCTGCTGCTCTTCTGTTCCCGCCTCAACCTGTGGAGTTTCGGCAAGATCTGCCGCCATTGCCGGTGTGACAGAACTGATACTCAGAGCTGCCACGCAAAGTAATGCACATACTTTTTGTTTTTTCATGTGTATTTCCTCCCTCATCACAAAAGTTTATATGTGTATAATAGCACAAAAATGATTGAAATCAAATAAAAATTTATTGTATTTTCATAAATATATATTATTTTCAGAAAAAATAAATCATTATATTGTTAATGAAAATCAATTTTACGAGAAATTATTTGTGATTTTTACAAACGGGATAGAAATTATCTTATGAATAACGAAGAAAAGCCATAATCGAATCAGATGTTGATTCGGTTATGGCTTCTGTAGTATAAAAATATGCGATAGCTTTTTACAAAGCTTTGATCATGGCACCATTCTGATCAAACAGATATGCTTTGCCATTTACATAGCAGGTTCCCTTATAGATTTTTCCGGTGTTTCCGGCATAATACCATTTATTGGACAGATATACCCAACGGTTGGTTACCAGACGGCCATCGTTATCATACATATATCCGGCAAACATTCCGGTTACCATTCTGCCGTCCTGCACATAATAAGCGCCTACGTTGCCGGTATACGGACGTCCGTTCTGGAAATAATACCATACATCTCCGTCGGTTTCTTTGTTCAGGTACCATCCGGTGGAAACATACGTTCTGATTCCGTTTTTGTCGTACAGTGCGTATCTGCCATCTTCTTCTTCCATATAACAGTCATTGACCATCATTCCATCGCCGTAGAAACGATACATCTTCCCGTTGATGACCCGGTTTCCGGTTACCAGTCCGTACCCGTCATTGTAGCTCCAGATTCCCCCCGGAGCCCATTTCCATCCAGAATGTGCATCCAGAATTCCCTGAGAGTTAATCCACCAGAGATCTGTATTTCCATCGGAATCCGTCTCTTCGATACTCACATTTGTCATCAGTGGTCCCCAATCATAAAAATAATAAAAGATTCCATCGATTTCCATATTTTCCTTATTGATTGAACCATCTGCCTTGATATAATAAGTCTCTCCGGATGCTGTATCTACCCATCCTTCTTTGGTTATGTAACCCATCCATGCACCACTTGCTGCAAACTGATTTACTTTTCCTTCCAGTTCCATGACTGTGCCGGAAACCATATAAATGCCGTCAAAATAGTACCATTTTCCATTGATTTTTTCCCAGCAATCTCTTACCAGTGTTGGTCTTCCGGTCTGAGCATCCTTTTTGGCATACAACCATTGTTCTGCCAGGGTATATACCCAGCCATTCTGAATCGTTCCATCCGCTCCCACATAAGAATATTTGTCAGCGTCGGATTCCGCCGGAACTGTTGTCTCCGTACACATTTTTCCGTTTTTGAGATAATAGGTATGATTTAACCAGCCGTTATACACTTTTCCATTTACTGCGTAATACCAGTCACCATCAATCAGCTGCCAGCCGTTTTTCTCACCGATCACTGCAACTTTCGCACCGTATTCATTAAAAACATATGTTTTTCCATAAATCTGGTAAGAACCAACTACCATTTCTCCATTGGAATCCACATAATATATGTTATCAATCCACTGATTTTTACATACTTCGCCGGACTTATCTGTATAGTACCAGTGATTTCCGCTTTTCACCCACTGATTTTTGTACAGTGCACCGGAAGTATTGGCAATATATGTATGGAAATCCGAACCATCGTAAACATAATCAATAAATCCAGTCCGCATAACACCTGCGTAATCAAAATAATAGGATTTACCACCGATAGTTTCGATACTACTATAAACAGACTCACCATTTGATTTTACATAATACCAGTTTCCGGCATCCAGCTTCCAGCCAGGTTTTCTGTCAATGGCACCATAACGGTCGGCGAACAGAACAGCTGTAATCCATTCTCCGTTTTCATCCTGATAAGTTGCCTTAAATGCGCCGGTCAGCATTTCTCCTTCTTCGGAAAAATAAAATTCTTTTCCGTTGATGACGCAAAGACCGTCAGAAAAAACCAATCCCTCTTTTTCAAACCAGTACCATTTTCCTGTCTGGGAAGACTGATACCAGCCGGTTGCATTTACAATTTTTCCGTCCGGCTCGGCAAAACGGTTGCCACCAATCCGTTCATCATAAAAAACTCCGGTAACCATGATTCCATCAGAATTAAAGTAATACTCTGCTCCGTCAATCGTCCGAAAATCATCTTTTACAAGTTCGTCATCTTCATAATAATACCAGTTATCCTCCACAGATTCCCATCCGTTTTTCAATTGTTTGATCACACCATCCGCGTCAGCCACATAGGTAATGCCATCGACCTGAAATTTCTGATCCCGTACAAGATTTCCATCGGAATCAAAATAATATTTTTTACCATCTTCTTCCAGAAAACTGTTACAAGCCTGAATGAAATGTTCATCGTAATAAGAAATCGTACCGGTACTGTCATCACGAACCCACCCCGTGACAAGATGTCCATATTCATCTACCAGAATATTTCCGGAGTACATTCGCATCCCAACATAATAAAAAGTATATTGACGTCCGGGATTCGCTACATACCCCTCCCAGTCGAAGTAAAACGTATACATTTTTCCATCTTCATCTGGAAGTTCAGCAATTGTATAAGAACTGATAGGTTGTCCATCTATATAATATTTACGTCGTCCGGTATAATCGGTATACCATCCATTCTCAGGAATAGTATTTTCGTCATCAGTAATCGAATCAGATACCTCATCTGATGGATCTGTCGTATTCTGATTGTTGTTTGGTACATTTTCATTTTGAACCGAATCGCTTCCGGCCGCAGATGTGTCCGGATCTTGTGCTACATTCTGTTCTGCGTTATTTTCTGTGTCTGCGGATGCTTGATCTGCAGAGTCCGTCAATTGCTCCTGCTGTTCTTCAGCTTCCGACTGTGTCTGCAAAGCATCAGTAAGTTCAGCTGCTATTGCCGGGGTGACGGAGCTGATATTCAAAGCTGCCACACAAAGCAATGCACATACGGTTTGTTTTTTCATGTGTTGATTCCCCCTTCATTACACTAATTTATATCTTCATATTAACGCAAATATATAGTAATGTAAAGAAGGCTTTATCTGATGAGCAAATAAAAATCAAGGCAATTCACATAATTGCTGTAATTTTATGGTATCTTTTGAATTCACAAATGCATAAAGAGAGATATAGAATTGCACTATAACGCTCTGATCATAATACCATTCTGATCAAACAGATAAGCTTTGCCATTTACATAGCAGGTCCCTTTATAGATTTTCCCGGTGCTTCCGGCATAATACCATTTATTGGACAGATATACCCAGCGGTTTGTTACCAGAAGACCGTCGTTATCATACATATATCCGTTATATATTCCGGTAACCATTTTTCCATTTTTTACATAGTAATTTCCTACATTACCGGTGTATGGGCGTCCGTTTTGGCAGTAGTACCATACATCTCCGCTGGATTCTTTGTTCAGATACCATCCGGTAGAAAGATAGGTTCTGAAGCCATTTTTATCATACAGAGCATATCGATTATCGTTCTCTTCTTTTATACAGCAGTCAGAAACCATAATACCATTATAATCAAAGCGATATGATTTTCCATTGATAACCTGATTTCCGGTAGCCAGATCTTTTCCATTACAGTAGACCCAATCGCCTTTCGATGTACGTCTCCAGCCAATGCCTGTGTCCCAGTTTCCCTGAGCATTGATCCACCGGAGAATTACAGAACCATCCGACGTATCTTCTTTAAAGAAAACGGCATTTTTCAACAGTGAGCCGTCTGTATTAAAGTAATACAAGTTTCCATCGAGCTCCATATTTTCTGTATTGAGTGAGCCGTCTGCAAGAATATAGTAAGTTTTCCCGGATGCTGTGTTCAACCATCCTGTTTTAGCGATATATCCCATCCATGCCCCGCCGGATGCGAACCGACTTACTTTTCCATCGATTTCCATGACCGTATCGGAAACCATGGAAATACCATCAAAATAATACCATTTTCCGTCAATTCGTTTCCAGCAGTCTTTTACCAGTACAGCCTGTTCTGTCTGAGTGTTTTTTTCTGCATATAACCATGTTCCGTCGAGCGTAAGAATCCATCCGGTCTGAACGGCACCATCAGCTCCCACATAAGAAGAACTGTCTGTGGCGTTCTCTCCAGGAACAGTTGCATCAGCAAGCATTTTTCCGTTCTGAAGGTAATAGGTATGATTTAACCATCCGTTATATGGTTTTCCATTCGTGGCATAATACCAGTCTCCGTCGATCAGCTGCCAGCCATTTTTCTCACCGATCACGGCAGCCTTAGCTCCATCTTCATCAAATACATAGGTGGTACCGTCAATTTGTTGTGCTCCAATTACCATTTTTCCCTGTGCGTCAACATAATATTTTCCTTGAATCCACTGACTTTTACACATTTTCCAGTTCCAGCCTGCATAGTACCAGTCATTGCCAACTTTTCCCCATTGACTCTTGAGCAATGCACCAGATGACGCATCCGCAATATAGGTATAAGATTCGGAGCCATCCCAGATATCCTTGATAAATCCACGTCCCATAATACCATCTGAAGCCAAATAGTAAGACTTACCATTTACATGCACGACTTCACTGTGTGCTGCTTCACCATTTGTTTTTACATAATACCAGTTTCCATTGCTCAGTTTCCAGCCAGGTACCTTGCTGACAGCCCCATATTCATCAGCATAAAAGGCTCTGTCTACAGGGTGTCCATTTTCAACGGATCCAACATAGAATACACCCGTTTCCATTTCTCCATCTTTGGAAAGATAAAACTGTTTTCCGTTTACCGTTACAAAAGTAGAGATAGAAACAATTCCTTCTTTTTCAAACCAGTACCACTTCTTTGAAGGCGTGTAATAATACCAGCCAGTAGCATGAACCACTTTTCCGCTTGCTTCTGCAAATCGATAATTTCTGAGATTTTCATCGTAGATAATTCCGGTGAGCATCTGCCCTGAATACCCGAAATAATATTCCTCTCCATTGATCGTTGCACAGGTATCTGTCAGAAGTTTTCCATCCTGGTAGTAATACCACACTTCGTCTACAAAGATCCATCCGGTCTTTCCCGGTTTTTCCCTCACTGTCAATACACCATTCTCATCTGCATCATACAGTATGCCATCGATAACAACCTCACTGCCCCTTTCCAGCAATCCATCCGCGTTAAAATAGTATAGCAATCCATTTTCTTCCAGAATGCTTGATCTATACTGTATATAATATTTACCATAATATGTATAAGTGTCAGTATCAGAGTCGTACTGCCACCCTTCCAATAAATGACCGTCTTTGTCAGCTTTTACAGTACCATTTGAAGCATACCCATTTATATTCAAACAATTAGTTACCACATAGCTGAAGTAGCGTGCCATGACACCCTGTGGATCAAAATAGTATCCATAAACAGAACCATCTGCATCTTCCAGTTCCACAATACAATTTCTGAGTTTTTTTCCCTGTTTATAGAAAAATGTATTCCCGTAGGAATCTGTATACCAGCCGTTATCTGGAATCGCCAGTTCCGCTGCTTCTTCTGACGCACCCGGCTCAGGTATAGAATTAAACCCATCAGAAGTATTGTTACGATCCGTTGTTATTTCATCATCGGATATTTCTGTTGAATCGGTTCCTTCTTCCGTTGTCTGCTGTTCCTGGCTCTGGTTATTTGAATCGACCACGATATCATCGGGCAACTCATATTCTTCCTGGTTTTCTTTTTCATAAAGAGTTTCTTCTGTTTCGTTCAGACTTGGATACCTGTCATCTGCTTTCGCTGGTGTAGCGAGGCTCATACTTATTGCAGCAATGCAAAACAACGCACACACTTTTTGTTTTTTCATCTGTAGTGTTCCCCCTCATTACGAATGTTTGTGTAAGTATGATAACATAAAAGTGCCAAGCTGCAAATATTTTCTTATTCATTCTGCAAAAATATTACGATTATCTGTTTGACAGATAATCCTCTGTACTTAAAAATTCCACATGCAGTGGTGACAATCCCTGTAAAATATGCAAAGTTTCCTCCTCCAGGACCGGATTCAGGCCGGATGTGGCGTCGGTGAGCCAGATGAGTTTGCAACCGAGGTCGATGCCTTCGAAGAAAGTGGAAAGGACACAGCACTCGGAAACGACGCCGGTCAGGATGACGCGGTCGGCTTTTTGGGCGGCTTTGCGGATGGTTGGGACCTGGAAGGAGGAATAGGTGCTTTTGTCGTAGACAGGGTATGATTCGGCGGCTTCTTTGATTCCGTCCATCAGTTCGTTCATCCACGGATTCTCATTGATTTTGCGATTCAGTTCATTATAGGTTTTCCAGGTCCCGACCGGGTGTTCGGCGGCGATGTAGCGGGTGAAGATGGTCTGATCTTTTGGATGGTTTTCCAGAAGTTTCAGGATATTTTCCTTTGTGCGCGCTGCGGTCTCGCATGCCCATGGCTGGTCGGGAAGGTATACGTTTTGCATATCAATTACTAATAATAAATCATTCATGTTACAGATCTCCTTTTTCTCTATTTTCTGTTTTTCTCTGTCTGTGTAAACAATCACATTTTAAAAATAAAAATTCTAAATTTCACTATAAGGATATCCCTGGAAAATGTCAATCCTGTTTTCCTATGTTGCAGTTCGTCATATTTCTGTTGTCCAAAGTTACTTTTTTCACAGAACTTCCATTAACATATAACAACTTTCCGTCCTTCTATGTATACAGTTATATTTACAATTGACAAGACAGCTGTAAAGTGTTAAGGTAAACAGGAAATATTTTTAGAAAGAAGGTTTTGTTTATGTCTGAAAACCTGATGCCTCATATTCGTCTTCCGAAGGATCTGGACGTGGACTGTGCGTTGTTACCGGGAGATCCGGCGCGGGCGGATGCGGTGGCTACTCATCTGGAAGATGCTGAATTGCTTGCATCCAACCGGGAATTTTGCAGCTGGCGCGGTACATATAAGGGAAAAAAAATGCTGGTCACTTCTACCGGAATCGGTGCTGCATCCTGTGCGATTGCTGTGGAGGAACTGATCCAGTGCGGTGTCTGTAATCTGATCCGTATCGGAAGCTGTGGAGCGTTACAGCCGGAATGTGCTCTTGGGGATCTGATTCTTGTAACCGGAGCGATCCGGGATGATGGTACTTCTACTGCTTATGTGGAAGCACAGTATCCTGCGATTCCTGATTTTGACCTGTTAAGTGCCTGCCGGGAAAGCGCAGCTGCCAAAAAGATTCCATATCACATGGGTATCTGTCGCAGCCACAGCTGTCTCTACGGGGAACGGAACCCGGAACTTTACAGTTACTGGAACGGAAAACGTGCCGTTGCATCAGATATGGAAACCGCGGCGCTGTTTGTCCTCGGTTCGCTTCGCGGGGTGCGCACCGCTTCTATTCTGAATGTCGTAGCTGCTTACCAGTCCTCTGTTGCAGAAGATATTGGAAAATACGCCAGCAAAGAAGCAACTTCCATGAGCGGAGAAGAACGGGAAATCCTGACAGCGCTGGAAGCATTTACCAGGATCCAGGCATAAACCGGAATCCGAACATCTGAAAAAATAAAATTACATCGAGGGAGGATGTACTATGAAAAAGATTTTTAAAACACAACTGAGCGCCGCAGTCATCGTTCTGATACCGGCATGTATCGGAATCAACTATCTCGGAAAACTGTTCGCCAGTTTCCTGAAACTGCCATTATGGCTGGACAGCATCGGAACCTGTATCGGTGCGGCACTGGGCGGACCGATCATCGGAGCCATCTGTGGTGCTGCAAACAACCTGATCTACGGATTTACCACCGGTGATAATATTACCCTGGTTTATGCATTGACCAGTCTCTTTATCGGTCTTGTTGTAGGTATCATGGCACGTATCGGATTTATGAAGACATTCCCGAAAGCCCTGCTGACTGCATGCGCCGGCGGACTGGCAGCCGTTGTTGTTTCCACACCGCTGAACATTCTGTTCTGGGGAGGCACAACCGGAAATGTATGGGGCGATGCAGTATTTGCCGCAACACAGGCAGCAAAACTCCCACTGGCACTTGGTTCTCTGCTGGATGAGATCGTTGTGGATGTACCGGATAAACTGATCACTCTGATCATCGTATTCCTGATCCTCAAAGGTCTTCCAAAAAAACTCACCACTCTGTATGATACAGAAGAAACTATCGAAAGTCTGGATTAATTTATGAAAACCATCAGTTTATACACAAATAACGGAAGCTGGCTGACACAGCTTCATCCATTTACCAAATTATGGTATCTGGCGGCAGCGATCTGCATTCCCCTTCTGACTGGTTCTCTGTGGGGATTTGCAGCAATGATCGTCATCAGTTTTGCACTGTTAAAAAGCGGCAGGCTTATCAAAAAAGCCCTGCCGCTGATTGCATTTTCTTTTACGATTATTCTGACGATCTTCCTGATCCACGGTCTGGTCAATCAGCAGAATAAAAATGTATTGTTTGCGATCGGATTTCTCAGGTTTTATAAAGAGGGATTACTGTATGCGGCGCATATCGGATTAAATATCCTGAATATGCTGCTCTCTTTTGCTATCGTTGTTCTCTCTACCCGTCCATCTGAACTGGTCGATGAACTGGAACGAAAGGGATTTTCCCCACGGTTTGGATATATCATCAATTCCGTATTTCAGATCATTCCGCAGATGATGGGTACGATGCACACGATCACCGATGCGCAGCGAAGCCGCGGCATGGAAACCGAGGGAAATCTTCTGGTTCGTATCAAGGCATTTCTTCCACTGATCTCTCCGGTTGTCATGAGTGCTCTGACAGCTACCAGAGAGCGTGCGATCGCGCTGGAAGTTCGTGGATTTGGTGCGAAGGGAACAAAAACCTGGCTGCATCCGCATCAGAAGGCAAAAACAGACCGGATCTTCAGCTGGCTTTGCATCGCAGGGCTGATTCTGGCACTGGCAGGGAGGATTTATTTATGGCTTTTTTAGAAGTAGAACATTTAAAATACCGCTACCCGCATACGAAAAGGCTGGCGTTGGATGATATTTCTTTCACTGCTGAAAAGGGCGAATTTATCGGAATCATCGGAGAAAACGGAGCCGGAAAAAGTACACTCAGTCAGGCATTCTGCGGTCTGGTTCCCCAGTTTTATAAAGGGGCTTACGGCGGTAAAGTAACGATTGACGGGATCTCCGCGGCTGCCACTCCTACCGCAGAACTCTGCAAAAAAGTCGGTCTGATCTTTCAGAATCCGTTCAATCAGCTCTCCGGCGCCAAAGATACTGTATGGGATGAGGTAGCGTTTGGTCTGGAAAACTTCGGTGTACCGGCAGAGCAGATCCATGAACGGCTGGACAAAGTCCTTCATCAGCTGGATATCTGGCAGTTTCGTGATAAAAATCCGTTTGACCTGTCCGGTGGACAGATGCAGCGTGTGGCGATTGCTTCTGTCCTTGCCATGGAACCGGAGATCCTGCTCCTTGACGAGCCGACTTCACAGCTGGATCCACAGGGAAGTGAGGAAGTATTCCATACGGTAGAACTGCTTGCCAAAACCGGTATCACTATTTTTATGATCGAACAGAAAATGGAAAAACTTGCATCTTACTGCGACAAAATCCTGCTGTTGCACGGAGGAAAACAGATTGCCTTTGATACCCCGGAAAAGATCTTCTCCAGATCGGATCTGGCAGATCTTGGTATCTGTCCTCCATATGCGACGCGTTACTGCAAAGAACAGAACATTCTGCGTCCGGATGGCACATATCCGGTAACGGTGGATGATGTACAGAAGGTTTTAAAAGCGGGTATAGACAAAGTTGCTACGCTCCCGCAACTGATGGATCCTGTTTATAGAAATGTGGCAGAAAATCGTTTTACGGTAAATGATCTGCATTTTTCTTATACCGAAGACCATCCGATTTTTGAAGGCTTCCGGTTATCTCTGGATCAGCGTCCAACCGCGATCATCGGACAGAATGGTGCCGGAAAAACGACACTGGTTCGTCTGCTGAAAGGTCTTTTAAAACCGGCTTCCGGAACGATTCTTTATAAAGGCGAGGATATTTCAGGACGCACCGTGGCTTCTCTCGCCGGTCAGGTCGGTTACGTTTTCCAGAATCCGGATGATCAGATCTTTAAATATAAAGTCATTGATGAAGTCATGTTCGGACCGTTGAATATCGGCATGGATAAAGAGAAAGCGAAACAAAAAGCCATGGAAGCGCTGGAACTGACAGAACTCGCTGCATATGCCGAAGAAAATCCGTACGATTTGGAACTCTCCCAGCGGAAACTGGTTGCAATTGCTTCTGTTCTGGCGATGGATACGGATGTGATCATCCTGGATGAACCGACAATTGCACAGGACTATAAAGGAAAAGAAATTATACGGAAAATTATCACAAATCTTTCCGAACATGGAAAACTGGTGCTGGCAATCCTTCATGATATGGACTTTGTCGCACAGTGTTTTTCAAGGGTTGTGGTTCTTGCACATGGAAAACTTTTGGCAGACGGTACGCCTTCGGAAGTGTTTGTGCAGAAAGAGGTTCTGAAAAAAGCGGCACTCGATATGCCGCATCCATTGCAGCTGTTGAAAGCACTGGAACAGATTTGAGATATGTAATCTTCACATAAACAGTTGTAATCATTCAGAGATGTATATAAAAAGTCGGAGCTTAAATCACTCTCTGTGAATTTGAGTTCCGACTTTTTATTGTATTGCATATCAAAATTGATCGAATGAACCAATTTTGATTTCTATTTTGGTTCAAATAGTTAAAAACTCATGCTGAAAACTCGTCACGCGCTTCTACCGGAAACTCTTCAGCCAGTTTACCAGTGAATCATGCCAGATATTATCATCTACGGTTTTCTTCATCTGATCGGTTATCGGACCGTTTCCAGCCATTTTTGCAAGGATAGCTGCCTGAAGCTCTGCTACCGTCATTTCTTCCGGTGATTTACTCCAATCTGGTTTTACAGGTGCTTTCGCTTCTTTACTCTCTTCTTTTGTGAGACCTGTTTTAACTGTTTCACTATCTTCGGATGCTATCGTAGTATTTATAGCTGCTTCAGCATTTGTCTCCACCGGCTTTTCTGCTGTTTCAGTTTTTAATAGATCCGGATCCTTTGAATCTTCAGCTGCTACATCTGCAACTTCCTCTTTCGTCTTAACAACATCCGGTTTCACACTCTTAGAAATTGCAGCCGGTACCGGAGTTTCTCCCTTCATCTGCTCTTCCGGGATCCAGATTTCGCCGCTGTTTGCTGGAATCGTCACGTTGATCCGACCTCCCTGTACCTCTGCCCGTTTACCGGAAAGTGCGCCGATATAAGCGGCAGTATTTCCGACCGGCAGATTCATACCTGCGGCATTGTCATCGTTGTTGACGGTAACAATCACACGTACATTGTCCAGATCTCGCGCAAAAGCATACTGACGGTTGGTAAGCATCAGTTCGTTATAACTTCCGTAACTTAATCCCGGCGTAGCCTTGCGGATCTTTCCGAGAGCAGCAATCAGTGCCGTACACGGATTTTCTGTAACCGCATTTTTATAATCTTCCAGATTCAGTGCCGGACGAAGACTCGCATCGGAGAATTTTTCTTTCTTTCCTTCGATTCCGAATTCCGATCCGTAATAAATACTCGGAATACCCGGCAGTGTGTACAGCAAAACATGCACCGGTGCAAAATGCGCTTTATTGCTGAGTTTGGTATAGATTCGTTCCACATCATGGTTGTCCACAAAATTGTAAAGATCCAGGTCACCCATATTCTGTAAATATTTCACGGTATGCGCAATCTCGAAATAATTATGGTCGTTGTGGCCGCTGTACAGGGCTTTATGCAGAGCGTAATTCGTTACACTGTGTAGCGTGCCACCGTTGACCCAACGGCTGTAATCGCCGTGAATTACCTCTCCCATGAGCCAGAAATCTTTCTTTACCTCGTCCGCGGTATGGCGCAGTGTACGCATAAAGTCAAAATCCAGAACATCCGCTGCATCCAGACGGATCCCGTCAATATCAAATTCAGACACCCAGAAACGGATCACATCACAGATATAATTCTGTACTTCCGGATTTCTCTGGTTTAATTTTACCAGCAGATTATAGCCGCCCCAGTTTTCATAGGAGAAGCCATCGTTATATTCCGTATTTCCGCCAAAATTCACATTGCAGTACCAGTTGACATAGCGGGAATGTTCCCGGTTTTCCTGAATATCTTTAAAAGCAAAGAAATCACGTCCGGTATGATTGAAGACACCATCGAAAATCACGCGGATTCCTTTTTCATGACAGGCTGCCACAAAGTTCGTAAGATCTTCATTGGTACCCAGACGGGAATCCAGTTTTTTATAGTCAGTTGTTTCGTATCCGTGTCCTACACTCTCAAATAATGGTCCGATGTATAACGCGGTACATCCGATTTTCTGAATATGATCGATCCACGGCAACAGTGTGTTCAACCGATGCACCGGAGCACTGTAATCGTTCTGCGCAGGTGCGCCGGTAAGACCCAGTGGATAAATGTGATAAAAAACAGCTTCATTGTACCAACTCATGTAAATGCACCTCTATTTTTAAAATTTGCAATTGCTTATATAATTAAACAAATTGCATCAACATTTTCTCTATCATACCAGATTTTAGCTGAAAATACAATCCGAAAGAATTTCTCCCATAGTAAGAAGCAGCCGTTCCATATTCAGCGGCTTGGCAATATGACCGTTCATTCCCGCATCAAGTGCTTTTTTCCGGTCTTCTTCAAAGGCATTGGCAGTCAGTGCAACCACCGGAATCGAACCACGCTTGCCAGGAAGCTGACGAATTGCTTTCACAGCTTCATATCCGTTCATCACAGGCATCTGAATATCCATCAGGATCATATCGTAGTATTCTTCCGGCATCTCCTGCAATGTGCGCAGACATTCTTTTCCGTCACCGACACGCTCCACTTTTAACTGTTGTTCTTCCAGAAGTGTTTCTGTGATCTCTGCATTCAGATCATTATCTTCTGCCAGAAGAATCCGTTTGTTTTTCAATATTTCCAGATATTCGGAATGTAACTGTTCCTGTTTTTTCTGAATCTGCTTTTCCGTAGGAAGTGCAAAACAAATCCGAATCGTAAAACGCGTTCCCTCATTTGGCTTGCTCTTTACATAGATCGAGCCGCCCATCATTTCCACCAAGGATTTTACAATCGGAAGTCCCAGACCTGCTCCGGTCACTTTACTTTCCGTACTGCTTCGTTCTCTTGAAAATTCTTCGAAAATATGCGGCAGATAATCTTCACTCATGCCGATCCCGTTATCCTCTACCACAAACTCATATGCAGCATATCCTTCCTGTTCCGCAGCGATTTCCTTGAGAGAGATCGTCACTTTTCCACTTTCGTCGGTATACTTGATTGCATTACTGATGATATTCAGAAAAATTTCACGGATTTTTGTGCGGTCACAGATGATATAGTTATGCTGCAAATCTGTATTCCAGTCGATCTGCAGATGTTTTTTCTGTCCCTGTGGTTCTGACACTGCCTGGAGAGAGGTAATCAGATCGGGGAAATATCCGACTTCTGACTTCAGTTCCATTTTACCGCTTTCAATTCGTGCCATCTCCAGTACATAATTAATCAAAGACAGCAGGAGCGAACTGGAAGAGCGGATCTTCTGTAGATAATTAAGACTCCGTTCCCGATCATCGATGTGTTGTTCCATCAGAGAAGCATAACCGATAATTGCATTTAACGGCGTGCGGATATCATGAGACATATTAAAAAGAAAGCGGGTTTTTGCTTCGTTCGCTTCACTGGCTTCTTTTGCAATCCGTTTGATCCTCTCCGCATACAGATAATCCTTGTAATGACGAGTTGCATACTGGAAGTATCCTGTAGAAATAACTCCTGCAAGCACAAAGGCAATCAGTATACCAAACCAGATCTGTGCCCGCGTCACCCAGCCGTGGATCGGTGCGATCTCAAAATACCAGGTGTCATTCGGTACGGTACAGGAAACTTCCAGCGTATTGCTGCTCATATGGCTGCTGCTTTGTGCAATCGTAATTTTTTCGCCGGTTGTCATATCTTTTTTCCAGATCCGATATTCAAAAGAAGCTTCTTCCAGTCTGTCCATATGAATTTCCTCGAGAAATCGTTCCCAGTTGATCACCAGAATGGAAAATCCCCAGAAAGATGACCGATTGGTATCATCGGTAATATAGATCGGATTAAACAAAAGGACACCGGTACCTCCCTGTGCCAGTTCAAATGGTCCTGCAATCGTATATTCGCCGCTTTCCTTGGCAAGATTCGCTTCTTTTTTTCGTGCCGGATGCTGCAACATATCCAGACCAATCGCCTCTTCATTGCCGCTGACCGGATATACCATAGAAACGATACCATCTTGGGCAAGTTCATGCACTTTGATCACATGAGCGTCATCCTGCATCATCTCTGACAAAATGGAAAACTGTTCCTCATTGATCTCATAATCGGATTCGAGCAGCCGTTTCATCAGATCGGATTCTGCAAGATAGCGGTTTAACTGCGATTCGATACGACGGATTGTGAATTCTGCGGTATAAGATGCCTTTAATTTTTCTTCTTTTTCCTGATAAGAATGCAGAAGATGCATACAACCAAGTGCTGCCAGCAGGATCAGGGTAAATACAAGAAAAGTCCGCAGACGAAGCGTCTTTTTATTTATTTGCTTTTTCATAAAATAAAATTCCTTTTGATAACTGTAATAAAAATATTCAAAAATAGGGAAATGGTAGAAAACCATTTCCCTGTAAATTTTAAACTGTCACCTGTCAGATTTTTCTATGCCATGATCGGTTTTAAAGCTTCTGCGAGTTTTTCTTTCTCTGCTTCTGCCTCAGCCAGATCTTTACCAAGTGTGGTGTAATAGATCTTGATCTTTGGTTCTGTACCGGATGGACGAACGATAACGGTTTCGTTGTTCTCCAGTTTGTAGATCAGAACGTTGGCTGCCGGAAGACCGGTTTCTTCCGGTTTCTCGTAATCGGTTACGCTGACAACTTTATGACCTGCGATCTCAGTCAGAGGATTCTTTCTGAGTCCGTCCATAATACCTGCCATGGTATCCATTCCACTCAATCCTGGGAATTCGAAGCTGTCTACTTTGTTCAGGTAACGACCATATTCTTTGTAAATCTCTTCCAGTCTCGCTTTCAGAGAACTTCCGGTGCTTCTGTAGTAAGCAGCCATCTCACAGATCAACATGGAAGCGATGACGGCATCTTTGTCACGAACATAAGGACCAGCCAGATAGCCGTAACTCTCTTCAAAACCGAAGATGAAACGGTCAACTTCACCTGCTGCTTCCAGCTGTGCAATCTGATCACCGATCCATTTGAAACCGGTCAGAACGCTTCTCAGTTCTACACCATAATGTTCTGCAACTGCATCTGCCAGCGGTGTGGATACGATAGATTTTACTGCTACCGGGTTCTGTGGCATCGTACCTTTTTCGATACGTCCTGCACAGATATAATCCAGAAGCAGAACACCAACTTCATTTCCACTGACCAGTTCATAAGAACCATCTGGGCACTTCATAGCGATACCGACACGGTCTGCATCCGGGTCGGTTGCGAGCATCAGGTCTGCGCCGGATTCTTTTGCAAGATTCAGTCCCAGTTCCAGTGCTGCAAAAATTTCCGGGTTCGGATAACTGCAGGTTGTAAAGTAACCGTTTGGATATTCCTGTTCCGGAACAATAGTAATATCGGTAATTCCGATGTCTTTGAGTATCTGTGTAACAGGAACCAGACCGGAACCATTTAACGGGCTGTATACCAGTTTCAGTCCAGCTGTTTTGCACAGACCCGGACGAACCTGTCTGGATTCGATTGCATCGTACAGGGCACGTTTGCAGTCATCACCTACGAAACGGATCAGTCCTTCTTCTACACCTGCTGCAAAAGACATATATTTTGCACCGGTCAGAACATCAGTTTTCTGAATCTCATTGTAAACGATTGCTGCAGCATCATCTGTCATCTGGCATCCGTCCGGACCGTATGCTTTATAACCATTGTACTTTGCAGGGTTATGAGAAGCAGTTACCATGATACCTGCATTACAGTTGTAATATCTGGTTGCGAAAGAAAGGGCCGGAACCGGCATCAGAGCATCATAGATTCTGACTTTGATTCCGTTGGCTGCCAGTACACCTGCAGCAGTCTTTGCAAATACATCACTTTTCAGACGGCTGTCGTAGCTGATGGCTACAGTCTGTGTGCCGCCCTGTGTTTTTACCCAGTTGGCCAGTCCCTGTGTTGCCTGACGGACCACATAAATATTCATACGATTGGTACCTGCTCCCAGGACCCCACGAAGACCAGCAGTTCCGAATTTTAATGCGACCGCGAAACGTTCTTTGATCTCATCATCGTTTCCTTCGATTCTGGACAGTTCCGGGTTCAGATCGGCATCCTCAAGATCTGCTGCCAACCAGCGTTTGTATTCTTCCTGATACATTATTTACCACTCCTATTATCTTTATTTTTGTCACTTAAAAAGTTATATAGATTGTAACATGTTTTCACAGAAACAGCAACTGCTTTGTGAAACTTAAACGAATGTTAACAAATAATTTCGGTGAAAACGACAAATTCTACTATATTATCAGAAAAATTGCATGTCATTTTCCAATGACAAAACACGCCAGATATCATATCATGTTCTCAATTTTCCAGAGTGGCGAAAAATAATTCATAAAAATCGTCCTCTCCTTCCAGTTTTGGCGAATTCTCTCCCCCACCGTTGGTACTGCGACGCATGGAAGCATAAAACTCTTCCCCTGCCTGAATCAGATCCATCGTATAGATTGGATAACCTTCTTCCTGACATTTTTTACAGAAAGCATCGACAGGATTCTTCTCACTGCGGGTTGCAAAGAGTGCTTTTCGAAGTTCCGGGTCTTTCTTGGCTTTCAGCTGCAGTGCATCCAGTAATTCAATCGTATTCATAAAACTCCTCCTTTATCCCGTGATATGCAAAAGAGGCCTGCCAAATACAATGCAGACCTCCTTGTCTTTTACTGTTTTTAATTATTTCTGAACAATGTTGATGATTTTCTTCGGTACATAGATCTCTTTTACGATTGTACCTGTCAGTTTGTCAGCAACGGCTTCTTTTCCTTTTGCGATTGCATCTTCTTTGGAAATGTCAACCGGGATACTGATGACTGCACGGGTTTTTCCGTTGATCTGTACCGGTACCTCTACTTCGTCATCTTTCATAGCGTCTTCATCATGTTCCGGCCATTTTGCTGCAAATACGGATGTGTCATGACCCAGAACCTGCCACAGTTCTTCTGCAATGTGCGGAGCGAACGGAGAAAGCAGAATTACATAGGTAGACAGTGTTTCTTTGTCGATACCACCGGTCTTCTTAGCCATGTCAATCATCTTGTTGTTATATTCCATGAATTTGGAAACAACGGTATTCAGGCTGAAGCTTTCCAGACGTTCTGTGATATCGTGGATCAGGCAGTGACGCAGTTTTACCATCTCTTTAGTTTCTGCAACATTTGCTTCTGCGCTGTCCTGTACCAGTTTCCAGAAACGATTCAGGAAACGGTATACACCGTCGATTCCTCTGTCATCCCACTCTGCATCCAGTTCCGGCGGTCCTACGAACAGCTCATAGATACGCAGAGAGTCACATCCGTAATCTCTTACCAGATCGTCAGGAGAAACAACGTTTCCTTTCGATTTACTCATCTTGATACCGTTCTTACCGGTGATCATACCCTGGTTGAACAGTTTGTGGAATGGTTCATCAAAGTCAATAGCTCCGATATCATACAGGAACTTGGTATAGAAACGGGAATACAGCAGATGCAGTACCGCATGTTCCACACCACCGATGTACATATCTACCGGCAGATATTTGTCAGCTTTTTCTTTGGAAACCAGCTCCTTGTCATTTTTGTTATCTACATAACGCAGGAAATACCAGGAAGAACCTGCCCACTGTGGCATGGTATCCGTCTCCCGCTCCGCCTTGCCGCCGCAGTTCGGGCAGGTGGTCTCCACCCAGCTGCGCATCGCCGCCAGAGGGGATTCCCCGTTATCCGTAGGAACATAGCTTTCCACATCGGGAAGTTCCAGCGGAAGCTGATCTTCAGGCACCGGCACATAGCCGCACTTCGGGCAATGGATGATCGGAATCGGTTCACCCCAATAACGCTGTCTGGAGAATACCCAGTCACGCAGTTTGTAGTTCTTCTTCGGCGTGCCGATCCCCTTTTCCTCCAGGAATGCGGTGATCGCCTTTTTGGCTTCAGCCACTTCCATGCCGTTCAGGAACCCTGAGTTAACCAACTTTCCTGTCGCCACATCCGTAAAGGCCGCCTCATTCACATCCACAGCCCCTTCGCTGCTTTCCACCACCTGAATGATGGGCATGTTGAATTTCTTGGCGAACTCCCAGTCACGCTCGTCGTGGGCCGGAACAGCCATGATCGCACCTGTTCCATAACTCATCAGCACATAATCGGATACCCAGATCGGGATCTGTGTATCGTTCACCGGATTGACTGCGGTCAGTCCCTGGATAAGGACGCCCGTTTTCTCCTTCGCCAGTTCAGAACGTTCAAAATCAGATTTTCTCGCAGCCTGCTCCTGATAGGCGCGGATCTCATCCATGTTGCCGATCTCATCCGCAAACTGCTCGATATAAGGATGCTCCGGAGAGATAACCATGTAGGTCACGCCAAACAGGGTATCCGGACGAGTGGTATAGATGCGCAGCTTCTCTTCCTTTACCGCGCCGTCCTTTCCTTTCAGGCAAAAATCCACTTCCGCACCCTGAGAACGGCCGATCCAATTCTTCTGGGACACCTTCACCCGTTCAATATAGTCAACGGTATCCAACCCTTCAATCAGTTTATCCGCATATTCCGTGATCTTCAGCATCCACTGGCTCTTCACCTTCCGGATGACTTCAGAGCCGCAGCGCTCACAGACGCCGTTTACCACCTCTTCGTTGGCCAGGCCCACCTTACAGGAAGTGCACCAGTTGATCGGCATCTCCGCCTTATAGGCCAATCCTGCCTTGAAAAGCTTCAAAAAGATCCACTGCGTCCATTTATAATAGTTAGGATCGGTCGTATTGATTTCCCGATTCCAGTCAAAGGAATATCCCAAGGACTGCAGCTGTTCCTTAAAACGGTGCACGTTGTTCTTCGTCACGATCTTGGGATGAATGTGGTTCTTGATCGCATAGTTCTCTGTGGGAAGACCAAACGCATCCCAGCCCATGGGATAAAGCACGTTGTAGCCTTCCATCCTGCGCTTTCTGGCCACGATATCCAGCGCAGTATATGGACGGGGATGACCCACATGAAGCCCCTGGCCGGAAGGATAAGGGAACTCCACAAGCGCATAATACTTCGGCTTGCTGTAATCATCCAACGCGGCGAAGGCATTTTCATCTTCCCAGATTTTCTGCCACTTTCTTTCAATCTCTTTCGGATTGTAAACCTTTTCCATCTTTACCTCTTTCTGCCGCACAAGCGGCTGTCAAACAATGGGTATCACGCTTCCGCGCGATCCTTATGTTACAAAAAAATGTGCGCCCGGCACAGACCGCGCAAAACCAAACCGACGCCGGGCACCCAGCCATCGCGAAAGGTCTGGAATGGCCGGATACAAATAAAAAGCCCTTTCATCCATATAGAGACGAAAGGGCTTGCTTTCCGTGGTACCACTCTATTTCATGGAGAGCGAACAGCTTGCGCAGCCGACTCTTCCATGCACTCATTCTGCCTGTAACGGGACGTCCCGCCCTTTCTTACTCGCTTCTGCTTTCACAAAGGGAACTCCGAGGCCAGTTGGGAGTTGGACGATACCGCCTCGCACCATCCGGCGGCTCTCTGCATCGCTTGCCTCTTACTCTTCCTCTTCATCGTCTTTTCTCTTATACCTTTTTGTGGCATCCCGCCACTTTGCCATAAAACTAGGTCATATTGTAGCGTTGTAAAAGCAGTTTGTCAAGATTTATCCTGACAGTTCGTTTATTTTTATAAGCCATTTATGATAATGTCCCGGTATACCACAAATGAAAATGTCCCAGTTGTGGTATACTTATTCTCCTATGATGTAGGTGAATAGGAGGAAATCATTATCAGAAAGGTAGAACTCTCAATGGACGAATCTAAAAAGTACAAAGTTATCAAGGCATTGGCAGACCACCCCAATGGCAGTAAAGACCGCGCCGCCCTTACACTGGGCTGTACAAAGCGGCACATTAACCGCATGCTTGCTGGTTACCGCAAGGAAGGCAAGGCCTTCTTCCTTCATGGCAACAGAGGCCGCAAGCCCCCTACCTCTATCCCTGAAGTTATCAGGAGCGCCGTTGTTGACCTTTACCGCACAAAATACTATGAAGCTAATTTTCAGCATTATTCAGAACTCCTGGCTGAACGTGAGGACATACACATCTCCGTTTCTTCTGTCTCCAAAATACTGGAAGCCGAATATATCCTTTCTCCGAAGGTTACGAAGGACAAAAGAAAACGCATGAAAAAAGAACTTCTTGCAAAAAAAGAACTCGCATCTTCCAAAAAAGACGCAGACTCTATCCAGGCCAATCTTGTGGCCATCGAGGATGCTCATTCCAGACGCCCAAGATGTACTTATTTCGGCGAAATGCAGCAGATGGACGCTGCTTCTTACGAATGGGTGCCTGGACAGATCTGGCACTTACATCTCGCTGTTGATGATGCCACCGGTACCATCACCGGAGCATGGTTTGATACACAGGAGACTCTCAACGGCTACTACCGCGTGCTTCATCAGATTCTCTCGAACTATGGCATCCCCTATAAGCTGTTCACAGACCGCCGCACTGTTTTTACATACAAAAAGAAAAATTCCCCATCTCTCGATGAGGATACCTATACCCAATTCGCCTATGCATGCAAACAGCTGGGTATCCTTCTAGAATCCAGCAGCGTGCCTCAGGCAAAGGGACGTGTAGAACGCTTAAACCAAACTCTACAGTCGCGCCTGCCAGTCGAACTGCGCCTGGCAGGAATCACGGCCATAGAGGACGCAAATGAATTTCTGAACTCCTACATAAAGAAATTCAATGCAAAGTTCTCACTTCCCATCCATAGTATCAAATCTGTGTTTGAAGGGCAACCCTCAGATGAAAAAATCAACCTGATTCTTGCTGTATTGAACGAGCGTACTGTGGACTGTGGGCACTGTATCCAGTTCCAATACGGCCATTATCGGATGCTGGACAGCAGAGGGCTACAGGTACATTACCGTAAGGGTACGAAAGTGATGGTGATCCGGGCTTTTGACGGCTCCCTGTACTGCTGTGTCAATGACAGGGAGATCTATGCTCTGGAGAAAGTGCCGGAACGATATGAGACCTCAAAAGAGCTGGATACAGAGCAGAGCGTTCCTAAGCAAAAAAAGAAATACATTCCGCCCATGAACCATCCCTGGAGACGGGCGGCCTTCCGCAAATTTGTTCAAAAGCAGGCACATCATGCGGGTGATGCCGTTATGGCATAGCAGGCAGGGAACTGCCGGATTACGCAAAAGGCCGTACATATATTGGCAGAAGGAGCAGCCATGTTAGGCTGGCACGCCAGTGCCGGCAGGCTTTGCATGGGTACGGTACAACCGCATCCCCGCGGAGCCTGTACAAACATGAGCTGCGGGTTCATGCTGTCAATATTTTAATGATCACTGTGTGAAATCCCATAATAGCAAAGCCCCGAATCAATCGGGGCTAATGTTAAAGTTTTTTTGGGACATTTTCAAAAATGCTTGACAGGGGCTTTCCACATTTTTCAAAGAAAACAGAAATCGTTACGTCGTCCAGGAGCCTCCTCCCAGTTTTTTTACCTCATCGAATACGACGTCGTTCTTTACCTTAATATAAGTGCCTTTCATTCCGGAAGAACGGGACTCAATGATGCCGGCGCTTTCAAACTTTCTCAGGGCATTGACGATCACGGAACGGGTGATGCCTGCGCGGTCAGCTATCTTGCTCGCCACCAGCACGCCTTCCATGCCGCCGAGTTCCTCAAAGATATGAATGATCGCCTGTGTCTCCGAATAGGACAGCGTTCCGATGGCTGATTTCACCACAGCGATCTTCCTGCTCTCCTCCGCGCTCTCTTCACTGACCGACCGCAGCATTTCCAGACCAACCACTGTGGTTCCGTACTCACACAGGATGATATCATCTATGCCGTATTCTTCTCCATGTCGGTATATGAACAACGTTCCCAGCCGCTCGCCCGCGATATCGATAGGGCTTACCACAGCGGCAAACCGCTTCACCTCATCCTCTTCAAATCCCAGAGTCGCCAGATTCACGTTCTCTTTGGTGGACAGGACGGAAAGGAGCCGCTCATTGAGCATGGGATCGACAAATCCGCCCACCTCATTGCGAATCAGATCCCGGATGATCTCCTCATCCCCCGGTTTGGACGGGCGGTTCCCGATCCCCAGGACCTTTCCTTTCCGACTGATGACCAGCACATTGGAAGCAAGGATCTCCCTCATGACACTGCAAATGTCATTGAACACCACCTTACTGGAATTGTTATTATGCAACAATTTCCCTATTTTTCGTGTTTTATCCAGCAGTTGAACGCTACTCATGTGCTTTTCCTCCGGCATACCGTTTCCATCTAGTGAGTTCATTGTAGCACAGGCAAATGAAAGGTGCAACGGAAAATGTCTGACAATTCAAAATATTTTATGGAAAATCATCAATTTTTCCGTCAAAACACCTTTTTGCGGTCATACCGGCCGAAATCTGGCAGCCTCAATCTTCCTTCTTCTCAATTACCGTTCCGCAGTTCTCATCATAGCAAACCAGCTTGTTTCCCTTTTCAAGCATGATCGAACCGCATTTCGGACATTTCTCCTTGGAAGGCTTCTGCCACACCATAAAATCACACTCCGGATTGCCTATGCATCCATAATATTTGCGTCCCTTTTTGGTCTTTTTCAGGACGATATCCTTGCCGCATTTGGGGCATGCGACATCTATTTTTTCAAAATAAGGCTTGGTATTGCGGCATTCCGGGAAACCGGGGCAGGCCAGAAAACGGCCATGCGGTCCGTATTTGATTACCATCCTCCTGCCGCAAAGCTCGCAGACCTCGTCCGATTCTTCATCCGCAATTTCCACATGTTCCAGTTCCTTCTGAGCCCGTTCCACGGCTTCATCCAGATCCGGATAGAAATTGGAAATGATGGTTTTCCATTTGACGCTTCCCTCTTCCACCCCGTCCAGAAGGGCTTCCATATTGGCCGTAAAATTCACGTCCACAATGGATGGGAAGGCTTCTTTCATCATGTTGTTGACTACTTCTCCCAGTTCCGTCACATACAGATTCTTGTTTTCCTTCACGATATATCTTCTGGCAAGAA
>OLQH01000362.1_pt1 | contig 51985 bp, 41 predicted proteins | sample 1672671 | NCBI WGS metagenome assembly OLQH01 (sample SAMEA3136712, study PRJEB25190) | human gut metagenome
AGTCGCCTTCGGCGAGGGGCGGATGCCTGCTGCCACTACGTTTTCTCACGGTTTGCGCAGTGAATGCGCAAACCTGCCTGAACTGTTACTAAAGAAATCCCACAGCAGCAGCCGTGGGATTTCAAAATACATCTGTTTATTTAAAGTAAGCTACGCCTGATTCAAAAATCTTCAGATCCTGTTCGCCATAAATATTAATGGCTACGCTGTCGCCTCTTCTTTCCACATGGGCCATCTTTCCGAGGATACGGCCGTCGGGGGAGGTAATGCCCTCAATAGCGGCATAGGAGCCGTTTACATTCCACTCCTCATCCATGGAAATATTGCCTTCCGGATCGGCGTACTGGGTTGCCACCTGGCCGTTTTCAAAGAGTCTGCGGATCCAGTCTTCGCTTGCCACGAAGCGGCCTTCGCCATGGGAGGCCGGGGTTACATAGGTCTTGCCCAGCTGCGCGCCTGCCAGCCAGGGTGATTTGTTGGAAACCACCTTGGTGTATACCATCTTGGAAATGTGGCGGTTGACGGTGTTGAAGGTCAGGGTCGGGGAATCCGCCGTCTGTCCGGCAATTTCACCGAAGGGCACAAGCCCCAGCTTGATCAGGGCCTGGAAGCCGTTGCAGATTCCAAGGCAGAGACCGTCGCGTTCGTTCACCAGCTTCATGACCGCTTCCTTAATCTTCGCATTCTGGAAAGCGGTGGCAAAGAATTTGGCGCTGCCGTCAGGTTCGTCGCCTGCGGAGAAGCCGCCAGGGAACATGATGATCTGGGCTTCATTGATGGCTTTTTCAAATTCTCCCACGGAATCCCTGATGTCTTCGGCGCTCAGGTTCTTAAATACCTTGGTCACCACGCTGGCGCCGGCGCGTTCAAAGGCTCTGGCGCTGTCGTATTCACAGTTGGTTCCCGGGAATACGGGGATGAATACGGTGGGCTTTGTCACCTTGTTTTTGCAAATATAGATGCTGTCAGCCTGATACAGACCGGTATTTACAGGATCTGTTTCCTGGCTTGCCCTGGTGGGGAATACTTTTTCCAGGGTTCCCTTCCATGCGGCAAGCATGTCGTCCAGAGCGATCTTCACCTCTCCGAAGGTAACGGCAGGCTCTTTGGTAATCGTACCGATCAGTTCGTAAGCGGTGTCAATCAGGTTGAATTTATCAGCGGGGACTTCCGCGATAATGTCGCCCAGGGAGTTTTCAAACAGCTCCTTCAGATCCGCTTCCTCGCTCAGCTCCACGCCCAGATGATTGCCGAAGGCCATCTTGGGAAGCGCTGCCGCGGTGCCCTTGCTGTCAAGGGCATAGGCGGAAACGATCACGCCGTCGCGGATCATTTCGCTGATCCTGTCATAGAGTTCCATAACGCTTTCATAAACAGGAATGTCAAAATCATCTCTTTCCAGGCAGAAACGGACTATTTTGCTGCCGGGGGTCTTAAATTCCGGAGTGATAATATTCTTTTCTTTAGCCACATCCACTGCAAAGGACACCAGTGTGGGCGGTACGTCGATATCGTTGAAGGTTCCCGACATGGAATCCTTGCCGCCGATGGAAGGAAGGCCGTAGCCTACCTGTGCGTCAAAAGCGCCCAGCAGCGCCGCGAAGGGCTGGCTCCATCTTTCCGGATCCTCTGTCATCCTGCGGAAATACTCCTGGAAGGTGAAACGGATCTTATGGAAATCTCCGCCTGCAGCCACGATTTTCGCCATGGATTCCGTTACCGCGTAGATTGCGCCGTGGTAAGGGCTCCAGGAGGACAGGTAGGGATCAAAGCCGTAGCTCATCATGGTCACGGTATCGGTCTTTCCCTTCAGTACCGGCAGCTTGGCCACCATGGCCTGGGTTTCCGTCAGCTGGTATTTGCCGCCGTAGGGCATCAGCACGCTGCCTGCGCCGATGGAGGAGTCGAACATTTCAACCAGCCCCTTCTGGGAGCATACATTCAGATTGGAAAGCAGGGTCAGCCATGCCTTCTTTACGTCGCCCGCCTCCAGCGCTTCTCCTGCCTCGGGCACCGCATATTTGTCAAAATAGCTGCTTCCTTCCGCCGGGATATCCACATAAACATTGGTTTCCTGATGCGCGCCGTTGGTATCCAGGAAGTCTCTTGAAATATTTACTATCTCTTTGCCTCTCCAGGTAAGAACCAGGCGGGGTTCCTTCGTAACCACAGCCACGCTTACGGCTTCCAGGTTTTCTTCCACGGCATAGCCTAAGAAGGTATCCACATCTTCGGGAGCCACTACCACGGCCATTCTTTCCTGGGATTCGGAAATAGCAAGCTCAGTGCCGTCCAGGCCCGCGTATTTCTTGGGCACCTTGTCCAGATCCACGCGAAGGCCGTCAGCCAGCTCGCCGATGGCAACGGATACGCCGCCTGCGCCGAAGTCGTTGCATTTCTTTATCAGCCTGCTGACCTCTGCCCTGCGGAACAGTCTCTGTATTTTACGTTCTGTGGGAGCATTGCCCTTCTGCACCTCAGCGCCGCAGGTTTCAATGCTTTCCTCCGTATGTACCTTGGAGGATCCGGTTGCGCCGCCGCAGCCGTCCCTGCCGGTGCGTCCGCCCAGGAGGATGATGATATCGCCGGGGTCGGAGGTTTCACGGATGACATTTTTTCTGGGGGCAGCGCCCATGACAGCGCCGATTTCCATACGCTTCGCCACATAGTTGGGATGATAAATTTCCTTTACATAGCCGGTAGCCAGGCCGATCTGGTTGCCGTAGGAGGAATAGCCGTCGGCTGCGCCGCGCACCAGTTTTTTCTGGGACAGCTTGCCCTTCAGGGTATCCGCAACAGGAACCGTAGGGTCGGCTGCGCCGGTCACACGCATGGCCTGGTATACATAGCCGCGTCCGGAAAGGGGATCGCGGATGGCGCCGCCCAGGCAGGTGGCCGCACCGCCGAAGGGTTCGATTTCGGTCGGATGGTTATGCGTTTCATTCTTGAAGAAAACAAGCCATTCCTCGGTCACCGGGCCGTCGCCGTAATCCATCTCCACGGGCACGATGACGGAGCAGGCGTTGATTTCATCGGATTCCTCCATATCCTGGAGCTTTCCTTCTTTTTTCAGCTTGCGCATTCCCATGAGGGCCAGATCCATAAGGCTGATGAACTTGTCATCCCTGCCCTTAAAAATCTCCTCCCTGGTATCCTGATAGCTCTGGTAGGTGCTTTCCATGGGCGTCCTGTAATAGCCCTCGCCGAATTCCACGTTCTTCAGCTCGGTGGAGAAGGTGGTGTGGCGGCAGTGATCCGACCAGTAGGTATCCAGCACGCGGATTTCCGTCATGGAAGGATCTCTTTTTTCTTCCCCGGCAAAATAGTTCTGGATATGCTTGAAATCCTTGAAGGTCATTGCCAGGCCCAGAGAAGAATACAGAGCCTTCAGCTCCTCCTCGGGCAGATCCTTGAAGCCGTCAAAAATTTTCACATCCGCGGGTTCTTCAAACACGGTTTCCAGCGTTTCCGGCTTTATCATATCCGTTTCCCTGGAATCCACAGGGTTGATGCAGTATGCCTTTATTCTGTCAAACTTATCATCCGTCAGCTTTCCGGTAATCAGATAGGTTACCGCCGTCCTGATGATAGGCTCTTCCTCTTCGTTCAAAAACTTCACGCACTGCAGGGCAGAATCCGCTCTCTGGTCAAACTGTCCGGGCAGAAATTCCACGGAAAAAACTCTTCCGTTCTCCGGAACCTCAATCTGTTCTCTGTAAAGAATATCTACCGGCGGTTCGGAAAACACCGTGGTGCAGGCCTTTTCAAAAACCTCGTCGCTGATATGCTCCACATCGTAGCGGATGAACATCCTCACATCCTCTACTTCCTTCAGGTTCAGATAGTTCTTCAGATCGCCTTTCAGTTCCTTCGCTTTCACGGCAAAAGGGGCTTTCTTCTCTACATAGATACGTCTTACATTTCCCATGAATGGCTCCTCCAAATGTTTGTGGCCGGCTTTTCTTTTTTCCCAAGCGCCGGCTGCTTGGAGCATGCAAAAAACTGTCCTCCGCAATATATATCAGTCCTGCGGAAATGAATTCCGTTACACGCTCCACCCTGCTGACAGCAGCCTTTTTCCTTCCCTGGCAAATCCTGGCGCTGTCCTGCAGGCGGGCATTCTCTTCTTATTATACAAAATCCGCGGGTTTTTTCAATGCAAATTGTTGAAATTAAGTGAAGTTTGTAAGTCAGGCCAGGCTTTGCCTGCCGCCGGGTGCTTTTTATGTCCGTCCCACGGCGAAAGTCACAGAAAACCGGGAACAGGCGGTGCGAAACTGTGCAGGATGCCAGCATATACCGGAAATTCCATTGCCGCCCTCCAAGGCGTCCGCCATTTTCCCAAACCTGCGCTCTTCGTCCAGCATGCCGTAAAGCTCTTATTCATGACGCCTTTCCTCCTCCAGCATCATGGCCGCCTGGGGTATTTCGGACTTCATGTTTTCATAAATTTCACCGCTGATCTGCTCGTCCTTCTGCATGCGCTTCACCACAAAAGTAAAACCCAGAACCGCTGACAGCAGCTTCAGCCAGAAAATATGGAAGCCCTTCGGCCTGACCTCCTCCTTTGTCACCGATTTCCATACGCCGGCATGTTTCTGTAATCAATCATTTAAAGGCATCCTGACGTTTTGTGCCGATATCTTAAATTATAGCAAAATTTCTAAATATTTATTTAATTTTTAATGTAATTGCTTTTTTTCGGTATTTTTGTGTGCTATTATGTTCACATTATTTAAGGGTAGATTTTTTATGGCCGTCCGGACCATTAATGCAGGGCTGCCAGCCACAGGAAAAGAAAGCTTAAGGAAATGCCTATGAAATATTTTAAAATGTTTTTAAAGAAGCTGCTGCGTTATGTTTTAAAACCGCTGTCCTTTCTGCCGGCGCTTATGATGATGTTTGTGATATTTAATTTTTCCGCCCAGGACGGGACAGCCTCCAGTTCAGTGAGCAGTACGGTGAGCGTACGGTTCGTCCAGGTGTGTGACAGAGCCCTGGACAGGGGATGGACCGATGCGCAGATCGCACATTATGCGGAACGGATTGAACATTATGTACGCAAGCTGGCGCATGTGACGGAATATTTCCTGCTTGCCGTCGCCGTATCCTTCCCACTGTATGTATACCGTCTGCGGGGCTGGCGGCTGGTGCTTGCCGCCGGGCTGTTCTGCGTGTGCTTCGCCGGTCTGGACGAATGGCATCAGTCCTTTGTGCCGGGCCGTTCTCCCTCTCCAAGGGATGTGGCTATCGACAGCATCGGTATCTTTGCCGGGATTGAACTGACACGGCTGATCTGCTTTATTGGGCGAAAGACCATTTTCAGGCCGCTTTCCATGGATGGAAGGCAGGAGGAAGAGGAACGGCAGGACGATGGGGAGGATTCCTTCCGGGAAAGACGGGATTACAGAAAACCTCTCCCGGACAGGGGCAAACGGGGGGCGGAGCCCGCATATACCCATCGTTATACAGGTGAGCTTCCTATCGTAAAATAAATGGCAAGATAAAATGCAGGTTCCTGAATGCAGGGGCTTTACGGTTTTTACTGTTTTTACTGATTTCGCGGCGTTTACGTATTTTCCTACGGGAAAACGGGAATGAAAAGAAGGTTACATTGCTGTTAGGCCCCCTGTACCATCTTTACAGCAGGGAAGACAAACAACAGGCCCTGCGCGAGGCGATTCCCGGTAATTTATACAAATAGTTTCCGATAAAAAAGGCTGCGCCCATTCCGTTTCTGCAGATCAGAAAACGGAATCGGGCCGCAGCCTTCCTTTTTTATACACTTACATCAGCTGTACTGTCACAGACCGTCTGCCTGCTTTTCAGCAAGAATCAGGCATTCATAGGGCTTCAGCACGACCTTGCCCTCCACCCTGGCTCCATCGGCCACTCTCGTATAGGTATCGGGGAGCTCCGCCTCCGCTTCCGAAGCGTTGAAATTCTGAAGGAACCAGAGGTTCCTTTCCCCCTCTCTGCGGGACGCGGTGACGCCGTAGGGCAGCTTTCCGGTAAACGCGCCGTCCACATTGTTTTTCCCTGCCAGCTGTGCGTAAAAAGCCCGTAGGAAATCCGCTTCCGTTTCGCAGGCCAAATAATATGCCTTGCCATTTCCGTACCTTTTACAGGTCAGCGCGGGAAGCCCTGCGTAATAATCGGCCTCATAGGATGCAAGCACCTCCGTGCCGGATCCGGGCACCACATGGGATACCTCGCGCAGACAGCCTGTCTGATAGGATTTTCCCCCGAAATAAATACTGTTGGGATGATATTCGTTGGCCGCATCCATTTCCTCGGTGCAAATTCCCAGCACCTCCTCCAGCGGGTGCCTGTCGAGAATGCACAGGTCAGTTTCATCCACCACGCCGCTGAAATAGGTGGATACATAGCAGCCGCCGGCCTCCACGTAGGCTTTCACTTTAGCCGCATAGCCTTTTTTATACAAATAATTCAGAGGGGCCGTTACAAGACGGTAGCCGCTCAGATCGCTGTCCTCATCCACAAAATCCACATCGATTCCCATTTCCCAGAAGGGCTTGAAATGGGCCAGCACCGTATCCAAATAGGCCATATCTCTTCTCGGCCCCTGGATATCCTCCAGCGCCCACCAGTTTTCCCAGTCAAAAACAATGGCTGCCTCAGGCCGGTTGCAGGTGGGATAAACGGCGTCCGAAATCTGCTCCATACGCTGTCCCAGGGCAGACACCTCGCGGAAAACACGGGTATTGCTTCCATTTCTGTGATCCACCACCGCGCCGTGGAATTTTTCCGAGCTTCCCCGGCTCTTCCGCCACTGGAAATACTGGACGCTGTTGCTGCCGCAGGCAACGGCCTGGAGGGAAGAAAGCTCATGCAGGCCGGGACGCTTCTGGGTATTCACCGGCTTCCAGTTCACAATGGACGGCGTGCTTTCCATTAAAAGGAAAGGCGCCTTTTTCAGACTGCGCATCAGCGTATGGCAGGCCGCCGCCCGCACTGCGATATCCACCTCATCCTTTTTACTGTGCCATTCCGGATAAGAGTCCCAGGAAATAATATCCAGTTGGGGCGCGAACTTGAAGTAATCCAGAGGCTTGAAAAATTCCATCATATTGATGGTGACGGGCAGCACGCTGTATTTGAGGACGGCATGGATTTCTTCCTTACAGAAATCCTGGATCTGATGGCTGACGAAACGCTTCCAGTCCAGATTCAGGCCGTGCAGGCCGTTTTCTCCGTTGGGCACAGGGCTGTGGATCTGGGACCAGTCGGTGTAGGTATGGCTCCAGAAGGTGGTCCACCAGGCATGGTTTAAGTTGTCCAGGGTTTTATATTTTTCCTTCAGCCACTCGCGGAAAGCCTGCTGGCAATGCGGGCAGTGACAGGACGCGTCGGATCCGTTGCCGCCGTATTCATTGGAAATATGCCACAGGATCACGCCGGGATGGTTTCCCAGATGGCGGGACAGCTCGTGGTTGATTTTCTTCATCTTTTTGCGCATCACAGGGGAGGTATAACAGAAATTGTGTCTCCTGCCCGGCAGATTCCTCACGCCGTCCGGCCCCATCTGCCTTACCTCTTCATATTTGGCCGTCATCCAGTGGGGCATTGCTCCTGTGGGTGTGGCCAGGATGGTGTAAATACCGTTTTCAAACAAACGGTCAATGATTCTGCGCAGCCAGCCGAAATGGAATTCCCCTTCCTCCGGCTCCAGCTTCGCCCAGGAAAAAATCCCCAGGGAAACGCAGTTTACGTGGGCCTCCTTCATCAGCCGGATATCCTCCTCCAGCACCTGGGGGCAGTCAATCCACTGCTCCGGATTGTAATCCCCGCCATGAAGGAGATGGGGATATTTGGTGATAATTTCTTTCATAATGCGTCCTCCTCTTTCTATTCTCTGTCAGCATCTGCCGCGGCATTTTTTTCCATATTCATGGCATAGCTCAGGCCCGCTTTCTTCAGCATGGCCATATCGTTTTCACTGTCCCCAAAGGCAAGCACCTCTTCCAGGAAAAATTCCTCCTTTGCGGCCAAAAGCTTCAGGGCGCTGCCCTTATCCACTCCTTTGTTGGTAAAATCCAGCCAGCCGTTTCCGCCGTCCACCACATTCAGATACTGATCATATTTTTCATGGAACCAGGCCTCCTTATCGGCAGGGATTCCCTGCGGAAAGAAAATTGAAATCTTAATCATGGGAACGGGCATTTCTTCGAAATTTTCCAGGACAGTCACCTGATTTTTTACCTTTTCCCGCAGGAGAACCGGGAAGCGGGGATCCACCTCGTCCACATGCTGCGCGCCGTCCTTTAAAATCGTGCCGTCAAAGTCACTTGCGATCACTCGTATATTGTCTGTCATATTTTTCCCTTCTTATTATTGCAGGCAGGAAACGGATATTGCTAATCTTTCCTGCTTAATTAACTGTTCAGTCCCTTCACAGTTATTTAATATTCTACTATATTTATAGGATTTCCCATAGTATTTTTTTGTAAAATTTTCTTAAAAAGGGGCTTGCTTTTCCCCTGTATGCTATGCTATAATACAATTCGTCGGTTCGGTAAGAGCTGATTGTAGGAGCATAGTTCAAAGGTAGAACAGTGGTCTCCAAAACCATCGATGTGGGTTCGATTCCTACTGCTCCTGTAAAAAAGCCTGAGTTTCTCAGGCTTTTTTTTGCTGTTTTACTTGAACTTTCCAGCTTTTTTATGAGTATAATTAATCCTTCCGCAGCCGGACACCTCTTTTGGCGCCCTCCTTCACTCCTTTACACTCTCTTCAACCAGCCCATAATCCCTAAGCACCTGCAGCAGCCTTTCCGTCTTAACACTATCCATATCACACAAAGGCAGCCTGCATTCTCCCACATCATACCCCATAGCGCGCATGGCCTGCTTCACAGGAATCGGATTCACATCCATAAACAGGGCCTGCATCAGTTCCAGATATTTCAGCTGCAGCCTTTTGCTCTCCTCACAGTTCCCGTCAAAATAAGCCTGACAGATGTCATGGGTTTCCCGGGGCAGCAGATTTCCCACCACCGAAATCACCCCCTGCGCCCCCAGAGCCAGCGCAGTGGTTATCTGATCGTCATTTCCCGTATAAATCGTAAGGTTCTCCCCGCAAAGCGCCGCTATCCCGGCTATCTGCGAGAAATTACCGCTTGCCTCCTTACAACCCGCAATACTGTCAATCTCACTCAGCCTCCGGTACGTCTCCGGCAGAATATTCACCCCTGTCCTGGAAGGTACATTATACAGAATCACCGGCAGTCCCGTGGCCTGTGCACAGGCCCTGAAATGACGGTACAGCCCCTCCTGGGACGTCTTATTATAGTATGGCGTCACATGAAGCAGCCCATCCACCCCGATTTTCTCACACTCCTGCGACATCCAGACAGCATGGGCCGTATTATTGCTGCCAGCCCCGGCAATCACCGGAATTCTTCCGGCAATCTCCTTCACCGCAAACTCCACAAGCTCCAGATGCTCATCATCATCCAGCGTGGCATTTTCCCCCGTTGTCCCGGCTACCACCACAGCATCCGCCCCGCCGTCCGCCTGCCTGTCAAGAAGCTTTTTGAACACCGGATAATTAATCTCCCCATTTTCCTTCATCGGCGTAATAATCGCCGTCCCCACTCCCCTGAAAATCACTTTCTTCATATCCGCTCCCATCCGCGCGCCGCACCCGGTCCGCTTCCACTATTCTAACTCTTTATAAATATCATAATGCAAAAATCATAAAATGTGTGCCTGAATTTATTATTTTTATTACCCGGCAGCAGAAAATTACACATTCCCCCCATTCCGCTCCCGGTATTCGCTGGGCGTCATCCCCGTATACTGCTTGAAAACCTTGCTGAAATACCTGGGATTATCATACCCCGCCATAGCACAGATATCCGCGATTTTATCCTCCGTCCCGTCCAGCAGCTCCATCACCTTTTCCATCCGTACCTCTGTCAGGTATTCCACGAAATTTTTTCCCGTCTTTTCCTTAAACAGGCGGCTTAAATAGTTGGGATGAAGGAAAAACTGTTCCGCCAGTGCATTCAGGGACAGATTTTCCTGGTAATGTTTGCGGATATAAAGCTGCATCTCCCGGATCACACCCTTCCCCAGCTGCTGGTCGTCCGCAGCGCCCATCTGCTCTACCAGCCAGTTAACGTAATCGCCCACACAGCCGGAAACGCTGTTGATATCGCTGCATAAAAGGATTTTTTCAAGTGTCCGGTTCAGCTGACCGTGCAGATCCACATCCTGCAGCTTCAGTCCCTGCAGCAGGCCGTTCAGCTCAATCAGACAGCGGATACACAGCGTCTGCATCTGGGCCAGCGTCAGCGGCTTTTTCTCCAACCGCTCCAGTGCCTCCATAAGCTCGGGGACAGCCTCCGCCCGCTCACTGGGACCGGTAATCCGGCCGTAAAGCCGGGTAATCAGCTCCGTCACCTCCGGAATGCTCTGGGAAAACAGGGCTTCAATATTTTTATACCAGATGACGCCCTCCTTCTCACTGGCCCGGTGATAGCGCAGGGCCTGCCCCGCTTCCTGATAAGCCTCCCTGAGATCCCCGAAGCCGTGTTTGATTTTGCTCACGCCGCAGGCCCATTCCCTTTTCATATCAACGCTCTGTTCCAGGATTTCAATGAAATACTCCGCTTCCTCCTCCCCGCGGCAGGGAATGACGGCAAAAAGGCCGTAACCCTCATTATTAAGCACAATCGCCCCCGGAACAACGCCCTCCGTCATCTGTTTAAGCCATTCCTTCTTTTCACAGATTTCCTGTTCCGGAAGATCTTGATCCAAAAGGCGCACAGCCAGCCCGTACCATTGATCCGGCATGGTAATCCCGTAATCCTCCGCCTTCACATCCCCGTATCCCCTGGCCGCGGACAAAAGAAGCCCCTCCACCCGGCTGCTTCTCACCGCATTGTCCTGTCGCCGCTTCATGAATTCCTCCCTGAGCCTGTCCAGAAGCCCCTCCACCTCCTTCAGATTGACAGGCTTGGTCAGATAATCCGCCGCCCCGTAACGGACAGCCTCCTGTGCATAGGAAAATTCGCTGAAACCGCTGAGAATCACGGCCTTTGTTTCCGGATACACACTGTGCATTACCTTAAGCATATCCAGTCCCGTCTTTTTCGGCATACGGATGTCAAGGAAGACTACGTCCACCGGATGGCGTTCCAGGAAAGCCAGGCCTTCATCCACACTATAAGCGGTGCCCGCCACCTGAAAGCCATGAGCCTCCCATTTTACGAACTGGGCAAGCCCCCTGCACACAATTTCCTCATCGTCTATAATTAAAACCTCATAGGCCTCAGTCATTCTTCTCTGTTTCCTTCCATATTTTCCGATTGATATCTTACCGGCAGGGAAATTTCCACCTCTGTACCGAATTCCGCCCTGCTGTTGATGCGCAGCCCGTACTCCTCTCCGTAAAACAGACGGATCCTCTGATGTACGTTGGCCAGGCCGATACTGCCCTCCTCCGTTTCTGTCCGCTCCATAGATTCCCGCAGCAGCTCCAGCTCCTGTTCATCCATTCCCTTTCCGTTGTCCTGCACATAAAGGAGCAGCTTCCCTTCCCTGCAGAAGGCGCGGATGCGGATGGAAAAACCATGGCTTCCATCCTCAAAACCATGGATTACCGAGTTTTCCATAATAGGCTGCAGTATAAACTGGGGCATATAAAGCCTGTTCTCCTGCGCCTCACACTCGATTTCCAGCCCAATCTTTTCGGTATGCCTGAAATTAAGCACCTCCAAATAGGTTTTCGCGTGCTCAATCCCCTCCTTCAGGGTGATGGTATTGCCCCCGGCGCACATGCCCATCCTGCACAGCTGGCTGAACTTCTCTATCATCTGTGTCACCCGGCTCTCTCCGCCCGCCTCGTACATCGCCTCCCAGCGGATGATGTCCAGCGTATTATACAGAAAATGAGGATTGATCTGCATCAGCAGCGCGCTCAGCTGCGCATTCTTCCAGCTGATCGAAATCTCCTGCCTGCGGATTTCCGACCGGTATACCTGCTCTATCAGCTGATCCGTTTTATCGGTCATTTCGTTAAACCGTTCTCCCAGTACCGTAAGCTCGTCATTTCCGGAATTGGGATACCGGGCCGTCCATTTCCCGCCTCCCGTTTCCTGCATGACCTCCACCAGCTCCTTCACCGGATCGGATATGCTGACTGTCACATAATAGGAAATTACAAAACAGGCAACCACAGTAATCAGCAGTACAAGGATACAAAGGTTCCTGATATGATGTGTTCCCGCAAACAAAACATCCATGTCCGCAAAATAGGTAACAAACATCCCGGTGCCTGATACCCGTTCAAAAGCAATCAGCACCTTTTTCCCGTCAATTTTTTCCTCTGTGATACCGCTCTTCTCCTTTTCCATCAATTCATACAGATGGCTTTCCTTCGGAAAGGCGGGCGCCTGAATACTGGGATTGTAGCTTAGCAGCACGCCGTCCCTTCCAACCAGGAACGCATTCCCATCCCGGTAGGACTCGTACCCTTCCATTGCCCCGGAAAACGCCTTCAGGTCGATATTCATAATAAGAACACCCAGAAAATCCTTATCAATCGGACCATAGACCGCCACACATAATGTAACGATATTGCCCAGCCCATAGATGCTCTGCTCATTTTTATAAAAAGTCCAGGTCTGTTCCTGGGAATCAATCCAGACAGGATACCCCTTCTTCTCCTGTGGAAGCAGATAAAAATCGGACTGATAGAATTTCTCCATGTCTTTGATGAGCCCGCCCCGGGTAAAACCGCTGCCCTCCACCATACGATACTGCTCCGTCGGGGAAACAAACTGGATATTCACAATATATCTCTGATTCCTGCGCATGTTATAAAGCCGGTTTTCAACGCTGTACCGGTTTCTGGCATACCGGTCATTTTCCGGATCGACGCCCTCCCGTGCAAGCACGGCATTTTCCTGCAGCGCCGCAATCACCTGGGAATTATCATAAAAGGCAAGAGCTTCGGTTTCATACGCCTCAAGGCTGTCCTGAATTTTCATCTTCACATTTTGTACGAGAAGGGAGGCATAACGGTCTATATTATCGCTGATTTCATCCGAATATTTATAGAAGCTGAAGAACGTGAGAAAAATAGCTGTTGTGAGAATCAGCAGCAGAAAGGAGAAATTAAGCCTTTTAAAAATGCTCACCCTGCGCAGTATTATTTTGATCCCGTTATCGCAGCGCCTCTTACCGGCCCGGATACCCTGCAGTATCTTCATAGATTCCCTCCCCTGCCTGTTATGGAATGATTATAGCATATCCCCTTCAAACAGGAAAAGCGCAAGAATAAATTCCTGCACTTTTCCAGAGGGACTGCGCTAAAAGCTGTCCATTATCTTTTATTTGCTTCGTTAAAGGCCGGCAGCGCTTCGCTTTCGCACTGTTTCTGTGCTTCCGCAAATTCCTTTTCAGGGTCAGCATTGGGGTCAACCAGTATCTTCTGTACCGCACGGTCTACATAAGAGCCGAAGTCTGCTTTTCCGTAGAATTCCAGGCGTCCCACGGATTTTGCTTCTTCCAGGACGGTTTTGTATTCCTCCGGGAAATCATAGAAATCGGTAACGCTCATATCATCCCTGGGAATGATAACCGGGTTGGGAGCGCCCTTGGTTGCCAGATTTTCAAAGTAAGAGGACAGGTATTCCTTGCTGCAGTAATATTTGATGTACTCCCAGGCAGCATCCTTTTTCGCCTGGTCTATTTTCGCATTGATGACATAACAGATTCCTGCAATTGCTGTGGTACGGTCTTCGGAAGGTCCTGCCGGAGGCAGAGACAGCCCGATATCATCCGGGTCGATGCCGTTAGCCGCAGCCTCGGACACCCAGTCTCCTGCAAACGGCATCATACCGATTTTGCCAAGGCCGAAGTTGGTTACAAGGTCGCTGAATTTCAGGGTAAGGTCGCTCTGGAGAACGCCTTCGCTCCTCAGTCTCTGGTAATATTTTGCCGCTTCAATTACTGCCGGGTCAGTAAATGTCAGTTCTGCGGTGCCGTCTTCATTTTCCTTGGTGAGATCGCCGCCCGCCTGCCATACATAATACTGGAAGAACCATTCCGTCCATTCCGCCGCCAGTGTTGCATAACCGGTAATCTGTTTGTCGGGATTATTTATAAGCTTGGCGTCTTCGATTGCTTCGTCCCAGGTTTTGGGAGGTTCGCTGATGCCGGCTTCCTTAAACAGAGCCTTGTTATAACCAAAAAGCATGGGCGCTACTGATGAAGGCAGACCATACAGTGTTCCGTCTTTGGTAAACATATCGGTATACTCTTTAGTGAAATTTCCCCATTCATCCCAGTTGTCAGTGTACTGGTTCAGCGGCTCCAGAATGCCCGCCGCCATAAAGGAATTCATCATGGTGAAGGAACAGTTTACCAGATCCGGAGCGGTGCCCGCCGCCACTGCCTGATAGAATTCATTTCCGGGATCCCCTTCCTTTACTACCTTATTTAAGGTAATCCATGGATGCTCCTCCAGGAACTTGTTTTCCATTTCCGTAGACCAGTCGTCTGAATTACGGCTTGTCACCCACAGTGTCAGCTCCACCGGCTCCTTTTCCTCTGATGTGGTTTCCTTTGCCGTGGTTTCCTGCGTCTTGCTTTCTTCCGCCGGCGTCGTCTGTTCCTGCGATTCCTTTACGGCCGGCGCCGTATTTTCCGTTGCTGCGGGACTGCTGCCGCAGCCGGCCAGCGCCGATGCGCCCATGCACAGACAAATAAAAGCTGCAATTATTTTCTTTTTCATGAAGCCCTCCTTCTTGTCAATAAATATGACTTGTTTTCGTTACAGTTATCATAACAAATTCATTCTTTGCTGAAAATGATCCAAAACTAACGGGTTTCAAACAGGAAGGTCACCTTTTTTAAGGTATAATTTCTTTTTTCCAACTATCTTAAGAAAAGTGACCTTACGGTGTAATACGCTTATTTCCAGCGGCAGGCTTCTTTTTTATAATGAAACTGACGCTATTGCAAATATATAGAACCGGAGGTTTCCCATGAAAAAGAACAGTTCCCTTAAAATACCGGGCGGTTATATGTTCCGGAAGAAAATAACTCCCTGGTGTATCCTTGCACTGCCCATGGCTTTTACCATATGGCTGAAGTACTATCCTATCTTCAGCGCCTTTTTTATTTCCCTGTTCCGTTATGATCCCATCAATCCGCCGGGACAGTTTGCAGGGCTGCAGAACTATATCGGCATGTTCGGCATGCAGCATTACTGGGATGCCTGGAAGAATACGTTTATCTTCCTTCTTCTGCAGATTTCCATGTGCTTTTTCATCCCGCTCATCCAGGCGCTTTTGCTAAATGAACTGATCCGGCTGCAGAAGTGTCTGACTACATTATATATCCTGCCCGCCCTGATTCCCACCTCGGTAAATGTAATTATATGGAAATGGATCTGGCATCCCGATTACGGCGTGGCAAATCAAATCGTAAAGTTTTTCGGCGGACAGCCGCAGGCATGGCTGAGCGACCCGGCGCTGGTAAAATTCTGCATTATCTTCCCCGGCGTCCTCGGCGGTGGGCTTACCGTGCTTTTGTACCTCTCAGCCATCCAGGGTGTTTCCCCGGACATCATGGAATCCGCCTCCCTGGACGGCTGCACCGGTTTTGGAAAAATACTTCATATTATCCTGCCCAACATCTCCTTTATGATTTTTATCCAGCTCATCATGGCCGTCATCACCACGATGCAGCTTCTGGACGCCCCATATATGTATGCGTCAGGAGGCCCCAGCGGCGCTTCCACCACCCAGGGCATATTCATTTATAATTCCTTCAACCAGGATCTCAATTACGGCAGAGGCTCCGCCGCTTCCGTCATCCTGCTGCTTGTCATCGCAGCCCTGACCATGCTTCAGATGCATTTTGAAAAAGCGGAAAAAGAATAGGAGTGTGAAACAGATATGAAGAAAAACAAGTCCGACAGAAAAAGAAAAATCCAAGTAAGCGGCTCCGAACGCCGTCTGAAAATATGCGCTGTTGTGATATCACTGCTGTTCACGGTCCTCATGCTCTATCCGCTGGTTTTTTCCATTTCCAGCTCCATGAAGGACAACAGCCAGATTTATGAAATTCCGCCCAGGCTGCTCCCCAACCGTGCCAACAGCCTGACCCTGACCATTGACTATACCGGCATGGATTTTGCAGATGAGGCCGCGCTGAAGGATGCGGTAATGCAGGACAGCATTCTCGCAATGTTCGGCATCAACTACAAGATGGCGGATCAGTCCATTATGGAAATCCATGTCTATGCCACACGGGACGGAAAGACCATTTTCCATTCCAGGGCACACCAGATGAAGCTGCAGATGGAGCGAGACTATGGTATCTACAAAAGCTCCGCTGTAAAAAAAGAAGTGCTTCTCCACGGGGATCGTTACATACGGGCCTGTGATTCCATCGGCTATACCTTCCGGGCGGACGGCATCGGAACCGAGATCGTCCCCGCACAGGAACCTGGCCTGTTCGATCAGGTATCCGGCATCCTGGCCGAAAAATATGCCCTTACCGGCACGCTGACCGGCGTCAGCCATAAGGTCAATAATCTGCTGAACCTGGAAAGCTTCAAATATTATCTGCAGATGCCAAGCTATATTTACCCGGAAAGCCAGATGATCGTCCGGTTCGGCTTCATGACCTTTGTCATGAACAGTATCATCGTCATCGGCTTCGCCATGATTTCCCAGGTGATTCTCTGCTCCATCTGCGCCTATGTCATCAGCCGCCTGCTCACAAGGAAGGCCGGGAATTTCGTGCTGCTGTTCTTCATGGGTGCCATGATGGTGCCCTTCGCCAGCATCATGCTGCCGCAGCTGATCATGTACCGCCAGCTGGGCGCTTACAACAATTACGCCGCCCTGCTGCTGCCTTTCCTTTATCCTTACGGCTTTTATGTGTATCTGTACAAGGGCTTTTTCGACCAGATACCTGGCAGTTATTTTGAAGCGGCTTCCATTGACGGCGCAAGCAACCTTTATCTGTACAGCAAAATCTGCATGCCGCTGTCCAAGCCCATCATTTCCCTCATCGCCCTGCAGACCTTCATCGGCAACTGGAACGATTTCTTCTGGGCCTGGCTGGTTACGGAGGACCAGAAGCTGTGGACGCTGAACGTGGCGCTTTACAATATTTCCAATAACATGGGCACGAAGCAGAACGCCATCATGGGGCTTTCCGTGGTGACCATAGCGCCTGTTATCCTGTTATCTATCCTGTTTTCAAAGCAGCTGAAGCAGAGTATTGTGGCTTCCGGGGTAAAGGGATAGGAGGCAATTGAAAGTTCCATATAAAAAGGCATGACTCCGGCGCCATGCCTTTTTGTATTTTTAAATTTAGAATTCACATGCAGGATATAAGGATGCCCCACATCCCCTCCGGTAAAATGGCCGCCCTTTAAACGGATATCCTCTTCCAGCTCCAGGTCATAGGGGTTGGCCCTGCCGATACAGCCGGTTTCCGTGTTCAGGATCGGCTTGCCGCCTTCTGCTTCCGATAACTGAACGGCAGTCTGATAAGCGGCTCCATCCTGCTTCTGGTAGGCATGTAGTCATGGAAGCTGAGTACGTCAACCAGATCGGACGTGGAATCCATATGGGATGACAGTTCGTGGCCTACCGTAATCGGTGTGTCCGGATCCAGTTCTCTGATCAGTTCACAGTGCTTCCTTAAGTCCTTTGTAAGTTTTTCCTTTTTCCGGGGATAGTCCTCCGGGGAGGCGCTTCCCAGATAGGTATTGCAAAACGGTTCATTGAAAACATCCCACATCAGGAGCCCTTTCTTTGGCTTTAACAGACGAATAATCGCTTCAGCATAGCTTCTTTTTTTCTTCCATTCCTCTTCGCCGGCTTCCGTATAATCCTCAATAAAATTGCCGTTCCAAAAAATAGGCATGATGCCGATTCCCTTTTCCTCACAGCTGTCTGTAAAATCAAACAGCATTTTCTCATAGGCCTCCGGATTCTTTTCCCATTCCTCCTGGGACATCCAGAAGCGGACGGCATTCAGGTTCAGACGCGCCGCATACAAAATCCAGGGGATTTTTACGGACGAGCCCCACCGCGGAGGTGTTTTCACCAGCTTCGCGGAAGGAGAGGTAAACGCCGCCCCCTACACCCCCGGCCTTTTCGAAGAATTTGAAAAACGCTCCTGCACGGAGCAAAAGCGGACGCCGCCCTGCTGGTCATCAGCCCTATCGAAAGCGTATGGGCCAGAGCCTACAGCGGTGCTTTTGACGGCCTTACGGGAACCGATCCCGAAATACGGCGTCTGGAAGAGCAATATGCCTCCGTCTTCCACATGCTCACCGGAAACCGCATCGACTTCGACTACGGGGAAGAAGATATCATGGCCCGCCACGCACACGCGGAAAACGGAACCCTCCACATCGGAAGCTGCGCCTACGGCAAAGTCCTGGTCGCCGGCGTGGATACCCTGCGCAGCAGCACCCTACGGCTCCTGACAGACTATGCCGCCCAGGGAGGCGCCCTGATTTTTGCAGGAAATCCCCCCTCCTTCGTAGACGCTCTCCCCTCTGGGGAGGCCAAAGCCCTCGCCTCCGCCTGCACCACCATCCCGCTGGAGGAAAAAGCGCTGACAGAAGCCTGCTCAAACGGCCGGGAAATAAAAATAGATACTGAAAACGCCTCCCTGCTGTTCGCCCGCTCCTACCGGACAGAAGGCGACCGCATGATCCTGCTCTTAAATACGGATCGGAAAAAAGGCCGCGCCAACGCAGCCCTCTGTCTGGGGACCGGAAAATACCTGGAACAATGGGATCCCCGTACCGGTAAAATCACCGAACCCGAATACCTGGTGATCAACGGCCATCTCACCATTGATCTGGAAGCCGGAGGGGAGCGCCTCTACCGCATTCCCGCAAGGAAACGCAGCCTGCCGAAACAGGAAGCCTTTCGGGGAACCAGAACCTTCCCCCTCCCCGACATCTTCCGCTACACCCTGTCCGAACCAAACATCTGCGTCCTGGACATGGCAGCCGTCACCGGCAAAACCGGCCTCAGCCTGCCCCCATGGAAGTGCTCAAAGCCGACCGCGCCGCCCTACCGCGGCGGAGAAATGCTCCAGCCCTGGTATCAGGTAAGGCGCCCTCCTGAAGCTTTCCGGAAAAGAAGAAGTGCCCCTGGCCTTTCCCCCTCACAAGGCTCTCATCCGGGACCTGAACGCCATCCGGCTGTTACTCACCCGCCGGAATACCTTCGCCTCCTGCACCACCCTGAAAAGTGCCAATACTCCTACTCCCCCGCCTCCTTCATTACAGAACCTCCCTGCTGGACCGATTCCTACGTCCTCTACGAACAGGGGCTTTTAAAGAAGCCGGAGATTTTATACTGAAAGCCTGTATACCGTAAAGCCCTGTATCACAGGAAGCGCCGTATTTTTTTACAATATACGGCGCTTCCTGTTTTTATTTATACGCTCCGTTCCCGGCCGCGCAGTTTTTCATACTTTTTTAATCCTGCTCATCAAAATATCTGCACATATGCAGTATAATATCCCTGATCCCCGCCATTTCCCTCTCCGGCGGCAAAATATGAATTAATCCGCGCAAAAACCAGATCCTCCTGCGTCCATTGCTTTACACTTTCATCCCAGACACAGATTAATTTTTCCGCCAAAGACATATTATCGGTAATAACCCGGCTCAGCGCATCCTTAAGAGAAGGATTCTCCGTCAGCTCATCCCAATGCTCCGCCAGCCCGAAAAAGATCTCTTCCTTACTCTAATATAACTATTGTAATAAGAATAATGCTTCCCCCTGATATAAGATCGCTCATTTTTCCAATCACAATTCCGGCAAAAAGAGGCCCGGCCAGCAATGACCCCTGGCTGATGAACTGCATCACTGAATTTGCCTTCTGCAGATTTTCCCCGCTTACCAGCCCTGGAACCGCAGAATAAAGCGTCGGCAGGATAGCCGCGCTGATTCCTCCAAACGAAACCGCATATATAAAAACAGTATATTTATTTACCGCATTTACCTGATTCACAACAACCAGGGAAACCAGCAAAATTCCCAATATCCCGGTCCCGCCCGTAAGCGTCCTGGATACCCCCGCCTTATCCGTCAAAAATCCCGCAACCGGCAGCAGAAAAATCCTCGGCACCACCATTGCAGTCATTACCGAGCTTAGCAACAATACGGAACCGGCCCCCTTCATAATTAATGATACCTGCAAAACACTGTATAATTGGCTGATAAGAAACAATATGGTACACCCGCTGAAAAAAATTATAACATTAACGGACAGAAACTGCGATCTTTTGTTCTCAAACATACTTGCGGAATTTCTTCACCGCAGCGCCTTACATTACACAATCATTTAAAAATACCTTTTTCCGACGGATATTTCATCCCAAGCCCGGCCCCTTGTTCCATTTCCGTATACAGCCCGGAAGAAATCGCTTCATAGCCTGCCAAATATCCCCGGGCGGTAAAAACAATCGGAACCATCTGATCCTCCAAAGGCACCTCATACATTTCAAAAAATGCCTGAAGGATTTCCGTATTTCTTCCCGACCTGGTGTTGATCCTGATTATCTGCTGCGGATAGGAAACGCCGTCCACCACAACAGTTTCCGGAAATAAATCCAGAACCTCCCCGCTGGTCCTGATACACTCCTCACATACGGTCCGATAGAAATAGACAACAGACGAACTGCCTTTTTCCAGCTTATAATCCTCAAGCTGCTGTTTTAACGTCTCATTTTTGGTGGGATCATAGACGCCTCTGCCATAAACAAATAAATCCTCGCCCGCAGTCAGATAGGCTTCCCGGATGGATGAACGAATGGAATCTGTTCCAAAATAAATATTTCCATTTACAGTCATAATCGGGTAAGTGAGAGATCCTGCAAGTTCTTCCTGAAACCCCAGTTTTTTAAGTTCAGAATCCCTTATCTGCGCATCTTCTTTGCGAAATACATTATAAACGGACACCATATAAGGATACAGTTCGGAAACATCATCCAGTTCCTCCGATACTATTTCAAAAAGCTCTTTTGTTCCGTCGCAGGAAGCACAGGGCTGATTATAAAAAAAATGTATTTCCACATTTTCCGGCTGTTCAGGTTCAGCTTCTTCACATCCGGAAAGGCCAAACCACAAAAGCATGGAAAAGAAGCATATAAAAACCTTACGCATATTTGTCAAAAATCCGCCTCCGTTAAACTGACTGACATTCCCTCTTTGAGGATGACTTTTTTCTTCCTGCCCTTATAACAGACGGTCATCTCCCTTTCCTGCGGTCTTGTTCCCTTCAGCTCTGCTTTTTCAAGCCTGCCCTCCCTGAAGTTTACGGCAACAGTTACCCCGGCGCGCGTACGCAGTCCGGAAACCATGCCTGTTCCCAAAGCCCTGGGAAGCGCCGGAAGCAGAGCAATTTCATTTTCTGTGCTTTGCATCAGCATTTCCGCAATGCCTGCGCAGGAACCGAAATTGGAATCAATCTGGAACGGAGGATGTGCGCCGAACATATTGGGATAACACCCTCCCCCCTGCCGGTAATTCATGGGATCGCTTCCGTCCACAGGACGCAATTGCTTTTTCAGTATACTGTAAGCCTTTTCCCCATTGTGCAGATGGGCCCACAGCGCCACCCTCCAGGCCAGCGCCCATCCGGTGCTTTCATCCCCTCTCAGTTCAAGCGTCCGGCGGCAGGCCTCTGCCAGTTCAGGCGTTTTCTCCACGGAAATCTGCCTGCCGGGATAAAGAGGGTAAAGATGGGAAGAATGCCTGTGTGTCGGCTCGTTTTCCTCCAACTCTTCATTCCATTCAAGTAATTCGCCGCGTGATCCTATCCGATACTCCGGAAGACGTTCAAGCGCCGCTTCCGTTTCTGCAAGAAATTCCTGATCTGTCCCCAATAACCGGCAGCAGGCCGCAGCATTCCCCAATGTTTCCCGGATAATTGCCATCGTCATCGTGGTCGTCTGACTGACCGCGCATGGTTTGCCATGATAGACAAACTGATTCTCCGGCGAGGTGGAAGGTGCAAAAATCAGTTTACCATCCTCATTTTCAACAAGGACATCCAGGAAAAACCGCGCCGCATCCCGGATGATGGGATAACCTGTCTGGCGCAGGAAATCCAAATCTCCCGAAAAAAGGTAATGATCGTAAACATGCGCGCTTAACCAGCCTGCCGACAGAGGCCAGAAGGCATACACTGCCGTACCCTTTCCCCGGTTTCCCACCGGAGTGGAAAGACACCATATATCACTGTTATGATGCGATACAAACCCTCTGGCATTATAATGGATTTCGGCTGTTTTTCCTCCGCTGACCCTCAGGTTATTAATCAGATCCATTAAAGGCTCATGCATTTCCGGCAGATTCACCGTTTCCGCTCCCCAATAGTTCATTTCCGTATTGATATTAATTGTATAATTGGAACTCCATGGGGCGCGCATATGCTGATTCCAGATTCCCTGGAGATTTGCCGGCTGCGTTCCCGGCCGGGAACTTGAAATCAAAAGGTAACGCCCATACTGGAAAAGCAGGGCATATCGCCCGGGATCCACATCCTTTTCCCAGTCGGCGAGCCGTTGTGGAATCGGCAGGTCCTCTCTTCCCGGCACCAGGTCAAGGCAGACTCTGTTAAAATACTGCTGGTATTCCTTCACATGCCGTTCCAGAAGCCTGTCATACCCTGACTTCTGTGCGGCAAGCAGTTCCCTGAAACAAGGTTCTTTATAAGGTTTTCCCTCCAGGAACGGATGCCTGAACGGACCGTTAAAGCTTGTCCGGGCGGCCAGAAACAGTGTAACGCTGTCCGCATTGCTTACTTCCAGTCCCTCCGGCAGCCTTTTTACTTCCCCGCCCACAGGCTCAATCGCTAATACCGCACAAAACAGCATTCCTTTCTTTTCCGGAGCTTCCTCATAAATAACCGGATCCGGAGAATCAACATAGGATGGATCCACCTGCGAGGGAGCGATTCCGTCCAGGATCATTCTGTTTTCTTCCGTGGATACTTCTGCCCGAAGCTGGCAGGAAAAACCTGCTTTCAGGGAAACCATGCCGGGCCTGTCGGCTGAAATGCGCATCACCATAACCTGATCCGGCGCACTGACGAACATTTCCCGAACGTAATTTACCTTCCCTGCCGAATACTGCAGTCTGGAAAGCGCCTTCCCAAGATCCAATGACCGACGGTAGTTTTGGATCTCACCCTCAGGATGGACCATATCCAAGGTCAGTTCACCCAACGGCAGATAGCTCTGTGTGAATTCCCCAAGCACATTCTGTTCAAGGAGCGCCTGCGCCTCTTCATATTTCTTTTCCATGGCCAGCCGGCGTGCCTGCCTGTAGTATTCCCTTGCTCCGGGAATATCGTGGTTCTGGGGATAACCTGACCACAGGGAATCCTCATTTAACGAAATTTTCTCCTGCTTTGCCCCTGACCATACCATTGCCCCCAGTCTTCCATTTCCCAGCGGAAGAGCTTCCTCCCAATAAGACGCCGGTTCTTTGTACCATAATTCCATAATCTATGTCCCTTCCTTCCCTAAATCTAAGAACAAATATCCGTAACTAAAAAACAGCCAGGCTCCGAAGTTTCCCGGAAGCCTGACCGTTTTATCCGTTTTTATCTGCCGGCAGCCGCCTTATATATTTCAATATAGCGATCAACTCTGTAAGAATCGAGTTCACTCAGATACTGATCCCAACCGGTTTCGATGTCACGCTCACCTGTAATAAACTGAACGGTAGCCATACGGACAAAGCTATTCAAGTTCGTCTGAATCTCAGCATAGTCATCTGCCATGTCCAGAGGAATAAATACCGTATAATCCAGCCTTTCCTTAGGAATATACTGTTCTACCTTCTGGGTATCAAGAGTAATACGCTGTTCATAGTTTCCGGGCTGATAAATATCATCCACCTCGGGAAGCATGGAAAGACGGAAAGGAGCCAGGTCAGCCTGCGGTCCTACCATCATCGTGCCCTTACCAATCTCTGCATTCTGATCTTCTGTAAGAGAGTTTACAATATACCTGGCATCACCGCCAAATACGTTCTTGGTTCCTTCAGGACAATAATCCCAGCCAAGACCTCTTTCCCCATACTTACGTTCCATATTATAATCATCATCATAGAAGAACTCATCGATCAAACGGAAAGCTGCTTCCGGATACTTACAGACATCTGTAATTACCGCATGGAATCCCTGTACTTCACCTTCATTCGCATTCTGTCCCTGACGTCTGAAGCCGTCCGGCCCTGCCACAGGAATCAGAATCTGATAATTTTCTGCTTCTACAGGATCATTATTGTCATAACCCATACCTGCATGATCGCAGACATACATTCCAACCACATGGGGTTCTGTCCTGACTGTCTGTGCCAGCTGATCCTCCTTCTGGGTAAAGGAAGCGCCATCAATCAGTCCTTCATCATAAAGGCTCTTAATATAACGCAGACCTTCACGGTAAGCATCTGTAGAAGGAGAAAATTCCACAGATTTTCCATCAGCGCCCAGGCTGAGCCAGAAATCAGGTTTTACTGTCTGGAAAGACATACCCATCAATGCGTATTCAACCATCGTATTCCAGGTAGTTGCACCGAGCATTCCGATTTCGTCTTTCTTTCCGTTTCCATTGGGATCATCATTTACGAAAGCCCTTAATACTTCTCTCAGCTCTTCGGTAGTTTCAGGCATTTTCAGCCCCAGCTTATCCATCCAGTCCTGACGCAGATAAATCTTGGGATATGCGCTGCAGTGGTAGCACTCTGAGAAACGTGCAAATCCATAAATTTCTCCATCCGGTGCAACACATCTGTCCCTGTAGCTGGGATTATACTCAAAAATACGCTTCATATTGTTGCCATACTTATCAATATAATCCGTAATGGGAAGCAGAACCCCTTCCTTCACCCCATACTGCATAATATCCGACTTTGTAAATACTGTCGGCCAGTCAGTCAGAATAAGATCCGGATAATCTCCGCTGGCCAGCATCAGATTTCTCTTCTGGAGCGCATCGGAAAGAGGAGTTGAAATAATCTGAAGCTTGATATTAGATTTTTCTTCGATCTCTTTTACAAACCGGTTTTGTTCCCAATCAATATCCGCCCCGCCTTCAATCCATACCTTCAGTGTGATTTTCTCATTCATGATCGGCATGCCGGTAGCGTTAAAGCCTTCCGGTAAGGAGGTATCCCCCGCCTCAGCAGATGCTGCATTTGAGCCTTCCCCTCCGCCTCCTCCGGTATTGCCTGCAGCGGTTTCTTCCCCCCCGGATGAACATCCTGCCATGCTTATTACCATACATGCGGATAACAGCAAGGCCAACATTTTTTTCTTCATAGAACCTTTTCCTCCTTTTTATTTATTCTGACACTCCATTGTTTTCCTGGTAAATGAAATGTTCAGACCACAGCCCAACAAGTCTCACCCCTTAATCGCCCCTACCATAATTCCTTTTACAAAATATTTCTGAACGAAAGGATAAAGCAGCATAACCGGCACAGAACCCACAATAATACTTGAATACTGCAGCAGGTATTTCGTTTCCTGCATCTCCAGCTGTTTCGTAACATCAAGCGTCATGCCTGCCGTGCCCATATTAACCAGGATCTCCCGCAGGACAAGCTGCAGCGGGAACTTGGTATTCGTACTCAGATACATCATTTCATTGAAATAAGAATTCCAGTGGCTTACCGCATACAGCAGGACATTCACAGCCAGAATCGGCTTCGCAAGAGGAATTGCAATTTTAATCAGGAAGGTAAAATCATCGCAGCCGTCCACGCTGGCGCTTTCCTGCACTTCTCCGGGAATTGTGGACTGGAAATAGGTACGGGTAATAATCAGGTTCCAGACCGAAATAGAGGTCGGTATTACCAGTGCCCAGATGGTGTCAAGCATTCCCAGGTTTTTAATCAGAATATAGGTGGGAATCATACCGCCGTTAAAAAGCATGGTAAAAGTGAACAAAAGCATAACCGGATTACGGATCGCCAGATCCTTACGTGACAGCGGATAAGCCGCCAGCACTGTCATAACCAGGTTAATCACAGTACCCACCACCGTATATAAAAGGGAGTTGCAAAATCCGGTTACAAGCAGTTCATGCTTTAAAAGCATTTTATAACCACGCAATGTAAAATCCACAGGCAGCAGGAAAACCCTGCCCGAAAGAAGTGCCTTCGGCGACGAAAAAGAGGCCGCCACAACATAAATCAATGGAATCAAGATGCAGATTACAGATACGGCGCACAAAATATGCACAAGCACCATGTATATGTAATCCTTCGGTTTCGTATAATACCGGACAGACATATTTTTCTTTTTTATTGTCTTTGCCATAGCCGCCTCCTTACCACAAGCTGGTCTCGTTTACTTTTTTAGAAAACATATTTGCAAGTACTATCAGAACCAGATTACATACGGAATTAAACAATCCTACTGCCGTCGCATATGAATACTGGAAATTGATAAGACCACGCTTATAAACAAAAGTGGAAATAATCTCGGAAAACTGCATATTCACCGGATTCTGCATCAGATATACCTTTTCAAATCCCAGGCTCATAATACTGCCTACAGCCAGAATCAGCTGAATTACAATTGTTGGCATAATCGCGGGAATATCTACATTCCACACTCTTGCGAAACGGCCCGCCCCATCAATAATCGCCGCCTCTACCTGGGAAGTATCCACACTCGCAAGTGCCGCAATATAAATAACAGCGCTGTATCCCATTCCCTGCCAGACACCCGACCATACATACAGGCTTCTGAAGAGCTCCGGCTTTCCCATGAAATCAACTGCCGTCCCTCCCAATGCAGTAATTATATTATTGACCAGTCCTGTCCTGATCGAAAAAATATTCTGCATGATACCTACCAACACTACTGTGGAAATGAAATAAGGGAGATATGTAACCATCTGAACGACTTTCTTATAATGCCGGCCCCGCATTTCATTGATTGCCAACGCAAGGAGGATAGGCATGGGAAAACTGATTACAAGGCTGTACAAACTGAGTGCAAGCGTATTTCTCATCAAAACCTTAAAATCCGGCGTGGTAAAGAAATTTTTGAAGTGTTTTAATCCCACCCAGTCGCTCCCCCAGATTCCGCCCCGGATGGAATAATCCTTAAATGCGATAATTGCTCCGCCCATAGGGAGATAGGCAAAAATAATCAGATAGGTAACAGGCAAAATTAACATCACATATAACTGCCAGTGCCTTTTTACCTCCGTAGATATTCTTTTCCCCAAACTTTTCTTGGCATTCGGCTGGTTTAACATAGCCGTCCCCTTTACCCTGGTAGCTTTCACCGCCATATATATTTCCTCCTCCCTACCAAATGTTAATTGTTATATATATAATTAGCATCCTACATGTGCTTTGTCAAGTAGTTTATTTATGCAATCTGCACTAATAATTTTTATTTTTAGTCCTCAAACTATTAGAATCAAATATACGTTTCTATTCTTGACACCAAAACCTTTGGATGATATTATTAACAAAAAGTAAATCGTTTAATTTTTGAGGAGTATTACTATGCCTGCTACGCTGAAGGATATTGCAAAAGAAACCGGCCTGAGCACCGCCACCATATCGAAATATCTGAACGGCGCAAAACTCCGCGAGAAGAACCGCATTGCCATCGAGCAGGCGATACGTAAGCTTGATTATACTGTGAATGAGTATGCCCGGGGATTTAAGCTGAACCGGTCACATATTATCGGGGTTATCATTCCGGATCTGAATAATCTTTTTATAACAAACATTCTTGTCCAAATGGAGACTCTCCTCCGGGAGCATGATTACAGTATCATGATCTGTGACTGCCATACAGATGCCGCGCTTGAGCGTGAGCTAATCCATTTTCTGTTGGGAAGAATGGTAGACGGCATCATCAATATGCCTGTATGTGCAACAGGAGAACACTTAAAACCCGCATTATCGAAGAAAGTTCCCGTACTCGTTCTGGACCGGATGATCTCCGGGCTGGAAGGACAGATCGACAATATCCTGATTGACAATGCCAGTATTGCCCGCAGGGCTGTCCAGAGCCTTATCGACCAGGGACACCGCCAGATCGGCCTGATCATCGGCCCCACTGACTATTCCACTTCGCGGGAACGTCTGGAGGGCTATCGGCAGGCATTGGCTTCCTCCGGGATACCGGTAAACGACAGTCTTATAGCCTACAGTGATTTTACTGTTGAGGGCGGATACGAGAGCTTATGTCATCTGTTAAAGTGCAATCCCAACATGACGGCTGTCTTTCCCACGAATTACGATATGACACTGGGCTCCTTTATTGCCCTTAAAGAACAGAATATCCGGATTCCGGATGATATGTCCTTCATCGGCTTCGACGATATGGGGCTGTCCAGGGTGACGCATCCCCCCTTAACCATAGTGGCACAGCCTCTTGAACAGCTTGGTATTTATGCAGCCAGGCGCATTCTCAGCAGACTGGAAGATCCTGATGAAGTTCCTATTTCCATCACGCTCTCCGCATCACTTAAGATCGGCACTTCCGTAGGCGTCCCCCGCCACGTAGAAGATGAGTAATTAAAAAAGCCGCATAAAAACGACGTTTTCCCAGGTTTTTCTGGCAACAAAAAAACGGCAGCTAACCTGCCGTTTTTTATTTTAAATAAAGAGTGTACAACCCTGCTGTTTGAAATGCTCTATTTTCTGATCAATCAGCTCCACCGGCACATCCAGCCGTCCGGCCAGGCACCTTTTACACAAAAACTCCGCCGCGCCCCTGTTCACGAACTTTTTATATGCGCCGATTTCATTGTAAGTAAGCTCTTTACCGCATTGAAAGCACGCGGACATTATAGATCAACCACCTTTGCCCGGAATACCTCGCAGTCAAACGGTGCAAGCTCCCTGGAAACAGTGGCGTTCTTCACTTTAATGCTCTCGCCGCTCCACACTTCCTTCATTTCCAGTGTTTTCCCTGTAGAAAAACCCAGGCCCACTTCATCCAGGTTAAATCTGGCAACCGCCTTTTCCTCACTCATATTGAACAGGCCAATCGCAAGATCCCCGTTTTCCAGCTGCCTTGCATAAATGAGCATATCGTCCCCGGCCCAGATTCCCTGCAGCTTGTAGGCCTGACGGCAGGCGCTGTCCTGGTTGATACGGATCAGCTCTTCATTTCCCAGAATCTTCTTCGTTTCCTCCGTCATACTGCGCACATCGCAGCCGATCATCAGCGGTGAGCCAAGCAGGGACCAGATGGAAAAATGTGTCTTGTACTGCACGTCGCTGCAACCCTTCAGGCCCACATTTCCATTGCCGTACATGCCAACGATCAGCATGTCCATATCATTGAAGCAGCCCACGCCATTATAAGGATGCAGCTTCTCCTGCTGCTTTACCAGATCCTTTACGGACTCCCAGGTATCGAAGATATCCCCGGTAGAACGCCACATGGAGGCTGCGGAGGTCTTGATCCACTCATGGGTCTGATCCGCTCCCCAGGAACAGGCGCTGAACAGGATATCACGGCCGCAGTTTTCCAGGGCAAGCCCCATGCGCCTGTACAGGTACTGCCCATGAATGATAGGGCTGTGATAGCAGTAATCATATTTCAGGAAATCCACGCCCCACTGCGCGAATGTCTCCGCATCAATGAACTCATGTTCAAAGCTTCCCGGATAACCGGCGCAGGTCAGGTTTCCGGCACAGGAATACATGCCGAATTTCAGCCCCTTGCTGTGCACATAATCCGCAACAGCCTTCATGCCGTTGGGGAATTTCACAGGATCCGGCACAAGCCTTTCATTTTCATCCCTCTCACGCAAGGACCAGCAGTCGTCAATGACCAGATATTCATAGCCCATCCGGGGAAGCCCTGCTTCCACCATCGCATCCGCTGTCTCAAAAATCAGTTTTTCATTGATGTTCTCTCCAAAGGTATTCCATGAATTCCAGCCCATGGGCGGCGCTAATTTAACCATACTATTGACCTCCAAATTCCTGTTGGGTTATTATGTAGCTGTGCGGAAGGCTGTGTAAATGCCATGCCTTCTGTCTGCGGCGGGGATCGGGAGCCGCTGGAAAACCGCCCCGCCGATCCCTGCCGCAGACAGAAGGCACGGCATCGCCGCAGGCTTCGGACATTTTTATTATAGAATGGATTTTAAGAACCTTTCCATATAATTTAGTTGCAAAAGCATGTACTTTTCGTTCATTTTGAAAGATTCAAAAACGAGGAAGGGAGGGTTGACCTTGGAAGGGTATTCGGAGGAAACGGTGCGGCTTGTGGGGTATGGCCGGGAGGATTGTTCGGATCTTCATTCCTGGGGGCCAGGGGTCAGAGCTTTTTATATTATTCATTATGTGATCCGGGGCGCAGGGTTTCTGGAGTGCGGAGGAAAACGGTTTCGGATTGCGGCGGGGGAGAGCTTCCTTTTGTACCCTTATACGGAGCTTTTTTATTATCCGGACCCGGAGGACCCCTGGGAGTATACGTGGGTGGATTTTACGGGGAAGGAGATCGGGCGGCTTTTGTCACGTACCGGATTCTCTTTTTCCTGGCCGGTTGCTCCTGTTATTGGTGCAGAGGATATTCTTCCTTTGTTTGACAGGCTTGGGCGGCTGGATTTTCTTTCCCGGGGAAAAGGGGAGGCAAACGGGCTTTTGCTGGCGATTCTTGGTGTTTACGGGGATATTTTTCCGGCGCCGCAGGTTCCCGCCCGTAAGGAGGATGATCGGCTGTCCACCGCGCTGCTGCTGATTCAGGGTAATTATCATAAGGCGGACTTTAACGTGGAGCGGCTCTGCACTGCCATGCATGTGAACCGGGTCACGCTTTACCGTCTTTTTTCCGGGAAACTGGGTGTGTCTCCCAATGGGTATATTTCTCATTACCGTCTGGAGCAGGGGAAAAAACTTCTGGAGATGGGCTTCTCCGTGAAAAACACGGCGCTTTCCTGCGGCTTTTCCGATCCCTTTTATTTTTCCAGAGCCTTTAAGGCGTATACGGGAATGGCTCCGGCGGCCTATAAAGCGGGGCCGCCGCAAATCAGCTGAAACCAGCTGTTCCGGATATACAAGTGCGTAATCCTTCCAATATAATCTTACCATTCATTTCCGCCTGGCTGAATCACATAAAATGAACATCTGCAGGGGGCTTCCGCCGGCCGTAACCAACCGGCTGACAGAAGCTCCCTGTTTTTATTCCATCTTCTATTTTATTACGTATATTTTTATTTAATTTTAGTAAAACATCGGCAAAAATTTTCAATAACCGGCAAAAAAATAAACGATGGGATAACTTCTTCCAGTATTTTACAATTCAATTGACTATATTTTTCGGATGGATTAAAATAGATTTACCAATAATTGGTAGTAGAAACTCTGGTAACTATGTGCATGGAAGGGTAGGCAAACCAGTAATACAGCAAAGATTATCCGTCCGGGGCAGGGAGAAAAATCCTCTGCCCGCAGAAAGCCCGCATTTTGCTTCGCAAAACAAGTAGGATTTTGGTAAACGGATAAAAGGGGGAACTCTATATGGCATGGTATTCCGGTACTTTTTATTGTGGGCATGAAGGCTACATAAACATTATCGGGCCTCTGAAGAACAGGGAAAAAATGAGAGAGTACAAGTTTTCCGGCCTCTGCCCGGCATGCTGCAGAGAAGCGCTGCTGCAAAGCCGGAACAAGCAGAACGCCGCTGCCAGGAAGGCCGCAGCCCGCATGGAGCTGCCGCCGCTTGAGGGCAGCCGAAAGCAGGTGACCTGGGCGGAAACTCTCCGCGTGGAAGCGCTGACCCGTCTGCAGGCTTTTATCGATAACCCGCGGAATGTCGATCTGGTCGTCAGGCGCATGACCTACGAAGCGCTGACTCCCATCGAATTAAATGCCGGGGAACTTCCTGTGATATTTCAGGAAATCGTCCAATATCTCATTCATGAAAAAACAAAGGCAGTCTACTGGATTAACAACCGTTTCAACAAGGACCTGTGCAACCTGGAGCAGCTTCTTCCCGAATATCTGGAATGGAAGAAATGGTGCCGCCCGGAGGAAAGCAGCGCCGATCCCGGCTTCATTTCCAAGGATTCCATTATTGCCCCCCATGCTCCGCAGTACGCCGGCATCGTGGAAATCAGGGGGGATGATAGTGAGATCCTGGCCATTTATGAGAAAAACGACCGATTCCGGGAAATTATCCGGGATATGGATTATGAATGGAACGGAAGCTGCTGGTACCGCAGGCTGAATGCCTGCCGCGGCCGTTTTTGCGACCGTGCCGCCGAACTTGGCAATCTTCTGCTCAAAAACGGCTTCACCGTATCCATTGCGGACCGCGAAGCCCGTGAACAGGCCATTACCGGCAATTTTCTTCCTGAACATAAACGCTGGATCAGCAAAAGCAAAAAAGGCAGCTTCTTTTACATTGCCATATCGCCCAATATGCCCAGGGAAATCTCTGTGAACCTGAAAAAAATACCCACCTCCAACTTCCACTCCGGCGGCATCTTCCTGGAGCCGTCGCATTATGAGGAACTGGAGGATTTTGCGGAAATGTACGGATTCCGCTTTGATCCGGAGGCCAGGGAGCTTCTCGAGTCCTACAGATTGACTCTGGACAGCGCGCCCCGCGTATCCCCGGCGCCTCCAAAACCGACGGAAGATATCAACAACCTGCACAAAATACTGGAATCCTCCGGAGCCATTCTGGATGATCTGGCGGATAGTGACTGATTATGCATTTGACAAACAAGCTCCTGGACTACCAGGAGAATGCGGTAGAAAAATTGAAAAAGGTCAAGGTGGGCGCCCTGTTCATGGAACAGGGCACAGGCAAAACCATCACTGCGCTGGAGCTTTGCCGGCTCCGGCTGGAGGCCGGAAAGGTCACCCACATCCTGTGGCTCTGCCCCTGTTCCACCAAGCAGAACCTGAAGGATGAGCTCATCAAGCAGTCCCCCCGGGAAATGCTTGAGAAAATTACCATATGCGGCATTGAGACACTTTCCCGAAGCCTTCATGCCAACAGCTATCTCCAGCTGCTCACCGAACGGGAAGCCTGCTACCTCGTGGTGGATGAAAGCCTTCTTATAAAAAATCCCTACGCCTACAGGACACAGAACATAGACCGGCTGTCCTCACGGTGCGAATACAAGCTGATTCTCAACGGTATGCCCATTTCCAAAAACCAGGCCGACCTGTATGCGCAGTTCCATGTGCTTGACTGGAGGATCCTGGGCTATAAAACCTACTGGTCCTTCGCCGCCAACCACATTGAATTTGATCCGGAAATTCCGCAGAAAATCATCCGTTGTCTGAATACGGATTATCTTGCCAGAAAAATATCCCCCTACACCGTGCAGGTTACCAAAAAGGACTGCCTCGTGCTTCCTGATAAAAGATATACCATTAACTACTTTCCGCTCACCCCGGAACAGAACGCCCATTACAACAGCGTGGCCGACACCCTGCTGTTTCACCTCAACGAAATGCATCCTGAGACCATATACCGGCTGTTTTCAGGTCTGCAGGCCGTAACCAGCGGCTTCCGTGTGAACTTCCGCAAAAGCGCAGTTTCCGGCTACGAACATATCGTAACCTCGCCCTTTTTTGCGGAGCCTACGGATAATCCCCGGTTGCAGCGCCTGCTTACTGTACTTGACAACCGGAACAAATACATCATTTTCTGCAACTATACCTATGAAATCGATGTGCTGTGTGAAATCCTTTCCAGAAAATACGGCCCGGAAAACGTGGCGCGCTTTGACGGTTCCCTTCCTATGAAAAAAAGGCTCCGTAACCTGGAGGAATTCAGGGAATCCGCCACCTTCCTCATTGCCAACCGGGACTGCGCGGGCTACAGCCTTAACCTGCAGTTCTGCCATAATATCATCTACTATTCCAACGGCTGGGATCTGGCCACCCGCCTGCAAAGCGAGGATCGTATCCACCGGATCGGCCAGGATCAGGACATCCGCATCCGGGATATCTGTGCCTATAACACCCTGGACGAAAGAATCCTCAGCTGCCTGTACAGGAAGGAAAAGCTTCTGGAAGCCTTCAGAAACGACATTAAAAACATGGAAAACAAAAATGGAATCGCGGAATGGGTATTTTACCGGCAGCCAAGCCGGAGCCTAATGGACTGCGATGATTTGGAGGAACCCCGCCATGCCTAAAATATACCGGGACAAAAACGTATATGAAGCCGCTATGGAGCGGTACGATATCATTTATAAAAATTTCGATCACATTTATTTCAGCGTTTCCGGAGGAAAAGACAGCTCCATCATGCTGCAGCTTGCCGCCGGCGCCGCCCGCCGGACCGGGAAAAAATTCTCAATCCTTTACATCGATCTGGAGGCCCAGTACCAGGCAACCATCGACCATGTGGACGAGCTCATTCGCTGTACGGCGGATGTGGTGGACGCCTGGTACTGGGTGGCCATGCCGCTTTCCCTGCGAAACGCCGCCTCCGCCATCCGCCCCAAATGGATCTGCTGGGATAAGAAACAGAAGGAAAAATGGGTGCGCTCCCTCCCCGACAGGGAGGACGTGATTATGGTAACGGAGGACAGCTACCCAGAAGAATGGACCTGGTTCCGAAGAGGCATGGAATTTGAAGAGTTCATCCTCTTTTTCGCCCAATGGTTCTGCACCGCCCGCAAAGGCACTGCAGCCGCCGGCATCGGCATCCGCTCCGACGAAAGCCTGAACCGGTTCCGTACCATTATCAGCTCCTCCAAGGAACGTTTCCAGGATTACCCCTGGACCACGCGGGTCAAAATCCATGACAAGCCGATTGACTGCTATAATTTTTACCCGCTCTACGACTGGTCCGCCGCCGATGACTGGACCGCCGTAGCCCGGTTTGACCTGAAATTCAACTACATCTATGAACTGATGTACAAAAATGGCGTGCCCATCAGCGAGCAGCGGCTCTGCCAGCCTTACGGCGACGACCAGCGCAAGGGACTGGATCAGTTCCGCTCCCTGGAGCCGGATACCTGGGAAAAAGTGCTCTACCGGGTAGAGGGCGTGAATTTTGGCAACATCTACTGCCGCACCAGCCTTCTTGGGAATATTAAATCGGAAAAGCCCGACGGCATGACCTGGGAGCAGTACGCCGTATTCCTCCTGGAAAGCCTGGGCCTCTACGCTCCTGAGGTAAGAGATCACTACTACCGTAAAATCAAAAAATTCCTGGCCTGGTGGGAAAAGGAAGCCGGCATCACCGCAGATGCCATGCCCGACGATAAATGGAATATCCAGGGCTTCCGCCAGGCTCCTTACTGGAAACGCGTTGCCCGCGCCATAGAAAAAAATGACTTCTGGATGTCAGGGCTCAGCTTCAGTGAAACCAAGGGTGATGTAAAACGCCTGTTTGAGCTGAAAAAGAAATATGCCGGCATCATCCGGCGGGATATCCAGTCCACAAATAAGCAGCTCAGGGAGGCTGCCGGGAGGATTGAAGATGAATTTGCAAAAGAGGGAGTTTAAAGAAGACTATGACAAAGCCGCCTTTTATTCCATTATGGGCGAGTTCTTTGCCGAAAAAAAATACCGGGACGAGATGCCCTATCTGGTAAATACCGAGGAAAAGGAATGGTGCCTGTTTTTCGCAAACGGTAAGCTTGCAGGCTTTTATGCGCATGAGGAAAGGGAACGGCACACGGCCATATCCGGCGTATATGTGCTTCCTGCCTTCCGTCAGTATGGCGTCTGCCCCTTCATGCTGGAGGACATGCTCCGCTCCTTCCCCACCGTGCGCATGGTCACCTCCAACCCCAGGCTCATCGCCATGCTGGACGAAAGAGGTTTTCACCGCCTTTCCCGCCGGGGCAGCTATATTACCATGGAAAACTGATCCCGGATTACCCATACATACAACAGAGGAAACAAAAGAGGAAACACAAATGGATTTGAATCAACTCATAAACGAACTGCAGGAATACATCACCTCCATTGATGATTTTTCCGAAAAGGTGGAAGCGATCAACAAAATCAGGAAGGGAATCTCCCAGGTCAGCCCTTTTCAGGAAGAGCCTACCGACTGCGTGCTCTGGGTCAGGCAGGAAAATGTGCAGGCCAACGAATACAACCCCAACCACGTGGCTTCTCCCGAAATGACCCTTCTGCACACCAGTATCCGGGAGGACGGCTACACCATGCCCATCGTAACCTATGACATGAGAAACGGAAGCCGTGAAATCGTGGACGGCTTCCACCGCAACCGGGTGGCCCGGGAATATCCCGACATCCAGCAGCGCGTCCACGGCTACCTTCCCGTCACCACCCTGAACAAGCCCCTCGACCAGCGTATCGCCGCCACCATCCGCCATAACCGCGCCCGCGGGACCCACGGCATCCGCCCCATGAGCGCGATTGTCATGGATCTCACCCGCTCCGGCTGGCCCGACGAAAGAATCTGCCGGGAGCTGGGCATGGATCTGGATGAGGTCATCCGGTTAAAACAGATCACCGGGCTGAAGGAAGCCTTCATGAACCATGAATTCAGCAGGTCCTGGGAGGAATTTGAAAAGAAATATTATCAGGAAGAGTAGCCTGCATTATCCAAAGAAGCGCAGCACGACAAAAAGGCGGCCTCCGTGAAATACCATTCACCGGATACCGCCTTTTTACCACGGCGCTGACGCCGCATCTTATTCTCTTATTTTTCTTTAATGAACTGGGCCACCTGCTTATCCCATACACAGATATGATTCAGCAGCCATTCCACAATGTTCTTCTTTACAGCCTCTACAAAAGCTTCGCTGGGGCCTTCCTCCTCGTCCAGCATATCCTTCAGCTCGTTCACGGCCTTTACAAAGGAAGCATGCTGTACCTTATGCGCTTCCAGCAGCGGATACTCGTTGTCTGCCTGAAGCTTTTCCTCATCTGCAAAATGAACATTGGTATAATCCATCAAAAATCCCAAAGTCTGAACAGCAACCAGCTTCTCCGTTCCCACCCTGCAATCTTCGGTCAGCTTGTTGACCCTTGCAATCAGTTCCTGGTGCTGGCTGTCAATCAGGTCATTTCCCGTTCTCAGCGTATCATTAAAAACAATTGCCATATCCTTACCTCCCAATTCTCCGGGCAATACGTTCCCCTCTCCCGGCCTCCTCCAGATTACTCGGTTACGGAAAACTGATCCTTGCCGACACTGCACAGCGGGCATAACCAATCCTCGGGAAGATCTTCAAAAGCTGTGCCGGGATTGATTCCGTTGTCCGGATCTCCAAGTTCAGGATCATAGATATATCCACATACATCACAAACATACTTTTTCATTTTAATCACCTGTTCCTTTCTTAGTTATAATATTTTAACCACAATATAAATTATTATAACAAAAAGAAGGTTATATTACAATCTGTCCGTTTCAAACGCAGCAATTTTTTTTTTAAATCAGCTCATCCTGGATACAGGCAGTATTTATGTTCTCTTCTAACGCCCCGTCATTACGGAGCTTCTTCAAATAATCCAACGCGGCAGTGCGTGTGTCACCTATAACCCCTGCCTGTGTGGCAATTCCTTTTTCCCGGCAAAGCTCTTCCGTCCGGCCGCCCATCCCACCGCAGATGACTGCATTCACCTTCTGCTTTTCAAGAAATTCCGGCAGCATGGCAGGACGCAGGCCGGGATTCGGGATATCCGTTTCCTTCATTATCTTTCCGCCGTAAACCATATAAATATGAAAGCTTTCGCACAGCGCAAAATGCCTGGCTACATGGCTGCCGGTACTTGCTACAGCTATTTTCATCCTCATACCTCCTGCATATCGCAGTCTTGCCCGTGATACTGTATCAATCAGTAATTTGAAAGTTCCTTTCAAGCCTGCGTCTGCCGTTTTTGCATCCGCTTCTTATGTGACAGTGGGTATCAGAGTTGTCCTTAAGCCAGCTCATCCAGCGTACATTCCAGAATTTCCGCAATCTGTTTTCCAAGCTGTATTGACGCTGTCTTCGTTCCTCTCTCAATCTGGGATAAATAAGACTGCCCTACCCCAATTGCTCCGGCAAGCTCGGCCTGGCTGAGTCCCTTTGCCTCCCGCCTTTTCTTGATATTTTCACCTACAGACATAATTTTCCCTTCTTTCCCCTTTATTACTGTGGTAATATATTTATATATTACCACGATAATAGTATATCCCACAATTGGTGGATTGTAAATATTTGGTATTACATTTGTTGGATAAATAAAACTATTAAAGGAGCATCTCATGTACGAACCCGCCAATGTAGCCGAACGAATTAATAAACTTTTGAAAGAAAAAAATCTGCAGCAGAAAGACATGCTTATGGAATCAGGGCTGAACAAAAACACTATATCCTCCATGCTTTCCCGAGGTTCCATGGTTAAAGCAGACACACTTGCAAAAATAGCCGATTTCCTATCCTGTTCTGTTGATTATCTTTTGGGTCGTACAGAAAATCCGGAAATTTACCGTTACAAAAAAACGTCTCAAAACGGGGAAAAAGTGCCATGTAACATTCCTGTCGTCAGTTCCGTTAAAAATTTCCCGATTTCCCATGAAGAAGCTGCCATACCTGATTTCCATATCGTATACAACAGATCAGTAGCCTATACGCTGTATGCTGATGACGACAGTATGGAACCGGTTATCCGTATGCACGAATTAATTGATATCATCCCCTTTACAGAGCTGGTTTCTGAGGAAATCGGTATTTTTTTGGTGCAGGAGGAGACGGTATGCAGGAAAATAAAACTTTTTGTCGATAAAGTAGAACTTTATCCATTTAATTCCGAATATCCGACGCTGCATATTTCAAGGTTTTCTCCTGACCGCATTCAGGTCCTGGGCAAGGTTGCCCTGAATGCCTCACAATATGCGCGAATGAAATCCATTTCCTCATCCGTCCTGAAATGATCCAAAATTATTTCGTTTTACTTCACAATTTCTTCAATTGTTTAACACAAAAAGGTCACAATTATAGGGTATCCTATAACCATGGAAAGCCAATAACGCTTTTTCAATATAGATACTCTTTTTCATAACTCAAGCCAGTACCAGCAGGGTACTGGCTTCCTCCCTTTTTATAGGGTGTTTTTCATACCTGCGGCTCCCTTCCATTTTAAGGGATATATTTCATCCCTACGGCTCCCTTCCTTCATTATTCTCTCTACCAAAGTACACTCCCCCGGCAAAAAGAAAAAAGGCAAAAAAATCCCGCGGCCAGTACGCCGCGGACTCTTTTTGCTCATTTTTCACCCATTTTTTCTGAACATTTTTTTCTTGAATTTATTCGCATTGATTTGCATTGAGCCGCCTCTGCCCTTTGGCTGCTATAAATCATTGGACGAACAGCTCACCGCCATCGTCCGGCCATAATAGGAACTGTGCTCTCTGCATTCCGGCAAAGTAAGAAAAGGACGGACGCGCCGCCGCATCCGTCCCTCTCTTTGCCCCTGGAACATGTCTGAAAATTGCCCCCGGGCATCAGTTCTCATTTTTATCTGATGTCATATACACTTCTCAGCCGGATACCCTCCGTATTTCCTTCCAGAATCTTCACGGTCTTCGTTCCCGCATTCATGTCGAAGAAGTTGTCCGAAAGCACCAGATTATCCTCTTCATTGCGGATTTCCACGCTCTTCGCGTACGCCTGCGCCGTAACGGTGATTTCATCCCCTGCTATCGTACAGGACAGCTGCGGATTCTCATAGCAAAAATACTTGGGATATGAGAAATTAACCGTGCCGTCGGAAACGATCTGTCCGTCCATTTCCATTTCATAGCTTACGTAATTGGTGCGAAGCTCCGCTTGCGGATAAAGCACCTTATCCAGCCATACGCTTGTAAGGGCAGGCACCGAAAGGTTTTCTTCGCCTCCCTCAAGGATTTCGGCTTTGGGATTACGCAAAGCCCACCTTACCGTGACCTGCGCCTCCTGCATCGTCTCGTTGGCCACGTTCAGGCGGATGGATTTCTCAAACTCAAAATGCTCCCGGTTCATGTTGGCTTCGGCGCTCATCATGCCCTGTTCCTCACAGGAAAGGAGGACGGGGGCGAAAAAGCGTCTGGCATAATAATGCAGCGCCTTCAGCCTTCCCGTATAGTCCACGCTGGACCAGGACACCACCGGCCAGCAGTCGTTGAGCTGCCAGTAAATCGCGCCCATACAGCGGCCCCGGTAACGGCGGAAATGCTCCACGCCGTAACGGATGGCATCCGCCTGGAGAAGCTGTGAAGCATAAATAAAGGTGTCGAAATCCGAAGGATATTTATAGGTCTGCTGCATATAGCCCATGATTTTACCGTTGGCCCCATACTGCCGCTGGTGTTTTTCACAGATGTATGAAAAAGCGTTGTAATCCTCAGGATCGTCCGTGAAGGTTTCGATGGTTTTCAGGGACGGGAACGCCTGGAAGCCAAACTCCGAGGCATAACGGAAGAAATATTTCCGGTACTCGGAAAACGGCCGGTTGCCGTGCCATACCGCCCAGTAATGCACGTCCCCTCTGTTCGGATCGTTGGGCTCGTCCAGGCAGCCGCCGGAGGAAGGGCTGGCGGGCCAGTAAAAGGCCTGGGGATCATAGGTATGGACAATCTCCGGAATAATGCGCTCAAACATGAGGAAGTAGTCACGCACCTCGCTGGCCTTGGTCAGCCAGCTGTTTTTCTCAAACACGAACTGCTCCATTTCATTGTTTCCGCACCACAGCCCCAGGGAGGCATGATGGCGGATCCTTTTTACGTTTTCAATAAATTCCTGACGGATGTTGGCCTCAAAGGCGGGCGTCAGCTCATATACGGCGCAGGCGAACATGAAATCCTGCCAGACCATCAGTCCCATTTCATCACAGAGGTCGTAGAACCAGTCGCTGGGATAATAGCCGCCTCCCCATACGCGGATGGCGTTGTAGTTGGCAAACCGGGCTTTTTTAAGCAGCTTCGCGGTAGTTTCCGGCGTCACCCTGCCTAACAGGTTATCCTCCGGGATATAATCGCCTCCCATGGCAAACACCGCCACGCCGTTCACCTCATGGGCAAAGCACTCGCCCCATTCGTCCTTCTTTCTGCGCATGGCCATGGTACGCAGGCCGATGCGTTTTTCCCAGCTGTCGATTTCCCGGCCGTCGGAATACAGGATCACCTTTACGGTATACAGATCCTGCGCGCCGTAGCCGTTCGGCCACCACAGACGCGGATTTTCAATCCGGATTTCGGAGGGCGAATTTTCGATAACGCGTTTTGTCCCGTCAGGCGCCGTGATTTCCACCGTATAGCTCATATGCTGGCCGCAGCCGCAGAATAACCGGCCCCCGGTCACATCCATCAGCTTCGGTACCCCATCAGTGACGCCCGCGGTTTCCTCCGTCACCTGAAGCTTCAGGACCACCCCGCTGACGGAACGGTTGCCAAGCGCCGCAATGGCGGCATCGCTGTCCGCTTCCGGCACGCGTTCATGCTCCTGCAGGATCAGTACATTGTCAATTCTTCCCCTGTCTAAGCCAAGCAGGGTGACAGGCCGGAAAATTCCCGCATCCGGCAGATGTGCGCCCCAGTCCCAGCCGAACATATAATGTGCCTTCCTGATATGGACAAATCCTTCCAGCGTATCGTCATTTCCCAGAGTACGGCATTCCCGGAAGGCCTGGCGGATGAATTTTGTGGGGGAATGCAGAACCACCTTCAGCTCATTATCTGCGGGCCTGACTTTTCCCTTCACATCATATTCCCAGATGCGGTGCATACTGTACGCATTCCCCAGGTGTTCCCCGTTCAGGTATACATCGGCAATGGTGTCCAGGCCGTCAAAATGCAGAAGCGCCCGGTCTGACTCCCGGATTTCTTCCGGGCAGTCAAACTGTGTGACATACTCATAATCATATTCCATCAGGGAAAGGGCCTTGTCCTCATTGTCCTTCCAGAACGGATCCTCCATCCTGCCGTTTGCCAGCAGGTCCCCATATACGCTTCCGGGCACGGAGGCAGGCAGCCATTCCTGTTCTCCCGCACGGCGCATAGTCCAGCCTGTATGTAACGTCTGTTCTAACATCCCAGATTCTCCTTTCCGCGCAGATAATCTGCGTACCAGACGATAATCTCCTGAATGCGGGACAGCTCGGATTCCCGGCTTACGCTGCGGTAAACTTCCTTATAGTGATACAGCCAGTTTTCCAGCTCCTCCGCCAGCTTCCAGGCATCGGGAAGGCTGTCATAGTTTTTGCCATAAGCCCTGGACGCTATCACCCTGCCCAGCTCATTGAACAGCCGGATGGCGTCCATGGCAGTCAGATAAGGCTTCACCAGCCCTTTGGTACGGCTGTCCATGCGGGCAATGCTTTCATAGACCGCCCCCTTGATTTCCTCCAGGTTCCGGTTCTTTTCCTCCGCATTGTCAAGCAGATCCAGCTGCTGCGCAATATAGGCTTTGTGATCCTCTGCAAATTCAGCCACACCCAGCTCCCGGAAACGGATTGCCGTCTCCCAGCCAAAAGCGCTCTGGTTTGCGGCCGACGCGATAATACCCACGAATTTTTCTTCCCGGTCACGGAACTCCAGCAGGGAAATCTGACGGTTGATCTGCTCAAATTCAGGGATCTGTGTATTCCAGGAAAAAGCCGCGCCGTATATCATGCCCACAATGCCGAATTCCGGATGGTTCACATGCAGGAAATCGCCCCAGTCCGTATTCAGCAAGCCGATGGAATGGTATTTTACGGCATAGGTGCACATCCGCTTAATATTTTCATAGGAATTTTCAATCAGATAAACAAACTGGTTCCAGCCGCAGGCGCCCGGACAGGAATACTGCACCGCTCCCGCATCAGCCAGCCATTTCGTTTCCTCCTCGCGCTGATACTTTGCATAGCCCCAGTTCAGGCACACGGTTTCTTCGGGAAGCTCCTTTATCATCTCAGGAAAACCGCAGATGACATCGCCCCAGAACATGGGACGCCTGCCGTTCTCCACCAGGAATTCGCAAAGCGCCTTTACGAAATCAATGTAGATCCGATCCACGCCCTTTTCCCGGGCCGCTTCCCTGCTCTTTCCTTTTCCCAGATCAAAGGTTTCGTCCGCACAGATGTTAAACTGCTTTGAAGTAAAAAGAGGCATGAACTCCGCGATTTTGCCCTTGATAAATTCCAGGCTTTCCGGATCCGTCACATTAATGGTGTGATGGTGCATCCTCCCCCGCAGGGAAAAAGGCATTTTCTCCGAATCCTCCAGCTCGCACAGATAGGAGTAGCCCTGGGAGCTGAGCACCTTGTACAGATGGCCGAAGCAGGAAAGGGAAGGCACCAGCTCTATCCCCCTCTCGGCGCAGTACCGATCCAGCTCCAGGATTTCAGCGGCGGTCAGCGGCGTATCATCCCGCCAGATTTCACTGAAATCACGGAACAGGAAGGTGTGCTCAATATACAGCTGCAGCTGGTTCATTTTATAATACGCCATTTTATCGGCCATTTTTTTCAGGAAGGACATCTTCGGCACCCGTCCTCTGGTAATGTCATGGTAAAACCCTCTGTTGGGGATGTCCGGCTCGTCCTCAATGGTAATGGCAGGAAGCACGGCCCCGCACTGCGCAGCCATCTGCAGCAGGGTCTGGCAGCCATACCATACGCCGGCCTCCCCGCCTGTAATACACACATTTTTTTCATCTACAGTGAGCCGGTAGCTTTGAGGCGCCATCGCCTCCGACTGCGACAGAATCACATCGCCCGGGCGGCCCGTCCCTCTGGTCAGCGCAGGGGCAAAGCCCAGCTCCTCCTTCAGCGCCTCCACAGCCAGCTTTGCCTGGGCGGTCAGCTTTTCGCCGCAGGACGGCTCCAGCACCACATAGCTTTCATAGGACAGCGTAAAATGGCTGTCCGGTTCTCCAAATTCGATGTTTTTGGGTTGCGGTATCAGATACATGTTCCCTCTCCTTTTGCTCGTATGATTTTTGTATTGTTTTCGGAAAGCTTTGTAAACGCGGCCAAACCGCCGGGTCTCAGCTCCTTATATTTTGTTACTGTTCACTCCGTGACCAGTAACTATATTTTTCTTTCAGCAAAGGAATGCCGTATTCCCTCGGCGTGCCTGCCAGACGGTCCAGATAAGCCTCCAGATGGCCCCGGCAGTGCTCCGGCCCTCCCTCGCGCATGACGGTCCACATGGGATCCGCATCATAGGCTGAGGTTTTCATCATTTCATCATTCCAGTCCAGTATCATCCTGGCCCCGCGGGCACACAGATCAGGACGCTCCTCTGCCAGGTTATGCTGCTCATGGGGATCCGTCTCAAGATCAAAGAGCATTTCATCCGGAAGCAGATGATAACCGCCGTGCACCGTACGGATATAAATATAGTTGTCAAAGCGCACGCTTCTCTGGCACACATGGGCGCACTGGGTCAGCACCTCACAGGGCCTGGAGCAGTCCTTCCCCTCCCGCAGCGCGGCCGCAAAGGAAACGCCGTCATAACGGTAATTTCCAAAGGTCTGTGTCCCCAGAAGCTCCTGTATGGTAGGCAGCAGATCCACATTATCATGGAAGCCCGTCACCCGTTTTCCGCCCTCCACGCCGGGCCAGCGGATGATCATGGGAATCCGGCATACCGGCTCGTCCGCCATGCCATGTTCTCCGTATACGCCGAACTCGCCCAGATCCTCTCCGTGATCCGCCGTGATAATGATTGCCAGATTTTCATCATAAAGCCCATGGGACTTCAGAAAATCCAGAACCATTCCGATATTGTCGTCCGTATAGCGAACCCCGTCGTCATACAGATCAATCAGATGCTTCGCCGCCTCCCTGTCCTCCAGCCTACCCGGATGCTTGGGCCACTGAGGGAAGGTATCGTCATTCCACATATTGATTTCATTGGCGCAGTGAGGCCCGATATGAAGCAGGTGCTCCCTGAAAATATCATCGGTAATCCAGTCGTCCGGCAGCGGCGTCCCCTGGAAATGGCTCTCATAATCCGCAGGCGTGCGGTAAGGAGTATGGGGATCCCAGTAATGCACATGCAGCATCCAGTTATCCTCCTCCCCATTTCTTTCCAGCCAGTCCAGCACATGGGGCGTCACCATTTCCGCGGATTCCCCTCCCCGGTTCCCCACATTGAAGCATTCATGAAAGCCAGCGTTGAACCACCAGGCCGAATGGCGCTCCGCAAAGGTGGAAAAGGACGCCGTATGAAAGCCTGCCCGCCGAAACTGCATGAACAGCCCGTTCTCCGACATCAGATCCGTAAAGCCCCTGCTTTCCCCCTGCAGACGCATATCCGCCGCTGTGCCGCCGTGTCCCACGATTCCGTTATGGATGCCGTACTGCCCGGAAATCAGCGATGCCCGGGAAGGCAGGCAGGGCGCGTTGGGACAATAATAGCGGTCAAAGCAGACGCCCTCCTCCGCCACGCTGTCCATCACCGGCGTGGTATCCCTGCCGTACCCGTAACAGCCCATATGATCCGCCCGCAGGGTATCAATATCAAACATTATTACTCTCATTGCATTTTCTCCCTTTTCTCATTGTGTCTTCGAATAATCAGGTTAATTTCCAGCTGTTTGTCCCTTCACAGTACGGCCTACCGTTTCGCCCGCATATCCGAGGGCGTGGTATTATAATAGCTGTGAAAATGCTGGTAAAAATAATTCATGTTGGAATAACCCACATCCGCCGCAATCACCGCGATTTTTTCATCGGAATTCAGGATTCTTTCCTTCGCCACATAGAGGCGGTAGCACATGAGATATTCCGAAAATTTCATCCCCGTTTCCTTAATAAAAATCTGACCCAGATAGGTGGAATTCATCTTGAATTTGTCAGCAATGCTTTTCAGTGAAATGCGGCCGCCATATTCAACCCTCACCATCATGACAATTTTGTGGATTAGCGGCGACATGGCGCCATAGTCCATATTCAGCACCGGATCACAGTTCTTTTTTTCATCCTCTTCCGGAAGCGTTCCGTGAAGCCTCTCCACGATTATTTTTTTCACAACCTCAAGAAGCTTCTTTTTTTCCACCGGCTTGAGCAGGTAGTCCAGCGCGCCGCAGCGGATGGCCTCGCAGGCATAGCTGAATTCATCATAGCCGCTCATCATCACATAATTGGAATGCACCCCCAGGTTATTCAGGCAGTTGATCACCTCATATCCCTTATCGTTTCCGATACACACATCCATCAGGCAGATATCCGGCCTCCAGTCAAGGATGTGCGACATCACCTCCATGGAACTCCGGGCCGTCTCAATCCTGCCGAAGCCCAGGCTTTTCCAGTCCAGAAGACGCTTGATGCCTTCCAGAATATTCGGTTCATCATCCACAATCACTAATGTATACAACAGTTCCCCTCCTTTCCTGCCTGTGTCGGAATAAAGACGGAAATACGCGCCCCTCCCTCCGGGTTATTCCCGATTTCCATAGTAAAATTCTCTCCATAAAAATATTTCAGCCTCATATATACGTTCCGAAGCCCGATATCCGCATCCGGATCATCGCTTCCCTCATACATATTTTTCCTTGTGGCCTCCAGCCGTTCCGGGACAATTCCCAGGCCGTTGTCCGCCATCAGCACCCTGACGCCCCCGCCCTCAGGCTTTATCTCCAGGATCAGCAGATTGAATTCCGAGTCCCTGTCAAAGCCGTGTGTAAAAAAATTCTCCGCCAGAGGCTGCAGCCAGAAGCTCAGCGTACGTACCTCTTCCGCCTCCTTTTCCACCTCCAGCTGGTAAACGAAATTCCCCGCAAACCGAAGCGACATAATCCGCAGATACATCTCCAGCAGCTCCACTTCCTCCTTCATGCTGATCACATCCGGACAGTGGACTATCATACGGTAAAGCGTCCCCAGCTGGGTAATCGCCTCCGCAGTCTCCTCATCCCCCCACATCAGCGCCTTGGAGCGTATGCTTTCCAGCGTATTATACAAAAAATGCGGGTTGATCTGATGCTTCAGGGCGCGCATGGCCGCCTCCTGCTGCTTCAGCTTCAGTATGTATTCCGTCCTGATATAGCCCTCCAGCTTCTGGCTCACATCCTTAAGGGCAATCGCGATCCTTCCGTATTCATTTTTATTCTCCTCGTGGATATCCAGATTCTTCGCCACAGAAAAATCACCATTTTCCATAGCCCCCAGCATCTGCATGATATTGGAAAGGAACCGGGCGTCATTGCGTATGCCAAGGAAGGAAACCAGCAGGGCGCCCCCCGCCAGGATAACGAGAACAAGGCTTGTTGCAATCAGGGTCCTTCTGTTCAAATCCCAGATCGTATTACTGTTAATCACCGAAATATAGGAAAAATCATACTGGCTGGAAGGAAACACCGTATAAAAAATACGCTCATACCTGTTCCCATAGAACCAGCCCTGGCTTTCCTCCATATTCGCCGCAGCCCTGAGCCACTTCATCTCCTTTCCCTGCCCGTAATCCGCATGAAGCACCTTTTCCCCCTGCATAACAGCCCAGGCCCCCGAAAGGCTCACTCCCCGAAGCAGCTCCTCCCGATCCACCCAGAAGGTAATGGTACCCAGCTGCCTGCTGATGGAATCCGGATCCCGTATTTCAAAAGAAGACAGCATCATATTGCCGAATCCCGGAATTTTCATTGCCTCCTCTTCCGATTTCAGGCCAAAGGTAACATGGATATCCCCGGAAACCCGATCCAGCCATACCGCCTTGGTCCCCTCCCCGGAAACAAAGGTAACGCCTCTCACCTGAATCCTTCTGTTAACAAACAGCTTCTTCATATCTCCCGGCATATAAGCTATCTGCGCGGAAGAGGACTTACTGTTCCCCAGCCTCTTATGCACATATCCGGCCTCCGTCTCCGCCGTAAACAAAGCCCTCGCATCCTGCATCATCTTCCGGCTGGCATAGCAGCTCTCAATATATTCATTGAGCTGATCCTTCACCGTGCCGATTTTCTTCTCCACCACAGAAAAAGTATCCTGTGCCTCCTGCCGCTGCTGCGCCGCCCAAATCGTGGTGAAAAAAACCGAAACGCCCAGGAAACACAGCATACACAATACGAGAATCGCCACCGCATTCCCCAAAAATTTCCGCCTGTATACCTTTATCTTTAAAAAAGAAATACTATGCTTCCTCATCCCGGCTCCCTTTTCTTCCCGCTCTCCCTGATTTGCTTCTTTCCGCTTACAGTTCTTTTCTTTACCGCCACTACCATTATACTGTCAAAAACTTCCGCCCACAAGAAAAGGTTATACTTTCAAACGTTTTGTCACATTTTCCCCGGCAGGCTTCAATGCCCGCATGCAAATCCGGCATCTTGCCCAACATCTGCGGAAAACAAATCACCGCCTCCGGGGCTGAATCAAAACAAACCTCCCCGCCGTGAACGTTGGGAGTCCGAACTTCACGCCGGGGAGGCTTGTTTCTAAAGATCACCGCAAGTGCACGATTTCACTTTATTTAAAGAACTCATTAATCTGCTTCTGTGCTTCTCCGATGATGGTGTCCAGACCGGAATTCTTTAATTCTTCCAGACATTTCGGAACGGTTGTTTCCGGATCTGAGGCGCCTGTCAGCATATCATATTTATATTTGTCCCAAACTGCCTGACAGTTTGAAACTTCGTTCTGGATATTTGTGATATCCAGTGCAAAACCAAGACATACGGAGGAAGCTGCTTCCTCGTTCTGCTTTCTTACCTGCTCCCACTGCTGAGGATCCGCATCCTCCGTAATGGACATATTAAAGAAGGTGCCCTGTGTGTACGCAGCCAGCGGCCAATCGTCCCTGAGTTTCTTAATCACGCCGTCGCTCACATATTCAAAGGTATCGCCTTCCACGCCGTAAGCCAGCATATCGCGGAATTTAGGATCGCTGTTCACCAGTTCAAGAACCTTCAGACATTCTTCCTTGTATTTGGAGTTCACGGAAACAGCGTTCATGGAACCCTGGATGGTTTCTGTGGAATATAGAGGTCCGAATACCTTAAATACATCATATTTCTCCACGCCGTTGAGTGTCTGCCAGGTAGCTGCCGCGCTCGGCCAGCCCTGTGCGGAGGAGAACGGAAGCTTCTTGGGAACCTCTGTCAGTACGTTTGCATCGGGATTCACGATTCCATCCATATACCACTGATGCAGCAGCTTCAGGTTATCCATGATATCCTGCTGTTCCAGCGTGCAGACTACGGTACGGGTTTCATCATCGATTTTAACGCCGATGGGCTGAAGGCCTGCGGTAAGTCCGTCATATTCATTGAAAAATCCGTTGAACGGACTGCCCTGTGCCATCTGTAAAGGATAGAAGCTCTTTCCTTCGCCTTCCTTCATCGCACGGAAGGGAGCGTCCAGATCCTGCATGGTCTTGATGGAATCCAGGTCGATGTTGTATTTCTGTACATACTGGTCATCAAAATACCAAAACTGGGTAATGGAGGAATCCTTGTAGCTGGGCACACCATATACGTTTCCGCCAATTTTCACGCCGTTCCACAGTTCCTCGGGAATAAAGCTGTAAAGATCCGGAGCTGCGGTCTGCACCATATCGGTCAGGTTTTCAAATGCGCCCAGGTTAACGAATTTACTGTAGTTGGTATTATTGGTAAACATCAGGTCGAAATACTCCCCGGAATTGACAATGGTATTCATCTTCTGGTCATAATCGCCCCAGCCTGCCACCTTAATATCAATTTTAACCCCCAGCTTTTCCACCAGATATTCATTAATCTTCACCAGACTGTCCTGATAGTCGCTGGGAGTAGTGCCGCCCACCGTCCACCAGATCAGGGTGGGGATATCGCCGCTTGCTTTATCTGTGGAAGCGCTTGTATCCGCAGTGCTCTCTGCCGCAGGTGTAGACTCAGCCCCGCCTGCTTCCCCCGTTGCCGCACCGGCGCCGGATTCTGTTTTGGAACCGCAGCCTGCCAGCATACCAACACTGAGTATACAGGAAAGACCGATAGCCAATAGTTTCTGAATCGTGTTCTTTTTCATAGTAACCTCCTTAAAGTTTGATTTATATCAGCCGGCGGCCCTTGCCGCCGGGATGATAACATAAAATTATCTGTGATCAGCCTTTTACCGCGCCGACCGTAAGACCGGAAATGAAATACTTCTGGAAGAACGGGTAGGCACATGCGATGGGCAATACGATAACCACCACAATAGCCATACGGGCCGCTTCCTTGGGCATGTTCGCCACTGTATCCGCCATGCTCGCCCCCAGAGTTGCCGCATTCTGGGCCAGCATATTCACATTCGTCATGATAGCGTTCAGCAGAGCCTGCAGGGAATACAGACGCTGGTCATCGATATACAGCATGGACTGGTACCAGTCATTCCAGTATGCAAAGCAGAGGAACAGCCCGATTGTTGCAAGCACCGGCAGGGAAATGGGAAGGACAATTTTGAAAAATATGGTAAACTGCCTTGCCCCGTCCATCTTGGCCGATTCAATCAGCTCCTCAGGAACCGTGGTTTTGAAAAAGGTCCTGCAGATAACTACATTGAAAGAAGAGACGGCCAGCGGCAGTATCAGCGCCCACACCGTATCCTTCAGACCCAGCAGCTGGGAGGTGATAAAGTAGGTGGATACCAGGCCTCCGTTGAATACCATGGGGATAAACACCACCATTGTGAGAAAACCGTTCAGCTTATAGCCGGGACGGGAAAGCACATATCCCATCAGCGTGGTGAGCAGGATTCCCAGCACCGTACCGAATATGGTGACGAAAAGGGAAACGCTCAGCGCCCTGATGATCAGCGTGCTCTGTGTTGCCAGATAGGAATATCCTTCAAAGGATACGATCTTCGGAATAAGATGGTATCCGTAATCCGTAATGGAAGCCTCTGCGGACAGAGAGATGGCAATAACAAGCAAAACGGGAATAATACATACCAGCGCCATCAGGAGGAACATTAGATTCAGCAGAACATTGGCCGTATTGGACACCCTGTTGAAGCGGTCGAATCCGTCCGGCTCATTTTTTCTTTTCTTTTTGATAGTTTCAGCCATGAGGCACCTCCTTAAATCATAGCGCTTTCGCGGTCAACCTTACGCACAATGGCATTGGCTGCCAGAATGGTGATACAGCCCGCCACCGACTGCACAAACGCGGCTGCGGAGGCCATGCCCGTGGTAGATGATTTCAGCTGCTTGAATACGAATACATCCAATGTATAGGAAACATTATACAGAGAATTGGAATCACGGGGCACCTGATAGAACAGGCCGAAATCGGAGTAGAAAATACGTCCCACCGCCATGATGAACATCATGATAATAACTGTCTTCATCAGCGGAAGCGTTACATATCTCATCTGCTGCCACACGGTAGCGCCGTCTATGCCGGCCGCTTCATAATAGGTCTTGTCAATCCCCGTAATTGTGGCAAGATAAACTACCATGCTGTAGCCCAGATTCTTCCACATATACATGAAAATCAAAAACGGCGGCCACAGCTTCGGTTCCATATACCACTGATGCGGGTCCTTGCCCATAGACTCCAGAAGGCTGTTAAGCAGTCCCTTGTCAAAGCTTAAGAACGCCCAAATCAGCGCGGTTACAACAACCCAGGAAAGGAAATAGGGCATGAACATTGCCGTCTGATAAACCTTGGCCATTTTCTTGTTATGCAGCTGCCCGATGAGCAGTGCCATCGTTACGGGAACAACAATATTGAGTATGATAAACGCGATATTATACAGAATTGTGTTTCGAAGGATAATCCAGATGTCTCCTGCGGAAAACAGGAATTTAAAATTTTGAAAACCAATCCAGTCGCTCTGAATAATACTTTGCAGGAACCCTCCCTTAATCTTGTAATCCTTAAATGCAATAATAATACCGAACATCGGCATAAATGCGAACAGGAAATACCAGATAGTCGTGGGGAGCGCCAGTACAGTAAGCTCCGTATCATCACGTGTCCAGCGTCTTTTCTTTTTTTTCGTTACATCCTTTGCAGCCATGTGAAACCTCCCTTTCTATTTGCGAGCGGTCTCGGAAACTCTTTGAAGCCCGAATTTCCGCTCTTTTTTACTTTCTTA
>OLQH01000366.1_pt1 | contig 51685 bp, 50 predicted proteins | sample 1672671 | NCBI WGS metagenome assembly OLQH01 (sample SAMEA3136712, study PRJEB25190) | human gut metagenome
GAACCTTGTTATAATCCATTTTATAAACACAGTCACCGGACGCAATTACCACATAAGGCTCATGGCTGCTCTTCAGGAAAGACAGGTTCTGATAAATAGCGTCTGCGGTTCCTCTGTACCAATAGCTGTTGTCCGCCGTAACCGTAGGGGTGAAAACGAACAGACCGCCCTGTTTACGTCCGAAATCCCACCATTTGGAAGAGTTCAGATGCTCATTCAGGCTTCTCGCATTGTACTGAGTGAATACGCCCACCTTCTGGATATGGGAGTTGGACATATTGCTGAGCGAAAAATCAATACTCCTGTAGCTTCCCGCGATAGGCATCGCTCCGATAGCTCTTTTCTGAGATAGCTCCTTCATTCTGTGATTATTGCCGCCTGCTAAAATTATTCCTATCGCTCTCAATTTTCGTCACCTGCCTTAATTAAAGATTTGCCGCTTGCAAGAGTGCCTGCCTGGTAATCCGTATCATCCGTCTCTCCGAATATCACCGTATTCTTTCCGATCTGTACGTTTGTGGGGATAGTACTCTTCTCTCCGACAGTTACAATGCCGCTGTTATAAATATGAGGTGCGATATCGTTGTCGGCCTCATCTCCCACTCCCATTTTGACGTTATCGCCAACCAGCACATTCTCTGCAATAATGGCCTTATTCAGCTCACAATGACTGCCAATGACCGTATTATTCATAATAATGGAATCGCGGATCACCGTATCTTTTCCTACAGTAACACCGCATCCGATCACGGAATTATAAACCTTTCCGCAGATTTCCGATCCTTCACCGATTATGCTTCTCTCAATCACGCCGTCCGGAGCTATATACTGGGGAGGAAGGATCTCACTCTTTGTGTATATTTTCCAATATTCTTCATAAAGATTGAATTCAGGCACAATATCTATCAGTTCCATATTGGCTTCCCAATAGGAATTAAGCGTTCCAACGTCTTTCCAGTATCCGTTGAACTCATAAGCATACATGGGGGCCCCGTTTTCGTGGCAATAAGGAATGACATGTTTTCCAAAATCCAGATTGGGCTGATCGGCTCTGGCTATCAGCGCCTCCTTAAGGGTTTTCCAATTAAATATGTAAATTCCCATAGAGGCCAGATTGCTTCTGGGACTCTCCGGTTTCTCTTCAAAGTCAACAATCTTACTGTTCTCGTCCGTGATGACAATACCAAAACGCTTCGCTTCCTCCACCGGCACAGGCATTACCGCTATTGTGCACTCAGCGCCGTTCTGCTTATGGAAGTCAAGCATTACCTCATAGTCCATTTTGTAAATATGATCCCCTGACAAAATCAGAACATAATCCGGATTGTAACTGTCCATATAATCAATATTCTGATATATGGCATTAGCCGTACCTGTATACCATTCGCTGTTCTCACTCTTTTCATAAGGAGGAAGTACAGTGACACCGCCTATATTCCTGTCCAAATCCCACGGAATACCGATTCCTATATGGGTATTCAGCCTCAGCGGCTGATACTGTGTCAGCACACCTACGGTATCCACGCCTGAATTAATACAGTTGCTCAATGGGAAATCAATAATCCGGTACTTGCCGCCGAAGGACACGGCAGGTTTCGCCACTTTGGAGGTCAGCACACCCAGCCTGCTTCCCTGACCGCCAGCAAGCAGCATAGCAATCATTTCTTTCTTAATCATGTCATCACCTCATGTTTCTGCATCCATATTCTGCATAGATTTACGTATATAACGTAATAAGATTATACCACATGCTTGTACAAAAGTGAATAATCTTTTACAATTTCTTTCTGTTATATTTTTTTAAATATTGTGTATATTTTACATATTTCAAACCTTTCATTTTGCTGTATTATGTATTTTACATAAGATATTACTCCTCACAGCCATGCATCTTTCTTCTATTTTCCACAAAATGTGCGCTTTTTCGCGCAAAAATCCTTTTCCGGTCTTTTCTTTTTGTAATTGCCTATTGGTTTTTTTTTCATGAATGCGTATAATACATATCAGAATGAACAAAGACTGCTTACTTTGCGTACACTGTCAGTGGAGGGTATCAATGGCTGACTGATAATTGCGGCTTTTTACCTTCATAGTTCCTGCCAGGCTTTGTCCAAATAAAAAACAGGAAGGGTATCCTTATGTATCAAGTAGATTTTAATCATCCGGTTCACGTTTACTTCATCGGCATAGGCGGCATCAGCATGAGCGGCCTTGCAGAGATTCTTCTCTCCGAAGGCTTCCGTGTATCCGGCTCCGACATGAAAAAATCGTCACTTACCGAACTTCTGGAGAAAGAAGGCGCCGTCATCCACTACGGGCAGCGTCGTGAAAATATAACCGATGATATCGATCTGGTGGTATATACCGCCGCTATCCACAAAGACAACCCGGAATACGCCGCCATGGAAGAGCTGGGGCTTCCCAGCCTGACCCGCGCACAGCTTCTGGGACAGATGATGCGCAACTACAAAACCCCCGTGGCGGTCAGCGGAACTCACGGTAAAACCACCACCACCTCCATGATTACGGAAATACTTCTGGAGGCCAAAGCAGATCCCACCATTTCCGTTGGCGGAATCCTGAAGGCTATCCATGGAAATATCAGGGTTGGCAAGTCCGACCTTTTTGTTACGGAGGCCTGCGAATATACTAACAGCTTTCTCAGCTTCTATCCCCGTATCGGGATCATACTTAATATAGAAGAGGATCATCTGGACTTCTTCCGGGATCTGGCGGATATCCGTTCCTCCTTCCGCAGATTCGCCCGGCTTCTTCCGGAAGACGGGGTTCTGATTATCAACGGCGATATTCCAGACTACCGTGAAATTACAGAGGGCCTGGCCTGTTCCGTAATCACCTTTGGCTCTTTGGAGACCTCCGATTATTACCCGACCGATATCAGCCATGATGAGCTGGCCCATGCCGAATTTACGCTCAACCGAAGGAACGGCTCACCCGTTCCCGTATCTCTGGGAGTTCCCGGGGAACATAATATCCTGAATGCCCTGGCGGCGCTTGCGCTTGCAGATTATCTGCAGCTTGACATGGGAACCGCTTCCTGCGCCCTGAAGAATTTTGCGGGCACGGATCGCCGCTTTGAGTATAAAGGCAGCCTGGACGGCATCACCATAGTAGATGATTATGCGCATCATCCCACAGAAATTACAGCAACTCTCAAGGCTGCTGTGAATTATCCCCATAAAACCCTCTGGTGCGTATTCCAGCCCCATACCTATACCAGGACAAAAGCCTTCCTTTCTGATTTTGCAGACGCGCTGTCCCTGGCGGATAAGGTCATTCTCGCCGAAATTTATGCCGCCCGCGAAACGGATACCCTGGGAATCAGCTCCCGCGATCTGCAAGAAGAAATCGGTAAAAAAGGAACGGAATGCCATTATTTCCCATCCTTTGAAGAAATACAAAACTTTATTTTAGAAAATTGCACTGCCGGTGACCTGTTGATAACTATGGGGGCCGGAGACGTTGTAAATATCGGAGAAAACCTTCTGAAACGATAGTTATCCACAATATCCACATTTTTCATGTGTATGAAAAGTGTGGATATTTTACTTTCTCCTTCCTTGATTTTGCGTCATATTCACAGATTCATCCACACTTTCCACATTATCCACAATTTCCGCAAACCCAGTATTTACAAGGTTTTTCGGCAATTTGACTGTTTCTTTTTCCACATTCGTATGATATAATGCATTTGCTTAAAATATGAAATGCACAAAGCCGCCCGGCTTTTGTGCGGTTTGATGTAGCTGTGAAGATATTGAACGGTTACGTCTTGGTTAATAATAGAAGAAATAGGTGAGATTATGAGTTGTCTGAGGATTTACCAGGATAACTATATTGACGCGACCATCGTATCCAATCGCTTTATTGATGAATATATGGCGGACGCCAATGATGCGCAGCTGAAGATCTATCTTTTTATCCTGCGCATGATGAATACAGGGCGTGCTTTCAGCATTTCTGAAATTGCCGACACCTTCAACCACACGGAAAAGGATGTCATGCGCGCTCTCAAATACTGGGAGAAATGCAGGGTTTTTTCCCTGGAATACGACAGTGACAGGAATTTAAGCGGCATTCATCTCCTTGCGCTGGAAGCCAGGGAAGCCGCAGAAGCTCCCAAGGCTCCTGTTGTTTCTCTCGTATCCAGGCAGGACGATAAGGCAGAGCCGCAGCCGTCCGTGCAGAAGCCTGTCCAGGCCGAAGCCGTGAAAACACCGGCGCCGGTTCCCTCTGCAAAGAATGCGCCTGCTTCTGAAGAGGACAAGCCCACTGCAGCCGCCTCCCCCGCTTTCGTCAAACCCGCCTATTCACTGGACGAGCTGAAGGCCTTTCAGGAAAAAGATTCCACGGCACAGCTCCTTTTTATTGCGGAACAGTACCTGGGAAGAACGCTGAGCCCCGCCGATATGAAATCCATTCTTTTCTTTTCGGACGGCCTGCACTTTTCAGACGATCTGATTGATTATCTTCTGCAGTACTGCGTGGAACGCGGTAAGAAGGATTTCCGTTATATCGAAAAGGTGGCTATCAGCTGGGCTGAAGCCCATGTATCCACTCCTGTTGAAGCGGAAGGCCATGCCAGCCGTTACGATAAATGTGTTTATACCATCATGAACGCCCTGGGCAAGACAAATGCCCCCACCAGGCGTGAAGCGGAATATATCCGCCGCTGGCGCGAGGAATATACCTTCGAAACAGATATTATTATAGAGGCCTGTGAAAGAACCGTACTGGCTACCGACAGGCACCGTTTTGAGTATGCGGATAAGATTTTACTTTCCTGGAAAGAGGCTGGCGTGCGGCATCTGGCCGACATTGCCAAGCTGGATGAAGGCTTCCAGAAGACCAAGCCTGCAAAGCAGACGTCCGACCGTTCCATAGATAAGTACAATCGTTTTATGCAGAACAATTATGATTACGACGCCCTGGAGCAGGAGCTTCTGCGCAACTGAGTCCGACCGTCAGTATCCGTGATTTGAAGGAGAACAGCCGTGGCTTTAACCAATACCCAATACAATTCCATTATGAGGCTGTATGAGCAGAGACAGACCAAAAACCGCCATCTGCGTGACGAACGGATTCATTATGTCTATACCCATGTAAGCGGGTATCAGAAGCTGGACGAATCCGTGGCAACCCTCTCCGTTGCCCAGGGAAAGAAGATGCTTAACGGTGATCCCAACGCCCTGTCCGAGCTGAAAGAATGCCTGCATAAACTGACCAAAGACAAACAGCGGCTGCTGGATGCTGCGGGTCTTCCTGCCGATTTTCTGGAGCCGGTTTTTGACTGCCCTGACTGCCGGGATACCGGATATGTGGACGGGAAGAAATGCCACTGCTTCCGCCAGGCGGAAATAGAGCTTCTTTATCAGCAGTCCAAATTAAAGGATGTGCTGGAAAAAGAAAATTTTGACACCCTTTCCTACGATTTTTTTGAAGGAGAACAGCTGGCCGCATTTCAGACGGCCGTCAATAAATGCCGGGATTTTGCCCGCAGCTTTTCCCGTCTGGGAAGCAATCTTTTCTTTTACGGGACCGTAGGAACCGGAAAGACATTTTTAAGTAACTGCATTGCAAGGGAAAGCATAGAAAGCGGACATTCCGTTATTTATTTCAGCTCTTCCAGCCTTTTTGACACCCTTTCCCGCAACGCTTTTGATTATAAGAACCAGGAATCCCTGGATTACTTATATAATGACTTGTATAACTGTGATCTGCTGGTCATCGACGACCTTGGGACGGAGCAAAGCACGCCATTTACCCTGTCTCACCTTTTTACATGCCTGAACGAACGGCTGATCCGCAGAAAGTCCATGATTATTTCCACCAACCTTTCCCTTCCTGAGCTGAAGGAACGTTATCAGGACCGTATTTTTTCGAGAATCACAAGCAATTTTGAATTCTGCAAGCTCACAGGACCGGATATACGAATGTGTAAAAAAAGACTAACGAACAGAAAGTGAGGACTCATTCCATGGCGGAAGAAAAAAGAAACCTAGAAACAATCCCTGCAGGCTCTCTTGGTATTATCACTCTGGCCGGCTGCCAGACGCTGGGAGAACAGGTAGACCATTACCTGGTTAAATGGCGTCAGGAAAGAGAAAGCGAGCACAAAAACAGCCTTGCTTTTTCCGGCTATCAGCGCGATTCCTACATCCTGAAAAGCAAAGTGCCGCGTTTCGGCACCGGTGAAGGAAAGGGTGTCATTCTGGAGTCCGTGCGCGGTATGGACCTTTATCTTCTTGTGGATGTGGTTAACTACAGTCTGACCTATTCTTTATGCGGGCATGAAAATCATATGTCCCCTGATGATCATTTCCAGGATCTGAAAAGAATCATCTCCGCCGTAGGCGGCAAAGCCAGAAGAATCAATGTAATTATGCCCTTCCTCTATGAAAGCAGGCAGCACAAGCGCTCCAGCCGTGAATCCCTGGACTGCGCCATTGCACTGCAGGAGCTGGTAAAAATGGGCGTGGACAACATCATCACCTTTGACGCACACGATCCGAGGGTACAGAATGCCATCCCCCTGCACGGCTTTGAAACCGTACAGCCTGCATACCAGTTCATTAAGAACCTGCTGCGCGATCAGAAGGATCTGCAGATTGATTCCGATCATATGATGGTAATCAGCCCCGATGAAGGCGGTATGGGACGCGCAATCTATATTGCCAACGTACTCGGCCTGGATATGGGTATGTTCTACAAGCGCAGGGACTATACGCGCGTTGTAAACGGCCGCAATCCTATTGTTGCCCACGAATTCCTGGGTTCCGACGTGGACAGCAAGGATGTGATCGTGATTGACGATATGATTTCTTCCGGTGAAAGCGTTCTGGAAGTGGCAGCCGCCCTGAAGAAAAGAAAAGCCCGCAAGATTTTCATCTGCTCTACCTTCGGTCTTTTCACCAACGGCCTGGAAGGCTTCGATAAAGCCTATGAGGACGGAAACATCGACCGTGTCCTGACCACCAACCTTATTTACCAGACACCCGAGCTGCTGGAACGGGAATGGTATATCAACTGCAATATGAGCAAATATGTCGCCTACTTAATCGACACGCTGAATCACGATACCTCCATCAGCGATTTGCTGGATCCCAATGAAAAGATTCAGAAGCTGCTTGCAAAATATCGTGCAAATCAGCTGTAATATGTATTTTTATAACTGGCCGATTTCATAATAAAACAGACCCGCATGCTTCTGCAGTGTGCGGGCCTGTTTTTGTTTGTTTCGTAATCAGGGTTCCTTCCGGAGAGTTTTCTTTCCGGGTTCTCTTTCAGGTTCTTCTTTCAGGGTTTTCCTTATCAGAAAATTAATTACACTTTATGAAAGTAATCTGCTATAATAGCTTTATGCGTAATGGCTGAACTAAATTATGGGTATCATTAAGCTGAGAAAGAAAGCGGGCGGGGGAAAAAATGAAGCGTTATTTCAAAGGCGGGCTGGTGGTCTTATTTTTGTTATTTGTTTTATTGGGTACAGTTACGATTCACACTATAATCCAGGCGCAGTCTTACGGAAAGCTTATCAACTATGTGGGTATCGTGCGGGGCGCCTCGCAAAAGCTGGTTAAGCTGGAACTGGCGCACGAGCCAAACGACGAATTCATAAACTATCTTGACGAAATTCTTGGGGAACTTCTGACCGGAAACGGCCCTTATGATCTTCCTTTGGTTAAAGACGGCGATTACCGACTGGATCTGGAAAACCTGAACGATATGTGGACGCGTATGAAGGAATCCATCATGGAATTCAGGCAGGGAACCATTGACGGAAATGAATTGCTTGAATTGAGCGAGGATTATTTCACCCAGGCCAACGAGACCGTTTTTAGCGCTGACCGTTATTCCTCTGCCCAGATTCATATGCTCTCTTCCATCTGTATTGGCATGTTTGCAACAATGCTTCTTGTATGGGGCCTCCTCTTTTTATCTCTTTCCAGAAAAGTCACTTTCCTGGAAAGCGAAAACAAGCGGCTGAGTGACTTGACCCGCCGTGATCCGCTTACCGGGATTTATTAGTGCGAAAGCTTTAAAGAAAAAGCCCAGCTTTTACTGGATAATGCCGGAGACAAAAAAATATGCTGTGGTCTATACGGATTTTATAGATTTCAAATATATCAATGATGTATTTGGGTACGTCTATGGGGACAGCATTCTTTCCCGTTATGGAGAAATTCTCCGCACCGGCCTGCAGGAGGACGAGATCTGCGGCAGGGTTACCGCCGATAATTTTGTGCTCCTTCTCCATTACAGTGATAAAGAAGAGGTCGCCTCGAGACAGCGACGGGCGGACAAGCAGATTACCGAATATATGCACAGTTCTCCTTCCAGCCAGTCCATTGCCACAAACTGCGGTGGCTCCTCCATATGCTTTATTGTTCCTCAAAAATAAGTCAAAAGGCAAAAAAATGGTTCAGCCCTTGACATTCCTATTTTTCCTGCTATACTAAAAAAGCCGTAAATCCTTATAAACAAAGCCTTTTCAAACAATGTTTCAAGGATTCATGGCTAATAACCAGTCAGTTCGAGACCTTCCTGACATCAGTGTGCAAATAAATTTGCACGCTGTCGCAGCGCTCGTCGGATTTTCGCTCATGCAAGCATGACGAAAGTTTTCCCCACAGCCTGCGCAAAAACAAAACTAAAGGAGAACAGAATAATGCAAAAGAAGAACATTCACTTCCTGACCCAGGCGGCAATGATTGCCGCTCTCTACGTTGTGCTTACCTTTATAGCCAACGCCTTCGGCCTTGCCAACTATGCAGTGCAGGTCCGCTTTTCAGAGGCACTTACCATTCTGCCGATTTTCACCACAGCGGGTATTCCCGGCTTATTTATTGGCTGTATTATCAGCAACGTGCTCACAGGCTGCGCCCTGCCGGATATCATTTTCGGTTCCATTGCCACACTCATCGGCGCGTTTGGCACTTATAAGCTGAAATCCAACCGTTTCCTGGCTGTGCTCCCTCCCATTATTGCCAACGCTGTTATTGTACCTCTGGTACTGAAATACGCTTACGGAATCGAACCTCTATGGTTCTCATTCGTAACTGTTACAGCCGGCGAGATAATTTCCTGTGGGGTGTTTGGCCTCATACTTGCCGCGGTGCTGAATAAATATAAAACGCAGATTTTCGGCACAGTATAATAAGGGAATGCAGTATCGGCGGCTTATGTCAGCTATATTCCAAAAGCTATAAACAAAGGGACTATAACCCCGAAGGCACTGCCGATTGAACACACTTCTCGCTCAGCTTTGTGTGTCGCGGCAGCGCCTTTGTCTTACATTCATTTTATAGATTTCTGCTGCAGATCCCTATTCCAGGAACTTTCGTATTTCGCTGACTATTTCCTCCGCCTTAAAATGATGGATATAATGGCCGCAGGGAAGCTCGATCAGCTCTGCCTGCAGCTTCTGAGCGCATTCCCGCTGAAGCTCCACCCAGAAATCAGCCACTTCCTTCCCATCGGAGCAAAACAGTAAAAAAGGGACCTCCGGCAATCCGCTTTTTCCAACCAAGGCAGCATTTTCATACACAATATCCGTTTCCGCCGCTATGCACCTGTTCATGAAATTCCGTTTTGCCAGCAGCTTTGCCTGCGCGTATTCTTCTTCCGTCAGTCCATCGTCAGCCGCTAACGAGAAAAGCGGCAGCCTGTGCAATCCGAACATCGCTGCCAGCCTCAGCAGACCGATCCCCTTCCCTGCATTTTCCGCTTTTTCGTATGCCTCCGGAAATGCCATATCCAACCCGATAATCGCCTTGATCTCCTGCGGATACTTCCGCGCCCAGTATATGGCTTCCAGTCCGGACATGGAATGCGGCAAAAGCACATAAGGCCCTCTTTCCCCCGCAAGGATCAGCGCCCGGCGCGTTTCCTCCAGCATGACATCCAGCCTTCGGCTTTTTGCCGAGATTTCCGAATATCCATATCCGGCCTTTTCCACCACAACACATCTGTAATAAGGAGAAAGCCGTCTGTACAAAGGCCTGAAATCATAGACCGGCGCAATCGTCCCTCCGCCGGATAAAAGTACACATGTCTCCTTCGTCCGCGCGCCTTCCCCATATACATGCATTTTATGGCCGTTCACCTCAACTATTTTCCCGGGAGGTGTCAAATGTCTTTCCTCTTGCCGGGCAAGCGCTTTATTCACCGCTGCTGCCGCTGCCATGCCCCCTGTTATACATCCCGCAATACCGGCCGCCCCTGAAATTAGTTTTTTCACCTTCATCTCTTCTCCTTCTCTTTTACCCATTTACCATTTCATTCCGACCGGATGCACAAGCTTACCCGGCCATGCCCTTCCTCCGTGTTTGACAGCCGCACGCTTCCCCCATGAAGCCTGGCCGTCTCCTGGGCAAAAGCAAGGCCAATGCCCATATGTCCGTTCTGGGGACGGCTCTCCGCCTCTGTGTACATTGGCTCCAGGCCATGCCGCAGCGCCTTTTGGGTAAATCCCGGTCCTTCGTCAGTGACCAGTATTTCCAGCCAGGGCGCCGTCCATATAAACTGCAGGTATATTTGCCCGCCCCGGGGCGTATGCTCCGCCGCGTTGCGGACAATGTTCAGCACGGCTCTTTTTATATCCTGCCAAACCGCCTCCAGCTCCGGCAGCTCTGTCTTATCCCCCTTCACAGTAAGCCCATATACCCTGCAAAGCTCCTCAGTCTCCCGGAGCAGTTCTGCCTGTACATGCTCCCCGGACATTGCTATCTTCCTCGCTGCGCCCTCTGCCGGACTGCGGGCAATTTTTTTCAGCCGTTCCAGGTATTCCCCCGCCGCCGCCGTATTTTTCAGAACAGCATCCACGTATTCCCGCTGCTCCTCTGTCAGCTCAGTCTCCGCCAAAAGCTGGGTGTTCCCGTCAATCACTGTCAAAGGTGTTTTCAAATCATGGATCAGGGCGCTTGTCTGGGCGATTCTGCTGTGTTCCATTTTCCACTGCTCCTGCAGAGACTGGCGCAGCGCCGCCTGCAGCTGTTTCATGGCCCTCATCACCTCGTTATATTCCCGGATCCCCGGATTCCCAAGCGGACGCTCCAGTTCTCCTCTGGCCAGGTTGACCGCAGCCTCCTGCAGCACCCTCAGCCTGGCCTTAATCACCTTTACATAATGAAATGTAAGCAGTACCAGGGAGCCGATAAAAAACGCGCCCCAGAAAGTCATATAAAGCCCTTCAAAGCCTGGTATCCGTTTTCTCCATGCTGGATCGGCAAGCTGCATATGGAAGGTATACTGCAGTACCGCCTCTTTCTCCCCATTTTTGACCGAAATATGAAACCGGCCGGCTGCGTTTTTTCCGTTTTCCCGATAGTTCCCGGCAGCACGCAGCGCTTTGCCGTTCAGGTCACTATCCACAAGACTCCCCTTTTCCCATATCACATATCCACATAAATCCGGCACCAGCTCCTTTGTTATCCCCTCCTGTTCCATCCGCGCCGCGGCCTCCTGAGCCATACGCTCCCCGGCGTTGGCGGCGTACAGCGCACCGGAACCCAGCAGCAGGCTCATCCCCGCCCAGAAGCCAAGGAAAGCAGCGCCTGCCGCCAGGATGCACAGAATCATATATTTTACAAGAATCCAAATTAAGCTTATGCTTTTTCGCTGTTCCATCGGTATCCCATTCCCCAGACCGTTTCTATCGGTGCGCTGCCGCAGGAGGCCAGCTTCCCGCGCAGGTTCTTAATATGCTCCGTCACCGACGCCTCCCCGGAATCGCTGTCAAATCCGAAGACCTCCTCCAATAGCTGCTCCCGCGTGTATACCAGCCCCGGATGCCTGGCCAGCGTCTCGCAGAGCAAATATTCGCTTCTGGTCAGACTCAGCTCCCGTTCCCCGGCATATACCTTTTTCGCCTGCAGGTCAAAGCGCAGTCCACCGGAAACAAACCGGTAAGAAGGCACCCGGCGTTCCCGGCGCAGATGCGCCTCCACCCTTGCCCGGAGCTGTAAAATACTGAAGGGCTTGGTCAGATAATCATCCCCGCCCGCACCCAGCCCGTTCAGCACATCCTCATCCTCTCCTCTGGCCGTAAGAAACAGAATCGGACAGTCTGTAAATGCGCGTATCCGCCCGCAGGCAGCCACGCCGTCCTCTCCCGGCATCATTACGTCCAGCAAAATCAGATCCGCCGCTTTGCACAGCTTCTCATCCAGCTCCTGCGTATCAGGCAGCGCCGTTACAGAATGCCCATCCTTTTCCAGGGCTCTTTTTAATAAACGGCAGATATCCTCCGAATCATCCACCACAATTATTCTTGCCATCGCTTTTCACTCCTGCTGCCATTAGAAAATCTGCATCACCCAGGATATCCCGTACAGTACATATACATGGGCCGGATAAAACCAGTAAAACAGCTTTTTGTTCCCTCTTCCCCGCTTTCCATTATACAGATACATCGGTATGGCGGCAAAACCGCTCATCCATCCATACATCTGCGTAAAAAGCATCCGGAATTCCGCTCCCGGAGTAAGCAGGAAGGGCGCCAGCCCCTCCAGCAGCAGCGCCGCCGCAAAAAAGGCGGCAGCCTGCAGAGCCCTGTTTTTCCTCAATCCATAAAGAAGAAGGCCTTCCAGGATAAAATATGTTCCGCCATCCAAAATTGCCGTGTGCATGGGGAGGACCGTATAGTGCAGAATCAGCACCACAGGCGTGGAAGCGGGAACCTGATATATAAGCCCCATTCCAAGCACCGGCCACAACAACGGCAGCAATACCGCGCACAGCCCCTTCAGCCATTGTTTTTGTCTGCACCATTCAATCCCCTGCAGGATGACCAGCAGAATGGAAAAGGTGGCCAGCATCTGATTCTGCGGCACAAACCCATCCGGCCGTCTCACAAAGCTGAGAAATACATATTGCAGCGCTCCCATGCCCACGGCAATGGCATAAATCCGCAGAAAATATTTTTTCCGGTTCCGCGTATGCGCAAAGCCTTCCAGCAGACAGAACAAAAACAGCGGTGCCGACACCCTGCCCAGCATGGAAAACCATTCCGGAACCTTTCCCGTAAACTCAAAAAAATAGTGTATATGGTCAAATACCATCAATACCAATGCCAGCCACTTCAGCTGAAAATCCGTGAGACCCTTCCATTGCTTTCTTTTTTCCATCATACCTGCCTCCTGAATCCGGGGAATGCAAACTCTCCGTCATACATTCCCCTTATTTTTTCAATTCAAAGGATAGCAGGAAATTCTAAGGATTTTATAAGGAAGAATCCTCTTCTTTATAATTTTCCCCCTGGTTATCTTCTTTCGTTCTTTCTTTCTTCAATCTTCTGAAATAATCTGCAACGGCATAGTACACCGGTATTGCCAGAAATACCAGCCATCCCGGATGCCACAGCCCCTTGAAGATGCCAAGGAGCAGAAAAATAAGGAAGGTCAGCAAAAGAAAGGCAAACCTCATCATATCCCTTTTCCGGAAAGCTTCCAGACAGGTATGCCACAGAGGAATCGTAAGGAGGATTACCCAGGCCAGATGCCACGCCCCGGTAAGGACGCCAATAACGATAAAGGCTGCAATTACCAGAACCGCAAAGGGGAACTCCGGCCTGGCCAGCTCCCAGAGATATCTGCCGTCATATTTTTCACCATTGACATAGACACCGTTGGAATCCACGTGCACTTCATCCTCCGTATCCACCACATGGATCCCCTTCCAGCCCACATGCACCTCGCTGTCCTTATCCTTACAGTGGATTCCGTCCAGGCCGATATGTACATATTCCGGTGTGTTCCACCGTCCATCCGATGCAGTCCCCGCAGCGTCTCCCGAAAAAGGGCCGCCATCCCCGGCCGGTACCGGCGATGCTTCCTCCTCCTTCTCCGGCATTTCCTCATTTTCCGGCATGGGGATCTCATCCTCCGTCCGCAGCAGCTCATCCATGGAAATTCCGTAAATCCGTGAAAGCAGAATCAGGTTATCCGTATCCGGCGATGCTTCAGCTCTTTCCCATTTACTTACCGCCTGACGGCTGATGCCCAGCTTTTCCGCCAGCGCCTCCTGAGACAGACTGTTCTGTTTCCTTAAATTTACAAGCCTGTTGGCGATCTCAATATTCATAACATAACCTCCTGCTGTGTTAAAATTCATCGTTTCCGTTGGCTTGCATTATAAGGGATTTAGCCAAAGTTGCACTACCAATTCTGCTTTTCATCACCGCAACTATCGGTTGCATTGCCCGGAAACAGTCATTTTATGCGTACTCCCGGAATATACTTGCAGCCGGCTTCCCGCAGGGCAGTCTGTTCCGTACACCCTTAATCTTAAGAAAATAATCTAAAGAAAAAAGTGCACGGACCGGGCCGCCCGCAGGCGCCGGCTGTTATTTTTTCACATAGGATATAAAGTGGCAGCCATTTTCCGTAAACCAGTCTGCCGCATCGTTCATGCCCATTTTGTATACCTTATCCGTCTCCGGATTCATCAGCACCACATTCTTTTCATTGAAACCGATAATCAGCACTGCATTGCCGTCGCCCAGCATGGCCAGTACGGGAATCTCTCTGTCCGGATAATAAAGCACGCTGTCCAGTGTGCAGCCGGACAGATCCAGCACCTGCACATTCTCCAGGTTTTCCTGAAGCACCTCCTGCACCGTCTTGCCCTGGGTAAGCATATATTCCGAGTTTCTCATAATTCCTTCATATGCCAGAATCGTATCCAGACAGACTGCCAGGCTGTTTTTGTCCTCCGTTACCGGCGAAGCTTCAATGGCCATAATCTGGTTCTTGGTATTGATTTTGTCCTTCCGCCATACATAAGCGCCGCTTTCCCCGGTCACTGTGCCGCTGATTTCATAGGCAAGGCTGATGGCTTCTCCCGCAGTGGAAAGGATGGCCACCTCCCCGTCAGGCCCATATACATAATAGCTTTCCATAGGCTGCTCCGCCTGCGGCAGCTGAATTTCCCTGCTGCCCTCGTACAGAACCTCCTTAGGCGTAAGCCGCTTCAGCTTCTTGCTGTCAGGAGCCGATTTCATCTGTATTTCGGTTATGGTTTCAAAATCATCCACCGGAATGGTGATAACCTTATTGCTCTTGACTACCTCTGCCGCCCCGCTCACAATCTGATCATTGGGCGCGGCCGCATAATTACCTTCCCCATCTTTCTCCACACGGCTCAGATTAATTTGATTTCCGTTAATACTGCAGTCCGTGGTATAGAAGCCGTCTTTTTCATAGGTTTTCAGCACTTTTCCGTTCTCATCCTGTATTCTCACCTGGAACATGGGAAAAATCATGGTTCCCGTATCATCAAGAATCACGTCCGACTGCCTCGCCACGCCATATATCACATCCTCACCCATAAAGCCAAGAGGCATGATATAATTGCCGCTTCCCGCTTCTATCTTCATCTGCTCCCCGCTGTTTAAGTTCATCAGGGTCAGGCTGCTGCTGGCATATTTTTTCCCCTCATTCTGCCACACAATCATACGGTTGCTGTCCGATACCTGGTAGGTATCCCCGCTCATATTCTCCGCGATCACATCCACCGTCTGCCGATCCAGATTCACACAGTTAATCTGGTTATTCATCAGCAGATACAATTCGTTCTTACCGTTGATATAGGCCAGGCGTTCCAGCTCCGCCTCAAAGATTTCCGGGGATTTGGTGCTGGGGATAAATGCCAGCTCCTCCACCGTGTTCAGGGAATTATTGTACAGATAGATTTCCGCTCCGGTATAACCTTCCCTGCGGCCCCGGCTGATATAGCCGTATACCATAAAAAATACATTTCCCGCTTCATCCACCTGAAGGATTTTAAAATCATGTCCGCTGTAGAAGGTTCTTTCATCCCTTCCCTCAGAATCGTAAAAGGAAAAAAGCTTGGAAAGCCTGTTGTCCGTCACATTCACGCTGTAAAGCACGCCGGCCTGGGCAAACGCAAGTATTTTGCCCCCGTCGCTCTCCATCATTTCCACATGCGGATCCGTAATGCCCAGCACGATCTTATCTCCCACAAAGGCAGAATTATCCTCCGCAAAAATTTCACTCATCTGCCGTTCATAATCCAGCAGATACATCCGGTCCGTTCCCTGGCGGACACGGTAAACCTCTTCCACGGAGGCGTAGGTTTCCCTGCCCTGCCGGATGTAGTTTACCAGATATTCCACCGTAATGGATGCGGTCTCCTCCGAAATCTCCCGGATGGTGAAAACCGGCTCCGTTATCTGCTCCACCTCCAGCCCGGCCCAGCCAATCTGGGATGCGGTGTTGTTTATCGTTACCCGGCTGAGCGTAGTATTATCGGCGTCGCTTTTCGGCTCCAGATTCTTGCCAAACTCGCCCGGCCATCCGTCACTGAAGGTAGCCGCATTAAAATTCCTCACAAATTCCAGCTTTTCCTCCACGCCGTAGCCGTCCGCCTGAATAATCCGCATATAATAACGGACGCACCTGCCATCCTCCAGATTCACGAGAAAGGTCAGCCCGTATTCTGTTTTTTCCTCAATGAGATCCTTCAGGACGATATCCGCCGTCAGCGTATCCCCCAACGTCCGGTAATTGGTGATTTCCGTATTTTCCACCAGACGGCTGCCGTCCACGCTGCGCACCTCAAAGGCGAGGGATTCCACGGACTGCCCGTACTTTTTTACGCTGAAGGACAGCCTTCTGTCCGACTCAATGGGCATAATGCTTTCCTTCATATACTGTTCATCCATAGCGTTTAAAAAGCCGCGCATCATATTCACATGCTGCTCTCCCACGTTTACATAGACAAGAGGCAGCTCCGGCAGCTTCATTTCCGCCGTCATATCCGTATTCCCTCTGTTCAGAAACAGGCTGCTGACAATCAGCACCACGATAAATGTCGCCGCAAACACGCAGCCCTTAATAATTGTTTTCTTCATTCCGCTTCCTTTACTGCTTCAAAAGTTCCTGCAGGCAGGTATGTACGTGCAGGAAGTCCGTCATTTCCTGTATGCCGGTATCCGCCGGCTTTGTCCCCTTCCTTTTCACCGCCCTGATAAGAATATTCTTCGGCGTATGCTCCATATCAATGAACTCCAGCAGATGCGTGTCATAGCCTGCCTCCTCCAGCAGGTTTCCGCGCAGCGCGTCCGTCAGAAGGGCCGACATCCGTTCTTTTACCAGTCCGTATTTGAGGGCGGGCTTAAGAATATCACATGCGATCTGCCTGTTCATCTCATGCTGACAGCAGGGAACGGACAGGATAACCTCCGCATTCCAGCACACGGCCTTATACAAAGCATAATCCGTAGCCGTATCACAGGCATGCAGCGTGACCACCATATCCACCTTTTCTTCCCCGGAATAATCCGCAATATCACCCTGCAAAAATTCCAGGCCTTCATACCCGTATTTATCCGCCAGCTCCTGACAATGCCGGATGACCTCCTTTTTCAAATCCAGCCCCGTAACGCGGATATCCAGGCCGCAAAGCTCATGCAGATAATAATACATGACAAAGGTCAGATAGCTTTTGCCGCAGCCGAAATCTATGATGCGCACACATCTGTCTTTAGGAAGTATAGGCATAATATCCGCAATAAATTCCAGAAATCTGTTAATCTGCCTGAATTTATCATAACGGCTCTTCACAATCCTGCCGTCCTGAGTCTGCACACCCAGATCCACAAGAAAAGGAACCGGCTTTCCTTCCTCCAGAATATATTTTTTTGCTCTGTTATGGGAAAGGGAAAGCTCCTTCGCTTTTTCCCCTCCGCTTTTTTTCTTTTTTATTGTTATTTTCCCTTTCTTACTGACAAGGGCCACCGCCTGGAAATCCATGGTTTCCACATCAAGCTGCCGGAAGCTGTCTTCCATGGCCTTTCCCATTTCTTCCATGGCTTCGGCAGCGCTTACATTGTGGTGAAATACCTGGTTTCCCCGGTAACTCTCCATCTGAAAGCACAGCTCGTCCTTTATCATGACAGGCCGCAGCTTCAGCCTGACAGCTCCATCCTTTTTTCTGGGGCCTCCCGCCGTTATCTGATACAGCCTTTCATTCAGGCTCTCTTGCAAAAGCTTGTATAATTCTTCCATAACAATACCTGCTGTTTCTCCGTATTTTCCGCCAACATCCGCAGTGGCTTCACTCCGGCTGCGCCGCCGGCCTGCCCTGATACCACAGCAGGCCCGGTGCGCGGCGCCGTCAAAAGTCTGAATCTATTTTAATTCCTTTGTCTGAAATGCACAACTAGAATTTATAAAATCCCTTATTTCCCCCAAAAGCCGAAAAACCGCCATAGGATGCGCTCCTGATCCGGTTTCCTCTTCCGTGTCTTCTGCGGAATATTTCGTAAAAAAGGAGGACCTGAATCAGATCTCTTCTATGATTCCATTCCTCTTCCCTGTGGGAAGTGATTTGCATCTGCTGCGGCCCCGGGATGACAGCCGCCGTTTCAGATACTGCCGCGGCCTCCTCCGGCGCAGTTTCCTCTCCGTCCGGCACACGTGCCTGGATTTCCTCTCCGTCCTTTTTTCTTGCGGAAGCTCCGGCGGCAAGCTCTCTTTCCACCGCCGCCCGGCCCTCATCAGCCTGCTCCTCTTCCCTTCTTATCTTGTTATAAATATCCTCTCCCAGACGGTAAAGCGCCATCCGGTCAGGATATTCATCATAAATCATGCTGCCGTTGTAATCCATGGTATCCAGGATATCACTGATTTTTTTCTGATAACGCTGGGCATCCTGGGGATAGAGCTGAAGAAAATATTCCAGATCACGAATTGCATCGTCCTCTTCCTCCCAGTACATGGGCATGGGATAGGTCATATAAAAAGGAAGGGGGCTCCCCGGTGCGCCGCAGTTTCCATAAGGGCAGCCATAATTCATATTCGCTCCCCCGTTCCTCCACTCCTCCGGAGTTCCCTCCATATTGTACTCTCTGTAACTTCGCTGTTTTCCTCTGTAACCGGGCATTCTCCGTCCTTCGCTTTCTTCGCGGTAGGGTTCTTCCGGAAATCGGCCCGGGAATTTTCTGATATCGTCCATTCCATTTTCCTTTCCGGACACTCCGCCCCTGAAGCCCGGTATCTTATCTCATTGATATTCGGCGCGGCAGGCTGCGCCGCAAGACGGAATATGAATGAGATAAGACACCGGCTCAGACGCTTCACATCCAATCAGCCTTTATCTTATGTTATGCGCCCTGAAAGGAAAGGGTTTATGCCATTTTTTTCTTTTCTGTAATTCTGTCTGCCGCCTGCCCTGCTCTTGCGGCCTCTTCCTTCGTGCAGCCGCCGCAGTATCTGGCCTTTTCATACAGCCCAAGCAGCTCCTGAGCCGCCTTCAGGTTTTCTGTTTCGGTAAAGCAGCCGGCCTCCAGGATTTCCCTGGCTGTCTGCGTGTGGCTCCTGCCGTCCGTCATGCTTTCTTCCTCTTTTTTCCATGAACCCCGGCCGCAGCGTCCTGTCTCCGGCGCCGGCAAAAGCCCCAGCTTCTTAACGGTTTTAACAAAAATCTTCCTGATCTTCTCCTCCGGGCTTCTGGCCAGGAGAGGGAGAGCTTTTTCCCTGTCCCGTTTTCTTTTGTCCCGTTCCAGGGATTCCCGGATTTCCGTCGTCCTGCCTTCCTCCACCTCCACCGCATTCCCCTTTTCATAGAAACGCCGGATTGCGGCAAGGACCAGCTTATATACCAGGAAACAAAGCAGCGCCGCCACTGCTGCCGCCATCAGATATTCCGTGATTTTAATCAACAGTTCCAGCCAGGCTGGCTGGGCTGCCGCCTCGCCAACACCCATATCCATTTGCCGCTGCTGTACAATCTCCGTCACAGGCTCCTGCTCCTTGCCGGAAAAAAGCTGCAGTAAAAAGCTGGCAGCTATGGCAATGGCCCTGGCAATATAATAGCCGAGCTTTTTTACCAGATCCATCATTCCCTGCACCAGCCGGTTTCTCGTGCCCGCACCCAGGATTATCACCGTGAACAGACCGAAAAGCCCCGCCATTGTCCCGCCTCTTACGAGCATTTTCTTCACCGGGATATGGGCATTGCTACTGCGGTTAAACTGTACGAACCGATCCAGATGCTCCAGATAGGAGTATACAAAAAAGAGAAAGGTATACAGCAGCGCTGTATTAATAATCCGGCCGCAGCCGGCCTCCATCCCCATATAGGCGCATAGCAGGAAAGAAGCGCCGGCACCGATTCCCGCAGCCACCGCCCCCAGCTGTCCTTCCCCGATTCTCTGCTTTGAAATCCGGAGCATAAAGGAAAGCATCAGATAAATCGACACAAAACCCCCGAAGCAGACCCTCTGCGCCGTGCCCTGTCCCAGCAGAAGTACCGCCCCCGCAGCAACAGCGCCATGCAGCGCCACAAAGCTCATAAAATGGGCCGCCTTCGCCCGGATCAGCAAAAACAGAAACGGAACTGCCATAAGCAGGATCTGCCGGAACAGACCGGGAGCGCCGAACTGCCCGTTTTCAGCCTCCAATATCTTTTCCATATCGGGAAATGAAACAAATATTACCGTCTCCAGGCAGAAAATCACAAGGAAATTCATCAAAACCTCAAGACACATCATGCAGCGATCAATCCATTTATTTTCCATTCAGCATTTTCTCCGCATTCAGCCTGATAAAATGCAGTTCGGCGTCCTCCACCAGGCCCTCCATCCTTGGAAACAACGGGCACATCCAGCTAAAATCCGCGCCGCTTCCTGCAAAATGCCGTATAAGTTCCTGGAACGCCGCACTCCGATCCACCGAAAGGAACAGTGTGGCAATATCCTTTCCCTCTTCCTCCAGCTCCCGTTCAAACACCTCGCCGAACGGGTATACTTCCTTCTCCAAATCCAGCCTGGCAAAAGCCCGGTTAATGCTTTCCATATGCCCCGGCGCCGCGCTTGGCTGCATTTTCATGGGTTCCCCGGTCAGCACATCCCTGCCGTTGGCATATACCGCCACGCGGATTCCCTGCCCCAGCAGCTCTCCTGCAAACCGGACCGCAATGGAAACACACAGCTCCACCAGCCTGTCGTTTTTCAGGATGCCGGAATCCTCCAGATTCAGGAAAATACGCACCGCCCGCAGGGAGGTGAAATTACGCATATTCACCATCAGCTCTCCCATCCGGGCCGTGGCCTTCCAGTTGATGGTTTTCATTTCATCAAAAGCCGCATATTCCCTGATTCCCCGGTATTCAAAAGGATCCTCCAGCATGTGTCTCTTTGCCAGGATTTCCCCGTTCAGCTTCTGCAGCGCCGTATCCAGCTCCACCCCCGCCGCAGGTCTTGGGTAAACATACAGCGTGGTGTCCGCCTCCGTCTCCGCAATCATCTCTCTTGTCAGGAACAGATCCGCCGCCACCAGATCCAGCCCCCGGATACGGTAATAGCCCCTGGCTCCGCAGAGGAAGGGTATTTTCCTCGTCACACGCTGTCTCGGCCCCAATGACAGAATATCGTTCCTGTAATATTTATCGGTGACCGCGCCGTCCCCTTCGTCGGAAAACCGCAGGTTCCTGGAAACCTGGAATTTTACCTTCAGCATGGGAAGGGGAAGGAGCTTCCGGTTTTCCACCCGCTCCAGCAGAAGGCATTCCTCCCCCTCCACCGCACTCTCCCTGGAAAAAAGCAACTCCGCGGACAAGCCCTTTTCCCAATAGTGGCTGTATATCCACGCCTGTGCCGCAAACAGCAGCACAGCGCCCAGTCCAATCCAAATAATCAGCATAATTTCTCCCCTGAAGCCGCCGCCGTATCCAGCTATCCTGCAAAAAACGGCTGAAAACGGCAACCTGCAAGCTATCTCCTGCTAAAATCCTCCACCGGCACCGGCACGCTTTTCAGAATTTCTTCCATCAGCTTCACCGCTTCCTCCTGCCGGCTCCTTCCGAAGGAAAACACCAGCCTGTGGGCCAATACCGCAGGAGCCAGCTTTTTCACATCATCAGGGGTCACATAATCCCTTCCCTCCATACAGGCCAGCGCCTTGCAGCACCGCATCAGGGCCAGTGTTCCTCTGGGGCTTACTCCCATTACCACCTTTTCCTGCTTTCTGGTGGCAAGGACAATATCCGCCAGATAACCGTTTATCAGCGGATGCACATATGTTTTCTCCGCCTGTCTCTTTACCGCAATCAGCTCTTCGCATGTCATGACGGCGTTAAGCTCCAGGAGAGGATCCTTTTCCCGGTAGGTTTCCAGAATCCGGATTTCCTCTTCCCTGTCCGGCAGCCCCATGGAAAGTTTCATCATAAAACGGTCCGTCTGTGCCTCAGGAAGAGGGAAGGTTCCCGCAGTTTCCACCGGGTTCTGTGTGGCGATTACAAAAAAAGGCTCAGCCAGCTTCCGTGTCTCTCCGTCCACCGTCACCTGGCGCTCCTCCATACATTCCAGCAGTCCGGCCTGAGTCCTGGGCGTGGCCCTGTTGATTTCATCCGCCAGCAGGATATTGGTGAACACCGGCCCTTCCTTCCATTCAAACTGTTCCGTTTCCCTGCTGTAAATATGCATACCCGTGATATCCGCAGGCAGCATATCCGGCGTGAACTGGATTCTGCCGAAATCCACGCCCAGTGAGGCTGACAGGGCCTTTGCCAGCTTCGTCTTCCCTGTCCCCGGCACATCCTCAAGAAGCACATGCCCGTCCGCCAGCAGTCCGGCCAGCAGTTTTTCCAGCACATCCTTCTTTCCGATAATTACCTTTCCCACATTTTCCAATACCTTGTTAATATCTTCACGCATCGTCTTTCCTCCCGCCCCGGAACATTATGGCTGCAAACGGCCGCAGTACCGTAAACAGCAGTCCTGTTCCATGTAAACTGTTATGCAATGTACGCCGCCGGGAATACTTAAGAAAAAGCAGGCATATCCTTAAAGATTACACCTGCTTTCTCCTCCCTTTTATTTTAAAACGTTAATACGTGCCATGGCTCTGTCCAACGCAGTTTCCGCCCTTACCAGATCCGTATTCGGTTCATGGCGCCTGATGCGTTCCTCTGCCCTTTCCAACGCTGCCTTTGCACGGTTTGCATCAATTTCCTCAGGCCATTCCACCACTTCAGCAAGCACGGTCACCTGTGTCTGCAGTATTTCCACAAATCCCGCATGCAGCGCCGCTTCTCTTTTGCCCTCATCCGTAGTAATGGTGAGAATGCCCGGTTTAATCATAACGGTCATGGGAATATGGCCCTTATAGATACCAATTGCCCCTTCCGTTGTATTGAACTCCACCATAGACACCGACCCTTCATAAAAAACCCGTTCCGGCGTGATGATTTTCAATGTAAAATTCCTGTCCTCTGCCATAAATGCACCTCTATTTCACACGGGCAAGCACATCGTCAATGCTTCCCGCGTTGAGGAAGTAGCTCTCCGGAATATCGTCATGCTCACCTTCCAGAATCTCGCGGAAGCTGCGGATGGTTTCGGAAATCGGAACATACTTTCCTTCCATTCCTGTAAACTGCCCTGCAACGAAGAAGGGCTGGGAAAGGAATCTCTGTACCTTTCTCGCACGGGATACCACCAGCTTATCCTCCTCGGAAAGCTCATCCATACCCAGGATAGCAATGATATCCTGCAGCTCGTTATAACGCTGCAGCAGCTCCTGCACACCTCTGGCCACACGATAATGCTCCTCCCCTACAATTCTGGGATCCAGAATTCTGGAGGTGGACTCCAGCGGGTCAACCGCCGGATAAATACCCAGCTCTACGATGGAACGGGAAAGTACCGTTGTCGCATCCAGATGGGCGAAGGTTGTGGCCGGAGCGGGGTCCGTAAGGTCATCGGCAGGCACGTATACCGCCTGAACGGAAGTAATGGAACCGTTCTTGGTGGATGTGATACGCTCCTGCAGGGCGCCCATTTCCGTCTGCAGCGTGGGCTGATAGCCTACTGCAGAGGGCATACGTCCCAGAAGCGCGGACACCTCGGAACCTGCCTGGGTAAATCTGAAAATATTGTCAATGAACAGAAGCACGTCCTTACCGCCCTTGTCACGGAAATATTCCGCCATGGTCAGGCCGGAAAGTCCGACTCTCATTCTCGCTCCCGGAGGCTCGTTCATCTGACCGAATACCATGGTGGTCTTATCGATAACCCCGGATTCTTTCATTTCATAATAAAGGTCATTTCCTTCTCTCGTACGTTCGCCTACGCCGGTGAACACGGAATATCCGCCGTGCTCTGTGGCGATATTACGGATCAGCTCCTGGATCAGGACCGTCTTTCCTACGCCCGCGCCGCCGAACAGGCCGATCTTGCCGCCCTTCTGATAAGGACAGAGCAGATCGACTACCTTAATGCCTGTTTCCAGCAGCTCCGTTTCCGTTGACTGCTCCTCAAAATCCGGCGCCGGTCTGTGAATGGGCTCATAATCCACTCCGGTGGGTGCCGGAAGGTTATCTATCGGCTCTCCCAGGACGTTAAACATACGTCCCAGCGTTTTCTCCCCTACCGGGACACAGATGGGGGCGCCTGTGGCGATAACGTCCATTCCCCTCACCAGTCCGTCCGTGGAACCCATGGCAACACAGCGCACAATATCGTCACCCAGATGCTGGGCAACCTCTGCAACCAGCGTGCCGCCGCTTCTGGTAGGAATTTTCAGCGCTTCATTGATATCCGGCAGGCAGTTCTGTTCAAATTTCACGTCCAGAACCGCGCCGATTACCTGCGTGATTTTTCCGTTTTTATTCTCTGCCATTGTTGTTTCCTTTCCTGTTTCGTAAATACCCGCAGGCAGTTAACTGCCTGCAGCCAGTCACTGCGCCCGCAGCCATAAGCAGCTTACAGGCAATGATTAGCTGATCGCAGACAATCATTAACTGATTGCCTGGGCGCCTGCAATAATCTCCGTCAGCTCCTGCGTAATGGAGCCCTGACGCGCCCTGTTGTACAGCAGCGTCAGCTCCTCAATGATATCCTCCGCATTGCTCGTTGCGGAATCCATAGCCTGCATTCTCGCGCCGTTCTCACTGGCGGAAGCCTCCAGAAGGCCTCCGTAAATCATACTGGTAATATATTTGGGTATCAGCAGATCCAGCGCATCCACCTCTTCCATTTCAAAATTCATGGGCGCTGTGGGTCCCTGCTGTTCTTCCGGCGTTTCCGCCTCAGAGCCCGAAAGGCTCCCGCGGCAGTACTTTTCTCCGGCGAACTCATCCGTACATACGGGGAGCAGCTTCACCAGAACCGGAATGTGCACCACTGTATTTTTGAAAATTGTATAGGCCAGGTAGATTTCTCCAATCTCACCCTTTTCAAAAGCCTCAAGAACACGCCTTCCGATATGCATGGCATCATGGTAGGAGGGTTCCTCCATCACCTCCGAATAATCGGCGGCGATATGGTAGCCGTTTCTTTCCAGCGTATCCCTGCCCTTCTTACCCACAGCATAGATTTCCAGGTCCTCCTTGGAAAAGTCCCCTTTGGTAATCAGCTTGGTAATATTGGAATTGTAGCCGCCGGCCAGCCCCCTGTTGGAGGTAATGACGATTACCCCTTTCTTACTGCCGGCTCCGCCGTCCAGATACGGGTGGCTGATGTTCTCCGACATGCTCAGAATGGAACGGACCGTCTGGTACATGGTGTCAAAATAAGGCTTGGATTCCTCGGCTTTTGTCTTGGCCTTCTGCAGCTTGACGGTAGAGACCAGCTTCATGGCTTTCGTAATCTGCTGGGTACTTTGGATACTCCCCTTCCGCCTTTTTATATCTCTCATGGAAGCCATACAAATTCACCTGTTCTTTCTACCTGAATTGTGCCTTGCATTCCTCAATGGCCTTAATCAGCGTTTTTTCCGTCTCCTCGGAAATTACCTTTTCCTCACGGATTGCCGCCGGAACCTCCGGATACTTCACGTTCAGGAATTCAAACAGCTCGCTCTCAAATCTTGTAATATCGGTTACCGGAATATCCAGCAGATATTTGTTGGTAGCGGCATAAATGATAATAACCTGGTACTCTACAGCCATCGGCTTATACTGAGGCTGCTTCAGAACTTCCTTAATACGTTCGCCCTGTGCAAGCTTCTCCTTGGTATCCGCATCCAGATCGGATCCAAACTGTGAGAAAGCCGCCAGCTCCCTGTACTGCGCCAGCTCCACACGGATGGGAGCGGCAATTTTCTTCATGGCCTTAATCTGCGCTGCACCGCCTACACGGGAAACGCTCAGGCCCGCATTAACAGCAGGACGGAAGCCCGCATTGAACATTTCCGTCTCCAGATAAATCTGGCCGTCGGTAATGGAAATAACGTTGGTAGGGATATAAGCGGAAACATCGCCTGCCTGCGTTTCAATAATCGGAAGCGCAGTCAGGGAACCGCCGCCGTACTCCTCGCTCATTCTCGCCGCACGCTCCAACAGTCTGGAATGCAGATAGAATACGTCACCGGGATATGCCTCACGTCCCGGCGGCCTCTTAAGAAGCAAAGACAGGGTACGGTAAGCCGCCGCATGCTTGGTCAGGTCATCATAAACCACCAGCACGTCGCCGCCGTTCTCCATCCACTCCTCGCCGATTGCACAGCCGGAATAAGGCGCAATATACTGCAGCGGTGCCAGCTCACTTGCGGTGGATGCGACCACCGTGGTATAAGCCATGGCGCCGAATTCTTCCAGGGTCTTTACTATCGTTGCAACCGTAGATGCCTTCTGGCCGATTGCCACATAGATACATTTAACATTCTGCCCCTTCTGATTGATAATGGTGTCAATTGCTATGGCAGTCTTTCCGGTCTGCCTGTCGCCTATGATCAGCTCACGCTGCCCTCTTCCGATGGGCACCATGGAGTCAATCGCCTTAATACCTGTCTGCAGGGGAGTATCTACAGATTTTCTTGTAATTACGCCGGACGCAACCCTTTCAATCTTGCGGTATTTGTCCGTCTGGATAGGCCCTTTGCCGTCGATCGGCTGTCCAAGGGCATTGACTACACGTCCTGTCATCGCATCGCCTACAGGAACCTCAACCACCCTGCCGGTGGTCTTTACGATATCGCCTTCGCGGATATTTCTCTGGCTGCCCAGAAGAACGGCACCCACATTATCCTCTTCCAGGTTCAGTACCATTCCGTACACTTCACCGGGAAATTCCAAAAGCTCGCCCTGCATTGCGTTTTCAAGTCCGTGGATACGCGCGATACCGTCCGCAACCTGGATGACCGTACCAACTTCCGCCACTTCCAGCTTGGAGGAGTATCGCTCTATCTGTTCTTTTATAACCGAGCTAATCTCTTCTGGTCTTAAATTCATGGACTTTCAACCTTCCTCATTTTCTTGTTGTTACGAAAGCTGTACCTTCATCAGCTGCCTCTGCAGCCCTTCCAGCTTTGTACGGATGCTTGAATCCACCACCCTGTCGCCAATCCGGATAACAAGCCCGCCAATCAGCTCCTCATCCAGGCTGAAATGCAGCTCCATTTTATCGAACTGCGTGGTCTCAAGCAGGCGCTTCTCAATCTTGGACTTCTGCGCCCCGGTCAGCTCCACCGCACTTGTGACAAAAGCCACCCCTATCCTGTGATAGGCCTTATATCTGTCCGTATAGTAAGTAAAAATATCTTCTGCAGCGCCGTAACGGCCCTTGTGAATCAGCACCTCCAGAAAACCGTACATGGTATCCGAAAGCTTCCCTTCAAAAACCTTCTGAAGGACCTCCAGCTTCTCGTCCCTGCCGATGTCCGGATGGTTCATCAGCCTGGAAAAGCCGGGATTTTCTTCCAGTATTCCGCGGAGGGCATCGATCTCCTCCATAAGGCTGTCCACAATTCCCTTTTCCAGCCCCAGGCTAAACAGCGCTTCTCCGTAAGTTTCCGAAACTAGCTTAGCCATGTGCTATCACCTATTTCCTTCAGAGTCTCATCAATCAGGCCATCCTGTGCGGATGCATCGATTGTGGTGCCGATTACCTTGCCCGCAAGTACGGAAGCGAGGGAAACCATTTCCTTTTTCACCTCGTCCGCAACCTTCTTCTTCTCAAGCTCCGCCTCAATCTTGGCTCTCGCCACGATTCTGGCCGCTTCATCCCTGGCCTCCGTAATAATACGGGTTTCGTTGGCCATGGCTTTCTTTCTGGTTGCACTCAGGATATCATCGGCTTCCTTATTGATATTTGCCAGCTTGTCCTCATACTTCTTTTTCAAAGCGGCAGCTTCTTCCTGGCTGACTCTTGCTTCTTCCAGTTCATTCCGGATTTTGTCCTGTCTCTTCTTTAAGAACTCCCTTGCGGGATTAAACAGGAAATAGGACAGGGCCAGGAACAGAACGAATACTGCAATAATGGAAAGCACTGCGTCCGCCAGCAGCTGGAAATCCAGGTCAAACAGGCGGGGTGTCATTCCGTCAGCAGTCAAAAGCGCTGCCATCGCTAATTTTGTCGTCAAGATGCAAGCCTCCTTTCATTCTTTTTTCCGGTCGGGGCCGCACCTTAAATCAGCGGTTTAACGAACATGAGCAGCATGGCAACAAGAAGGCCGTACAGACCTGTTGTCTCGGCAACTGCCTGTCCAAGAAGCATGGTGGATGTGATATCGGATTTTGCGCCGGGGTTGCGTCCTACCGCTGCTGCAGCATGTCCTGCGGCAATACCCTGTCCTACACCAGGTCCGATACCTGCAATAACCGCAAGACCTGCACCGATTGCTGAACATCCCAAAATAAAGCTTTCATTGAACTCCATAATTTCCTCCATTCCTCCGCCTCCCGGCGGGTAAAAATAATTTCTTTTTTATGAACAATTGCGCCGGCTTGCCGGGCGCTGTTGTTTCCATGTTTAGTCATCACCGATGGCATCCGATATATATGTCATCGTAAGCATACAGAACACATAGGTCTGTATTGCGCCTGAGAAAAGGTCAAAATACACATGCAGCGCCGCCGGCCAGATCACCGCAAACCACTTCAGCAGCCCGTACACAAGCGCCATCATAACGGTGCCTGAAAGCACGTTGGCAAACAAACGCAGCGACAATGAGATAGGCACTGCCACATCACCGATAATATTAATCGGCGCCCAGATAGGCCATGGCTCACATAGTCCTTTTAATACGCCTGACAGCTTCTGGTGCTTCAGTTTGTTGTAATGGATCAGCGTAAACGTAAGCAGACCCAGGGGAAGCGTCACACCGTAGTCCGCCGTGGGCGGCCTCAGGCCGAACAGTCCGGAAATATTGCTTATCAGAATAAAAATAAATATCGTTCCGATATAGTTCGCAAACTTCACGGCATTCTTTCCCATTACATTGTGAATCATGCCGTCCAGCTTCTCGACAATCATCTCCACAACATTCTGGAAGCCTCCGGGCACTTCTGAGGCATGCTTCATCGCACGGTTGGCGGCAATGGCAAACCCGATAATCACAAGCATAACGATCAGCAGGCATACGTGTGTCGTTGTAATCCACACCTCGTGTCCGAAGAAATTATAGGAAAAGATTCCATGTATCATGAAATCCACTCCCGAATCCGCGGACATCAGAATTCCAGTATTCATCCTAGGTTCACCTCCTTCTTTTCTTCATTTTCAGATCCCGTATGTGCGCCGCCGCACATACTCAAATCAGGCGGGGACGAAAGCAGGGAAGCATCAGCCTGCCCCTCCGTATCCGGATGCCGCCGCTTATGGATAAAGGGCTGCATGTAAGCCGCCGCCTTAAGTCCCATAATTCCCAGGAAAGCGGCCAGCGGATTGGCGGCACCGGTCAGCATTACCACCGCAAATACCGCAACTATCACGGCATACCTGATGAAGGCATGCTTTCTGATAAAGCCCTGGGCGGCGCCCTCCCGGTCCAGGCCGCGGTCAAGGGACCACCACATATGAAAGGCCGCAGCTGACGCAAGGATCACTCCGATCCACAGGCCGAGGCTGTAGCCTCCCTTATCCTTTATAAACCATATGGGAATTAACTGACAGGCAGCCCCCCATATCAGGATGCCTGTCCACAGTTCCAGAACTGTCTCATTTACTTTTTCCAGAAGATTTCTCATCACGGCAACCTTTACTCTTGTCCCTGGTTAATTTCTGTGCCAATACATATATGTTCCTGAAACCGGCAAGGGCTCCGATAAAGAACAGTATGACCATAAAAAAAGAAGTGCCAAGCTTTTTATCTAAAAACATGCCTGCAAAGGAGCATAAAAAGATCGGAACAAGCATATAGATACCGAACTGCGTAATCAGCGTTAAATATCTGAAAACATTTTTATCCAGTTTCATCGGCTTCCCTTTCCCCGTCTGTTATCCTGCGGGACATCGCACATTTGAGAACTGCCTGCCCCGGCCATAACGGGTACAATTAATTTTCAGGCTTACCCTAAAACGCTCATTTATGATTATACCCATTTTCCCGTAATATGTCTACCAAAACAGTGGTTTTTTTCATTGACATTTTGGCCCGGTAAGTGTAGTATTTTGGACAAATACATACTTCGTTTTTAAATGCTGCGTTCCTTCACATTTATCTTCGTTTTCCTAATATTTGGCGCACCCTGCACGGCAGGCTTTGCACTGCGTATTCCGGCCGGCAGGAGAGGGAGGCTCTTATGAAAGACCCCGTTCTGTACAGAAGACGTCTGATACCGGAAGAATGCATTCTTCTCAAAAACGACCGGATTCTTCTGAACGAAGCCGGGATTCTGGTAACCGGCTGGCAGACAATCAGACCAAGAAAGGATCTCCACCATGGCTTTTCCTGTTATTATTTCAGGGAGGGCTACAAAGTAAGCAAATTCTATGCGGCCGATTACAGGCTGCTCTACTACTACTGCGACATTATTTCCCATGACTTTGATGAACAAAAGAATACGCTTGTTGTCACCGATCTCCTTGCGGATGTAATCGTCTACCCGGACGGTTTTGTCAAGGTGGTGGACATCGGTGAAATGGCCCAGGCCCTGGAAGAAAACCTGATCACCGTGTCGCAGCTTAAATCGGCGCTGCATTCCCTGAACTCGCTTCTGGAACGCGTATATGCCGGGGATATGCCCTCGCTCACGGCTCCCATCGACAGGTTCGACTTCCCCTGAACGCCAGGCCCATACGGAACCGGCGGCACAGGCATAAGGCCAGCGGCCGCTGCGATTTGCAGGCCGGCCCTGTATTCAACAAAAGGCGGACCATTTGGCGGACGCCGATAAGGAAGTATCAAAAACATATAAACTTAACGGCTGACAAACAGGTGCAAAAAGGGTATCGCTCATAATACAGCGATACCCTTTTCCTTTTATTCGCTCGTTCCATCTACATAAATATCTAGAAAAGCATTAAACACTCTATCCTCAACTGCTTTCTTGATATTTCTTAGATTGTTATATTGAGATAATTCAGATAGTTCTAAACTAATATCTTGAATATTGACTTTTTTCCCAAAGTTCTTTTCCAACTTTTCAATTAAGCGAAGTGCCGTAACTTGTATGTATTGCTGTTTTTCTTCTATAGGCAAATCAACAAAATAATAAACCATATCAAACCTAGACTTTAAGGAATCTGGAATTTTCTTTGAATATTCACTTTGGGTCATATTTGAGGTGAAAACCATAATGTACCCATTAAGATTGTGCTCAACGCCGTGTCGATCCGTAAATATACCATCTTCCAACAATTCATAAAAGAAATTGTAGACACTTGGAGTTGCTTTCTCAAATTCATCAATGAGGATAATTTTTGTTTTAGATGTAGTTATCTTGTTGATTAGCTCTCCACCTTCTTCGCTTCCAACATACCCAAGCGGAGAACCTATTAGACTATTTAAAACTCCTTCTGTGGAATAATTGCCAAAATTGATTTTTATTAGTGGTTCTCTTGGAAACATTGTTTCTGACATAAACTTAGCGAATTGCGTCTTTCCAATTCCTGAATTTCCACATAACATAATTGATAATATTTTCTGTTCGCCCATTCTGTTAAGGAAAAAGAATTTGAGCAGATTTTTGTGGAAATCTTTTTTAAACTCATCGTGTCCTCTGAGCTTTTCACAAATTTTTTGAGAGAGTAAGGATACCTCTCCAACATCAATTTGCGGAGGTTCTTTTATGAAATCATTCTCATCTTTTTCCTCGTTGATAGGCTCTTTTTCAATGATCCAAAAAGGAAATAGTGCGGTTGCGTCTGCTACAAGAGATTGTTCTATGCAATATTGAATATTCCCGTTTAATAAGATTCGTTGTATGAGAATTTCAAATGGGAAAATGAGATCCTGTCGCAATCTAAACATTCTTATTACAGAGGAAATGTCAACATATTTAATATTCTGAGATTCTAGTGTTTTACGTATATTATCAATATTGTACCGAAAAGAAATTCCTTCACATTCATCGATTAAATTGGATAGTGAAATTATCTCTCCAGACTTATAGTGTTCTTTTATCTTTTCGGTATTTGTATATGTATTAAGTATTAAAGTGTTGGCTATATTTGCACTCAATGATTCCGGTTTTAATATTTCCTTTTCGGTATTTTTTTGAAATTCATAATTGATATTCTCATTATCAAATAAATACGGAAATTGTTCTGTCAATTTCTCAAGCCAATCATAATTAATGCAAAAATGGATTTCTTCAATACTACTGCATAACGTTAAAATATACCGTTCAGAAAAAATCTTATAGAAATTATTATCTTTAACTAAGTTAGTCAGATCAACAACACTTTTTTCGAATCGTTCAAAACCTATTTCATAGAGATTATCTAAAGTGTCGCCTATATTAAAAAAATAAGCGATACTATAAAATTTGTAATCGTTAAGTTTGTTTCTTAAATTACTCAAACTAGTTGTGTCATATACATACAAAATAGAATCCATATTACTCATTCCTATCAAAATTTAACTCTTGGATAATTGCAATTACATCGATCAGGTTTATCTTTTCTGTGAGTTTTTGGTGATTAAAGTCAAATGGATTACTATTATTCTGAGTTGAACGAGAACTCATTCTCATTTCGACAATAGGCTCACTACTCGTGGAACAATTTTGATTATATGACATTGAGACCATTTCTAAAAACTTTGACGAAATGCTTTCTCTTTGTGAAAAATCTATATTGCCACGGTATATTCCGATTATGCTAAGTTTTCCCAATTGAAGATCATTATGATGATAACCATTTTCAAAATTATTTGCCGCTTTATATGGAATTTGTATAATAAATTGATCCGTTAACGCGTCGGCGTTCGTCCCGTGACAAGGATATGCAAAAGTATAGTCTATAGTAAAATCATCTAACATCTTTTCCATCATTTTGCTAATATTGATCTCTACATCTTCGTTTCCTTGATTTTTAAATTTGCTATCTTGCAATATATTTAAAATCATGACTGTATCGTCAAGATTTCTTTGCTGCAATTCTATATTTTTAAAAAGAACCAAATCGCCGATTTTAAGTCCCGTATCACTAATGCTTTTTTTCTGTGCCGTTTCATATATTGTGCGAAGCATAATTGACTTTGTTATCTTAACATCAAAATTTTCATAGACACGTTTTTTGGAGTTATCCTCTATGGAATACCCCACATCTGCAGAAACTATCTCTTTGGGACCTAGCATAGTTGCAACATTATACTTCAGTAGCTCTTCCGAAATTTGCTCTCTTTCGATAGTTTTCATTATTTTATTATCAATTAGCATTGCAATCTCATGAGCCTTGGAAGTATTCAAGTAAAATAAGTTAAATAGTTGTGTGATAGGTGTTGTGCTAATATTATCTGTTACATTTCTTCCTTGAATTTTGGAAACATAGAAATTCAAGAATAAAGCAAGTAGTATTATTATCGAGATGTTTTCATAGTGTCTACTAATAAAAGAGGAAATCCAAACATTTCGGATGCTACCAACAAAAAGCAAGAAAGAAAAAATGTTGCTCAACTCAAGCGAAACACTTATAACTCGAATTACATGAAAACTCTTTGCAAGTATAGCAAAGATAATGTATATGCCAATAGGAAGTAGCAACCAATATTGCTCCAAACAAAATTGAACTAATATGCTATACAAAGCAATCTCAATTAAGGACAGGAATAGAGAAAATGAAAATAAACAATACATTTTCTTTACACCTATTTTTTTGAAAAAGAACGTCTTTATATTATCTATTTTGTTACCCATCTCTTTACCCCTAAAAGTGATATTTATTATATTATAAATGATTTCACCTGATTTCTCAATTGTTCTGCTCAATAAGTACCTCAGACAGCTTTCGGGTTTACGCATTTAGAATAGCATTTCAATAGGTAGTAAATAAATTTGCCTCCCGTTCATTGACACATGCTTGAAAGCATTGCAAAAGCGCACTGTCTAACCATCCAAATGCGTAGATATAAACGCTATAATGGAAGCGGATTTTTGCTTGCGCCCGCTTGATTGCCACACAGCAAAGACGGAGGAAGCCGTCAAGGGCGCGGAGCGTTTATCTCGACCCTTGACGGCTTCCTTTGGCTTTGCTATTTCCTAACTACGATGGCTTCCACCAATTTTGCCTGTAAGCGATGCTTCATGTACTCATCAATGCCGATGTGTGGCAAACCATCTTTGTCATAAAGCGTTCGCGTACAAAGCTTGTTGATATAGCGGTCGTAGTACCGCAAGATGCGTTCCAATGCCAACGGCTCACCAGCACGGGCGGCTTCGATCACGTCCATTGGCAAAAGCACTCTGCCGTTAAAAGTTGGCTGCTTCATATCAATTTTTCACTCCTTTGGATTGTAAGTCTTTTCGCAACTCGTTCAGCACCTTTGTTCTGTGCCGTTGGACGGCGCTGCGGGACATTCCTGCAATACGACCAATCTCACCGTCTGTCAGCTCCAACACACAATACAGGATCAAAATGCTTTGCTCCCGTTCCGGCAGGCTGGCAAAGGCATCGGCCACCAGTTCGTCCCGGATATGCAGGGTATAGCCATAGGCTGTGAACATAATGCTGCCGCTTGGGTATTCGGCCACCGTACAGAGCTTGTCCATTTCATGCTGCGACAGGCACTGAACTCGGTTTCCCGTTTTCTCTGGCGGCGCAAATCCCGCAGATAGGTTCTGGCCGCGTTGCGGAGAACGGTTTTGCAGAAAGCGTCAAACCGGCAACGTTCTCCATAATCGTCAGGGATGTATTTCATTTTCTCACCCCCGATCTGCGGGAGAGTGAGAAACAGAGGCCGGTTCCACCGCCCCCTGTGTCTATGTTGCTGCGGAAATTTCGGCCCGCACCGAAAGGCCGCAGGAAACGACAAAATTCACCCGTCAAGTCGTAGACCGACCGCGCGAAGATGAAAGCGATATGAAGTTTTCTTACATGGTATAGTTCATACTGTTGGCCGGAGCTGCCCCCTGTTGGGTACAGGCTTTTTTTAAGAAATTACGCTTTTGGAAAACGGGACATATCAGCATGGCGGCTCCCTCCGTAGGCCGCCGATCCTGCGCCGGACAAAGAAAAGCGGCGGCCTTGATTATTCAAAGCCGCCGCATGGATATGTAGAGTAGGCGCACCAAATCAACCTGCCCGGCAACGGCTTTTTTTCTTTCCCCGTCGGGCGGGGGCAGGTTTCCATCATGTGTTATAAGACAAATAGAGCCGACAACTGCAAGGAACATCCTTGCTTGTTGTCGGCTCTGCGTCTGTGCGTCTGGCTCTTTGATAATAGAAATATTCAGTTGTCGTACTTCAATTAGCGTTTCATGTTTACATTTTGGACAGTACAGCGGGAAATTTTCAAGAACCGTATCTTCCCGGATTTTCAACCGGGTTTTGCAGCCACAGACGGGACATAAAATCCATTGTTCATGTTTCATGCTTTTTCCTCTATGTGGCATAGTTCCGATAAAACCATCTCTGCGATTGCAGCATTCCCGCCCGCTGCTTGCGATTTTTGCTGAAATGGAATGATATTTTCCTCATAGGACGTATCCTGCAAAATCATTTTTGCATTGTCTTTGAGTATGGACGGGGTTAATGTTTTCCTTTTGAGATATTTCCCCAAATGCAAATCTTCAATCTGCTGCGCTACCCGCGGCTGATCGTTGCCGACAGGGATAACCAGCATCGGTGTCCCATAATATAAGGCTTCATTTACGCTGTTCATCCCGCCGTGAGTGATAAAGAGAGAAGCCCTTTTCAGTATTTTTAACTGCGGGACAAAAGGATAGATAAAAATGTTATCTGGTATTTCTCCGAGCTGTTCTTTCTTAACCGTTTTTCCAATGGAAATTATCACGGAAACAGGTTCATCACGGAAAGCGTTTATACATTTCCGAAAGAACGCTGCGGAAGTATTCAACAGGGTTCCGAGAGAAATGTAAATGATGGGCTTTGTCATTTTTGAAAAATCAAAGTCCTGTTCTACGCGATCACCGATTGCTGGGCCAACGTACTTATAGTTAGCATCAGGAAACTCATTGGGATATATCTGAAAATCTCTAACCGTATAGGTGAAATTCAAATTAGGCGCATTATTTACCATTTCCTTTGCAATATCTCCATAACGCAAGCCAAACTTTTTTTGGATCACTTTAGAAAACAGCCTGCACAGTCTTGGGTAACGAAAGATTGCGGTCATATACCAGCCGCCGGTTCTTCCGAAATCCCACAACACTTTTTCATTCAGAGTAAAGGTTGAGAACAGGCGGAAAGCCGGGATGCCCAACTGATCGGCCAAAGCCTTTCCCGGAAGAAATAGCATTTCATAAATCAGGCAATCAAAATTAGCGCCTATCCTCTGAACAGTTTGGTAGGCAGCAGACCAGCTTTTGATTTCCTTTTGAGAGGGGGAAAGTGTTTCCGGGTAATCATCGTATGGAATAAATGTAGCGCCGGTTCTTTCAATTTTTTCTTTCCAGTCAGGTGCATTGATATAGGACACATGATGCCCCAAATCTACCAATACTTTTGCCAGCCCCAGTGTAGGATTTGTATGGCCGGAGAATGGCAAATTCACCATTAAAATATTCCATTTTCTAAAATCATTCATAATAGCGCCGCAGACCCTCCTTTACCTGTGCGGTTAATTCCGAAGTGAAAACCGGCGTATCAAACTTGGCAGCCAGAAGCGCGATAAAGTCAACCTTTTCGCACATTTCTTGATAGTCGCTTTCAACAATAATCGGATCAAGCCAAATATCAACCAGAAGTATCAGCACACCGGCCAGCTCCTTGGGATATTTACAATCAAATTCCTTGTTTGCTGTACCTTGCCGCAAAATTTCTTCTAAGTAGCCGGAAAGAACATTTAGAGAGTTTCGCAGAGTGTCCAACAACGCAAAAGGAACTTTTTCTGCCCATTTTTCTTTTGTGAGTGTAGAGAGGGTGTCATTGGAAAAGAGGTGAACAACAATCTGTCTGATTTTTTGCTGTGCTGTCATTCCCGGATGTGCTACCAATTCTTTGAGGCGGCTGGTAAATTGCTTCTTTTCATAATCGGATAGATAAGCAACAATTTCCTGTTTGCTCTTAAAGTAATGGTATATGGCCCCTTTTGACATTCCGCTGGCCTCAACAATGTCCTGCATAGTGGTGTTTTCACACCCTTTTTCTAAAAATAGCTTCATTGCAGCGTCAATGATTTTACCTTTAGAAAGCAGAGATTTTTCTTCCTGTTTCATTTGTCACCTCCATAAAATAAACCGTCGGTCGGTTTTGTTTAAGAATAGCATATTCACGGAAGATTGTCAACTTCACCGCGCTGGTGAAATATGAATTATAAAGTTTAACATACCGGCATATACCAACATTCCATCGAGATACTATGAACTATACAATGTAAATGGGTGATGTTATATGGCGAAAGTTGAAGATTGCCCGGCTTTGAAACTTTCGGCGCGGATGTGAAAGCTGCGCGGAAAGCAAAGCACCTGACGCGCAAGGTGCTGGCCGAAATAGTGGGAATTGAATGGCGCTATCTTGCCGATATAGAAAATAAAGGCACGATCCCCAGCCTCCCGGTTGTGATCCAGCTTATCAAAGTCTGCGGGCTTCCCGTGGAGCAGTATTTCAACCCGGAAATCATACGAGGGGACAGCGAACAGCGGCAGCTGGTCAGCCACAAGCTGAAACTTTGCCCGGAACACTATTTACCAGTCATTGAGGGCGTAATCGACGGGGCGCTGAAAATTGAACAATCAGCGAAAGAAATGGGGGATGTGTGAAAGCATCCTCTGTTTTCCGTTTTGCCAGAGTGCTAAAAGGCTCTCTTATTTTTTTGCCCTTTTTTCAGAGAAGCCCCGTGTTTAGCGGGTAGTTTCCGTCCTTTCCAGCGTAATATTGGCGAAGCAAAAAACAAGGGTTTGGGAAGTTCCCAACAGGCAAAAATCTCCGCTCCGGCAGCAGGCCGGAAACGGAGATTTTGCGGAAGTGTAGCCACACTTCCTATGCTTGCTCTGTTGTGACTTCCCCGGAAAGGACGAGAACGGAATGGGACGAAAACGAAGGCCAAAAGAGAGCGATTATTTGCCAAAACGGGGAAATCCGCTACAAGAAACCGTCTGTTACAGGCTTGGCGGGACGGTCTATGAAGTACATACTTCCTGTGGTGGGACGGAGCCGCTCTATGACAAGATGGTTCGGCTCATTCGCTCGGAAGCCATTGCCGCATCTACTGACAAAAGGGACAAACCGCAGTATAATAAAGACAGCAACCTGTTTGTCGGGCGTTCATTACAGGAGGAATGAACCATGACAGCAAACATCAATTATCCCGACAACATCACCGCTTTATACGCCCGCCTGTCCCAAGAGGACGCGTTGGACGGCGAGAGCAACAGCATTGCCAATCAAAAGAAAATCCTTATGAAGTTCGCAACCGACAGCGGTTTCCCCAATCCCACATTTTTCATCGACGACGGCGTTTCCGGGGTGACCTTTGACCGTCCGGGCTGGAATGAGATGATCCGGCTGGCCGAGGCAGGAAAAGTCAAAACCGTCATTGTCAAGGATATGTCCCGCATGGGCCGGGACTATCTGAAAGTGGGCTACTATACCGAGAGCTTCTTTGCCGAGCGCGATATTCGGTATATCGCCATCAATGACGGCGTGGACAGCGACAAAGGGGACAATGATTTTACCCCTTTTCGCAATCTGTTCAACGACTTCTACGCCCGCGATACCAGCAAGAAAATCCGGGCCGTCATGCGTGCCAAAGGAAACGCCGGGGAACACCTCTGCACCAATCCGCCCTACGGGTATCAGAAAGACCCGATGGATAAAAAGAAATGGATTGTGGACGAGGAAGCCGCCGAAATCGTGAAGCGGATTTTCGACCTGTGCATTGCAGGAAAAGGCCCCATGCAGATTGCCAAGCTGCTGACCGCCCAACACGTCCTGACGGTTAAGGCTCACTATGCCCAACGGGACGGCAAGCCGCTGCCGGAGAAGCCGTATCATTGGGACCCGAAATCTGTTGCGGGGATCTTGGAACGGCCAGAGTACACCGGCTGTACGGTGAACTTCAAGACCTATTCCAAGTCCCACAAACTGAAAAAGCGGCTGCATAACGCCCCGGAGAGCCAGCGTGTTTTTCCTAATACCCAGCCCGCCATCATCGACGAACAAGTCTTTGCGCGGGTGCAGGAGCTACGGGAGAACAAACGCCGCCCCAGCAAGACAGGAAAGCAGGGACTATTCTCTGGCCTGCTCTATTGTGCGGATTGTGGGGACAAGCTGTATTTCTGTACAACAAACAGCTTTTCGCCCAAGCAAGACCACTATGTATGCTCCAACTATAAGAGCAACACGGGAACTTGTTCCGCCCACTTCATCCGGGAAGAAACGCTGAAACGGTTTGTCTTGCAGCGGATTTTCGATGTGACGGCACTGTTCTTTGACGATGCCATGGCATTTGAGGAAGCGGCGAGAAAGCGGCGTTTTCAAGAAGCGGAAAAAGAGGCCAAGAAGCGTAAGCGTGAAATCGCCCAAGCGGAAAAGCGCATTGCCGAACTTGACCGCATTTTCAAGCGCATCTATGAGGATGATATCATCGGGACGATCAGCCATGAACGGTTCTTAAAACTTTCTGCCGACTATGAGGCGGAACAAAAAGAACTGACGGAGCAGGTCAAGGCATGGCGGCAAGCAGTAGAAACCTTTGAACAGGATCAAAGTGACTTTCGCACCTTTGCAACCATTGTGCGGAAGTATGTGGGCATCCGGGAACTGACCCCCACCATCGTCAATGAGTTTGTAAAGAAGATCATCGTCCATGCGCCGGATAAGTCCAGCGGCCACCGCAGGCAGAAGATTGAGCTGGTCTGGAACTTCATCGGAGAAGTCAACCTGCCGGGCGACAAGCAGACCGTGGAACGGCAACGAAAAGGCAGGACGGCATGACCTTTCAGCCATGCCGCCCTGCGACAATCAAATTACTTCCTTATGGGGGCGCGCCATTCTCCGGTCCGCTTTTTCTTTCTCTTTTCATGCCGTTATTTCCGGCGTATCTTTAATGAAATTAATAAAATACGTGTCCGCCGATATTAATTCCCTCCAGGCCCGGTATGGGCGTCCTGAAGTATACACAGTTCCCCACGTTTGTCACGCCGCTCATAGCTTCATCGGCTGCGCGGTAGCAGCTGGCCGTAGCACGGTTCTCCGCCAGCGCCAGTGCAAGACGCCCGGTGGATACCGGTTCAAACTGGCGGTTCTGATATATAACCCCGGAAAGCGTGCTGGGATACACGGAGCTGAGCACACGGTTGATTACCACGGCCCCCACAGCCACCTGTCCGTCATAAGGTTCGCCGCCCGCCTCACAGTAAATCAGGTTGGCAAGCAGATAACGGTCATCCTCCGTAAAGGACACCTCCGAAATATCACGCCAGCTGGAGTTTGCAGCCAGACGGGATTTGGCGATTTCCTCGGCCAGCTGCTTCTGCAATGCCGAAATATTTTTATTCTGCTCCTCTATCTGAGCCTCCAGAGCCTCCACCTCAGCTTCCGCGCTGGCGATCTGACTGGAATAAGCGGATATATTCCCCTGGGTCCTGTTAATCAGGCCCGAGAACTTTTCATGCTCCGCTTCTGCAGAAGCCTTCATTTCATCCAGCTCAGCCTTCTCCGCTTCAAGCTCAGCCTCTTTCTCTTCTATCTGCTTTCTTGTTTCCTTATACTTAGCCAGCATTTTCTGATCATAAGCCGCTATCTGTTCAAAGTATTCCGATTTATTCAGGAACTCCGCAAAGGAGGATGACGTAAACAGCGCTTCCAGATACATCTGGCTGCTCTGCTCATACATAAACTGTATCCTTTTTTTCATACAGGTATACTGCCATGCCTCAGATTCCTTCGCCTTCTCCAGTTCCTCCTGAGTCGCGGCGATTTCATCATTTTTAGCCATAATATTGTTTTCTATGGTTTCCAGGTTGTTGCTCACCTCGGTCAGCTGGGCCGTCAGATTATTCAGCTCACCCTTCAGCCCGGTCTGCACCTCTTCCATATTATCAATATTCGTTTCCGCGGCATTTTTCTGGTTTTCCGTCGCCTGCTTTTCCTGTTTTGCCTTTTCCAGCTTTTCCCTTGTGTCCGAGGTGGCGTTCGCGCCGACGGCGGGAACCGTCAGCATCAGCACTGCTGCCAGAAATCCCGCTGCCAGCCTCCGTCTCCCTGCTGCCTTCATCCAATATCTCCTTTATTCCCATGAACAACGAGCCAAAAGGACACGTCTGCAGAGAACCTCCGGTTCCCCTGTCCATATTGGCGACTGCCGCGAGGGTCAATTCCCCACGGACTTTGGTACGCCGCGCCTGCTGCATTTCATGCTTATCCTTCAGCCTGCGGCGGGGTATCTGCCTATAAATCTATGGTTACACTGCGGCCAGCGGACTCGTATTTCCGATAAGTCACGCCCGCCGCATCCAGCATCCGCTTGGAAGCCCTCACAGCCGGGGTGTCCGCATATTTATCGCATTCGTAAATAATTTCCCGGATACCGCTCTGAATGATTGCCTTGGCACATTCGTTGCATGGAAAAAGAGAAACATAAAGCTTGGCCCCGGCAAGGCTGCCCCCGCGGTAATTGAGTATTGCATTCAATTCACTGTGGGTCACATAAGGGTACTTCGTATCCTCTTCCCCGCCGTTTTTATCCCAGGGGAATTCATCATCGGAACATCCTATCGGAAAGCCGTTATAGCCCATGGACAGGATTTTATTATCCTGGCTCACTATACATGCTCCCACCTGCGTGCTGGGGTCCTTTGACCGCATGCCCGAGAGCTTGGCCACCCCCATAAAATATTCATCCCAGGTAATATAGTCCGTTCTTTTCATGTAACTCCCTCTTTTTCTCTTATTTTGTTCCGAAAATCCTGTCTCCCGCATCGCCCAGCCCGGGGACAATGTAACCGTGATCATTAAGCTTCTCATCCAGCGCACCCACATACAAATCCACATCCGGATGCTCCGCCTGCATCTTCGCAATTCCTTCCGGAGCGGCGATGATGCACATGAAATGGATTTTTTTACAGCCCTTATCCTTCAGCATCTGGATAGCCGCCACAGAGGAACCTCCTGTAGCCAGCATGGGATCCACTACAAAGACCTCTCTCTCCGCGCAGTCCGCAGGCAGCTTGCAGTAATACTCCACCGGCTGCAGGGTTTCCGGATCGCGGTACAGGCCGATGTGCCCGATTTTGGCCGCCGGAATCAGGTTCAGGACACCGTCCACCATTCCCAGCCCCGCACGCAGAATAGGCACGATTGCCATCTTCTTACCCTTCAGCTCCTTCACTGTGGTATCGCAGATAGGCGTCGTAATTTCCACATCGGCAAGAGGCAGGCTTCTTGTGGCTTCATAACAGATGAGCATGGCAATCTCACTGATAGTCTGCCTGAAATCCTTGGTGCCTGTCTCAACTCTTCTGATGTATCCGATCTTGTGCTGAATCAGCGGGTGGTCCATAATCACTACTTTTGACATAATATTTGTCCTCCTGTGTATTTTTATGCAAAATATAACTTCTCAGTATCTGCACAGACGCGGCTGTTACATATTATCTCATTTACAGCGCCTGTCATACGGCCCGGCCGTCACTCTATTGCCTTTACCCTGCGTACATGCTTCTGTTCACCGGAAAAAGGCGTATTAAGAAATGTATCCACGATTCCCAGCGCCAGATTAGCGCCCACAATGCCTGCCCCCATTGCCAGCATGTTCGCATCGTTATGTTCCCTGGTCAGTCTTGCGGAAACCGTATCCGAACAGAGCGCGCACCGGATTCCCTTTACCTTGTTCGCAACGATGGAAATGCCGATCCCTGTGGTACAGATCACAATTCCAAAATCACATTCTCCCTTCGCCACAGCCTCAGCCGCCGCTCTTCCGTACTCAGGATAATCGCAGGATTCCCTGCTTTCACAGCCAAAATCCCTGTATTCGATTTCCTTTTCCTTCAGATAGCCGATAACCTCCTGTTTCAAATCATATCCGCCGTGGTCACTGCCTAATGCTACTATCATATGTCCTTGCACACCTTTCCGCCTCTCTGGCTTTTATTCCCGCGAGCAACGAGCCAAGTATCCATGCTTGCATGGATATTTGGCGACTGCCGCGAGGGTCAAAGACCCCATTGCTTGCAGCGGGGTCTTTGATTTCATCTGCGCGTTGCATTCCGCGCGCTTATACCGTAATAACCCTGTGCCCCGCCGCCTTCAGCAGGCGGTTCATAATTGCCTGTCCCATCCCATAAGTGGAAAAGGATTCGGAATACATTACCTCTACCTCTTCATCATCAAACTCTCTCAGAATCCGGTACAGACTGCGGGCAATCGCCTCTTCGTCCCCGCGGCTTCCCACCGTCTTCACACTGTCGGCCGCATAGGAAGAAAAGGTCTCATCGGTACCGATAACTCCTGTCTTCTTCCCTGCTGCCGCCGCCTCGGCGCACAGCCTGTTGATATATTCCGTCACAGCCTCCGGTTCTCCCTCCACAATGGCGAGATCTCCCTTCGGCGCATAATGCCTGTATTTCATTCCGGGCGCCTTCGGCCGTTCCGCCGTTGTCCCGTCCAGAATGGTACGATCCACAGCCACATCTCCCAGCACTTTTTCCAGCATTTCCTGCGTCACATAACCCGGCCGCAAAACCGTAGGCTCTCCGCCGGTGAGATCCACGATCGTAGATTCCAGTCCGATCCCCACGGCACCACCGTCCAGAATCATCTCTATTCTGCCGTTCATGTCCTCCGCCACATATTCCGCCATCGTAGGACTGGGTTTCCCTGACGCATTGGCGCTGGGTGCCGCCACGAAACCGCCGGCGGCATCGATCAGCCGCTGCGCCACCGGATGTGACGGGAACCTCACCGCCACCGTATCCAGCCCGCCCGTCGTCTCATCCGGCACCGTATCCTTTTTGGGAAGAATCATGGTAAGCGGCCCCGGCCAAAATGCCTCGCACAGCCGCTGCGCCGCCTCAGGCACAGGGTCCGCAATCCGGTAAATATCCTCCCATCTGCAGATATGCACAATAAGAGGATTATCCGAAGGCCGTCCTTTGGCCGCATATATTTTTCTTGAGGAATCCGGATTGAGGGCGTCACCGCCAAGCCCGTAAACCGTTTCGGTAGGGAACGCCACCAGCCCGCCTGCCTTCAGGATTTCTCCCGCCTGCCGTATTTTCTCCCCATCCGTATCATCCCCATTGATTACCGCATAAATTGTTTCCATAATAACTGCTCTTTCTGCCCTTCCTTCCACGGTCCGGCCCGCTTCATCCTGTGTCCGCCCGCACTCCGCAGGCCCGCTCTTTGCACATTATATCACATTCATTACTGATGTAAAAGTCCAAAAGCCCTGTCCCGGATATGAAAACGCCGTCTCTGGACAGACTGGCGCAGGAGGGCATCCGTTTTGAAAAGGCGTACACCACCCAGCCCGTCTGTCAGCCTGCCCGCTCCGCCATATTCACAGGAAGCGCTGGATTCCAAATCCTCACTGATGCTTATGGAAACCTTCCACAAGCTGAATACGGAAATGGATTCCACCATCCTGATGGTCACGCATGACGCCTTTTCCGCCAGCTGGTGCAAAAGGATCCTCTTTTTAAAGGACGGGCATATATTTCACGAGCTGGTACGCGCCGGGCTCCTGGGCATGAAACGCAGACAGATTACCCATATCTTCTGGGGAGAAAGCCTGACCCTTGGGGCAATGGCTTTTCTGCTTGGTACGATCATCGGACTCTTTCTGCGCCAGTTCCTCTTTGCCTGTTTTTATACCCTTATCGGGAAAAGCTACCGTCTGGATTTTTCCTGGAACACCCCTTCTTTTCTGATGACTCTGCTCTGCTTTTTCTCCTGCTACCTTCTGGCCCTCCTTTTTCACCAGAAGAAATTCCGGAGGATGAACATTGCCGGGCTCATCCGGGCAGGCAGGGAAAATGAATGCATCCGGGAAGGGAACCTGATAACGGGCGCCGCGGCAAGCCTGGCCGGAATCGCTTACTTCGTGATTTTCGGAACGGTTCTTTATTTCAAAGGCGGAAGTCTGGATAATGATGATATCATACGCATGATAGTACTTCTGATTCTCTCCATTTATCTTCTCTACTGGGGGCTCGCCTCCCTTTTCAGGCTCTATCTGAAAAAAAGAGGAAAACGGATCTATCATGGGACGAATCTGTTCCTCATCCGGCAGCTGTCCTCCAAAATACGGACCATGCGCTTTACCTTCGGCACGCTCACAGTGCTGTTCACCCTATCCCTGCTTGGCTGCAGCCTTGCATTAATGCTGAACCAGTACCAGAATACACAGCTTATTTACAAATATCCTTTTTCCGTCAGCATTCTGGGAAACGCGTCATGTACGATGGAATCGGAACAGGCGGCAATAAACGGGCTTTCTCCTGACGCAGTCACTCATGTTTACAAAGTATATCACAATGGTGGGGAACAGATGCGCACATATTATCTTACCCACCTGCGCGCCTTTGCCAAATATGGAGGAAATCCGGTCAACGGGCCGGGCGGCGGGGCTTCTGCCAGCGTAGACAGCCTTATTTCCATGCCGGACGGTATTTGGGCGCAGTATTACAACCACGATCCTTTCATGCGGCTGAGTGATTACAATGCGCTGCGACGCATGCTGGGCAGACGGACACAATGTCTCTGACTACATTCTGGTGGCGGCCGATGATGTGGTGGAACAGATGGAAGTCTATTATACCGAACTGGCCTCCATGATTCCGGGCACGCTGAGCGATGAACAGATCGGTGCGATTTACACCTCACACAAGGATTACAGCGATATCATCGCCAGCGGCACGGACACCATGACACTTACAATTACCGATACACTCATCTCCCAGGAGCTGCTGGCGGAAGGGAAATGGGGCTATACCTCCATCTCACTTCCCATGGTTTACATCGGCCTTGTTTACCTGTGCGTGGCTCTCACCATTCTGTCCGTACAGCAGCTGAGCGATTCCGGCAAGTACCGCTATCACTGCCAGCTTCTCTCCTCCCTGGGACTGCGGAGAAAACAGATAAACCGCACGCTCCTCAAACAGATGTCCTGGTTTTATCTGTGCCCGATCCTCCCTGCGGTACTTATAAGCGGCATGGCCGTTATCATCATAAGCGGGAAATTCGTGAATGCCACAGGTGTGAGCGGCTCGGCGTTCACTTACTTCGGCACCTCCTTCCTTATCTTTGTGGGGATATATCTGCTTTATTTTATTGCGGCTTATGTGGGGTTTGTGAGGGATGTATGGAAGGAGTAAGACTATATAATACACGGCGGGAAAGCAAATCTGACTTTCCCGCCGTGTATTATATATACGTCTCTTCCGCTGATACTCCTGCTCAATAATGCTTATTCAAATACTGCATAATCGCCATATGTATATTCCACGCCACCTTCTCCTGGTAATAATCATCGCACAGCTTCTCCGCCTCGGCGCCATTAGATAGGAAGCCGCATTCCACGATTACAATCGGTTTTCCCGTCTTTTTCAGAAGATAATAGCTGTCGTTGGCCTTCGCCACCCGGTGGTTTTCCGGATCCAGATATTGTACCATCCGGTTCTGTATCGTTTCCGCCAGTTCCTTTCCCTGAACGCTGCTGTTATAGTAAAAAACCTGCGCCCCGTCCACATACTCTTCCTCATAGCTGTTCTGATGAATGCTTACCGCGAGCTGCGGCTGGGCTTCCTCAATAATCTGGATACGCTGCTTCATATCCTGCACTTTTTTATTGGAAGCGTTTTCGTCGTATAACCCGCCGTCGGTCGTCCGGGTCATGACTACCTTTACATCCGACGCTTCAAGAAATGCCTTCAGCTTCTCAGCAACCTGAAGATTAATTTCTTTTTCCAGTGCGCCGTTGATTCCGATTTTTCCCGGATCGTCTCCCCCGTGTCCCGCATCTATAACCACGCAGAACCGTTCCTCCGTCTCTGCCTCACCTTCATTTACCAGAACCGCCGCCTGCCTTGCAGCAAAAAAAACGGACGTGAAAAGAAGAATCGTAACTACGCCCTTTAGAATCTGTTCCTTCAGTTCCTGACTCATTGGAACCTCCCGCCCTTCGCTTATTCCATTTTATGTGCTGTCCTACAAAATAGAACCGGCGGACGCAACTTCCTCCTTACCTTCTGTCCTGCGAATTAAAAACTGCCTGATCTGTGAACGAAAAAGGGAACCTCCTGCAGACGGTTCCCCCATTGAAAGCGATATAACTATCATCACCCATCTATCATCCATTCACAAATGAAGTCAGCACATCCCACACTTCAGGGTGCCCCTTTTCATAACCCAGCTTCCATGCCGCAACACCGCCCAGGTTATAATTCTTCATAATATTTATCTTAACCTCCAGAGACTGTGCATCCTCCATCCATACCTGATAGAAGGAATCACCGTCCTGCACCTCCGCATAATTCTGGCAGGCCTCCTCGTCCCAGATGGTTTCCGCGCCTTTATCGGAAACAAACTTCTGTACCGCAGATATTCCCACAGCCTGGCTCTGTACCTGGCCGCCCTTTGTTTCCCAGATCCGTGTGTAAAAGGGAACCGCATTAATCACCTTCTCCGCCGGTACTGACTGCACCATAGTGCTTATGCCTTCCTCCACAAATCCGATAGAGGCTACGCTGCCGGGCTCCTGGGAGCCGCCGTAATGCTCGTCATATCCCATAATTATGACATAATCGGCCACAATCCCCTGTTCCTTCCAATTATAATGGGCATTATAATTCTTCGGCACATAATTATCCACGGAAAGCACCAGGTTGTTGGCGCGGCAGGAAATAGAAAGCTCACGCAGGAATTCCACATAATCCTCACCGGCCTCCGTACTCACCTGTTCCAGATCCACATTAATGCCATCCACGCCAAGCGCCAGGGCCTCGTTCACCAACCCGGAAATCAGCTTGGCCCGCTTGCTCGTATAGGAAAGGATTTCCTTCGTATTCACGTCATAAGTAAAATTATCTAACAGCGCCCATACCTCAAGCCCCCTGCTGTGCGCCTGCTCCACATAGTCTTTGCTGCCTATGCTGACAAAATTCCCCTCATTATCGCTGAGGAAAAACCAGGTGGGAGAAATAACATTCATGCCGCTCACGCCGTCCAATACCGTTGACAGCGTGGAATTAGCAGCTTCGCTTGTAACCTGGTGCCATCCCAGGCAGATCTTATGATCCCTGCGGATGCTGGTATATTCAGGCTCCTGATAATCAGTCACCGGAATCAGCGTTTCGCTGCGGAGATTCTCAAGCCTTTTATTTTCCACATAGCCAAGGAAGCCGTCCGATGTGGCAACCTTGCTCCAGTTTTCCATTTCCTCCAGGATGACCACCTTGTCCCCTGCCTTCACATCGGTTAAAATATCACTTTTCACGCCGCCCTGGTATCGCACGGCCGTATCCTTTTTAATATCGGCAGCCTGATGCTCGCCCCAGCTGGTAGTCAGCACCGCCCTGTTAGGATCCTGAAACAGTTCAAAGGAAAAATTAGTATATTTTTTCACATAGTCCAGCGCAACGTACATTACGCCGTTATCCATAAACGCAGGAACATAGCCTTCCTCACCTGCACTGCCGCTCTCCGCCCGGATTATTTCATCCGGCGTCGTATAAAGGAGCAGATTCTCATTATAGTCTGCATAGAATCTGTCATTCAGATAGGCATGCACCGTATCCAGGGGCAGATAGCATCTTCCTTCAGACAGCCTGCCTTTTTCTTCTTTTATTTCATTATTTAAAACGAGGGCCACATCCTCCCCCGATTCTATTCCATAATAAGATCCAAGATCCATCCTTTCCTTTGAATAGGAGAATCTTTCAAGGACTTTAACACCCATTGTAATGGCAATAATCACAATAATAAGGACGACAGCGATTATTACCGGAAGCTTTTTTTTCATTTTCCGTATTCCTCCTGACCGTCCTTATTATATCAGACTATTTAAACATCGTCATTACCTATTTTTACATAAATCGTCAGAATCTGACTAATTGCCGCCGCGCGCGGCTGTCTCAGGCGCGCACGGCAGCTGTCTTTTTCTTCCATCCGCAGCGTCGGTACGGGGGACCGTTTATACGGATGTCAGAACCGGATACTTCCTGTAGCTGTTACGAAGCCGCCCCGCAGCTTCACAGCTGTTTTCATTTACAATTATTTTCAGATAGGAAACTTAATAATATATGGCCGCAGCGGACATCAGCGGTATTCAACCCTGTCATACCTTACTTCCCGCAGCGTGCCGTCTTCGTCGGTCACGAAGTCCGGCATATAAACAGTATCTTCATTGACGAAAAATTTTCTGGCGATTTCTTCCGGGGAAGCGGGTTCTCCTTCCAGATACAAATCAACCCCCTTGCTGTAAATCTCCCTCAGATGCCTTTCCATCTTTTTCTCGTCCTTCTCTAAATGCATGGTACACACCCCTCCGTATTTTCTATACGGAAAAAGCACCCGGACAGACGGCGCGGAAAAATCGCCCCAGTCCTTCCCCAAAAGGATCGTGATATATAAATGTGCCCTTCCGTATGACTTTACGGCAGCGACGATATTTAAACAGAAAAAAACAAGATGCTCCAGGACATGTATCGCGGAATAAGATAAAAAAACCAATTACAACATGAATTTTGCGAATTAAACGAAACTTAGTGGTAATTTTGGAAATGATTTTTGTTCCGACAAGCACATAAGCCTGTAAGACATCCTCATACTATTAGATGAGGAGAAGATATAGAGCACACAGGAAAGATCTGGTGTGTCTATAATATTTGCTTAAAATATGATATAATAGAATCATAAATAAATGAGTGATACAAACTCATTCCGGCTGAGAAACCGCCCTCCTTCTGACACTGATTGTCCAGAAGCATCTCTAAAACGAATTATATCCGATAAATGGAAAAATAGCAAGACTAAAATCTTAAAAAAGTTTAAACAGTTTCAAAGGATGCTTGACTTATTTCTTCCTTAAGTATAATATATTTGATAATCACAGATACTACACAGATATGTTCATTTTACAGGTATTTTCAGTCACACAAGACAACAATTTCAATATCTTTATATTAAGGATGTGAGAACATGAAAATTGAAAAAGTAAATGATCATCAGATTCGTTGTACCCTGACAAAAGCCGACCTGGCAGATCGTGAATTGAAAATCAGCGAGCTTGCCTATGGCACCGAAAAGGCCAAAAGCCTCTTCCGGGATATGATGCAGCAGGCTTCCCTGAAATTCGGTTTTGAAGCAGAAGACATTCCGCTTATGATAGAAGCAATTCCCCTGAACTCCGATTGTATTGTTTTAATCATTACCAAAGTGGAGGATCCGGAGGAACTGGACACACGTTTTTCCAAATTTGCCCCCAGTGTTCATGACGACGACAGCCTGGATGATATGATTCAGGATCTGAATGAAGGCGCAGACGATGTTCTCGATTTATTCAAGCGCATTCATGAAGGCCGCGTGAACGGCGGACAGAACGGACAGAAAACGCTCCGCCAGGAGGAAAAAACTGAAGAAGCCGGAACAGCGGAAGGTTCTGTCAGCCTGACAAGGATATATTCCTTTGATTCCCTGAATCATCTGACCAGGCTGGCCCACGTACTGAAGGGTTTTTATCACGGCTCCAACTCACTGTATAAGGACAGCAGCACAGGACGCTATTTCCTGATTGTTACAAGTTCTTCCCATACACCGGAGGAATTCAACAAGCTTTGCAACTGTCTGTCAGAATACGGACGGCAGGAAAAGTCAGTTCCTGCAGGAGAAGCCTATTTTGAGGAACATCACGAACTGATAATCAGCGAAAACGCTTTACAGAACTTAAGCAAAATCTAAAAAACAGACGGGCACGCGCCTTATTGGCAGCGTGCCCGTCTGTTTCTTCCCGTATTCAAAGGCTCCATCCCCGCTAACAGCCCTTATATGCCGCACGCACATGCCAGGCCAAAGCAGCCTGCCATCCCGTCACCCGCGCCGCATAAATGTCGGTACACAGCATGTCCGCCCCTGAAAATTAATTATAATGCAGCAATCTTGCTCATTAAATCTTCAATATCCATTCCATGAACCATAGCCGCTTCTTCCAGGCTTTCACCCTGAGCAGAAGGACATCCCAGGCAATGCATGCCTGCTTCCATAAGAATGGGAGCAACCTCGGGATTGGCTCTTAAGATTTCACCAATTGTCATTTCCTTAGTAATCTGCGCCATTTCGCTTACCTCCTTTTCCTTAGAAAGAGCGGTCTCGGAAACTCTTTGAAGCCCGAATTTCCGCTCTTTTTTACTTTCT
>OLQH01000367.1_pt1 | contig 51439 bp, 51 predicted proteins | sample 1672671 | NCBI WGS metagenome assembly OLQH01 (sample SAMEA3136712, study PRJEB25190) | human gut metagenome
AAGCTGCAGCTGATGAGGCTGCAGTTTTTTGTTTTTCACTAATCAAATATATACAAAATAATTTTATAAAATATTTTTACAAAAAATATTGACAATAAGAAAAAATATTTTATAATAAAAGAAACCGTCGGTAAAATAAACACAGTAAAAGAATAAAAAAGAGATAGATTAAGCATAATGCACAATTTTGCGGAAAAATAGAAAATTTCTTATGATGTGAAAGGAGGAGCTATGGAAAATGATATCAAAATGGAGCTGAAACATGTTTCCAAATCTTTTCCGGGAGTGAAAGCACTGGATGATGTGAGCTTTAAACTGAAAAAGGGAAGTGTTCATGTTTTGTGCGGAGAAAACGGTGCAGGAAAGTCCACACTTATGAAAGTTTTGTATGGTTTGTATCACCCGGATGAAGGGGAAATTATCATTGACGGAAAGAATGTCCGTATTGCTTCGCCGATGGATGCCAGGAAAAATAAAATATCTATGGTATTTCAGGAATTATCTTTTGTTCCGGATATGACATTAGAAGAAAATTTGTTTTTGGGAAGATGGTATAAGAAAAATCCGTTGCAAATGGACTGGAAGCGAATCCGAAAAGAGACAAAAAAACTTTTGGAGGAAGAAGGACTGGATTATGAACCGGATACGCTTCTTCGGAATATGACGGTATCAAATATCCAGATGCTGGAGATTTTGAAGGCAATTTCTTTCAATGCAGAAATTTTAATTATGGATGAGCCGACTTCATCCATTTCTAATCAGGATGTGGAATTTCTGATTGGGAAAATAAAAGAATTGCGCAACCGTGGAATGAGTATTATTTATATTTCGCATAAAATGGATGAGATTTTTCGTATCGCGGATGAAATTACGGTTCTGCGGGATGGAAAAACGGTAAAAACTTTGAGCAGAGAGGAGACAGATGTAGAGGAAATTATTGAATTGATGGTGGGAAGAAAATTGGAGAATCAATACCCCAAAGAAGAGAGGAAGATAGGAGAGGAAATCTTCCGGGCAGACAGCTTATGCAAGAAACATGTATTTGAGGATATTAGTTTTTCTGTAAAGGCTGGGGAAATTGTCGGATTTGCAGGATTAGTCGGAGCTGGGCGAACAGAAGTGATGGAGACTGTTTTTGGAATGGACACTTATGATTCGGGCAAAGTATTTTTGCAAGGACAAGAGCTTCAGATTGGCGGCAGCGTGCGAAAAGCGATAGACAGTGGGATTGCGATGGTAACGGAAGATAGGCGCAGATATGGAATTATCCCTATTCGCAGTGTACTGGAGAACGCTTCGTTATCGAATCTGAAGAAATATTTTAATGGAGGGCATGCCCATAAGCGTAAAGAGGAGAAAGAGGTAAGTGAGGTTTTTAGAAAGGTTCGAGTAAAAACCCCGTCGCTGGAGACTCCTATTGTTCATCTGTCGGGTGGAAATCAGCAGAAAGTAATTTTGGCAAAATGGATGCTTTGTGAGAATTCACAGCTTGTTATTATGGATGAACCGACTCGGGGGATTGATGTGGGGGCTAAAAAGGAAATTTATGAGTTGATGAATGTACTGACGAAAAGCGGGAAAGGAATTATTATGATTTCTTCTGAACTTCCGGAACTGATTGGAATGTGTGACAGAATTTATATTATGAAAGAGGGCAGAATTTCCGGATGCTTAGAGGAAAAGGAACTATTTACACAGGAGAAAATCATGGGATTTGCTGTGTCATAGGAGGAAGTTGTAAATGGAAAAGAAAAGGTCAATCGATATTTCCAAATTTTTATCTAAATACAGTTTGTTTATTATTTTAATTGTCATGATGATTATCTGTGGGCTGGCAAACGAAAATTTTCTGACTCCTAATAATCTTATGAATGTAGCAAAGCAGCAGACCGTGATTATTCTTTTAGCATTGGGCGCTATGCTTTTAATTTCATCTGGCTGTTTGGATTTGGCGGCAGGATCAAATTTGGCATTGGCGAGCGTAATTGCTCTGTATGCATATAAAGCAGTGCCGAATGTTCTGGTTGCATTTGGAACAGCAATTCTGGTAGCTGTTGTTTGTAATTTGGTCAGTGGTGCGATGGTAACGGCATTTGGAACTCCGCCTTTTATTGCAACATTAGCTGTTCAGCTGATGGCCCGGGGGCTGGCACTTTATATTACACAGGGACAAAATCAGTCGGGAGTAGGGGAGGATCTGGCGGTAATTGGACAGGGCAGTAGCTTAGGAATCCCCAACAGCGTTTATATTACACTGATTTTCATTTTACTGATTGTGTATTTAACAAAACAGATGCGGTTGGGAAGATCTGTGTTTGCTGTTGGGGGAAACGAAGAAGCGGCCAATGCTTCTGGACTGAATGTAAAGGCAGTTAAGATGAAGGTCTATGCAATTAATGGAGTTCTTACCGGTGTTGCAGCGACTATCTGGCTTTCCCGGGTTAACAGTGCGATGCCGAATGGAGGAGTAAGCTACGAGTTCGATGCTATGATTGCAACAATTGTAGGTGGAACCAGTTTTTCAGGCGGGGTTGGATCGGCTGTAGGAACGGTAGCTGGTGCGTTTATTGTAGGATTTTTAAATAATGTAATGAACTTGATGGGGATTGATTCGTATCTTCAGCAGGTGGTACGGGGTGTGATTATCGGTGGTGCAGTAATCTGGGATCTTTATTTTAAGAACAGAAAAGGAACAAAAAAATAAATCATATAAGGAGGAAACAGAATGAGAAAAGGATGGAAAAAGGGGATTAGTCTGGCGTTGTGTGCAGGAATGGCGGTATCAATGGCAGCTTGCGGCTCAAAAGAGGAGTCGGCAGGAAAAGGAGATACGTCAAAAAAGGATACCTATAAGGTGCTGTATGTGAGCAGAAATCAGGCGGATACGTTTGCAGCTCGCTTATCTTCAGACTTTGAGAAATACTGGGAAAGCACTTACAAGGATAAATTTTCTTTTGATATTCAGGACGCACAGGCAGACAGTGATAAAGAGAATCAGATTATTGAACAGGCAGTGACTACAGGATATGATGCGATTATTGTTCAGCCGAATGATAGCGATTCGCAGACCCCGTATGTGAAATCCGGAGTGGAAGCAGGGGTAAAAATGATTACAACGAATGCCGGGATCCGCGATATAGAGGGGGCTTCCTGGATTGATGCAGATCCGTATGAACAGGGAAAAGTGATTGCGGAACTTGCAGTAGAAAAGGTTCCCCAAAATGCTAAGGTTGCGATTATGTCCTGTAATCCCGGGAATTTACATACGGAGAGCAGACTTCAGGCATACAAAGAAATTTTTGTAGAAGCCAGACCCGATGTAGAGATCGTAGCAGAAAAAATATGTACCCAGAGTGATCAGGCAACTTTTATGCAGACCATGGAGGACTGGGTACAGGCATACGGAAAGATTGACGCAGTACTGACAATAGGGGATGATCTTGCAAAGGCATGCTATGAAGTTGTAAAAGATGATCCGACTTTTAAAGAAACACAGTACTATGCAGTGGATGCCAACCCGGATGCATTGCTTCGTATTAAAGCAGGGCAGCAGACGGCAACGGTAATGCAGGATACACAGGAGCTGGCAAAGAAAAATCTGGATGCGGCATATGCTTTACTGACAGGGGAAAAGGAGAGTGTGGAAGAGACAATAGAAACAATTCTAATTACAGAAGAAAATGTTGATGAATATATTGAAAAATATATTGACTTGGGTATTATCACGCAGGAAGAATATGATGCTGTAAAATAGAATGTGAGAATAGCTGAGAATTGCCTGAAAAGGGAACTTTTCAGGCAATTTTTCTGTAAATATGAAAAAAGAGGAAACGATTAAAAATTGTAAGAGACCAGGAAATATGGTATAGTAAAAAATATGAAAATCAGAAGAATTTCATGATATGGGGAAATGAAAGGTAGGAAAAACGAATGAGCAGTAAATATGTGATTGGACTGGATTATGGAACGCTTTCCTGCAGGGCTGTGCTGGCCAGATGCAAAGACGGAGAAATCATAGCAGATGCGGTAAAACCTTATACGCACCAGGTGATGGAAGAACTGCTGCCGGACGGAAAGACCGCGCTTGAGAGAAACTGGGCGCTGGAACATCCGGGAGATTATCTGGAATCTATGGAGGATACGATCCGGAGTGTAATGGAGCAGGGGAAGGTGCCAAAAGAAGATGTGATAGGGATCGGGATAGATTTTACCTCCTGCACGATGATGCCGGTGGATCAGGAAGGGGTTCCTTTCTGCATGAAAGAAGGGTATGAGAGCCGTCCCCACGCATATGCAAAACTGTGGAAACATCATGCCGCGCAGTATGAGGCAGACAAGATCAATCAGGTTCTGGCAGAGGGATCTTACCGGGAAAAGTATAAGATAGATGAGAAAGTATCTTCTGAACTTTTGCTGCCCAAGGCCATGCAGATTCTGGATGAGGATCCGGAAATCTACCAGGAGGCAGACGCGCTTGTGGAGGCGGGAGACTGGATGACCCGAGTGCTGACCGGCTCCCGGAAAAGGAGCGCTTCCATGGCGGGTTATAAAGCCTGGTGGAGCGAAGAAAGAGGATATCCGGAGGAGGCATTTTATCGTGCCTTTGATGAAAGGCTGGAGCATTTTACAGAAGAAAAATTAAAAGGGGAGGTTTGTCCGGTGGATCAGGCTATCGGATATCTGACCCGGGAATGGGCAGACCGGCTGGGCCTGCAGGAGGGGATCGCGGTGGCGCCGGCAGTTATTGATTCCCATGCGGGAGTTCCGGGAAGCGGAGTGCTGGAGAAGGGACAAATGATGCTGGTTGTGGGAACTTCCAGTGTGGTGCTGGCGCTCAGTGATAAACCTTATTATGGAAAAGGGATCGTGGGAACTGTAAAAAGCGGAATTATTCCGGGCTTTTATGCGCTGGAATCTGGGATTGCGGCGGTGGGGGACGCGCTGGAGTGGTTTGTATCCAATGCGGTTCCCGAGTCCTGCTGCCGCCGGGCGGAGGAAGAAGGGCTGAATATTCACGCTTATCTTTCCAGGGAGGCGGCTAAAATGCAGCCCGGAGAGAGCCCTGTGATTGCGCTGGACTGGCTGGGGGGAAATAAGACGCCCTATGTAGATGGCAGTCTTCTGGGAGGCTTCTACGGTGTGGGGCTGAGGACGAAGCCGGAAGAACTGTACCGGGCGCTGATCGAAGCTACTGCCTTTGGAACAAGAAGAATTGTGGAGAGCATGGAAGAGTCGGGAACCAGAATTGAAAAAGTAGTGGTAAGCGGTGGCATTTCCAAGAAAAATCCATTTTTTATGCAGATTTATGCAGATGTTCTGGGACTGGAACTTAGTGTGGCGGAGAATATGCAGACGGCGGCGCTGGGATCTGCCGTGTATGCGGCCGTGGCAGCCGGCGGAGAACAGGGAGGCTACGATACGGTGGATCAGGCGGTGCGCGCCATGACCAGAGTGGAGGAGCCGCTGTACCGGCCGGATCCGGCACACAGGGAAGCTTACGATAAGCTGTATGAGAAATATAAGAAGATGGCTTCCTTTTTCTCGGAGTGGAGAGCTTAAGAAAGCCAGAGAAAATAAAAGGCTGTCCGGCAGGAGGGATTTTCCTGTCGGACAGCCTTTTATCCTTATATGTAACTTAGGCATTATCACGAAAATCAAACAAATCTTTTACGGGGACTTCCAGCGCATCAGCGATATCGAACAGTTTGCCAAGAGAAATAGATGTCTTACTGTTTGGAGCTTCAATGTTGCTCATGTGTGTACGGCTGATCTGAACCGCTTCGGCCAGTTCAAGTTGGGTCATGCCGCGAAGACGGCGATAGTAAGCGATAGTAAGTCCCAGCAAACGGAATTCATTCATACGTTTGTAATCCATAGTTATTCTCCTTTCCATTCCTATTCTACAGTTTACGTGAAATGATAAAAAAAAGAAACGATATAGAGATAGACAAAAAATAAAAAATAGATTGCAAAATTCGTACAATAACATATATCTGCAATTTGAATAATAAAAAATAAAAAAGAAAGAAGAAAATGGAAAATTCTGTAAAAAGGAAAGAGAAAGGAAAAGTGTCAGCTTCCATTTGCTGGTGGGGTGTGCTACAATGAGAAAAACAGGAGGAAAGTGAAATGAAGCAGAATCGTAAGTTCAGTCTGACCCGGGGAGAAGAACTGGTAAAACTGGGGAAGGCACTGTCATCTCAGGTGCGCATCGACATTTTAAAACTTCTTGAGTATCAGAACCTGAATGTAAATGAGATTGCAGAACGGCTGGAACTTCCGCCTTCCTCCGCGGCAAATCATGTGCGGATCCTGGAGGAGGCAGGCCTTTTAAAGACCAGCCTCAAACCCGGAACCAGAGGATCAATGAAGATCTGTTCTGCAGTGGGCGGCGGAATATCCATTGATCTGTGCGCTTCGGAAAATGCGGGAAAGAGGGTTGAGACGATCTCCATGCCGATCGGGAATTTTGTAGATTATCAGGCGGAGCCCACCTGCGGGATCGTGGGACCGGACGGGCTGATCGATGAGGAGGATGAGCCCCGGTGTTTTTATAATCCGGGGAGGACAGAGGCGCAGCTTCTGTGGCTGGGAAAGGGATATGTGGAATACCGTTTCCCCAATGCCTTTCTTCTGAACAATAAAGTGGAACAGGTGGAGATCTCGGCGGAACTTTGCTCTGAGGTGTCGGATTATGATCTTAACTGTCCGTCAGATCTGACGCTCTGGGTCAACGGGATCTGTGCGGGAACCTGGAACTGTCCCAGTGATTTTGGCGGACGAAGGGGGAAATACAGTCCGCAGTGGTGGCCGGTGACAAAGACTCAGTATGGGTGTCTGAAGACCTGGACGCTGAAGCCGGAGGGAACCTGTCTGGACGGGGAAAGGGTGTCGGATATTCGGCTGGAGGATTACCGCCTGGCAGAGCTTCCTTATATTTCTGTGCGTCTGGGAATCGCAGAGGAGGCGGAGCATGCGGGAGGTATGAACATCTTTGGCGAGCACTTTGGTGATTATCCACAAAATATTTTACTGAAATTTTACTATTAAATTAAAGAAAAGGGCTTTACGCGGAGCGGGAATGTAGTATAATACAAAAGGAACAACAAAAATGTTTTAAAACAAAATTTTTAAAATAAATAAAGGAGGAGTCGGGATGAAACAAAAACTGATGGAAGAGTTCCGGAAGATTTTCGGGGCGGCAGAGGAAGTGAAAACTTACTTTGCGCCGGGCCGGGTCAATATGATCGGTGAGCACACGGATTACAATGGGGGTCATGTTTTTCCCTGTGCTCTGACCATCGGAACCTATCTTCTGGCTAAAAAGAGGGAGGATGACAAGCTGCGCTTTTATTCTATGAATTTCCCGGAGGCGGGGATGCTGGAGTCTGATCTGTCGGATCTGGTATGGAAGAAGGAAGCGGGCTGGACGAATTACCCCAAGGGGGTTATGTGGGCTTTTCGGGAGAAGGGCTTTGCGGTGGATCACGGTTTTGACATCCTGCTCTTTGGAAATATTCCCAACGGTTCCGGCCTCTCCTCCTCCGCGTCCGTGGAACTGGCTACCGGCGTTATGCTGCGGGATATGTTCGGACATGATACGCTGAGCATGATTGATCTGTCTTTGATCGGCCAGTTTGCAGAGAACAATTTTAACGGGGTAAACTGCGGTATTATGGATCAGTTTGCCATTGCCATGGGGAAAAAGGATCATGCCATTTTCTTGGATACCAGCGATCTGTCTTACCAGTATGCGCCGCTGAAACTGGAGGGGGCAAGAATCGTGATTATCTGTTCCAACAAGAAGAGGGGGCTGGGAGACTCAAAATATAATGAGCGCCGGGCAGAGTGTGAGAAGGCGCTGGAAGAGCTTCAGACCAGACTTTCCATTAAGTCGTTAGGCGAGCTCTCAGAGGAAGAGTTTGAAGCGAATAAAGAACTGATCCAGGATCCGGTTCGCAGAAAGAGGGCAAAGCATGCAGTTTATGAGAATCAGAGAACGATCGCAGCGGTGAAGGCTCTGGAGCAGGGAGATATCCGGGCTTTTGGAGAGTTGATGAATGCGTCTCACGTTTCCCTGCGGGATGATTATGAGGTGACGGGGATTGAGCTGGATACGCTGGCGGAGGAAGCCTGGAAATGCGAGGGTGTCATTGGTTCACGCATGACCGGAGCAGGATTTGGCGGCTGTACGGTGAGCATTGTGGAGACGGACAAGATTGATGCGTTTATCGATCAGGTAGGGAAAGCCTACAGGGAGAAGATCGGCTATGCGGCTGACTTTTATGTAGTAGATATTGGAGACGGCGCCCGTTGTCTGGATTAAGACAGGTGCAGAACAAAAGGAGGTATAAGAATGAAAATTTTGGTGACAGGCGGAGCAGGTTATATTGGAAGCCATACGTGTGTGGAACTTCTGAATGCAGGTTATGATGTAGTAGTTGTAGATAATCTTTACAATGCCAGTGAGAAGTCTCTGGAGAGAGTGAAAGAGATCACAGGAAAGAATCTGACGTTCTACAACGCAGATATCCGGGATAAAGAGGCTCTGGATAAAATTTTTGAGAAAGAGTCCGACACAGAGGCAGTGATTCATTTTGCAGGCCTGAAGGCTGTAGGTGAGTCTGTGGCAAAACCGATCGAGTACTATGAGAATAATATTGCGGGAACATTAAATCTGTGCGATGTAATGCGCAGCCATGGCGTGAAGAATATCATTTTCAGCTCTTCCGCAACGGTATACGGAGATCCCGCTTTTGTTCCCATTACGGAGGACTGCCCCAAGGGAACCTGCACCAATCCCTATGGATGGACGAAATGGATGCTGGAACAGATCCTCATGGATATTCAGAAGGCAGATCCGGAGTGGAATGTGATCCTGCTTCGCTACTTCAATCCCATCGGTGCCCATAAGAGCGGCAAAATGGGTGAGGATCCCAAGGGGATTCCCAACAATCTGCTTCCCTATGTGGCTCAGGTTGCCATCGGAAAGCTGGAGTGTCTGGGAGTATTCGGTGATGATTACGATACGCCTGATGGAACTGGTGTCCGGGACTATATCCATGTGGTAGACCTGGCAGTTGGCCATGTAAAGGCAGTGAAGAAGCTGGCTGACAAGGAAGGTGTGAGCATTTACAACCTGGGAACCGGAAACGGCTACAGCGTACTGCAGGTGGTGAAGGCTTTCGAGAAGGCCTGCGGCCATGCGATCAAGTATGAGATCAAACCCCGCCGTGCAGGTGATATTGCCCAGTGTTACTGTGATCCGGCAAAGGCGAAACGCGAGCTGGGCTGGGAGGCTGCTTACGGGATTGAGGAGATGTGTGAGGATTCCTGGAGATGGCAGTCCCAGAATCCGGATGGTTACAATACAGAAAAATAAAGAGCGCGCAGAATGCGGCAGACTGCCGCGCAGCGCATAAAGGGGAAGACGGATGCAGATTCTGAAACAGATCTGTATCCGTTTTTTTTGTGCAGAGCCGGCGGAAGTTTCATCCCCCCGGGGGGCTTGTGGCGGTATGGGGGATATGATAGAGTGAAGATACATATGCAGAAAACAGGAGGAAGACAGATGAGAAAGAAAGTAAAAAGAATGACAGCGCTTCTGCTGAGCGGATGCCTGATGATAAGCGGACTGGCCGGCTGCGGAGGAACAAAAAAAGAGGATGAAAAAGGAAGCGGGCAGACTGCGGAGGCAGCGGATGAGACACAGAAAAAGGGAAGAATCCTGACAGACATGAGAGGGGAAGAGGTGGAAGTGCCGGAAGATCCCCAGAGGGTTGCTATTTTGGATAAAGGATTTCTGGTGCAGTCTATGAAGGCGCTGGGAGTGGAAGATAAGATCTGCGCTACCGGAGGTCTGATCACGGAAGTGGGAGATCCGGAGGAGAGGGACAGTCTGTATCTTTTCCCGGAGATCATGGAACTTCCGATCATTGGTTATCCCACGGATGCTGTGGATTTTGAGACGCTGGCAGCGGCGGATCCGGATCTGGTTATTTTAAGAAACAGTGAATATATCAAAGACAGTGAGGTTACTGCCGACGCGATTCGGAAGATAGAGGAAGATATGAAGCTTCCGCTGTTTGTAATTAACGGGCCGGGCTGTTATGAGGAGGCAAAGCTGGATTATCACTATGAAGGAATTGAACTTCTGGGAGAAATCTTCGGAAAAGAGGAGCGGGCGGAAGAGATCATTTCTTATATGAAGGAACAGGTTTCCATGATCCAGGATCGAACGAAGGATATACCGGAAGCAGAAAAGCCGGAAGTGATGTATATCGGACTTCGCAAGGACGAGGGTGTGGGTGTAGTCTGGGGAGAGAATTTCGGAGACGCCAAATTCAGCACGGAGTATGCCAATATAAAGAATGTATATACAGAATCTGAGCGCACAAATATGTCCGCAGAACAGATCATTACGCTGGATCCGGATGTGATGATCCTGTGTACCAATTCCGTGCGCCCCGATCCGAATATTTTATCGGAGGATCCGGCTTACGCCAACCTGCAGAATGTATCTGCGGTAAAGAATGGAAGGGTGACTTCTGTGGGGCTTCTGACCTGGTGGGGAGATTTCCGGCTGGAATTCCCGACGATTCTGCTGATTGCAGCGAAATCCGCGTATCCGGAGCAGTTTGCGGATGTGCAGGTGGGCGAGTGGCTGAATGAGTATCACAAAACACTCTACGGCCTGACAGACGAAGAGGCGCAGAAGATAAAAGAAATCCAGCAGCTGGACTGGATGGATGCGCGGGGATTCTAAGGAGGGAATATGAAGAATCAGTATGAAGACCGGGAAGCGGCACGGCGATATGACAGTTCCGTCAGAATCTGGGAGGACGGCAGAAAGAGAGCAGGGGAAATGGCAGTAACCCCGGGAATGTCGGTGCTGGACATCGGAAGCGGCCCGGGAATCCTGTCCCTTCCGCTGGCCGGGCGGGGGTGCCGTGTGACTGCGGCGGAACCCTCCGGGGCTATGCGGGAACTGCTGTGCCGCCATATGGAAGAAGAGCAGATGACAGAGATTAAGATACTTCCCTACACCTGGGAAGAACTTCCGGAAGAATTGCTGGAAACGTACGATCTGATCCTTGCTTCTTATTCTCTGATGATGCCGGATTTTGAGGAGGCGGTCAGAAAGATGAACCGCCATGCCGGCGGCCGGGTGGAATTGTACTGGTTTGCGGGAGAAACTTCCTGGGAGAGGGACCGCCGGATTCTGGAGGAGCGATTGGGACGGGAGACCAGAAAGGGTCAGGCACCGAAGATTGACAGCTTTTACCAGACGCTGTGCCGGATGGGGATCTACAGTGATATTACGATGCTTTCCGGTACTTCTTTTGACCGGGAATATCCGGACTTTGAGAGAGCGGTTCAGGATATGAAGATGCGCTATGAGATTTCTGACGGGGAAGAGAGAGAGCTGCGGAGTTATCTGGAAGAACGGCTGGAAAGGCGGGGGGAGATCTGGTACTACCGGGATCTGACCCGATATGGAAGAATTTCCTGGAATGTGATGGATGAAACATATGGGTAAATGGAAAAAACATAAAAGTATCTGGCTCTGGGGAGGACTTGCGGTCTTCCTGGCAGTTCTGGCCGGAGCTGTGCAGTTCGGCAACTATGAGATGAAAACAGGGGATATTCTGGGAGTGATTTCTGCACACCTGCGGGGAAATACCTGGCCGGATGCCAGTCTGGACACGATCGTGTGGGAAATCCGTCTTCCACGTATCCTGACCGCCGCGATGACCGGAGTGGCTCTGAGCATTTCGGGAGCGGTTTTTCAGGGGGTCTTCCGCAATCCTCTGGTGGAGCCTTATGTTCTGGGCGTCTCTTCGGGAGCGGCGTTTGGGGCGGCGGCCAGCATTGTATTTTCCTGGGGATTTCTTACGAAAAATACAGCCGCATTTTTATTCGCCGTTCTGGCTATGCTTCTGGCTTACGGAATGGCATACAGCCGGGAAAATATGCCGGTGGTGCGGCTGATCCTGTCGGGAATGATCGTTTCAGCGGTTTTTACAGCGCTTCTGAATTTTCTGAAGGTGATGGCTTCTGACAGTAAACTCCGGGAGATTACCTTCTGGACGATGGGAGGATTTTACACGGCGGAGTGGGAAGGCGCAGTGCGGCTCTTTCTTCTTACTCTGGGGGGACTTGTCCTGATCTGGGGCTGCGGATGGAAACTGAATGTGCTGGCCATGGGGGATGCGGAAGCCAGGTCTCTGGGAATTCATACCGGCAGGCTGAAGTTTGTCCTTATCCTTGCGGCTACCTTTCTCACAGCCTCCTGCGTGGCAGAGTCCGGTATTATTTCCTGGGTAGGACTTATGGTGCCCCATGCGGCGCGGATGATTCTCGGACCGGATCACCGCTATATGATTCCTTTTTCCGCCTGTCTGGGAGGAATCTTCATGGTAATCTGTGATACTCTTGCCAGGACGCTGATCATGGGAGAACTTCCGGTCAGCATTCTCACCTCAGTTCTGGGAGCGCCTTATCTGATCTTCCTGCTGAGACATAACAGAAAGGTGTATTTTGAATGAGTGAAACGATCAGAGTGGAGGGACTGCATTTTTCCTACGGACAGGGGGAAATCCTGAAAGGTGTCTGCGCCGGATTTGGCGGGGCAGGTATGCATGGGGTGTTCGGACCTAACGGATCCGGGAAGACAACGCTGCTGAAATGCTGTACAGGAATTTTGAAACCGCAGAGAGGAGCGGCCGAGCTGGGCGGAAAAAATATTTCCGCACTCTCCTGCAGGGAGAGGAGCCGGAAGATCGCGTATGTGCCTCAGGAGCACCGTCTCTCCTTTCCTTTTACGGTGGAGGAGGTTGTTCTCATGGGCAGAACGCCTCACCTGGGAGGACTGGGAAATCCGTCCAGAGCAGACACAGAACGGGCGGAGCAGGCGATAGAAGAAATCGGGATTAGTGCGATCAAAGAGAAGATCTACACCCAGCTCTCGGGCGGGCAGCGGCAGCTGGTGCTTCTGGCCCGGGCAGTGGCTCAGGATACGCCGGTAGTGATCCTGGATGAACCCACATCGGCTCTGGATTTCAAAAATCAGCTGAGGGTATTTGAGATCCTGCGGGACATGGCAGACAGTGGACGTCTTGTGATCGCCTGTATGCATGATCCCAACCATGTGAAGTGGTTTTGTGAGCAGGTACTGGTCCTGAAGGAAGGACAGGTGCTGGAAGAGGGACAGGTGGATCAGGTTCTGACTCAGGATTGTCTTGAAGAACTGTACGGGAGCGTATGCAGGATGAAAAACGGCATGATCGTTCCCAGAATGTGTGCGCAGTAATCCCTGCCGCACCTGTATTCGGTGAAGAGCAGATACATGGTGCGGTATTTTTTATGCGCTTTTGAGAGGAAAGCACTGGACGATTCTGACGCATTATGGTAAAATTCAGTCATAAACAATGACTGAATGATTAGAAGGGAGGAAGCAGGATGCCGTTATCGCTGATGATCAAGCCGGCTTCCGGAGCCTGCAATCTGCGCTGCGCCTACTGTTTTTACTGTGATGAGATGGAAAACCGGGGAACAGCTTCCTATGGATTTATGAACCGGGAGACGATGGAAGTGCTGATCCGGAAGGCTCTGCAGCAGGCAGAAGGAAGCTGTACGTTCGGATTCCAGGGGGGAGAACCAACACTCTGGGGCCTGGAATATTTTCAAGAGTTTGTGGAGTGCGTGAAGAGACAGAAGAGAGATGATCTGGAAATCTTTTATTTTATTCAGACGAATGGATATACGCTGGATGACCGGTGGGCCCGTTTTTTTCAGGAAAACCGTTTCCTGGTGGGAGTGTCTCTGGACGGAACCATCCATACCCATGACCGCTGGAGAAAGAATATCCGGGGGGAGGGCACGTTCCGGCGGGTGATGGAAGGGATTGACAGCCTGAACAGATATCAGGTTCCCTTTAATATACTGACTGTAGTAACCGGGGATGTGGCCAGAACAGCGGATAAGGTATACCGCTTCCTGCGAAAACAGGGATTTGATCATCTGCAGTTTATTCCCTGCATGGATCCGCTGGGCGGGAAAGAAAAGAGCGCATATTCCCTGAGCGGAGAAGAATATGGGGATTTTCTGTGCCGTATTTTTGACCTGTGGTATGACGAGCTCTGCAGGGGAGAGCAGGTATGGATTCGCCAGTTTGACAATTATGTGGATATGCTTTCCGGCTATGAGCCGGAGGCCTGCGATATGCGGGGGCGGTGCGGAAAAAATTATGTGATCGAGGCGGATGGAAGCGTATATCCCTGCGATTTTTATGCGCTGGATCAGTGGAAGATCGGAGATATAAAGCGGGAGGGATGGGAAGAAATCGATCGAAACCGGGAGAAAAAAGGGTTTCTGGAAGAGATTTCCCTGCCGGAGGAGTGCCGGAAATGCCCCTGGGCAGCGCTGTGCCGCGGAGGCTGCCGCAGATACCGGGAAGGGGAGCAGGGGAAACACTGTTTCTGTGCCGCATATCGGAAGTTTTTTGAGACCTGCGGGGAGAGGCTGGCCCGTCTGGCCCGGGCCCGGCTGTAGAGGAGGGAGCATATGACCTACGAACTGCGAAAAGAAAAGATAAAAGAGCTTCTGGCTGAAAATGAGATCGTGAGTAAAAAGCAGCTGGAGGAGGCGCTGGGGGTTTCGCCCTCTACCGTTCAGAGGGATCTGGCTGCCATGGAAAAAGAGGGCATCTTAAGCCGTCTCTGGGGAGGAGCACAGAGGATCCGGGATGTCAGTCTGTATAAGAGAAAGGTGGAGGAAGGCAATCTCACAGGGCCGATGAGAGTGATCGGGGAACTGGCGGCCAGCAAAGTGCAGGATGGAGAACTGATCTTTCTGGGACCGGGCAAGACGACGCTGGCTATGGCAGAGTGTATTACAGCCAGGGACATTACGGTGATCACCAATGGTATTCCGCAGCTGGAAGCCCTCTCCAGAAGGGGGATCAATGTGTTTCTCCTCTGCGGCTTTTTTAAGGAATACTCCCGGTCTGTGGTGGGAAGGCAGACGACGAAGATGCTGGCTTCCTACCGGTTTGACAAGGCTTTTCTGGGGATCAAGGGATTCGATGCGGATTTTGCACCCCTCTCTGCAGATGAGTATGAGTATGACATTAAAAATATCTGTATCCGCAACGCCCGGGAGACGTATATCCTGGCGGATCACACCAAGTTTAACAGAACGGCTATGTATGTCACACCGAAGGAACTGGTCAGCTATTTGAACATTATTACAGACCGGCAGGTGGAAGGGTTTGAGCAATTTGCACAAGAAAAACAGGCGTATATTTGGAAGAGAAAAGGGAAATAGTCAAAAATAGTCAAAAAATTATTATAATATACGAAAATCAAAAGAGTATATGAGTAATATTGACTGAAATAGACTAAAAATGATAAGATAAGACTATCCAGAAAAGGAAACGGGTGGTTTTATCTTATTTTTTTATGAAAAAGGGAGGGTATGTAAATGAATGTAGTACTTGATTTTCTGCTGAATGATTTCCTCACAAAACCGGTAATACTGATCGGTCTTCTGATCTGTATCGGCTATCTGCTGAAGCGGGAGAGCACGGTGAAGACGATCACCGGAACCATCAGCGCCATGGTGGGTATCCAGATGGTGATTTTTGGAGGAAATCAGTTCACCAACACATTTAAACCAATTGTGACAGCAGTGAGTGAGGCAACGGGGATCCAGGGATATATTATGGATTCCTATGCGATGAAAGCGACCAGCCAGGAAGCGCTGGGGGATCGTTTCGGTCTCATGGGGTATGCGTTTCTGATCGCTTTTGCGGTAAACATTATTCTGGTCTATTTTGGAAAATATACCAAGGCAAAGGGTGTGTTCCTCACCGGAAATGCGGGCACGGCGCATGCCCAGTCTGTCCTGTGGCTGGTGCTTGCCAACCTGATGGTAGGCAACGCGGCGGCAGTTGTGATCACTGGTGTTCTGGTGGGTGTGTACTGGGCTTACTCCACTACGCTGGCGGCAAAAGTCTGTGACGATGTGACGGGAGGAGCCGGATTTACCGTAGGCCACAATCAGCAGATTGGTATCTGGTTCTTCGGAAAGATTGCCCATTTCTTTGGAAAGAAAGAACAGGATGCAGAGAACTTAAAATTGCCGGGCTGGCTTTCGATTTTCAACAACAACGTGGTAGCTACCTGTGTGATCATGTGGATCTTTGTGGGCGGATTCATGGCGCCTCTGGGTATTTCCGGAATTCAGGAACTGGCAGGAAAGGACAACTGGATCGTATATATTATCAGCGTGGGAATCGCATTTTCCATGGACATGGTGATCCTGCTTACCGGTGTGCGTATGATGTGCGCGGAACTGACGGAATCCTTCAAGGGAATCCAGGAGAAGCTGGTGCCGAATGCGATCCCGGCTATCGATGTGGCAGCGCTTCTGCCTTTCTCACCCAATGCGGCAACGCTGGGATTTATCTTCTGTACGATCGGAACGGTGATCAGTATTGGAATTCTGGTTTTGATTAAGAGCCCGATCATGGTGCTTCCGGGATTTGTGCCTCTGTTCTTCTCCGGCGGTCCGATCGGTGTGGTAGCAAATAAGAAGGGCGGAATCAAGGCGGTTATTATCTGCTGTACCCTTCTGGGAATGATTCAGTCTTTCGGAACCATCTGGGCAATTTCCCTTATGCAGTATCCTCAGGGAGTGGGCTGGTCCGGAATGTTTGATTTCAGTACGGTATGGCCGGCAATCACCCAGATTATGAACTGGATCGGCGGTATCTTTGCATAAAGAATAAAGAAAGAAAAAGGAGAGAAAAAAGATGAAAGATAAGATTCATGTATTGTTTGTATGCGGATATGGACTGGGAAGCAGCGCAGTGGCGGAAATGCTGGTGAAGAAAGGCCTGGTGGCCGAGGGCATTAACGCGGAGGTGAAGCATACCGCTGTGGGAGAACTGAATTCCCTTCGGGACTGGGCTGATGTGGTGGCAATCTCCAAAAAACTGGCAGAAGGACTGAAATTTGACGAGAACACCCATCTGGTAGAAGTGGTCAATATCATGGATGGACCGGGGATTGCCAAAAAAATCGGAGAAATTGTGGATGCCTTCTATCCGGCAGCCAGAAAGTAGGTTTTATGAGAGCGATAGTTGTATTTTATGACAGTTTAAATAAGCGTTATCTGCCGCCGTACTGTCCGGACTGCACCACAATCGCGCCGAATTTTTCCAGACTGGCAGAGCATACGGCGGTTTTTGACAACAGTTATGTGGGCAGCATGCCGTGTATGCCGGCGAGAAGAGAGCTTCATACAGGAAGGTATAACTTCCTGCACCGGGAGTGGGGACCGCTGGAGCCCTTTGATGATTCTATGCCGGAGATCCTGAAAAAGAACGGCATATATACCCACCTGGTCAGCGACCATCTCCATTACTGGGAGGATGGGGGCGCCACCTATCATAACCGCTATTCATCCTGGGAGATCATCCGGGGGCAGGAGGGAGATCACTGGAAGGGGCAGGTTGAGCGCCCGGAGATCCCTCCCGTGGTAAAGGTGCCGCAGAAACAGACGGGTACCGGAGAATCCGGTCTGTGGCGCTATGACTGGGTGAACCGGCAGTATATCCGGGAAGAGAAAGATTTTCCTCAGACCCAGTGCTTTGACCGGGGGTGTGAGTTCATCGAGAAGAATAAGGATGCGGACAACTGGCTGCTGCAGCTGGAAACGTTTGATCCCCATGAACCCTTCTATGCGCCGCAGAAATATCTGGATCTGTATCCGGAAGATTATAAAGGACCTCATTTTGACTGGCCGAGAGGGCGGGTGGAAGAGGATGAGGAGGCGATCCGCCACTGCCGCCGTCAGTACCAGGCGCTGGTCAGCATGTGCGATCACAATCTGGGCCGGGTGCTGGATCTGATGGACCGGTATGATATGTGGAAAGACACCATGCTGATCGTGGGGACGGATCATGGATTCCTGCTGGCAGAGCATGGACACTGGGGGAAAAACCAGATGCCTTATTATAATGAGATCGCCAATAATCCCCTCTTTATCTGGGATCCCCGATCCGGGGTGAAAGGGGAGCGGAGAGAAGCTCTTGTTCAGATGATCGACTGGGCTCCCACGCTTCTGAATTATTTCGGACAGAAGGTTCCGGAGGATATGCAGGGGAAGGATCTGGCAGAAACCGTAGCCCGGGACAAAAAGGTGAGGGATTGCGCTCTGTTCGGCGTGTTCAGCGGACATGTAAATATCACAGATGGAAAATACGTCTATATGAGGGCGCCTCTTCCGGAGAAAGTAAATGAGATTTACAATTATACGCTGACGCCGCTTCATATGAACCAGAGGTTTACGCCGGAGGAACTGAAAACGGCAGAACTGTTTTCCCCCTTCTCTTTTACGAAAGGCTGCAGAGTCCTGAAGGTAAAAGGAAAGGACAAGTACAGAGTGGGACGTTTTGGAAATCTGCTTTTTGACCTGGAGAAGGATCCGGGCGAGTGTTCTCCTCTTCAGGATGAAGCGCTGGAGCAGCAGATGGCGGAGAAGCTGATCAAAGAAATGGAGAAAAATGAGTGCCCGGCAGAGCAGTTTGAGCGGCTGGGATTAAAGTGACAGGAGAGAGAACATGGGCTGCATAATAGAGACAGAAAATATTTTGCTGCAGGTGCAGGCGGATACCTGGGAGGAAGCGCTGGTGAAATCCGGGGAACTTCTGGTTAAGAGCGGTTATATCAAAAAAGGATATATTGATAAGACGATAGAAGGGGTGAAGGAGTTCGGGCCGTATATTGTGATCGGCCCCGGACTTGCCCTGGCGCATGCCAGGCCGGATGAAAACGTGTTAAAAACAGGCATCAGCCTTGTGACCCTTCGGCAGGCTCTTGACTTTGGCAGCGAGCTGGGTCCCGTGCGCGTAGTGATCACCCTGGCGGCTGTGGATGACAGTTCCCACATCGATAAACTTCAGGTGATTGCCGGACTTCTGAGCGATGAGGAAAATATGGAGCGGGTATGCCGGGCGGAGGATCCGGAGAGCGTAGCCGGAATGTTTAACAGTTTTGAGATATAGGCTGGACGGAAGGAGGGCAGGCAGATGGAAAAAGAAGAACGAAAGCAGGTGCCGGTCAGCTGTCTCAGGCTGTTCTGGGCAAATCTGGTCTTAAGTGCCTGCACGTTCGGCGGCGGTTTTGTGATCATTTCCATGATGAAGAAGAAGTTTGTAGAGGAACTGGGCTGGCTGGAAGAAGGAGAAATGCTTGACATGACGGCTATTGCCCAGTCGGCTCCGGGATCGCTTGCGGTAAATGCCTCCATCGTGGTGGGATACCGGGTCAGAAGAATTTCCGGGGCGGTGACGGCGGCGGTGGCTACTGTGATTCCGCCTCTGGTGATCATTTCCCTGATCTCGGTTTTCTATAATCAGTTTTCTTCTAATCCGTATATTGCGGTGGCTCTGCAGGTGATGAGAGCCGGGGTGGCGGCTGTTATTTTTGACGTGGTGATTTCTCTGGCGCAGAATATCTGGAAGACGGGAAGTGCGCTGTGGATCTTCCTGATGGCAGCATCTTTTATAGCCTCTTATTTTCTGAAGGTGAGCGCTGTTGTCATTATTCTGATCTGTGGAGTGATCGGGTTCCTCCACAGCAGAGGGGAAGAAAAGAGGGAGGGGAGCTTATGATCTATCTGCAGCTGTTCTGGAGTTTTTTTCAGATCGGACTTTTCAGTTTTGGCGGCGGATATGCGGCTGTTCCCCTGATCCAGAGCCAGATTGTGGAGACAAATCAGTGGCTGTCTATGGGGCAGTTTGCCGATCTGATCACGATCGCGGAGATGACGCCGGGGCCTATTGCCATTAACAGCGCTACCTTTGTGGGAACTCAGGTGGCCGGACTGCCGGGGGCTGTCATTGCCACCTTCGGCTGCGTCTTCCCTTCTTTTGTGGTGGTATTGCTGCTCTCCTTTCTCTATATCCGGTATCGGAATCTGAAGGGAATGCAGGGGATACTCACAGGGCTGCGCCCGGCGATCGTTGCCATGATTGCCGGTGCGGGAATGTCTCTGCTGCTGCTGGCTCTCTTTAACAGTGAACTGGGAAATCTTCAGATCGCAGATTTTCGGATTGTGGAGGCGGTTCTTTTTCTGGGAAGTTTCTTTCTGCTCCGGAAATGGAAAGTCAGCCCTGTGCTCATCATTTTCGGGACGGGAATTCTGGGCACTCTCCTTTATCTGTTGTAATTTTTCGCCTTTTCAGTATAATAAAAGCGGGAAAAGGAGGAAGAGAGCATGAAATTTCAAATGTATCATGAAAACTATAATGTAAAGGATCTGGAGGCCAGTCTGAAGTTTTATGAGGAAGCGCTGGGACTGACAGAGCAGAGAAGGATTGAGGCAGAGGACGGTTCCTTTATCATTGCCTATCTGGGCAATGATACGACAGATTTCCTTCTGGAACTGACCTGGTTAAAGGAACATCCTGAGGCTTACAACCTGGGAGAGTGTGAATTTCATCTGGCATTCCGGACAGAGGATTATGAGGCGGCTCATGCGCTTCATGAGAAGATGGGCTGTATTGTGTTTGAAAATCCGGCTATGGGAATCTATTTTATCACGGATCCGGACGGCTACTGGCTGGAGATCGTGCCGGCGGAGAAATAAAGCCTCCGGCGGAAAACAGGCGGGAAGGGGAGAGATTACGATATTTCTCCCTGTCCCGCCTTCTTTTCTTTGGATTGCAAACGTTTTCAAAATAAGCTGAAAAAGGATAACAAGGGCATACTTAATAAGAAAAAGATAGTAAATATGCATAAAAAGAGAACGATATAATCTTATATATTTAACAAAAATATAAAAAATAATTGACAAATAAAAGGATCAGGACTATTCTTTTCTTATAAAATGATTGAGAAGAAAACGTTTTCAAAAATAAATCAATGGAAGCCCGTAAATCAAGGAACAGGGAAAAGAAAGAGGAGGACGACATGAAAAAAAGGTTATTAAGCACAGTTCTGGCGGTGGCGATGACAGCGGCTATGCTGGCGGGATGCGGAAACAAAGGAAGCGGTTCCACGGAAGATCTGGATGAGGTTACGCTGGCGGTGGTAGGACCGCAGACCGGAGACAATGCGGAATATGGAAAGTCTATGAAGACGGCAGCGCAGATCGCGGTGGATGAATGGAATGAAAAAGGCGGCGTGCTGGGAAAGAAGATTAAACTGGTGGATTACGACGATGCGAATTCTTCCGAACAGGCAGCTTCTATTGCGGAAAAAATCGTGGGAGATGAGACGATCAGCGCGGTTCTGGGGCATTTCTCCAGCGGTGTGGCGATGACGGCGGCTGAGGTTTACCAGGAGGCGGGGATTGCCCTGGTCAACGGATCCGCAGCTCATATGGATTACGCGAAGATCGGCGACTGCATTTTCCGAAACAATGCGATCTATACCACGGATGCCAATACCATGCTTCAGATTATGGAATATCTGGGCGTGAAGAAATTTGGTATTTTAAATCCCAACAATGACGCGGGAATCTCAGTTACTCAGGCAGTGGAAGAGATGATGGATCGCTACGGCGAAGATTATTCCATTGAACTGGTAGAGCCTCAGCTTTATGAGGACGGAACGGTAGACTTTACCGCCACGGTAGCCTGGTTCCAGGAACAGGGCGTGGAAGCCGTTTATTCCTCCGGCCCCTACTCTGCCTGCGCTCCCTTTATTCAGCAGTACCGGGCGAAGGATCCGGATGTAAAGTTCGTGATGTCTGCGGCATGTTTCAGTAAAGAGTTCCTGGAACTGGCCGGAAAAGACGGGGAAGGCGTTTTGATCGGAACCAGCTTCTTCTACGGCAGCGAGGATGAGAAGGTTAAGAGCTTTTCTGAGAAGTATACCGAGATCTACGGTTCAGAACCCAGTACTTTTGCAGCTCAGGTTTATGACGGAACAAATGCGATCCTTTACGCGATTGAAAAAGGAGAATCTGCAGACCGGGCAGATATTGTGAAGAATCTGGCAGATACAGACTTCAAGGGCGTTACCGGAAAGATCACCTTTGATGAGGAAGGCAACTGTCCCAAGGAGCAGGTTCTGCTGGAGATCAAAAACGGCGCGTACACGGAGATCCCGGGCGTGCTTAAGAGTCAGGCAGACTGGGAAGAGAGCAGGGGATTTGCAAAGTAGGCAGAGAATGACAGGGCGGCGGGAAGACAGCCGGGACAGCGGAAGTCGTCCCGGTAGCTGCCCGGAAGTGGGGTGACGGTATGGTTTTAGAGCAGGTAATGAACGGCATTATGCTGGGCATGGTATATGCACTGATCGCGGTAGGTTATTCTCTTGTTTTCGGGATCCTGCGGCTTTTGAATATGGCTCACGGCGCGATCTATGCGTTCGGAGCACATATGGCTCTGTTTGCGGTGGCGATGAACTGGGGGCTTCCCGCAGCGATGATCTTTGCAATCGTTACCACCGGCATTTTGGAAATGCTGATGGACACGGTGATTCTGGCTCCTTTAAGGGCCAAAAATGCACCGAATATCACCTGTCTGATTTCGGTGATCGGTGTATCTTATATCATTCAAAATCTTCTGATGATTGTTTTTGACAGTACGAAGAAAACGTTTCCAAAACTTTTTGATTTCGGAAATGTGGAAATCTTCGGAGTGACGCTCACGAGCGCTCAGATTTCCATGTTTCTGATCGCACTTGCCTTTCTGGTACTCCTGACCCTGATCGTGAATCACACGAAGATCGGTCTGGCCATGAGAGCTTCCAGGGAGAATCCCAAGGCGGCAAACCTGATGGGGATTGACGTAAGAAGAGTCGTTACCTTTACCTTTTTCCTGAGTGGTATGTGTGCGGCGGTGGCAGGTGTCCTGGTATCCGGATATTATCAGATGGTGTACTGCACCATGGGCGTGGAGGCCGGACTGAAAGGATTTTCCGCAGCGGTGCTGGGCGGTATCGGCGTTCTCTACGGATCTGTTGTGGGCGGTGTGATTGTCGGCGTGGCGGAGGCTTTGGCGGTGGCTTTCCTGGGCGGAAGCTTCCGGAGTGCGACTGCTTATATCGTACTGTTCCTGGTGCTTCTGATCCGTCCGTCCGGACTGTTTGGCAAAGATAACATCGATAAGGTGTAGGGAGGAGGAAGTGATGAAACGTCTGACAGGTTTGTATGAGAAAATCACAGATTTCCTCGGAAAGAATAAAAAGATCGTAATCCCTGTAACTTATCTTCTTTTGGCCAGCGTGCCCTTTCTCGGGGTAAGTCAGTACTTTATCCGGGTTTTATGTCTGATCGGAGTGTACTCGATCCTGACCTTAAGTCTTAATCTGATCGCAGGGTATATGGGGCAGACCTCCATGGGACATGCGGCGCTTTACTGCCTGGGCGGATATTTTTCCGCACTGCTGGGATCGAAGCTGGGATGGCCCTTCTGGATCACAATTCTCTTCGGTGTGCTGGGAGGCGCGCTGGGCGGACTGATTCTGGGACTTTCGACTATGCGGCTCTCCGGTTCCTATCTGGCGGTGATCACGCTCGCCTTTGCCGAGGTGGTGGAGATGGTGGTGCTGAACTGGAACGATGTGACAAACGGGCCTCTGGGAGTCAGAAATATTCCCCGTCCCAGCATTTTCGGCTGGGAGCTTACCACATCAAACGGAGGATTCTACTGGCTGATGCTCGTGCTGGTCACGGTGGCGATCCTGGTGAGCCTCTGTGTGGTGAACTCCAAGTTTGGCCGGGCGGTCAGAGCGATCAAGGAGGATGAACTGGCAGCGAAGCTGATGGGAGTACATACGGCGGCCTACAAGGTAAAAACAATCGTCCTCTCCGGGGCACTGGCCGGTATGGCGGGCGCTTACTACGCCTCCATGAACCGTTACATTGATGCCAATACTTTTAACTTTGATGTGTCCATGACGATCCTCTGTATCGTGATCTTCGGAGGTCTGGGTTCTATCCCGGGCATGATTGTGGGATCCGTTCTCCTGATCGCATTTCCGGAAGTGCTGCGAGCGCTGTCTGACTACCGGTTTGTAGTATATGGTCTGCTTCTAATCTTCATGATGCGGTTCCGTCCCCAGGGACTTCTGGGAGGACTCAGCAGAAAGCCCTACCGGCTGCCGAGAGGCGTGCGAAGGCCGGAACAGGAAGCAGAACCGGGAAAGCAGGTGAGATGATGGCATTACTGGAAGTAAAAGGGATTACAAAGGTTTTCGGCGGTCTGGTGGCCGTGGAAAAGGTGGAATTTAAGGTAAATGAAGGCGAGATCGTCAGTATCATCGGCCCCAACGGCGCCGGGAAGACCACTATTTTTAATATGCTCACCGGTGTCTATAAGGTAAATGACGGAACGATTGAATTCGAGGGAAAAGAGATCCAGAACAGGCAGCCCAGAGATATTGTGAAGGCGGGGATTGCCCGGACCTTTCAGAATATCCGTCTCTTCCCCACCATGCGTGTGATTGAAAATGTGCTGGTGGGAGAACACATCCATGTGAATTATAATTTTTTGGATCTTCTGTTTAAGACGAAGAAGTACAGGGAAGAGGAGAAGAAAGCGGCAGAAAATGCCATCGCTCTTCTGGAGTCGCTGGAGCTGGGAGACCAGATCGATAATTATGCGAAAAACCTTCCCTATGGAATGCAGCGGAAGCTGGAGATCGCCCGGGCGATCGCGACAGATGCCAAGCTGATCATTCTGGACGAGCCGGCGGCGGGGATGAACCCCCAGGAGTCGGCGGAATTAAAAGAGTTTATCCTGAAATTGCGGGAACGGGGACAGACGATCCTTCTTATCGAACATGATATGAGCGTGGTAATGGATATTTCCGACCGGATCTATGTGATCGATCACGGCAGAAAGATTGCGGAGGGACTTCCGAAGGAGATTGCGGTAAATCCCCAGGTGATCACAGCTTACCTTGGAAGCGGAGGTGTGAAAAAAGATGACGACACAGAAAAAGAAAATTCTTGAGATCCGGGATCTGCACACGTATTACGGAAGCATCCATGCGCTGAAAGGGATTGACCTGGATGTATATGAGGGAGAACTGGTTACGCTGATCGGAAGCAACGGGGCGGGAAAGAGCACCACCCTGGGAAGCATTACAGGCATTGTACCGGCCAGCAAAGGGACGATCCTCTTTGACGGGACAGATATTACGAAGAAGAAGCCCTCGGATATTACGAAGCTGGGGATCGGTGTATCCCCGGAGGGGCGGGAAGTGTTCGGCGGACTGAGTGTGGAGGAAAATCTCAGGATCGGAGCTTACACGCGGAAGGATGCCAAAGAAATTGCCGCTTCTTTTGCGGAGGTTTATGAACTTTTCCCCAGGCTGGCGGAGAGGAAGAAGCAGTCTGCGGGAACGCTCTCCGGCGGTGAACAGCAGATGCTGGCCGTGGGCAGGGCGATGATGAGCATGCCGAAGCTTCTGCTTCTGGATGAGCCTTCCATGGGTCTGGCGCCCAATCTGGTTGACCTGATCTTTGAGCTGATCTTAAAGATTAATAAGAGGGGAACGACGGTGCTTCTGATCGAGCAGAATGCCAATATGGCGCTTCAGATTGCTGACAGAGGTTATGTACTGGAGACCGGCCGGGTGACGATGACGGACGAAGCGAAAAAACTGCAGGCAAATGATGATGTGCGCAAGGCGTATCTGGGTTCTGTGGGATAAAGGAGGCGGAAGGCATGAATAAATGGTATATCCCGGATGCCTACTATCCGGGCGTATCCGGGGGAAAAACGTATGTAAGCCACGAGGCGGTCTGCTTTTTAAATGAATCCTGTCAGGATGCACAGGTGAAAATGACACTGTATTTTGAAGACCGGGAGAAAATGGAAGGATTTTCTGTCCTGATTCCGGGAGAAAGGACACTGCACGTAAGGCTGGATCAGCTGACGGGAGAGAAGGGACAGAAGATACCGGTGGATACGCCTTATGCGATTGTGATTGAGAGCGAGTCGATGCTGACGGTTCAGTACACCCGTGTAGATACGACGCAGGCGGAACTGGCCATTTCCACCACCATGGTGCAGAAAGGAGAGCAGGGATGAATATAGACAGAAATTATGAGACCGCGAAGGAGATTTACGCTGCATACGGGGTAGATACGGATCGGGTACTGGAGAAGATGAAGGAAATTCCCCTCTCTGTCCACTGCTGGCAGATCGATGATCTGACGGGACTGGAGGACTTTGAAGGAAAACTGACCGGAGGGATTGCGGCTACGGGAAACGCGGGAGGAAAACCCAAGTCCGTGGAGGAATATTTTGCACAGCTGGAGCAGGCACTTGCCCTGATTCCGGGAAAAAAGAAGGTTGCGGCTCATGCGATCTACCACACGGCGGGAAAGGGCGTGGACCGGGATCAGATTGAGCCGGAACATTTCACCCGGTGGGTAGAATTTGCCCGCCAGATGGGAATCGGCCTGGATTTTAATCCCACTTACTTCAGCCATCCCAGAAGTGAGGATGGATTTACTCTTTCCAGCGCGGATGAAGAGAACCGCAGATTCTGGGTGGAACACGGGAAACGCTGCCGGAGGATAGGGGCATATTTTGGAAAAGAACTGGGACAGACCTGCTACACAAACCACTGGATCCCGGACGGGTATAAGGATATCACTGTGGACAAGCTGGGGCCGAGAAAGCGGCTGGAGCAGTCTCTGGATGAGATTTTTGCGGAGCAGATCGATCCCCGGTATAACGTGGATTCGGTGGAGAGCAAGCTCTTCGGTCTGGGAAGCGAGTCTTATGTGACGGGTTCCCATGAATTTTACAGTAACTATGTGGCGCACAAAAAGAACTGTATCATCTGTATGGATGCGGGGCATTTTCATCCCACAGAAGTGATTTCTTCCAAGCTCAGTTCCTATCTGGCTTTTGATCAGGAGATCATGCTGCATGTGAGCCGCCCGGTGCGCTGGGACAGCGACCATGTGACGATTCTGGATGATGAGACGAAGGCGATCATGGAAGAAATCGCCCGGTGCGACGCTTTTGATAAAGTACATATTGGACTTGACTTCTTTGACGGGAGCGTGAACCGCATAGCGGCCACGGCGATCGGGGGAAGAAGCGCAAAGAAAGCCATTCTTCTGGCTCTTCTGCAGCCCACGGAGGAATTAAAAGCGGCGGAGCGGGAGGGGAACTTCACGAAGCGGCTTGCTCTTCTGGAAGAGGTAAAAGCGCTGCCTTTTGGCCTTGTCTGGGCAAAATACTGTCAGGAATGCGGCTGTCCGCAGGATGACTGGATCCGGGCTTATTAAGAAAGAGGGAGAGATACATGAAGGAAATTAGGATTGCAGGAACAGACCTTGTCTTAAGTCCCATCGGGCTGGGGACGGTAAATGCCGGTATTGCCTGGGATCATGAGGATGCTTTTCGGATTTTTGACAGTTATCTTGCGGCCGGGGGCAATCTGATCGACACGGCTCATGTGTACTCGGACTGGATCCCCGGAGAGACTGCCCGTTCAGAGCGGGTGGTGGGGGATTGGATCAGGAACCGCGGGAAACGAGATGATTTCATCCTTATGACCAAGGGCGGCCATCCCAGGAGTGAGACGATGCAGATCAGCCGCCTCTCCCGGGAGGAAATGACAGAGGATCTGGACGGCAGCTTAAAGAAGCTGGGGGTAGACTGGATCGATATTTATTTTTATCACAGAGATGATATCAATCGGCCGGTGGAAGAACTGATCGAGACGATGGAGGATTTCCGCCGGGCCGGAAAGATCCGCTATTACGGATGTTCCAACTGGACGACAGAGCGTATGCGGGAAGCGGATGCATACTGCCAAGAGAAAGGGTACAGGGGCTTTGCAGCCAATCAGGCCATGTACAATATCGGTGTGGCGCAGATGAATCCGTTTCCGGATCCCACGATGGTGGTCTGTGATGAGGAGATGCTGGATTATCACCGGAATTCAGATAATCTGCTGATGCCCTATATGGGTGTGTGCAGCGGATTCTTCCACAAGTTAAAGGCGAAAGGACTGGAGGCGGTGAAGGACAGCTGTTACAACACGGATGGAAACCTGCGCCTGGCAGAAGGCATTTACCGTCTGTGTGAGGTGAGAGGAATTACCATTACGCAGGCGCTTCTCGGATTCTTTTCGGTTATGGATATTCCGGCGCTGCCGCTTGCGGGCGCCAGCAGTCTAAAGCAGCTGGCAGAATTAAATGAAACTCTGAGCACAGAATTTTGTGCAGAAGAATATAAATTTTTATAAGGGAGGATACGACCATGATGAAGACAGAGAAAAAAGAAGAGAGAGCACAGTACAGCAAAAAGGATACTTATACTTATGAAGAAGTCCGTCCCATGATCGAGGCGGCCATCGAAGACAGAGCGCGGTATCTGGGATTCTTCTATAAAGTAATGCCCAGGGACCTGTTTGATAAATATGCAAAAAAGGCGCTGTATGCCTATGGAGAATACAAGGCTCTGGGTATGGGAGCCGGACAGGGGCATGAGGGAGATCCGGCCGGGCTGGCTGATTTCCTGGTATCCTGCAACAGCGTAGCCAACACGCTGGCGGTTGGAAATCATGTGTGTGAGAAGACGGATGAATTTACTACCGTGAGAATGGAAGGAAAATGTGCGCTGGTTCAGGGCTGGGAAAAGATGGGGCTTTCTCCCGAAGAAGTGGAATATCTCTGCGATATTGCCAGCTACGGAGATTACGGTCATGCCAACGCTCTGGATCTGCAGGGAACCTGGCTGTGCACAAGCGCTCAGAAGGGCTGCGATTACTGTGATTTTAAGATCGAGAAATTAAAAGAGAAAACAATCGTATAAATGAAGTGACAGATTCGGGCTGTTTGCTGCCGCGCTGGGGGAGGAGGAGATTTCAGAGAGAAGATTCCTTTCACGGCGCGGCAGTCTGTATAAGAAGGAGAAGAGAATGAAGACGATACGTTTGGGGAACAGCGCTATTGAGGCGTCTGAGATTGCGCTCGGCTGCATGCGGATCTGCAGGAAGACGGTGGATGAGGCAGAGCGGCTGGTTCTGACGGCTCTGGAGCAGGGCATCAATTATTTTGATCATGCGGATGTATACGGGTTTGGCGCTTCGGAAGAATATTTCGGAGAAATTTTAAAGAGGCATCCGGGGCTGAGGGAGAAGATCTTCCTTCAGAGTAAATGTACGCTGATCCGGGATCAGGAAAAGACACTGTATCTGGATACTTCAAAGGAACATATTGTAAAATCCGTGGAGGACAGCTTGAGGAGGCTGGGGACAGACTATCTGGATACGTATCTTCTGCACCATCCGGATACGCTGATTGAGCCGGAAGAGGTGGCAGAGGCCTTCGATCTTCTGAGAAGACAGGGAAAGGTGAGATATTTTGGGGTCAGCAACTTTAAGACCATGGATCTGGCGTTTCTCCAGTCTTTCCTGGATCAGAAGCTGATCGTAAATCAGATGCAGCTGGGAGTGGCGCACACCGAGGTGATTGACGCGAATAATTCAATTAAACTGAATGATGAGGATAATATTGAACACAATGGTTCTGTGCTTACCTATATGCGGATGAAGAAGATGACGCTGCAGGCCTGGTCTCCTTTCCAGGTGAGGTTCTACGGCGGGATTTTTATGAAGGATGCTTCTTATCCGATTCTGAATCAGACGGTAAACCGTATGGCAGAGGAAAAGGGAGTTCTCCCGGAGGCGGTTGCTATTGCATGGATCCTGCGGCATCCTGCCCGGATCCAGCCTATGGCGGGAACTACCAATCCGGAACATTTAAAGGCAATCTGCAGCGGGTGCGGAATCGAACTGACCCGGGCGGAGTGGTATGAACTTTACCGGGCGACTCTGACAGATGAGGGAAGAGTCCAGCTGGGCAATTCTGTCAGCGGCGGGGTGAAAAAATAGAGAAGGAGGAAACCTATGCCGTACTTAATGGGAATCGACAACGGAGGAACTTTTGTAAAAGCCGGTATTACAGATGAGCGGGGAAGAATGCTGGCGGTGGCGAGAGAGCCGGTACATAATCTGACGCCGAAACCGGGTTTTGCGGAGCGGGATATGGAGGAGCTGTGGCGGCAGAATGTGAAAGTGATCCGAAGAGCGGTGGAGGAAGCGGGAATCGCCCCGGAAGAGATCAAGGGGATTTCTTTTTCCGGACACGGGAAAGGGCTTTATCTGACAGACCGGTCCGGACATCCGGTTTACCGGGGGATTCTGTCCACAGATACCCGGGCCTGGGAATACGTAAAGCGCTGGAAGGAGGACGGAACAGCGGCGAAGGTATTTGAAAAAACCTTTCAGGAAATCCTGGCCTGTCAGCCGGTCAGTCTTCTGGCCTGGATCCGGGATCATGAGAAGGATGTTCTGGAAAAGGCTGATTATATTTTTTCGGTCAACGATTATATCCGCTTTCGCCTGACCGGGGAGGCTGCCGGGGAATATACGGTGCTTTCCGGAGGGAATCTGGTAAATCTCTCCACATGTTCGTATGATCCGGAACTCCTGGAACTCTTTGGACTGGAAGAGATCCGTGGAAAACTGCCGCCCCTTAAGTATTCTGCGGAACTTAGCGGCGGTGTGACCCGGGAGGCAGCCCGGCTTACCGGACTGGCAGAGGGGACGCCCGCTGCGGCAGGTATGTTTGATGTGGATGCCTGTGGGCTGGCAGCGGGACTTGACCGGGAGGAGGCCCTCTGTATGATCGCGGGAACCTGGAGCATTAACGAATATATCACAAAGAAACCTGTTACAAACGGGACGGTGGCGCTCAATTCCATGTATTGTATGCCGGGGTATTTCCTGATCGAGGAGAGCAGTCCCACCTCGGCCGGAAATATGGAATGGTTCATCCGGAATCTGCTGGCAGCGGAACAGGAAGAGGCAAAAAAACGGGGAGAGAGCATTTATGACCTGACCAACCGGTGGGTGGAGGGGATTCCTCCGGAAGAACTGAAAGTGATCTTTCTGCCCTTCCTCAATGGTTCTGCCGAGGATGCGCAGGCCAGGGGAACCTTTGTGGGGCTGACGGAATTTGACGGGAAAGCCCATATGCTGCGGGCGGTATATGAGGGAATCGTCTTTTCCCATGTGACGCATGTAAAAAAACTTTTGAGGAACCGTCCGGCGCCGAAGGCGGTCCGCCTTGCCGGCGGAGCGGCGAATTCTCCTGTGTGGGTACAGATGCCTGTGGAGACGGTGTCCTGCAAAGAGCAGGGGATTTTGGGAGCAGCGATCGCCGCAGGAGTGGGAACAGGCGTGTTCCAAAGTTATGAAGATGCGGCCGGCAGAACGGCAGAAGTAAAGGATATCGTGTATCCCAGGGAAGATTACCGGGAGATCTATGAGGAGAAATATGAGCGGTATCAGGCAGCGGCAGAGGCCCTTGCAGGCGTGTGGAAAAAATTTCAGTAAGAGAGAATGAAGGATATGGAGCAGAAAATATACGAGAGTTTTGTGAAAATATTAAAAAAAGAACTGGTTCCGGCTCTGGGGTGTACGGAGCCGATTGCGCTGGCCTATGCGGCGGCGAAAGCCAGACAGGTGCTGGGGCGCATGCCGGAGAAGATCACGGCGTCCTGCAGCGGAAACATTATTAAAAATGTGAAGGGGGTGGTGGTTCCGGCCACCGGAGGACTTCGGGGGATCGAAGCGGCGGTTCTGATCGGAACGGTGGGCGGAGATCCGGAGAAGGAGCTGGAGGTACTCTCCGGGGTGACGGAGGAGGACAGGCAGGAAGTGCGCCGTCTTCTGGAAGAAAATATCTGTCAGGTAAAGATCTCCGAAAGCAGGGCAAAACTTCATATCATAATTGAAATGCAGGCGGGGGAAGAATCCTCTCTGGTGGAGATCATTCATTCTCACACTGAGATCGTGCGTATGATGAAGAATGGAAGGATGCTTCTGAAAAAGGATATCCGGGAATCGGACGGAGAAGAGGAAGATGCAGATTACGCTTTTCTCAATATGGAAAATATTTACCGGTTTGCCTGCGAGGCGGACCTGGAAGAGGTGAAGGAGACTCTGGACAGGCAGATCCAATATAACAGCCAGATCGCAAAAGCGGGGATGGACGGCGTGTTTGGGGCAAATGTGGGAAAGACGCTGGTGGAGGCTTACGGAAAAAGTCTGGATGTGCTGGCAAAAGCCCTTCCGGCGGCCGGATCTGATGCGCGGATGAGCGGATGTGAACTTCCGGTGATTATTAATTCGGGCAGCGGAAATCAGGGGATGACGGTGTCTCTTCCGGTGATCATCTGCGGAGAGAAGCTGGGAGTGGAGAAAGAAAAGCTGTATCGGGCTCTTTGTATCAGCAATCTCACCGCCCTCTATCAGAAAAGAGATATTGGAAGACTCTCCGCCTATTGCGGGGCAGTCAGCGCGGGAGCGGGAGCAGGAGCCGGCATGATGTATCTGATGGGGGGAGGACTTAAGGAACTTTCCCGGGTGGTGGAGTACACCATTGCCAATGTGGGCGGCATTATCTGCGATGGTGCCAAGTCTTCCTGCGCCGCCAAGATTGCCTCGGCGGTGGAGGCAGCCCTTCTGGCTATCCGTCTGATCCAGAAGAACCGCGGCTTCGGAAGCGGGGAAGGCGTGGTAAAAGATACGGTGGACGGAACGGTGGAAGGCGTCTCGGCCATTGCCCGTGAGGGAATGCAGGTGACGGACGAGGTGATTCTGGATGTGATGGTGAACCGGTAAAGACCGGTTGCCAACAGTTTCCTGAGATGGTATATTAAAGGTAATCGGATTTAACGGTGAGAGGTCATTGATGAAAAGGATAAATATTAAAAATGTTGCGGAAATTGCCCAGGTGAGCATTTCCACGGTATCCCGGGTTTTGAATCATTCGGCCAATGTCAGTGATGAACTGAAGAGCAGAGTTTATAAGGCGATTGAGGAGACAAAATACAGTGTAAATCCCATAGCCAGCACTCTGAAAAGCGCCCGGAGGAATCAGATCGCAATCGTGCTGCCGTCGTTGAAACAGACATTTTATACGGACATCATCAAGGGGCTCAGCGATTACTGCTGCGGAAAACAGATTACTCCGATTATTCTTGAGACCAGCGGGAAAGTGAAAAAAGAGATTGAGATTGCAGAGAATCTGGAGAAGCAGTGGGTGGATGGAATCGTCTTTATTCCCAGTAAAAATGCACATACGCCCGGGTACCTGGAATTTATTGATTCCCTGCGCCGCCTCAGGAAACAGGACAGCAATATCCCGGTTGTGCTGGCGGAATGTGACGGCCTGAGCGATGCGCTGGACTGTGTCCGGGTAGACTATGAGACGGCATTTTATAAGATGACGTACCATCTTCTGGAGATCGGAAGGAAACGGGTTGCCTATCTGAGCTGTCCTGGAACTTCTTCCCTGTATGATCTTTGCGGCCAGGCTTACCGGCAGGCGCTTGCGGACTGGGGCGAACCGGTGCGGGAAGAGCTGACGGAGTGTGCGGAATATACCATTTTAGAGGGATACCATGCGATGAAGCGGCTTCTGTCCCGGGAGCCGGAGGTGGACGGAGTCGTCTGCTGCAACGATCAGGTGGCGTCAGGGGCGCTTCATGCCCTGAAAGAATCCGGAATGCAAAATGCGGATAAGGTGGCGCTGGTGGGATTTGGAGGCGTGGCCATGTCGATCATCACCACGCCCTCGATCACGACGATGATCGCCCCCAGATATGAGCTGGGATGCCGGGCGGCTCAGCTTCTGCTGGATCGGATCAATGGAAAAATGGGGGAGCCGGAAAAACTGATCCTTCCCTCCCACATGGCAATCCGGGCGTCCACCCTTCGGACTGCCCGCAAGGATCTGGAATCCATGTTTGAGGAATAAAAAGAAGAGTAAGAAAAAGAGAGGGCGCAGATTTGAACGGAAATCTGCGCCCTCTCTGCACGGTCTGAGGGGGAGATTACGGGAGAGGGAGACCGGCAGGAAGCGGATTTCCCTGCCGCAGTCTGGTCAGTCTGGCGGTGATCCCGGCGGAGCACTGCTGCAGAGCGTCCACCATCGCGCTGCGTTTCCCGGGATCCTGATATTGAAGAATGGGGCCGGTGATGCCAAGGGCGGCAAGGCAGGCGCCGTCTCCATCCAGGATGGGAACGGCGATGCAGCCGATTCCCGGAGCAAATTCTTCGTTGTCAAAGCCGTATCCCTGGCGCCCGCTTCTTTGGATTTCCTCCAGCAGAGCGGTCTTATCGGTGATCGTCCGGGGCGTTGAGCCGGTGAGCGGCTGCTGGTTCAGGATGGCTTCCTGTTCTCTGACAGAAAGAAAGGAGAGCAGGATCTTTGCGGAAGCGCTGGTATTTACGGCCAGAGGGGTGTAGAGAGGCGCTACGATACTTAAAGGGGCGCTGGAAAAAACCTGATCGACGTAGATGACCTGGCGGTTCTGCAGAAAAGCCAGCTGAACAGTCTGGCCGAGGCGGTCGGCCAGGCGCAGCAGGAAGGGTCTTGCCGTCTCTTGGAGGGAAAGATTCCGGCAGCAGGCGTGGGAGAGCTGCAATAGCTTATAGCCCAGGCAGTAGGCAGTCTGACCGGAAGAAGTTTCTTTTACGTAGCCCCGGTTTGCCAGATTTTTCAGAAGCCGGAAGGCGGAGGCGGAAGGAATATCCAGATCCCCTGCGATCTGTTTTAATGTTGCGGCCTCCTGCCGGGAAGCCAAGTATTCCAGAATGTTCAAAGCCCGGTCCAGAGCCGGGACGAGGGAATTTTTTACGTCCATAAAATCTCCATTTCATATTTGAAATATTGTACTGTGTCTTATAGTAGAGGAAAAAAAGGAAAAAATCAAGAGTTTTTCTGCGTTGACGGAGAAAAAATTCTGTGCTATAGTTAAACTATATTTCAAATATAAAATAATATTTTCATATATGAAAAGGAGGAAACAGATATGGGAAAAAAACCGGTATTGGGGATTCTTGGTTTTTCAGATGGTGATCCCGAGGTGCATGAGCAGCTGAAAGATATTGTGCAGGCTCAGGTGGATGCCATTGTGCAGGCGCTGAGGGAGGACGGACGGGTGGAAGTCCTTACAGCAAAGAGGCTGGTAAACAGTGTGGAGAGTGCCAGATCCCTGGCAGAAGATCTGAGAAATCAGGGGGTGGATGCCACGCTCTTTTCTTACGGCGTTTTCGCATTTCCGAATTTCAGTGCGGTGGCGGCAAAAAATGGAAAGGGACCGTATCTTCTGGCGGCAAATCTGAATCCGGACTGGCCCGGCATGGTGTCTATGCTGGCGGCAGGAGGAGCCCTGGATCAGCTGGGGATTTCTCACTTCCGGGTGGCCGGAGATGTAAAAGAGAGGGAAGTACTGGAGAAGATCGTAACCTTTGCATGCTGTGCAAAGGTGGTGAACCGTCTGAACGGGCAGAAGTACGGACTTCTGGGCGGGCGCAGTCTGGGAATGTACAGTTCCACCGTTTCCATGCAGGACTGGCAGGAGAAGTTCGGAATTGATGTAGAGCATATCGATCAGCTGGAAATCGTGCGCAGGGCTGAGGAAGTGGACGAAGAACAGGTGGAGAAAGCGTTTGCCTGGCTGACGGAGCATGTGGGAAAGATTCAGTACAACGGAACCTCCTTTACCCCCGAAAAGCTGAAGACGCAGATCCGCCATTATGAAGCGACAAAGAAGATTATTGAGGAAAATCAGCTGGATTTTATCGGGGTGAAATGCCACTATGAGATGAGCCGGCATTACTGCACCGAGTGTTTAAGCGCAGCATTTCTCAACGATCCCTATGACTGGAATGGCAGAAAGGAACCGGTGGTCTGCGCCTGTGAGGCAGATTCCGACGCGGCGCTGACGATGCAGATCCTCCGCCTGCTCACGGAAGAACCGGTAGTTTTTATGGATGTGCGCCATTATGACCGGGATTACGGCGTTATGGTATTCTGTAACTGCGGTTCGCAGTCTACCTATTATGCTTCCGGAACAGAAGATTACAGGAAGAATCTGGAGAAGGTTACCCTGTATCCCGCCCTGGATATTTATGCGGGCGGCGGCTGCCATGTGAACCTGCAGACCAGGCCGGGAAAGGCAACCATTGCCCGTCTCTGCCGGAAAGCGAAGGGACGGTACAGCATGACGGTCATTCCCTGTGAATTTGTGGAACTGCCGAAGGAGAAGGAGGCGGAGACCACGATGGAGTGGCCGCATGTATTTGCAAAACTTCCTTTTGACCACAATATTTTCCTGGAGAGGTTCGGAGCGAATCACTGTCATGCGGTTTACGGAGATCATGTGGAAGAATTGAAAATGATCTGCCGGATGCTTGACATTGATGTGGAAATGTATTCCTGAAATTTCTCTGAAAGCTGTTCTTTCTTTGCTTTTTTGCAGAATCGGATTTCGGAAATTGACAAGGGATAAAAATCCCGGTATGATAAAGAAATTGAGCGAAAAGAAAAGGAGACAGAAAAGATGAAGAAAAAAGGGATTGTGGCAGCTGTCATTGCCCTGATCGTGGTCTGTATCGCGGCCGGGCTTCTCTATGTGAAGTTTAAGCCGGGAACGACAGAAGGTGCAAAAGAAGTAAAAATCACAGTGGTACACGGGGATGGTGAGGAAAAAGAGTTCACTTATCACACAGACCGGGAATATCTGGGAGAGGTACTTCAGGACAATGAACTGATTGCCGGCGAAGAGAGCGACTATGGCCTTTATATCCTCACTGTGGACGGAGAGACTGCAGATGAGGCGAAACAGCAGTGGTGGTGCATCACAAAGGCGGGGGAAATGGTAAATACTTCCGCGGACAGCACGCCGATCCAGGATAAAGAGCAGTATGAGCTTACCCTGAAAGAAGGGTATTAATTGAACAGGCAGAGAACGCGGGAGCTGGTTGTCATGGGTGTGCTGACTGCAGTTGTCTTTGTGGCTCAGGTCGCCATGGGCTTTCTGCCGAATATTGAACTGGTTACCCTGCTTTTCATTTTGTACACCCTGGCTTTTGGAAAAAAAGTCTTCCTGATGATTTATGTCTTTGTACTGCTGGAAGGGATTTTTTACGGGTTTGGGCTGTGGTGGCTGAATTATACTTACATCTGGACGGTCCAGGCGCTGGTGACGCTGGTTTTCCGGAAGCAGACATCTCCCCTGTTCTGGAGTGTGCTGTCCGGATTTTACGGCATCACCTTCGGGGTGCTCTGTGCGATCCCCTACTTTTTCATAGGCGGGCCGTCCTCGGCTTTTGCCTACTGGATCTCCGGGATCCCCTATGATATTCCGCACTGTATCGGAAATGTGATTCTCTGCCTGCTGTTGTTTAAGCCGCTGAGGAATCTGCTGGAACAGCTGCTCAGGCGGGGAGCCCAGCTGGAATTGTAGGGAAAAAGAGAGCTGGAAAACAAAAAACGGGTACAGGATTTTCAGAAAACTTCCGGTGGGGAGGATCTGAAAATTTTGTGCCTGTTTTCTTTTCTGTTCACAGGAACGGGGAGTTTTCAAAGGAGGGTCTGATGTGCTATAATTTTACAAAAGCAGATTGCAGTCTGGCAGGGGAACAGCCAGGAACGGAAAAGGAGAAAGGAATATGCCGAATATTATTGAAATAACGGATTTTCAGGCTCCGGAGCTGGATGTCTATGCCAGACTTTCGGAAGGACAGCTTCTAAATCGTCACGAACCGGAAAAAGGAATTTTTATCGGAGAAAGTCCCAAAGTAGTGGAACGGGCGCTGAATGCGGGATGTGAGCCTCTGTCCGTGCTTACGGAGAGGAAGCACATTGAAGGGGAAGCAAGGGAAGTGATCCGGCGCTGCGGGGAGGTACCGGTCTACACGGCGGATCTGGATGTTCTGACACAGATGACCGGGTACTCTCTGACCCGGGGCATGCTCTGTGCCATGCGACGCCCGCCTCTTCCGACGGTGGAGGAAGTCTGCCGCGGCGCCCGCCGTATTGCGGTGCTGGAAAATGTGGTAAATCCCACCAATGTAGGAGCCATCTTCCGATCTGCCGCAGCTCTGGGGATGGATGCGGTACTGCTCACTCCCTTCTGCAGCAACCCGCTTTACCGGCGTTCCATACGGGTGAGTATGGGAACGGTATTTCAGGTTCCCTGGACGTTTCTGGGAGAGAAAGGAAGCTGGCCCGGAGAAGGGATGGCGCTTCTTAAGAAAATGGGATTTCAGACGGCGGCGATGGCTCTGAAAGAGGATTCCGTTTCCATCGAGGACACACGGATCAGGGGAGCGGACCGGCTGGCTGTCATCCTGGGGACGGAGGGAGACGGCCTGGCGGAGGAGACGATAGCAGACTGTGATTTTACGATCCGCATTCCCATGTCCCACGGAGTAGACTCCCTGAATGTGGCGGCAGCCAGCGCAGTGGCCTTCTGGGAACTGGGGAAATAGAAAGATAAAGGAGAATACAGATATGCCAGTTTTTGATTTTAAAAGTACTTCAGATAAAAAGGCGGAGGCTGTGTGTACGTACACCGCATTTTCCTCCAGTGAACCGGAGGCATCTCCGGACAGGCCGCTTCTGGTTCTGGATAATCGGGAGAGACAGTGGAAACATCACTCCTGCGGCATTTTTACCAATCCTGTGAAACGGACTTCATTTGAATTTAAGGAGGAAGACGGAACCTGCTGCGCGGATATTCTGAAGATTGATTCCCGGTTTGTCAGTCTGCTGACCTGGCTGGGGGAAAATCATATCAATGTGCGCCTGTCCGGAGAAAACCGGGAAGAAGGCTATATGGTTTACAGGATCCGGGAGACGGCTTTCGGAGGAGGAACGAAGCTCTCTGCGGAGGACGGTTTTCTTCAGTTTATGATCGAGCGGCTTTTGGCCAGCAGTGCGCCCACGGAGGAGGCAGAAGATGAGGACCGGGAGGAAGAGGGAGATGATATGAAGCTGACCAGCCTCCAGAGTATCACAGATTTTATGACCTGTGCGGGGAGAACTCTGCCGGACAATATCCGCCTGTGGGCGAGGAGGAATCTGGCGGTGGCCCGTTCCGGCGAGGTTTCCCCGGAGGAGCGCAGGCACGCCCAGAGAGCGCTGTCCATTATGATGAATATCCAGTGGAAACACAATTATTTTGAGGCGATCGATCCGGAGGAGGCAAGGCGGATCCTGGATGAAGAACTGTACGGGATGGAGCGGGTGAAGCAGAGGATTATTGAGACGATCATTCAGATCAACCGTACGCACACGCTGCCGGCATACGGGCTTCTGCTGGTGGGACCGGCAGGGACAGGAAAGTCTCAGATTGCCTATGCGGTAGCCCGGATCCTGAAGCTGCCCTGGACGACGCTTGATATGAGCTCTATCAATGATCCGGAACAGTTGACGGGAAGCTCCCGTATTTATTCCAATGCCAAGCCCGGGATTATTCTGGAGGCATTTGCCATGGCGGGGGAATCTAATCTGGTTTTCATTATCAATGAGCTGGATAAAGCGTCTTCCGGGAAAGGGAATGGCAATCCGGCGGATGTACTGCTGACGCTTCTGGATAATCTGGGATTTACGGATAATTATATTGAGTGTATGGTTCCCACGGTGGGGGTTTATCCCATCGCTACGGCGAATGATAAGAGTATGATCAGCGCACCTTTGATGTCCCGTTTCGCGGTGATCGATATTCCGGATTATACGGAGGAGGAAAAGAAGGTCATCTTCTCCCGTTTTGCCCTCCCCAAGGTACTGAAACGGATGGGTCTGGAGGAGAAGGAGTGCGTTCTGACCGGGGAGGCTCTGGATGCGGTGATCGAGCAGTATAAAAATACCAGCGGGATCCGGGATCTGGAGCAGGCTGCAGAGCATATCGCAGCCAACGCCCTGTATCAGATCGAGGTGGATCATCTCTCCCAGGTCGTATTTACAGGAGAGATGATAAGGAAACTGCTGGCATAAAGGTACGTTTGGACAAAAAGTCCAATGCAAAAGCGTGCCGGATGTAGTATCCTCACAGTGAGGCCGGAGAACGGATCGGGAATGGAGGGAACGCGATGGAAAAAATTCCGCTTACAAGGGAAGAATTTTCCGAGGTGATAGGCAGACTGCAGGCGGCCAATGAGCTGGTGGACAGGGTGGATGAGCTCTTCCGGTCCAGCCGGGAAAACGTGGACTGCGATTTTTGCAATGGAGCCAGTCTGCAGATCTCCCATGAGCGGACGGTGGTGGAACTGCTGGAGAAGCTGATGAGAGACAGGGAAGGAAAGATTGGCTGCTTTATCTACGAGCTGGATTACGGGAGAGATTACAGACCCGGAGGAGAAGGAGACTTCGGGGAAGAGGGGAATCTGGCAAGCGCCGGAAGTCTGTATGATCACTTGGCAGCAAATTACCGGAGGAATGCAGGAAACTGCGAAAAGTGGAGGGGAGAAGATGGGGAGACAGATCAGCTATCCGGTGATTGACCCGGAGCGGACTGGAAAGCAGCTGAAAAAGCTTCTGGAAGAGATGGGGCTGGGAGCCAGGGAAGTGCAGGAATATCTGCATCTGTCCTGCCCTCAGCCGGTATATCGGTGGTTTAAGGGGAAGACGATGCCCTCTTTGGATCATCTGTACGCTTTAAGCATACTTCTGGGCAGGCATATGGAAGAGCTGGTGGTTCCCGGAGACGGGGAAGAAGGCGTGAGATTTTTTGGAAAGAACCGCAGACGGATGCTTTCTTACTGGGAGAAGATCGAGGCGGCATAAAAAACGGGCAGAAAAAGCAGGGGCTGTTTTGAAAGCCTCTTCTTTTTCTGCCCGTTTTCCGACTGGTCAGGCGTCACAGATTCCCAGATCCCGGAGGGAATGCCCGATCAGATCCAGGATTTCATCGCTGTCGGCGAGGACAGTATGGCAGTGGTGGCCGGATGTAAGGTTGGTCAGAGGCTTTGACTTTCCGGACTTGATATCTTCCAGAAACTGTCTGACCTGAATCCTGGAACTGATTTGCAGGGGAGCCTTCAGTTCTCCGTAGATTTCATGCTGGACGAAAACATCCTTTACCGTTCCCCCACAGTCTACGATGGCATTGAGTTCTGCTTCAATCTGGTCATCCCGGTGAAAAGCGTGGAAAACCCGTTCTGCCTTTTTCAGAGCGCCGCAGAGGTAGCCCCTGTTTGTGGAGATGATATCATAGTCTGCGGCGCGCAGAAGGGCGATGTCCTGTACGATCACCTGTCTGCTCACCTGAAAAAGTTCAGCCAGTTTTGTGCCGGATACCGGCTTCCTGCTGCCCGCGATATATTTCAGGATTTCCTGTCTGCGCATTTCTCCAACCATTTTTCAGATCCTTTCTTTTGGTTCTCCATCCATTATACATCAGAAACTTATACTGCGCGAAGGTTTTTTAAAGAAAGATCCAGAATAGGAGAGGAATGGGTCAGAGCGCCGCTGGAGATATAGTCCACGCCGATGGAAATCAGGCGTTCTATATTTTCCCGGGTTACGTTTCCGGAACATTCCGTTTCTGCTCTGCCGTCGATGAGTTCTACGGCGGCCTTCATGTTTTCGGGAGTCATATTGTCCAGCATGATAATATCAGCGCCGGCATCCACAGCCTCCTGCACCATGTCCAGTGTTTCCACTTCGATTTCAATCTTGCGGACAAAGGGGGCATACTCTTTGGCCATCTGGATGGCTTCTTTTACGCCGCCTGCAGCTGCGATGTGGTTGTCCTTCAGCAGGATTCCATCGGAGAGATTGTATCTGTGGTTATAGCCGCCGCCCACTTTGACTGCGTATTTTTCAAAAATCCGCATATTGGGTGTAGTCTTTCTGGTATCCAGCAGTTTTGTTTTACTGCCTTTGAGAAGAGCGGCGATCTGTCTTGTGTAGGTGGCGATACCGCTCATTCTCTGCAGATAGTTCAGGGCAGTGCGTTCACCGGAGAGAAGAACGCGGATGTCTCCGCGGATCACGCCCAGAAGCTGTCCCTTCTGTACAGTCTCTCCGTCCTGTATGTAAAATTCTGTCTCAGTTCCGGGATCCAGCAGGGTGAAGACGCGGGCGAAGACGGCAAGACCGGCGATCACACCGTCCTCTTTGCACAGAAGCTGAACTTCGCCCTGCTTTTCTTCACGCATGACAGCGTTGGTGGTAATGTCTTCGCTGGTAATATCTTCCTGAAGGGCCTGTCTGATCAGATTGTCTGCATTTAAGTTCATGGTAATGGTATTCATTTCGTATGATTCTCCTTTTTCATTTCCTGAAGTATTTTTTCTTTATAAATTTCTGCCAGCCTGTCTTTTTGGGCATGAACGTAATCCCGGGCTTCCTGACAGCGCGTTTCAAAGCGGCGGGAAAGAACGGCTTCTTCCCGGGAGGTTTGCTCTTTTTGACCTGCCTCTGTTAAATGGAGGGCGGCGCGTCTGGCAAAGACAAGGCTTTCCAGCAGAGAGTTGCTGGCCAGGCGGTTGGCGCCGTGAACGCCGTTGCAGCTGGTTTCCCCTACGGCATAGAGGTGATCCATGGAGGTATGGCTGTTCTGATCCGCCCAGATGCCGCCCATGAAATAGTGCTGGGCCGGAACTACGGGGATCCAGTCCTTTGTGACATCAAATCCTTCTTCCAGACAATGTTCGTAGATATGGGGAAAATGATGCAGGATCGTATCTTCACCCAGTCCGGTCATATCCAGCCAGACGAAAGGTTTCTGGTCCAGTTCCATCTGCTTCTGGATGGCGGCTGTGAGAAGATCCCGGGGGAGCACTTCGCTGGCAAAGCGTTCGCCGGCCGCGTTGTAGAGCTTGGCGCCTTCGCCGCGCACAGACTCCGAGATCAGAAAACGACGGCCGGGTTTTCTGGAATAGAGGGTAGTGGGGTGGATCTGGACGTAGTTAAGATGTTCCAGACGGATTCCGTGTCTCAGGGAGACAGCCAGGGCATCTCCGGTCAGGTGGGGATAGTTGGTGGAGTGGCGGTACAGTCCGCCGATTCCGCCGCAGGCCAGGATGGTGTGATCTGCCCGGATACCAAACATCTCTTTTTCCCGGCTGGAAGCCAGAAGGCCGAGGCAGCAGTTCCCCTCCTCGATCAGATCCAGCATGGCGGTGTGTTCCAGAATTGTAATATTGGGTAGCTTTTTTACGGCTTCCAGAAGTTTGCTGGTGATCTCTTCCCCGGTGATGTCTTCGTGGAACAGGATCCGGGGCCTGGAATGGCAGCCTTCCCTGGTGTAGGCGAGGTGTTCGCCCTCGCGGGCAAAGTCCACTCCGTATTCGATCAGTTCCCGGATGATTTCCCGGGAAGAGCGAATCATAATATCCACAGATTCCCGCCGGTTTTCGTAGTGGCCTGCTTTTAAGGTATCTTCCATAAAGCTGTCATAATCATTTTCATCCCGGAGTACACAGATTCCTCCCTGAGCCAGGTAGGAATCACTGTGCTGCAGCTCTTCTTTGGTGAGGAGCACGGCATTCATCCGGGGCGGGAGATGCAGGGCGGCGAAAAGACCGCTGACTCCGCTTCCCACGATTGCCACGTCTGTTTTTATGGTTTTCATAAATTCCGTCCTCCTATTTCGCCAGCCGCAGCATTTCATTCAGAGATTTCTGAGCCAGCGCTGCCGTGGAGGCGGGAATCTGAACTGCTCCGGTTCCGTTTTTCAGGCTGTCCCGGATCTTCTCCAGGGTGACCCGTTTCATATCCCGGCAGAGCTGACCGTCCATGACAGAGTGAAAGATTTTTTGGGGACAGCGTTTTTTCAGTTCATACAGGACCCCTTCTTCTGTTCCGATGAGAAATTCTTTTTTGTCGGAAGTTTCGGCATACTGGATGATCTCGGAAGTACTGCCGGTAAAATCAGCCAGTGCAAGGACAGACTGTATACATTCCGGATGAACTAGGAACTCTGCGTCCGGGTGTTCCCGGCGGGCTTTCCGGATGAGTTCCGGGGTGATTGCCGCATGAACCGGGCAGAAGCCGTCGTTAGGGATGATATTTTTTTCAGGGACCTGTTCTGCCACATAGGCGGCCAGGTTTCCGTCGGGAATGAAAAAGATATTTTTCTGCGGCAGAGCCTTTACAATTTTTACTGCATTGGATGAGGTGACGCATACGTCGGCGGCGGTTTTTAATTCCGCAGTGGAATTAATATAGCACACTACAGCCAGATCTTCGTAAGTTTTGCGCATCTTTTGGATTTTTTCTGCGGAAGCCATATGGGCCATGGCGCAGTCCGCCGCTGGATCCGGGAGAAGAACCGTTTTGTCCGGGTTTAGGATTTTGGCGCTCTCTCCCATGAAGGCCACCCCGGCAAATACGATCACATCCGCATCGGTCTGCCGGGCCATTTTGCTCAGATAATAAGAATCTCCTATGTAATCCGCGATCTCCTGTACCGGAGCCGGGACGTAATAATGTGCCAGAATGACAGCATTTTTTTGACGCTTTAAATTTTCGATTTCCTCTGTTATGGAATTCATCTTCTGCTAATCCTCCTGCTGAAAGCATTTGCCAGTCATTATACAATAAAAATTTACAAGTGACAAGACAGAAAATAAAGGAAGGAAAAAAAGGGAGAAAACCTCCGGCAAATGGAATTGACGGGGAGGAGGGAGTGCGCTATCATCGAAGTATCAGACAGACGGGATGGGAAGGTGGGAGAGAGGTTATGGTTCAGCCCAAAATCACCATGGTCGGAAGGACGTATGGCAGGCTGACTGTACTGGAACAGGCAGAACCGCTCAAAAAAGACAGGCAGGCCTGGTATCGCTGCCGCTGTGACTGCGGCGGCGAAATTACAGTTCGGGGAACCAGTCTTCGCAATGGAAGTACTGCAAGCTGTGGCTGCCTGCGGCGGGAGAAAACGAAGAAGAGAAATGCAGAAGCCGCCGGAAAGAAGTTCGATCTGACCGGAAAACGATTTGCATTTCTCACAGCAGAGAAGAGGCTGGAGGAACGAAAGAAGGGAAGCTGTCTCTGGCTCTGCCGCTGTGACTGCGGACGATATTATAAAGGTAAGACACATGATCTGATCAGTGGAAGGGTAAAAAGCTGCGGCTGTATTCCGAGCAGGGTGCCAGAAGATCTTACAGGGCGCAGATATGGTTCTCTGACTGTGCTGGAATTGTCCGGAGAGAGAAAGAAAAACGGTGCTGTGGTCTGGAAATGCCGCTGCGACTGCGGGCAGGAGACTTTTGTTTCCAGTGGAAATCTGAAGCAGGGGAGAACTGTGAGCTGTGGCTGTGTCCGCCGTGAAAATCTTGAGGGCAGACGATTCGGGAAGCTTATAGTGACAGGAATCGGGAAGCAGTCAGGGAGAGGCAGGGGGGCTTTCTGGAATTGTCTTTGCGACTGCGGAACTTACTGCGAAGTACACGCTTACAAATTAAAGAGCGGTCATACGCGCAGCTGCGGCTGTTCTCACAGGGAAGCAATTCTGGATCTTACAGGGCAGAAATTTGGCAAACTGACGGTGCTGGGAGACAGCGGGAGGAGAAGGGACGGATCCGGAGGAATGATATGGAAATGTCTCTGCAGCTGCGGACAGGAAAAAGAGATCCGGCAGGATGCTCTGGTGTCAGGGGCAGCAGCCAGCTGCGGCTGCGTGAAATCCAGGGGAAATGAGAAAGTAGCCAGACTTCTGAGGGAGGCAGGACTTTCTTATCAGCCGGAGTATTCACCTCCGGACATGAAGGGAAAGCGGCGATTTGACTTTGCTGTCTGGGGGGCAGGAAAGCTGTCTTATCTGATTGAATATGATGGTGTGCTGCATTTTGGATATTCGGACAGCGGATGGGATACCGAGGCCCGCTATCAGAAAATGCGTGTGAGTGATCGGGAAAAGAATGCGTATTGTTTCCAAAAAGGGATTTCCCTGATCCGTGTTCCATATACAAGATTTTCCAGACTGGAGGCAGAAGATCTCCATCCTGGGACGACGGCTTATCTGGTGAATGGAAAAAGCCGGAGAGTCGTTGCGAAAGCGAAACCGAAAGGGGAGAAAGAGGCTGATGAAGACAGCGGGGAGATATTCAGGGAAGATCAGATTCCTGGCGGCAGCGGGGATCTTACTGGCAGTTCTGGCGGGCTGCAGAAAAGAAAATCCTGACGTCGGGAAAACAGAGGCGGAAACGGCTGAGGCTGACCGGGCAGGGGAAGAGATCCTTGAGGTTTGTCGGGCATATCCGCAGCCGGAAGAAGATGCCCGACGGGATCAGGATACCATGAAAGAAATGATCGGCCGGCTGGGAGAAGCGGGGTATGCGGCAGTGGACAGTGAAAATCAGATTGATATGACCTGCCGTGAACAGCTCCTCTCTTTCTGTGAGAAAGCGGGACAGAAGGAGGAGGTGCAGGCGACGGTGGCTGAGATTTCCTGGACTGGAGAGTGTGTGATCTGGAACTTTCAGGCCTGTGGCGGGGAGCTGGATGTGAACCGGCAATATTGCAGTTATAAGAATGGGAAACTGGAGAAAACCTGGGAGGGGAATTACCGGGCGCAGGAGTGGAAGTACACGGAAGAGGGATACTTTATGTTTTCCGGCGCCTGTTTTTCAGAGGACATGTATCGTCTGGCGGTGAGCACTTCGGAAGAGTATGGAGCCTTTCGGGCACTGCCCCTGGATGAGCAGTGCAGAAGATTAAGGCAGACTTATCTGGATTCTGTGGGGTTTGTGCGGAATAATCTGTTTCTTACAGACTGGAGTGAGGAGGATTTCGGCAGCCTGAATTTTTATGATGTATATGATCTCTTTTATGAACAGGTAAATGGAGGGGAAAATCCGTATGTCATGGTAGCAGATCTGGGGGAGGAGGCCGTGTATCAGATACCGGAAGAAGAGTTTGAAGAGGTTATTATGAAATACTTTTCCATCGACCGGACAGAGCTGCGGGAAAAGACAGTGTATCATCCGGAGACTTCTTCTTATGAGTACAGGCCGAGAGGATTTGATGAAACAGAGTACCCGGAATATCCTTATTCAGAGGTATTGGGATTTACAGAAAATGGAGACGGTACGATCACCATGGATGCGCAGGTGGTATTTCCGTATGCCTGTGATTCTAAAGTGTATGCGCATAAGGTGACTGTGCGTCCTGGGAAGGATGGGACGGTGCAGTATGTGTCCAATCAGGTGGTGCCCGCAGAGGACAATGGAGAGGCAGTCTGGCATACAAAGAGAAAAGATCAGAATTGACAAGCAGGTGAAAATCTGTATAATAGTTATGTAGCGAACAGTTAGTTAGCGAATTATAAAAGAGCTTTTGGTCAGATCCTTCGATCTCTCCGACAGCCCTTTTCCAAAGGAGAAAATATGTGCCGGAAACATTGTATCGGTAAAGAGATCAAGAAATTAAGTCATATGATTCTGCGTCAGTTCCTTGCCTATGAGACAGCGCGGGGGAGGGAAGATGTGACAAAAACGCAGGGGCATGTGCTGGCCTATCTTTATGAACAGGAAGGAAGGGATATCTTTCAGAAAGATGTGGAGGCAGAGTTTTCTATTTCCAGATCTACAGCCACGGGGATTCTCAAATTGATGGAAAAAAGAGGATATATCCGAAGAGAACCGGTTGAGCAGGACGGGCGGTTAAAACGTCTGGTACTGACAGAGCAGGGAAAAAGCGGTCATCAGCAGGTGATAGAAGATATTCAGTATCTGGATGCACGTCTGATGGACGGTATTTCCAGGGAAGATCAGGAGATCTTTTGGAATGTGGTAGAAAAAATGGAAGAAAACGCGGAGCGCGTGATAAAAGGAGAGGAGAGTGAAAAATGCTGAAAACACTGGGAGCGCAGGTGAAGGAATTTAAAAAAGATTCCTTTCTTACCCCCTGCTTTATGATTCTTGAAGTTCTGATGGAAACCATGATACCATTTCTTATGGCTTCCATTGTGGATGAGGGAGTAAATGGTGGAAATATCAGCCATATATACCGGACGGGCGCCCTGATGATCGGAGCGGCGCTGATCGGTCTGTGGGCTGGAATTATGGGAGGAAAACATGGAGCCAGGGCTTCGGCGGGGCTGGCCAGGAATCTGCGGAACAGTATGTTTGAAAATATTCAGACATTTTCCTTCCGCAGCATTGACAAATACAGCACGTCAGGACTGATCACCCGTCTGACTACAGATGTGACCAATATTCAGAACGCTTATCAGATGATTCTGCGTATGTGCACCCGGGCGCCGGCGAGCCTGATCTGTGCCATGACCATGGCATTCTTTATTAATGCCCGGCTGGCCAGTATCTATCTGATCGCAGTTCTGGTTCTGGGAACACTTCTGATTCTGATCATGAGCCGGGCGATCAAATATTTTAATCAGGTATTTAAAAAGTATGACGCTTTAAATGAGAGTATCCAGGAAAATGTGGCGGGGATCCGTGTGGTGAAAGCCTATGTCAGGGAAGGATATGAGACGGAGAAGCTGGAGAAAGCCAGCGATAACATTTACCGCATGTTTGTGAAAGCAGAGAAGATTATTGTGGGAAATATGCCTCTTATGCAGGTGACGGTTTATTCCTGCATTCTGGGAATCAGCTGGCTGGGTGCACACATGATCGTACAGGATACCCTGACAACAGGAGAGCTGATGAGTCTTCTGACTTATTGTATGAATATTCTGATGAGTCTTATGATGCTGTCTATGATTTTTGTTATGATCACTATGAGCATGGCCAGTGCGGAGCGAATCACGGAAGTCCTGAATGAGAAGACGGATCTGGTGAATCCGGAGGAACCGGTCTATCAGGTGGAGAATGGTGAGATCTGCTTCTCCCATGTTTCTTTTTCTTATAAGCAGGAGAAGGGCGAGCCGGTGCTGCGGGATATTAATCTGACGATCCGCCCGGGTGAGACGATAGGAATTATCGGAGGAACCGGGAGCGCCAAGTCCAGCCTTGTCAATCTGATCAGCCGTCTCTATGATGCGACGGAGGGGCAGGTGATGGTAGGCGGACGGGACGTGCGGGAGTATGATCTGGATACGCTGAGAAATGAAGTAGCCGTAGTGCTGCAGAAAAATGTACTGTTTTCCGGAACGATCCTGGAGAATCTTCGCTGGGGAAAAAAAGATGCGACGGAAGAAGAGTGTGTGCATGCCTGTAAACTGGCCTGTGCCGATGAATTTATCCGGCGTTTCCCGGAGGGGTACCATACGTATATCGAGCAGGGCGGAACGAATGTGTCGGGAGGACAGAAGCAGAGACTCTGCATTGCCCGTGCTCTTCTGAAGAAACCGAAGATCCTGATCCTGGATGATTCTACCAGCGCGGTGGATACGGCTACGGATGCCAGGATCAGAAAAGCTTTTGCTGAGGAAATCCCGGGTACGACCAAGCTGATCATTGCCCAGAGGATTACCAGTGTCCAGGGAGCAGATCGGATTATTGTCATGAATGAGGGAAGGGTAGATGGGTTTGATACCCATGAGAGGCTTCTGGAAAGCAATGAGATCTACCGTGAGGTTTATGAGTCTCAGACCAGGGGAAGCGGAGATTTTGACGAGAATGGAGGTGACCGGTAATGCCGGGGGCAGGAAAAGGAGAAAAGCCGGAAGTGAAGAATCCGGGAAAAATGCTGAAGCGGATCCTTGCCTATATATGGAAGGATTACAAGTTCCATCTGATTGCAGTGCTGGCGGGTATCCTGGTTGGAGTTCTGGCCAATGTGCAGGGAACGATGTTTATGAAGACTCTGGTGGACGATTATATTCAGCCCATGGTAGAGACCGGGAGCCGGGATTTTGGCCCTCTTCTTCTGGCGATGGCCCGGGTAGCGGGATTCTATGCGCTGGGAGCGGCGTCTACTTATCTGTATAACCGGCTGATGATTTATGTGACACAGGGAACGCTGAGGAACCTTCGGGTAGAAATGTTCCGTCACATGGAGACGCTGCCGCTGCGCTACTTTGATACTCACCCGCACGGTGACATCATGTCTGTGTATACCAATGATATTGATACGCTGCGCCAGATGATCAGCCAGGGAATGCCTCAGCTTCTCTCCAGTGCGATTACCGTGGTCAGCGTTATGGTAAGTATGCTGATCCTCAATGTACCGCTGACACTGACTACCCTGGTTATGGTTGCCGTGATGCTGTCAGCGACAAAAGCCCTGGCTTCCCGGAGCGGAAAGTATTTCGTGAAGCAGCAGGTGGATATGGGTAAGGTGAACGGCTACATTGAAGAGATGATGGAAGGGCAGAAGGTAGTGAAGGTATTCTGCCATGAAGAAGAAAGCATGGAGAAGTTCCGGGAACTGAATGAACAGCTTTTTGAGAGCGCAGATTCCGCCAACAAATTTGCCAATATGCTGGGGCCTGTGAATGCGCAGCTGGGAAATGTAAGTTATGTGGTCTGCGCGATTGTGGGAGGAATTCTGGCCTTTAATCATGTGGGCGGGTTTACGCTGGGGGGACTGGCCAGCTTCCTTTCTTTTAACAAAAGCTTTAACATGCCGATCAATCAGGTGAGCCAGCAGCTGAACGGAATTGTTATGGCGCTGGCAGGGGCGGAGCGTATTTTCCGCCTTCTGGATGAAACTCCGGAGACGGATGAGGGATATGTCACCCTGGTTAATGTGGAGAAAGCGGCAGGAACTCTGATCGAGACGAAGAAGAGAACAAACCGCTGGGCATGGAAGCATTTTCATAAGGCAGAAGGAACTACAAGCTACGTGGAGTTAAAAGGGGATATGGTAATGGACGGTGTGGATTTTGGATACACACCTGAGAAAATGGTGCTTCACGATATTAAACTGTATGCCACACCGGGGCAGAAGATTGCTTTCGTCGGCTCTACCGGTGCCGGAAAGACCACGATTACGAACCTTCTGAACCGCTTTTACGATATTCAGGACGGAAAGATCCGTTACGATGGGATCAACATTAATAAGATCCGGAAGGCCGATCTGCGCCGTTCTCTGGGGATCGTGCTGCAGGAGACGCAGCTTTTTACGGATACGGTGATGGAAAATATCCGTTACGGCCGTCTGGATGCCTCCGATGAGGAAGTGATCGCGGCGGCGAAACTTGCCAATGCAGATGGATTTATACGACGCCTGCCTCAGGGATACGACACGCTGCTGACCGGAAATGGAGCGAATTTAAGTCAGGGGCAGCGTCAGCTTCTGGCGATAGCCCGGGCGGCGGTTGCCGATCCGCCGGTTCTGATCCTGGATGAGGCGACCAGTTCCATTGATACCAGGACGGAGAAACTGGTACAGGATGGTATGGATAAGCTGATGAGCGGAAGAACCACCTTTGTGATTGCACACCGGCTTTCCACCGTGCGCAACAGCGACTGCATTATGGTGCTGGAGCAGGGAAGGATCATTGAGCGGGGAACGCACGATCAGCTGATCGAACAGAGAGGAAAGTATTACCAGCTGTACACGGGAGGCGCTGTGGCAGCGGCCGGCTAGGTTCTGAAAAGTCAGAAAGGTGAAAAAGCGGAGCGGACAGGCTCTGCTTTTTTTATGGTGCGCCTTGCGGCGCACGCCGCTAATGGGTGAAAGTCCCTAATCCGCCCTGGTAGTGGGAAGGATACAGCCAATGACAAGG
>OLQH01000384.1_pt1 | contig 50163 bp, 44 predicted proteins | sample 1672671 | NCBI WGS metagenome assembly OLQH01 (sample SAMEA3136712, study PRJEB25190) | human gut metagenome
AGGGCGAAAATGAATATGATCCGGCGCTGTTAAAGCGCAGCAACACCGTGATGGAGCTTATCGAAAACGAGGAGGATTTTACCCCGGAGAACCTGCTGAACCTGGAGAAAAAAATCAAACCGGAACGCATCATCATAGAATACAACGGCATGTGGAACTTTAAAAATATGAAGCTTCCCTGGCACTGGCGTGTGGAGCAGCAGATAACCACAATAGACGCGTCCACCTTTTCCATGTATTTTACCAACATGAAGTCTCTGCTTGCGGAAATGCTCCGGAATTCGGAGATGATTATTTTCAACCGCTGCGACGGGCTGGAGGATCTGAACAGCTATAAGCGCAACGTAAAGGCCATCAACCAGCAGGCGGACATTATTTTTGAAGACAGCAATGGTGAAATTGACGAGATTTTCGAAGAAGACCTTCCGTTTGATTTAAACAGCGATCCCATTGTACTGGACGATATGGGATATGGAATCTGGTATATTGATTCCCTGGATCATCTTGACCGTTATGTGGGAAAAAATGTGCAGTTTACGGCGATGGTCATGAAGCCGGACGGGTTCCCCAAGGATCATTTCGTGCCGGGCCGCATGGCGATGACCTGCTGTGCGGAAGATATGGCTTTCCTGGGCTTTGTCTGCATTTCCAGGGATGCGGACAGCTTTAAGGAACAGGACTGGGTGAAGGTGACCGCGAAGGTTTCAAAGGAATACTGGGCTGATTACGGCGGAGAGGGACCTGTGCTCCATGCCACCAGCGTGGTAAAGGCCAAAGCGCCCAAGGAAAAAGTCATCAGCTTTGTTTAATCAGGGGGACAAATGTCGGCTGAAACAGAAAAAGATCTGCAGCAGTTAAAGAAACGTTTTCTGGAACTGGCAGAAAAATCATACAGACAGAATATTTTTACTTTTACAGGCTTCCTGTCCATGGCGGAGCAGGAAGCCTTATTTGAAGCGATGAATACGCAGAAGGGCTATTCCTTCAGCCTGTGGGGCGGCAGCGAAGGCTGTGAAAGGCAGATGGCCCGCTTCGGCTCTCCGGAAGAGCTGGGATATGAGGAACTGTATCCCATAGAGACGCTGAAGGTCAGCCCGTTATTGGAAAAATTTGCGGATAATTTTACCCACCGGGATTTCCTGGGCGCTGTGATGAACCTGGGAATTGACAGAAGTACGGTGGGCGATATTTTTTTGGAAGGCAGGCATGCGTGGGTTTACTGCACCCAGCGGATCGCGCCCTGGCTTTGTGAGAACCTGACGAAGGTAAAGCATACCAATGTGCGCTGTGAGACGGCGGCGGAGGGGATGGAAGCGCCGGTGAGGGAGCCGGAAAGGGTTTCCCTGATCATTTCCAGCGAACGGGCGGACGCCATTCTTGCCAAGCTGTACCAGCTGTCCAGGAATCAGAGCCTGGAGCTCTTCCGGACAAAAAAGGTATACATCAATGGAAGGCTTTGCGAAAACAACAGCTGCCAGCTCAAAAGCGGGGATATGGTGAGCGCAAGAGGCTACGGACGGTTCCTTTACTACGGTGCTGTCGGGGAAACCAGAAAGGGCAGGCTGAATGCCGCGGCGGGAGTTTACCGCTGAAAGCCTTGAGAATACGAGGGAGGAAACAGCATGTATCACTATACATTGTCACAGTGGCTTTTCTTTTTTTATTTTTACTGCTTTTTCGGATGGTGTTTTGAATCTACCTATGTATCTATCTGTCAGAAAAAACTGGTGAACCGGGGATTTATCCGCGGGCCTTTTCTTCCCCTGTACGGTTCGGGAGCGATTATGATGCTCCTGGTATCCAGCCCCATGAAGGGAAATCTGGTGGGGATATATATTGCCGGCTGTATCGGCGCCACCGTACTGGAATATATAACAGGGGTGGTGATGGAGGCGCTGTTTAAGGTGCGTTACTGGGATTATTCCCATAAAAAATTAAATTTCCAGGGGCAGATATGCCTGGAATCCACGCTTTGCTGGGGGCTTCTCACGATTTTAATGACACAGTTCATCCATAAGCCGGTGGAGCATATCGCCATGTTGATTCCGCATAAAGTGCTGCTGCTTGTTGTTGCGGTGATATCGTTATACTTTATCGCCGACTTCGTTACTTCCTTCCAGGCTGCCATGGATCTGCGCGATATCCTTGTTAAGGCGGAACAGGCCAAGCAGGAGCTGGAGCGGATGCAGAAGCGTCTGGACGTACTTATCGCCGTGGCAAACGACGAACGGGAAGCCAAGAAGGAAAAACGCCTGGAGCGCAGGGAAGAGCTTGTGGGGACAATAGAAGAGGCCTTTGCCCAGCTTCGTGAAGCGCTTCCTGCTTCCGAGCTGCTGAAGGAAAAGAGAGAAGAAATCCTGGAGCTGCGTGACAGATTTATCGGAAACAAACGGGTGGGAGAGGAAAAGGAGCAGTCCTTTATCCATAACTTCATCAAGAGAAACATGCTGAAGGGCAACCCCACCATGACTTCCCATAAATTCCATGATACACTGGAGGAACTGAAAAAATCTGCTTCTGAATATAGAAGAAAACGGTAACTGTAAAGAATACGGACAGTTACAGAAAAGGAAAGAAATGAAGAAACGACTGACAGCGATAATAGTCCCGCTGATTCTGTGTTTTCTTACGGCCCTGACTCTGGCCGGCTGCGGCGCGGCAGGGCAGGAAAAGGAGGCCGCCCGGACGGCTCCCGACGGCAGGCCCAAAATACAGGTAATTACCACCATATTTCCGCCATATGACTTTGTCCGTCAGATAGGCGGGGATTATGTGGAGGCGGATATGCTGCTCAAACCGGGAATGGAGGCTCATTCCTATGAGCCTACGCCCCGGGATATCATAAGGATAACGGAGAGTGATCTGTTTCTGTATGCCGGAGGAGAATCTGACGTATGGGTGGAGGAGCTGCTGGAAGGCAATGATTCCCGTGTCCACGCCCACAGCCTTCTGGAATGGGTCGAGCCTTTGGAAGAGGAAACCGCGGAGGGTATGCAGTCCAGGGAGCACGATCATGACCATGAAGAAGAGGCGCTTAAAAATGGGGCGGCTGAAGAGACGGCCGGCGGAACAGAGGCTTTTGCAGAGGATGCAGGCGTGCATCTGGAGGAAGGGGAATATGATGAGCATGTATGGACCTCCCCTGCCAACGCCATTCTGATTGTGGAAAAAATCCGGGATACGCTCATCTCCATCGATCCTGACCGCGCCGGAATTTATGAGGAGAATGCCAAGGCCTATCTGGAGCAGCTGCGCAGTCTGGACAGCGATTACCGCCGGGTAATAGGAGAGGCAAAGCGCCATACGGTAATCTTTGGGGATCGTTTCCCCTTTCTCTATCTGGTGAAAACCTATGGCCTGGATTATTATGCGGCTTTTCCCGGCTGCAGCTCTGAAACGGAGCCGAGTGCGGCGACCATCGCCTTCCTTACGGATGAGGTGAAGGAGGAGCATATTCCGGTGGTATTTTATCTGGAGCTTTCCAATGCCAAGGTGGCGGATGCCATAGCTGAGGTAACCGGAGCCAGGACCGCCATGCTGCACTCCTGCCATACCCTTACCAGGGAAGAAATGAAGCGGGGGGAAAATTACTTTTCGCTGATGCGGCAGAATCTGGAGCAGCTTAAGCTGGCGCTTAACGAATAATTGTAGCGGCCCTGCCTGCATCTGGCGAAGGACAGCCAGCCGGCCCTGAAGCGGCGGCCGAAAGGAATGAAAATGTCTTATATAACATGTAAAAATGTATCATTTGCATATGAAAACCAGATTGTGGTATCCGGCCTTGATTTTCAGGTGAACGCAGGAGATTACCTGTGTATCATCGGAGAGAACGGCACCGGGAAAACAACGCTGATCAAGGGCCTTCTGGGATTGAAAAAACCGGCGGGCGGTGAAATTGTCACGGGAGACGGGCTGAAGGCCACGCAGATCGGCTATGTGCCCCAGCAGGACGCGGTGCAGAAGGATTTTCCTGCATCCGTCTATGAGGTGGTGCTTTCCGGCTGCCTGAACAGCCGTAGCATGAAGCCGGGCTTTGGTGCGGCGGAGAAAAAAAGAGCGGTTGATAACATGGAGCTTCTGAAAATCGGTGATTTGAAAAACAAGAGCTTTCAGGATCTCTCCGGCGGCCAGCGGCAGCGAGTGCTTCTGGCCCGTTCTCTGTGCGCCACCAAGCGGCTGCTTTTACTGGACGAACCGATTACCGGGCTGGATCCGGTGGCAACGGAGGAATTTTACGCCATGCTTGATGATCTGAACGGAAACCACGATATTACGATTATTATGGTTTCCCACGACATCAGGGAAGCGGTGGAGCATGCGGATCATATTCTGCACCTTTCCCATGGCGGCTACTTTTTCGGAACCACACAGGACTATGGGAAGAGCGGCTTCGGGAAAAAATTTCTGGGAGGTCTAGCAGATGCTTGAATATATTATTGAAATGTTTTCATACCCTTTCATGCAGCGGGCGTTCCTGGTTGGTATCCTGGTGTCGCTGTGCGCGTCCCTTCTGGGGGTCAGCCTGGTGCTGAAGCGCTATTCCATGATTGGGGACGGCCTGTCCCATGTGGGCTTCGGCGCGCTGGCCGTGGCTTCCGCGCTGAATATGGCGCCTTTGGCTGTGGCGGTGCCGGTGGTAATCCTGGCCGCTTTTATCCTGCTTCGCTTAAGCGACAGCGGAAGGCTGAAGGGAGACGCCGCCATTGCGATGATTTCCACGGGCGCGCTGGCGGTGGGCGTTATGGTGGTGTCCGTGACCACGGGAATGAATTCGGATTTGAACAGCTATATGTTCGGATCGATTCTTGCCATGAGCAAAAGCGACGTGGTATTGAGCGTAGTGCTGTCCGTTATCGTGCTGGTGCTCTATCTGCTGTTTTACGATAAGATTTTTGCCGTGACCTTTGATGCGGTTTTTGCCAGGGCTACGGGAATCAGGACCGGCCTTTACAACATGCTTCTGGCAGTGCTCACCTCGGTGACGGTAGTGCTGGGCATGCGGATGATGGGGGCGCTCCTGATTTCCAGCCTGATTATTTTCCCGGCGCTCACCGCCATGCGGGTGTGCAAGCGCTACCGCAGCGTGATTCTTTGCGCGGTGGCCGTATCCGTCGTCAGCTTTATCCTGGGAATGACCGTATCCTTCCTTCTGGCAACGCCGGCGGGGGCGAGCATCGTCATTGTGGATATTGTGCTGTACTTTATTTTCTGGCTGGCCGGCGCGGTGCGGGGAAAATAATCGGGCTTTACGGACGCCTTTCAGCGTTGGGAGCGCGGGTTCGTCCCGAATTCCTTTTTATGCATTCTGTAGAAATGGGCATAACTGTTAAAGCCTGCGTTGGTGCTGGCTTCCAGCAGGGACTGCCCTTTTTTGTGCAGCTCGTTTGCCAGCAGCAGCCGTTTGTGGTTCACATACTGGTTGATGGTGTAGCCCGTTATTGTCTTGAAAATCCGGCAGAGATGATATTTATTGATAAAAAAGGTCTCCGCCAGGCAGTCCAGGGAAAGATCCCCGGTCAGGTTTTCATTGATGTGGAGCAGAATATTTTTAACCCGCTCATCCTCAACCGTGGGGAGGGTCAGCGGCTCATCGATATGGTTTAACAGATATAGAAATTCCAGCAGCACACATTTGGCAATTTCAAAGGCGCCCTCCTGAAGATACCGGTTGACCTTCATAAGCAGCTGGTACATTTCCCTGTCCACAATTTTCGCAGGGATCTGGCAGCCCATGCCCAGCGAACGCTCCCGGAAAAAGGCTTCCAGCTCCCCGCACCGGTTCCTGTGGAAAAAATCCAGGCTGATAAAAATAACGATTCTTTCATATTTATCAGAAGACAGAAACACGTTATGGTGCATTTCATAAGGCCTGGCAATAAAAATATCGTGGGGGTGCGCCCTGTAAATATACCCTTCTATATGGAATTCCGCATTCCCCGAAAGAAACAGATTTATTTCATACAGATTATCATGATTATGCAGCTTGAATTCCGCGTCATTTTTCGGTGTGTTATCTATATTATATACAAAATCATAGCCGAATTCGGAATCCAGCTGGTAATATGCGGTTATAATTTCATCGACCATCCATATATCCTCCCTGCGGCAGTGACTGCCGCGCCTGGCTGCAAGGGAAAACGAAAGGAACACGCATATCTCCTCCCGGCGCAGACGGCTTTACGGCTATAATAAAACAGTATGATACACGGGGAAATGAAAGTCAAGCAGGTGGGAAAATGGCGGAACTGTTACTGGAATTGTTTGGCAGGATGCGATATAATGATCTTCGGAATGTGTGAAGGGAGGAGAGGCATGAAAATCGAATTGCAGAATCTCACTAAAAAATTTCCAAACAGGAACAGAAAAAATCCCGGCGAGGTCATCGCCGTCAATGATTTTACCTTTGAAATACCCGATGGACAGTTAATCGGTCTGCTGGGACCGTCGGGCTGTGGGAAGAGCACCACGCTGAATCTGATCTGCGGCCTGGAAAAGCCTACGGCCGGAAAGATATTCTTCGGCGGCCGGGACGTGACCGCACTGCCGCCGGAGCTGCGGGGCGTGGGCATGGTATTCCAGAATTACGCGCTTTATCCCCATATGACAGTACGGAAAAATATCCTTTTTCCCCTGGAAAATCTGAAGGGAAAGGACAAGCTGACCCAGGCTGAAATGAACAACAGGGCGGAGGATGCCGCCAGGCTGGTGCAGATTGACGAATTGATGGACCGCAAGCCCGGGGAGCTGTCCGGCGGCCAGCAGCAGCGCGTGGCCATCGCCAGGGCTTTGGTAAAGCTGCCCCAGGTGCTTTTGCTGGATGAACCTCTTTCCAACCTGGATGCCAGGCTGCGCCTGCAGACCAGGGAGGAAATCCGTAAAATACAGAGAGCGACGAAAATCACCACGGTGTTCGTAACCCATGACCAGGAGGAGGCCATCAGCATTTCCGATCTGATAGTGGTCATGAAGGACGGGCTTCTGCAGCAGATTGGAAAGCCCCAGGAGGTCTATGACAATCCGCAGAACCTGTTTGTGGCAAAGTTCCTTGGAACACCGCCTATCGGTATTTTCCGGGGCGAAGTATGCAATGGGAAGCTTTGCATCGGCGGCATACCGGTGCTTCCGGTGCCCGGGGCGGCGGATGGTAAGGTGCTGGCCGGAATCCGTCCGGAGGGCTTTTTGCTCCGGGAGGACGGGCCTCTTTGCTGCAGCCTTGCGGGCGTGGAGGTGATGGGCCGTGAAAGCAGCGTCGTAGCTTCTCACCCGGACTGCGAAGCCGCTTCCTTCCGTGCGATTGTAGATGCCTCGCAGCTGGCTGACCCGGATGCAGAGAAGGTCCGTTTTGCCCTGAAACCTGAAAAAGTATATTTATTCGACCCGCAGACGGAAGCACGTATTCCCTTTCAGGTCAGATAAAAGGAGCCGCTTATGAACCGACATGGCATGAAAGCCTGGCTGTATCTTCTGCCGGCGCTTTTATTTCTCAGTATATTTATGATTTATCCGCTGATTGACGTGTTCATCTATTCCGCGGAGGAGGGGTATAATTTCGCCTCCCAGACCTATTTCGGGACAGGCCTTTATAATTATTCCTATGTGCTGCACGATCCTTATTTCCTGCAGGCCGTAAAAAACACCTTCCTTCTGGTTATCATCACCGTTCCCCTCTCCACGGGGCTTGCTCTTCTGATTTCTCTGGGCTTAAGCTCCATCAGGGCGCTGCGGGATTTGTACCAGACCGTTTTTTTCCTGCCCTATGTGACCAATACGCTGGCGGTGGGCCTGGTATTCATGATTCTGTTCCAGAAGACAGAGTATACCGACGGGATCATCAACCTGCTGATTGGCTTGTTCGGCGGCCCGTCCGTTGATTTTATCGACGGCCCCTACTGGGCCAAGATGTTTGTCCTGTGTTTTTATACCATATGGGTGGTCATGCCCTTTAAAATCCTGATCCTGACCAGCGCGCTGGCCTCCGTAAACCAGGATTATTATAAGACGGCCCGGGTGGACGGCACCTCAAAGCTGCGTACCTTTACGCGGATAACCCTGCCCATGATTTCCCCCATGGTTTTTTATCTGGTAATCACCGGCTTCATCGGCGCGTTCAAGGCGTACAGCGATGCGGTGGCGCTGTTCGGCACGGATCTGAATGCGGCGGGCATGAACACCATTGTGGGCTATGTCTACGACATGCTCTACGGCGACAGCGGCGGCTTCCCCTCCTACGCCTCGGCGGCGGCCATTATACTGTTTGCCATCGTCCTTACCATTACCTGCATCAATCTGCTGGTGAGCAAAAAACACGTTCATTACTGAGGAGGCCGGATTTATGGATAATCGGACTGATTTTGAAAAAATTGAACTGAGGGCCGGACGGCGGGCGCGGATCGGACGGATCGTGACGTATGTGCTGCTTTCGCTGTGGGGAGTTATCGTCCTGTTTCCTTTTTACTGGATGCTCCTGACCTCGGTGAAGAGCTATGGCTCCTATAATGCGGAGCGCATTCCCGCCTTTTTCACCCTGTCTCCGACCATGGAAAACTACGCCGATGCATTTACGCAGGTGCCTCTGGGCGGCTACCTCGTGAATACGGTGATTTTTTCGGTCATCACTACGGCGCTTATGGTAGTGGTCATCACTTTGGCGGCCTTCGCCTTCGCGCGGCTGGAATTCAGGGGGAAGAACGTGATTTTCACGCTCTTTCTTTCCCTGATGATGATTCCCGGCGAGCTGGTGGTCATCACCAACTTTGCGACCATCACCTCCTGGGAGATGCGCAATACTTTCATGGGACTGATCCTGCCGTCGGTTACGTCGGTTTTTTACATCTATCTGCTGAAGGAAAATTTTGAGCAGGTGCCCGATGAGCTGTACCGGGCGGCAAAGGTGGACGGCACCTCGGATTTCAAGTTCCTCTGGAAGGTTATGATTCCCATGTGCTGGCCGACGCTGATAACCATCATCATCCTGAAGGTAATCGAGTGCTGGAATTCCTACGTATGGCCGCGGCTGATTACGGACGATCCCGCTTACTATCTGGTCAGCGGCGGAATCCAGGAAATCCGGGAAAACGGCTTCGGACGCGAGAATATCCCGGCAATGATGGCGGCGGTTGTGGTGGTTTCCATTCCCCTGATCCTGCTGTTTTTAGTATTCCGGAAAAAAATTATGGCCGGTGTGTCACGGGGAGGGCTGAAGGGATGAAGCGCTTATTTAAGAAGGGCCGGGCGGGTGCGCTTGCCGCGGCTGTGCTGACAGCCTCCGCGCTCCTGCTTACCGGCTGTCATGGTTCCAGGGAAAACACGGACTTTACGGTGCCGGAGGCCTTTGATGCCGCAAAGCGGCATGAGATTACCTTTTGGGCGAAAAACGATACCAATAAGAGGCAGACGGATATTTATAAAAAGGCGATTGAGGATTTTCAGGAGCTCTATCCCAACATCACGGTAAACCTGCGGCTGTACACGGATTACGGGAAAATATATAACGATGTCATAACCAATATTTCCACCGGGACCACCCCCAATGTCTGCATCAGCTACCCGGATCACATCGCAACCTATCTCACCGGAGACAACGTGGTGGTTCCCCTGGACGGCCTGTTTTCAGATGAAAAGTATGGGCTGGGAGGCAGTGAGGTGAGGTTTGATTCTCCAGTGCAGGAGGAGCTGATACCACAGTTCCTGGAGGAGTGTTCCTTTGGCGGCCGCCATTATGCCATTCCCTATATGCGATCCACGGAGGCCTGCTATGTGAATAAGACCTATGTGGAGGCTCTGGGCTATACCCTGCCGGAAACGCTGACCTGGGATTTCATCTGGGAGGTTTCCGAGGCCGCCACGAAAAAGGATGCGGACGGGAATTTCCTCGTCAACGGACAGAGTGTGATGATTCCCTTCCTCTATAAGTCAACGGACAATATGATGATTCAGATGCTGAAACAGAAGGGAGCGGGGTATTCCACGGAGGACGGCCGGATTGAGCTGTTTAACGATACGGCCAAAGAGCTTCTGTATACCATCGCGGGACATGTGAAAAGCGGCGCCTTTTCCACTTTCAAAATTTCCAGCTATCCGGCTAACTTCTTAAATGCCGGGCAGTGCATTTTTGCCATAGATTCCACTGCGGGCGCTACCTGGATGGGGACTGATGCGCCTCTTACCGATATCAGTGAAGAAGCCCTGGTGGATTTTGAAACCGAGGTGATGATGATTCCGCAGTTTGATCCCGCGAATCCGCAGATGATTTCCCAGGGGCCTTCCGTCTGTATCTTCAATAAGGAGGATCCCCAGGAGGTCCTGGCGTCCTGGCTTTTTGCTCAGTACCTGCTTTCCGACGGGGTACAGACGGCCTATGCGGAGACGGAAGGCTATGTACCGGTTACCAGAACCGCGAGGGAATCCGAAGAGTATCAGGACTATCTGTCCCGGGCCGGTGAGGACAATGATAATTATTATGACGTGAAAATCAAGGCTTCCCAGCTTTTGCTTTCCCATACGGACGATACCTTCACCACGCCGGTATTCAACGGCTCCGCTTCCCTGCGGGACGCTGCCGGACAGCTGATTGAGAATGTGGCAAAATCCGCCAGGAGGAAGGAAGAGATCAACGATGCCTACATGGACAAGCTTTTTTCCGACGTGACGGCCCTTTACCACTTAAATGAACGCGCCTCACAGACCGCCGGAAAAACCGATCTGGGTCCGCTTCCGGGCACTGCCGTGGCGCTGCTTTCCTCTCTTGCGGCGGCCTGGATACTGATTTTGGCCTATCTGATTGTTGGATGGAGAAGAAAAAATGAGACATGACCATTGATTTCTTTTATTTTTAAGCTATAATAACTCATGAAGGGGCTTGGGAAACCTGAGTTCCTGCAGCTTTTAAAACTTTATTCACAAAGGAGAGAATTATGAAAAAGACTATCGTTCTTGCGCTTGCGCTTTCCATGGCACTGGCCGTTGCCGGCTGTGCAAAGACAGGGGAGCCGGCGGCAACCGCTGCTTCGGAAGCAGTGAGCACCACAGCAGAGACCGCTCAGGAAGAGAGTACGCCGGCGGCTGCAGTGGAAGAAACCACAACGGTGGCTGAGACGGTCACCACAGACAGCGCAGACGCCGCTGCCGGGGTTATGACCTATGAAGAGTATATGGCTGCCGATCTGGATTCCCAGGTGGTAATCGAGACTTATGTCCAGGCAAAGCAGTCCTGGTGGGAGGATAAGGCCACCGTTTACAGCCAGGATAAGGACGGCGCTTATTTCCTGTACAATATGGCATGCTCAGAGGAAGATTATGAGCGTCTTGTTCCGGGAACCAAGATCCGTGTAACAGGCTACAAGTCAGAATGGTCCGGAGAAATCGAGCTGATGGATGCAACCTTTGAATTCGTGGAAGGGGATGAGTTTATCGCCGACGCGCTGGATGTTACCGATATGCTGGGAACCGACGGCCTGATCGACCATCAGAACCAGTTTGTTACCTTTAAGGGCATGACGGTAGAGGCTGCCGGACAGGATGCCGACGGCAATGATGTGGCTTACCTGTATAACTGGGACGGTTCCGGTACAGAAGGCGACGACTTATATTTCAACGTTTCCTATAATGGAGAAACCTACACCTTCACCGTGGAATCCTACCTGTGTGACAAAACAACCGATGTATACAAGGCTGTACAGTCTCTGGAAATCGGCCAGACCGTTGATATGGAAGGTTTCCTGTACTGGTATGAGGGCGTAAATCCCCATATCACTTCCCTTACTGTAGTTAAATAAACAGAAGCCCGGGGCTTAAGTAGTAAGATAATGCGCCTCCCGCCGTATTTTCCGGTTCTTCGCCGGAAAGGATATGGCGGGAGGCGTTTTTTGATCCGAAACAGGGAGAAGGAGCAGCCCTGATGGTAATCAGCGGATGAATGGGGCGGCGGTTGAAGCTGCAAAGCCAAAGTACGAAGTGAATATAAAAGTGTAAATATAAAGTAAAAGTATAAAGTCAGAATATAAAGTCAAGATACGCAATGTTTTTGCCAATAATGTTGCAGAAAAATACCCGCTGTATGATATGATGAAAATATCATAACTGTTCAGCAGGTCAGCGCATTTACTGCGTTGACCGTAAGAAAGTGATTCAAGAGTGCTAAAATCCATCGCCAAAGGCGATTTAGGATGGATTTTAGCAGTAACTGTGAGGGGTACTGAACAGTTACAAAATATCATACAGGCATGAGGTGATATCAGCCGGAGAGGATGAAAGGAGAAACGTATGGATTTTTACATAAAACGCGGACAGAAATACCGGATCAGGATAAGCGATAAGGAATCCGATGCGGTAAAAATTGCGGCTTCCAATCTGGAAAAGGATTTGGAAAAGGTTCTGGGAGGAGGACTGCAGGGTGATGAGGACGCACAGGCAGCCGTTCCGGAAGTGGATTCTGCGGAAAATTATTCCGAAATCCGTATCGGAACAATCGGAATGTGTGAGGACATTGACAGAATTGCCGGAAACCTCCTGCGGGATGAAGAAGGCGTGCTGATAAAGGAAGCGTATCTGCTCTGTGTCCGGGAAGGAAGGCTGATCATTGCGGGCAGCGACAGAAGGGGAACGATTTACGGCATCTATGAGTTCTGTGAAAAAATCGGCGTTTCCCCCTGGTATTTCTGGGCGGATGTACCGGTGAAGGAAAAGCAGGAAATCCGTCTGCCGGAGGATTTCCTCAGGACGGATCACCCTTCCGTGGAATACAGGGGGATTTTTATCAATGATGAGGAAGAGCTGGAGGCCTGGGTAAAGAAGCACATGGGCGAGGAAACCATCGGCGTGAAGACCTATGAAAAGGTGTTTGAGCTGCTTCTTCGGTTAAAGGCAAACTACATATGGCCTGCCATGCATGTCAATTCCTTCAACAGTAAACGGGAAAACGGCGCGCTGGCGGAACGCATGGGCATTGTGGTGGGAACCTCCCATTGCGATATGCTGATGCGTTCCAACAATCGGGAATGGCGTCCCTGGATAGCAAAAAAGGGATACCAGGATGCGGTTTACGACTATTCCGTACCAGGAAGAAACCGGGAAATCCTGCAGGAATACTGGCGGGAGAGCGTGGAGCAGAATCAGGATTTTGAGGTCTGCTATACGCTGGGGATGCGCGGTATCCATGATTCCGGCTTTGAGACGAGGGGGCTGGAAAACAAAAGCGAGGAGGAAAAACGGCAGGCCAAGGTGGAGCTTCTGGAAACCATTATCCGGGATCAGCGCAGTATTTTAAGGGATACGCTGGGCCATGATACGATGATGACCTTTATTCCATATAAAGAGGTTCTGGATTTGTATGACCACGGCCTTGAGGTGCCGGAGGATATGACGCTTGTCTGGGCGAACGACAATTACGGCTATATCCGCAGATACCCTTCCGAAAAAGAGAAAAAACGCAGCGGCGGCAACGGTATTTATTATCATAATTCCTATTGGGCGCCCCCGAGCATGTCCTATGTGTTCCTGTGCTCCATACCGCTGGCCCATACGAGAAATGAGCTGCAGAAGGCTTATAATGAGGGAATCCGCAAGCTGTGGGTGCTAAACAGCGGCGCCATGAAGCCGCTGGAGCAGGAGATTGAATTTTTCCTGCGCCTGGCCTGGGAAATCGGCAGTGAAAACGCGCTGACGGAGGATGTGGACGCTTATGTGGCGGATTGGATCGACCGTAATTTTGAGGGCGGCATCGGGAAAGAGGTTTCAGCGCTCCTGAATGATTTTTCCCAGCTTACCAATGTAAGAAAGCTGGAAAATATGGATTATGATGCTTTTTCCCAGACTGCCTACGGAGACGAGGCTGTAGTGCGTATCCATAAATATGAGGAGCTTTTTACCCGCGGAAACGCCATTTACGAAGCGCTTCCCGAAAAGGAAAAGGACGCCTTTTTCCAGCTGGTTCTCATGCGTATCCATGCGGGATATTTTACGAATCTGCAGTTTTATTATGGCGACAGGAGCACACTTGCGTACGGGCAGGGAAAAATGCAGGCCGCCGCATATTATACGAAGAAATCCATGCAGTTTGACGATGCCAGGAGGAAGATGCTTCTGTACTATAATAAGGTGATGGCGGATGGAAAATGGGACGGCATCCTGAACCCGGAGGGCTTCCCGCCGCCGCGCGCCGCGCAGATGCCCGTCTGTACGCCGCCGCTTTCTATCGGAGAGCGGGGGATGCTGACGCATTTATGGAACGAGGAAACGGAGCTTGTGTTCAGGAAGCCCAGCGTAAAATGGCTGGAGCTGGGAAATGCGGGACAGGGAAGCTTTGATTTTACCATAACCGCGCCGGACTGGATGACTTTGTCTGAAAACAGCGGAAGCATGCGGACGGAAAAAAGGATTCTGGTCAGGGTGGAGGACTGTACCGCCGCCAGGGAAGGGGAGATTCTTGTAAAGGATCTTTCGGACTGCAGCGAGGTGAGGATTCCGGTAAAAACAGAGCCTCCGGCACAGGTCTGTGAAAATACAGAGGAGGACGGCTGTATCTGCGTGCAGGCCGTTTCGGCGCAAAGTACGGTTTCTTCCCCTTACTTTCACGTCATAAAGCGGCTGGGCAGATGCCGGGGGAGCCTTATGGAGGCCGTCAGGGAGGACAGTGGTTTTTCGGCGCCTCTTTGTTATCAGGTGTATGCCGCCAGTGAGGGGGAATTCCTGCTGGAGCTTCACCGGTTCCCGTCGCTGGATTCCACCGGCCGGATCAGGATAGGTGTTTCCGTGGACGAAGGGCCGGTGCGTATATTGGAATCGTATTCCAATGACGAGTGGCGTGGAAACTGGAAGAAAAACGTGCTTAACAATGTGGATCGCCTGTATCTGTCCCTCCCGGCGATGAAGGCCGGCTTACACCGGATTTCCCTGTATGCGGTGGATAAATATTTTGCTTTTTCCGGATTCGTAATTTATACGAAGGAGAGAAAGGAAAACAATCTGGCAGGGATTACCGGAGCGCAGGAGCTTCCCTGGGACTGGGATGCGGACCGGTGGACGGAGGATTTTTACGGGAAGCTGACGCTTAAGCCCCGGCCGGTGGAATACGCCCCGGCGGAATGCGGGGATGACGGGCTGGCGGTGACAAGCAGGATCCTGTATCCGGAACGGTATGCCAAGACGGTGGAGCCGGGCTTCTTTTTACAGGAAGGGGAGCATCCGTTTGCGGAAAATAACGGCAGCATCCGGATTGATGCGGCGGCGGCCCTGGCTCAGAGCAGGTTTGCCCACGCGGACGGAGGGCTATGGCAGCACTGCAGCAGTGAATCCTATGGGCGCAGCGGGCTGGCCATGTATGTCAGGACACCGGGGCTGTCGTGGAAGGAGCCGTCCGAAGCGCCTTCCCTCAGTTATCAGCTGGAGTGTGAAGGCGGGGAATACACCGTCTGGATGCTGTCCAAATTCGATGTGATGGAAGAGGCTTATTTTGCCATGGGAGTGGACGGACATCCGTTAGCCAAAGAAGAATTGTACCGGGGCGGGGCGCTGCACCGTTATGAGGCGGAGCAGATTTACAGATGGGTCCCTGCGGCCAGATGCCTGTTAGAAAAAGGCAGCCACACGCTGCAGGTGTATTCCATGGCGTCAGGCATGCGGTTCGACCGGTTTTATCTGACCAGGGGGGAAGAGCTTCCTCCGTCTGATACGCAGTGGCCTGTATGAGGGGAGTAACAGGACAATAGGCTGAAATCATACAAAAAAAGCCGTTCCGTGCAGGTGAACCGGTTGGTCCGCCGTACGGAACGGCTTTTTTTGCATTAGGAATGAACTGAAAAGATGTCCTGACGCAAGATCGTGTTTGAAAAAATGCTTTCTGCCGGCAGCTGCCGCATAAGTCAGATGTTTTCCCGGATACGGATGTCCACCGTCGTATAATGGTATTCCTTTTCCGGCTTTTCCCCGGTGGTAAGGCAGGAGAACATCAGATCTAAAGGCCTGGTGCCCTGAATGAGGGGCTGCTGGCAGATGGTGGCGGCGATGACTCCCTGAAGCACCATATCCCTTGTGGTGGGAACCTTATCGCAGGAAATGATGGTAATGTCGCGCCGCCCGGAAGCGAGCACCGCCCGGCAGCCGCCGTATACGCCGCCCGCCGCAAAATAAAGGGCGTTAATTTCCGGATGCTCCCCAAGCAGCCGCAGCGTGCCGTCATAGCTTTCAAATTCATCGTCGCTGTTTTCAATTGTATCTACGATGTGGATGCCAGGATAATGTGACTGCACCCGGTCCCTGAAGCCCGCAATCCGGTCCGTATGGCAGAGTACCTTGGAGGAACCGCTGATAATTCCCGCATAGACCTCCCCGTCCGACATCAGATGCATCAGTCCCGCGGCGGTTTCCCCGGAACGGTAGAAGTTGCAGCCTACGTAGGCCAGGCGGGCGGAGTTTTCAATATCCGTATTGGTGGTGATCACGGGGATGCCTTTTTCGCTCAGCTCATTGATCTTGCCGGCAATGAGCGGATCGTTATAGGGGGATAGCACGATGCCGTTCACGCCCTGGGCCGCCATCCTGTCCATGGCGTCCAGCTGGGCCTGCAGGTCGAAGCCCACGCGTGAAATGAGGACGGAGCAGTTATATCCGCCAAGCTCTTCCGCCTTTTTATTTACCCCTTCTATCACATCATTAAAAAACGGATTTCCCGTATCGAACAAAATTACTCCGATTTTCAGGTTCTTTTTCTGTGCGGCAAGCACGATGCCGGCCCTGTTCGGTTTATAATCAAGCGCCTGGGCTATTTCCAGTACCTTCCGGGCCGTCTTGGGATTTACCGCCCCGCGGTTATTCAGGACCCGGTCAACCGTTCCCCTGGAGACTCCGGCCAGCTCGGCAATTTCTTTAATCGTAGCCATGCCTGGTTCACCTCTGATTTCTTTTTTATTCCCGCGGGCAGTAGCCATGCTTGCATGGATATTTGGCGACTGCCGCGAGGGTCAAATGCCCCGCTGCACTGCAGCGCTGCAAATTTGATACCCCGTTGCTTACAGCGGGGGCTTTGATTATTTCTGCTGGCGGCGGGTTAAACGGTGAATTCAAAGAAAAACGAATATTTTCCCGTCTGCCGGACAGGACGCCCGCGGAAGGCGCCCGGCAGAAATGTTCCGGATTCTTATGGCAATGTAAATTCCGGTTATCCGATGGTTGTATGCAACCTTGCAGTTACACTTTCCATAACCGTAACATAATAAACGGGCAAAGTCAATTTTCAAAGGGGGAAAATCGTGTGCGTGCAACACGAAACAGCAGATTATACAAAAGAGGATGTCAAAAGGCCGCAAAAAACAAGGTGGATTGTATATTTTAACGAATTTGACAAACCCCATTGATTTTTGGAAGGAAATCATTTATTATGAAAGTAACGTGCACGGGCACGTAAGAACGGACAAAAAACAGGCGGCATGCGGGCAATTGCTTTTGGGGAAGCCGGAAGGCTGGCTGAGGCGTCGCATTGAAAGCCGCATTTAAGAAGGAAAGGACGGGAGGCGCGGTATGTTATACATAGGCGTAGATCTTGGGACATCGGCGGTCAAGCTTTTGCTGATGGACGAAAAGGGAGCGATTAAGAAGATTGTTTCAAAGGAATATCCTTTGTTTTTCCCTCATCCGGGCTGGTCTGAGCAGAAGCCGGAGGACTGGTTTGAGCAGACCATGGCAGGCCTGAAGGAGCTGGTTGCGGAATGTGACAAATCACAGGTGGCGGGCATCAGCTTCGGTGGACAGATGCACGGACTGGTAATTCTGGATAAGGAGGATCAGGTTATCCGCCCGGCCATTTTATGGAATGACGGAAGGACCGGTGAAGAGACGGATTATCTGAATCAGGTAATCGGCAAGGATAAGCTGTCCGAATATACGGCGAATATTGCTTTTGCAGGCTTTACCGCACCGAAGCTTCTCTGGGTGAAGAACAAAGAGCCTGAGAATTTTGCCAAAATAGAAAAAATTATGCTTCCCAAGGATTACCTTGCATATAAGCTTTCCGGCGTACACTGCACGGATGTATCCGATGCTTCCGGCATGCTGCTGCTGGATGTGAAGAACCGCTGCTGGTCGGATGAGATGTGCGAAATCTGCGGCATCCGTAAGGAACAGCTGGCGCAGATTTTTGAAAGCTATGAAGTGGTGGGAACACTGCTTCCCGAAATCGCACAGGAGCTGGGGCTGCCCGGGAATGTAAAGGTGATTGCAGGAGCCGGGGACAATGCGGCTGCGGCTGTGGGAACCGGAACCGTGGGCGACGGTATGTGCAATATTTCCCTGGGAACAAGCGGAACGATTTTTATTTCCTCCAGAAGCTTCTGCGTGGACAGCAACAATGCGCTGCACGCGTTTGCCCATGCGGACGGGAAATACCATCTGATGGGATGCATGCTCAGCGCGGCTTCCTGCAACAAGTGGTGGATGGATGATATCATCGGCACAGGCGATTATGCGGCGGAGCAGGCGGCCATTACAAAGCTGGGAGAAAACCATGTATTTTTCCTGCCTTATCTGATGGGAGAGCGTTCTCCCCATAATAACCCCAATGCAAGAGGAACCTTCATCGGCATGACCATGGATACCACCAGGGCTGATATGACGCAGGCTGTTCTGGAAGGCGTTGCTTTTGCACTGAGGGATTCCTTTGAGGTTGCCAGGTCTCTGGGAATACATATTGAAAGAACCAAGATCTGCGGCGGCGGAGCGAAGAGCCCTCTCTGGAAGAAGATCATGGCGAACGTGCTTGGCATTAAGGTTGATATGATTGAAAGCGAAGAAGGACCCGGCTACGGCGGAGCGATTCTGGCGGCTGTGGGCTGCGGAGAGTTCGCAAGCGTGGAGGAAGCCGCAGACAAGCTGGTGAAGGTTGTGGGAACCGTGGAGCCTGATCCGGAGCTGACTGCGAAATATGAGGAAAGATATCAGCAGTTCAGACAGATTTATCCTGCCTGCAAAGAACTGTTTGACAAGATTATTTAAAAAAGTTCCCGGCTGTGGGCAAAGCCGCGCAGGGATGTTCTCAATGCTGATAATGCCGGCTGATTCCGGCTGAATCTAAAAATGGACTGAACAAAAGAAAGGAGAAGAGGGATGGAAATTAAGAAAGTAACGGACGCCGCTTTCCGGAAATACGGAAGGGTAGTGGACAATGTGGATTTTACGGCTCTGGTTGCAGAACTGGAAAAGACACCCTGTACACAGGAAGTTGTTTATGAGCCAAGCGTGGAACAACTGGAGGCTCTTCCTGTATACAAGGAGCTTCAGGATACTGCCTATGGGGAAATGCCGATCCAGATCGGCTTCTGCAACGGCAATAATTACAAGCTGAACGCGCTGGAGTACCACAGATCCTCAGAGATCGACGTGGCGGCTTCCGATCTGATTCTGCTGCTTGGCTGGCAGCAGGATATCGAAGAGGGCTATACTTACGATACCTCTAAGGTGGAAGCTTTTCTGCTTCCTAAGGGTGTGGGCGTGGAGCTTTATGCAACAACACTTCACTATGCGCCCTGCAACAGCACGGAGGAAGGCTTCCGCTGTGCTATCGTTCTCCCCGACGGAACCAATCTGCCGCTGGATGAGAACCACTGTGCAGGCGGCGAGGATGCGCTGATCACTGCCAAGAACAAATGGCTCATCGGACATGCCGAGGGCGGCCTTCCCGAAGGATGCCATATCGGCCTGAAGGGCGAGAACATCTGTGTAAAATAAGCCGATTTTAATGCGGCCTATGGCCGCGAAAGGAGAGGATGGGACACCTTGTGTCCCACCGGAGAAGCAAAAGACGCTTCTCCCCTGATTTTAGTGCGGCCTATGGCCGCGAAAGGAGAGGAAAGAAATGAACAACATGCCGAAAGAAAAAATCGCTATCGTAGCGGTAAGCCGTGACTGCTTCCCTATGGATTTATCCGTATCCAGAAGAAAAGCAGTAGTTGCAGCTTACAAGGAAAAATATGGGGACGGCCTTTATGAGTGCCCTGTATGTATCGAAAATGAAATCGATATGAGAAAAGCACTGGCGGACGTGAAGGAAGCCGGCTGCAATGCAATCGTGGTTTACCTTGGAAACTTCGGACCTGAAACACCTGAAACCCTGTTAATCAAGGAATTTGACGGACCGGCTATGGTAGTGGCTGCTGCGGAAGAAACCGGAAACAATCTGGTAAGCGGCAGAGGCGATGCATACTGCGGCGTTCTGAATGCAAGCTATAACCTGAAGCTGCGCAACCTGAAAGCATATCTTCCCGAATATCCGGTGGGAACTGCTTCCGAATGCGCTGATATGATCGCTGAATTCGCACCTGTTGCCAGGGCAATCGTTGGTTTAAGAAACCTGAAGATCATTTCCTTCGGACCTCGTCCGAAAGACTTCATGGCCTGCAACGCACCGATTAAACAGCTGTTCAACCTGGGTGTGGAAATCGAAGAAAACTCCGAACTGGATCTGTTCGAAGCCTTCAACAACCATGCAGGAGATGAGAGAATCCCTGAAGTTGTAAAGGATATGGAAGAAGAACTGGGTGCAGGAAACAAGAAGCCCGAAATCTTAAACAAGCTGGCTCAGTACGAGCTGACCCTGCTTGACTGGATCGAAGAACATAAGGGAAGCCGTGAATTCGTAGCAGTTGCCGGAAAATGCTGGCCCGCATTCCAGACACAGTTTGGCTGCGTTCCCTGCTATGTAAACAGCCGCCTGACCAAGAGAGGCATCCCAGTATCCTGTGAAGTTGATATTTACGGCGCTCTGAGTGAGTTCATCGGAACCGTTGTCAGCAACGATGTGGTTACTCTGCTGGATATCAACAATACGGTTCCCGCAGATATGTTTGAATCCGACATCAAAGGAAAATATGACTATACCCAGAAAGATACCTTCATGGGCTTCCACTGCGGAAATACCGCATCCAGCAAGCTTTCCTTCTGCGAGATGAAATATCAGTTCATCATGGCAAGAAGCCTGCCTGAAGAAGTTACCCAGGGTACTCTGGAAGGAGATATCATCCCCGGGGATATTACCTTCTACCGTCTGCAGAGCACAGCGGATGCCAAGCTGCGCGCATACATCGCACAGGGCGAGGTTCTGCCTGTGGCAACCCGTTCCTTCGGCGGAATCGGCGTATTCGCCATTCCTGAAATGGGACGCTTCTACCGTCATGTCCTGGTTGAGAAGAACTATCCTCACCACGGCGCAGTTGCGTTCGGACATTTCGGAAAGGCTCTGTATGAAGTATTTAAATACATCGGTGTTGAAACGGATGAAATCAACTTCAACCAGCCTAAGGGCATGATGTATCCTACGGAAAATCCGTTCGCTTAAATAAAACATAATTCCGGTTCCGGCGCTGCCGGGTCCGGGTAAAAAAGAAAGAAAACCGCAGAAGCAGTGTTTACGTGGGGTGGCGTAAACCTCGTCTGCGGTTTTCAGAATAAAAACCTACAGAAAAATGCAGCCGGAGAGAAACCTGAGGCTGCATTTTTTCATAAGCTGTAACTGTTCAGTTCCTTCACAGTTACCATAGGTCATTCATTATTTAATTTCGAAGCTTCAATGCCAGAAGGATTAATTCATATATGATCTTCTGTTCTTTGGGAGTCAGTTCCATTACAAGAAACATGATTTTATCCGGAATATAATCCATGGCAGGAAAGTTGGCAGCAGTGACATTGGCAAAGAGCTGGTCTAAGGGAACCTGCAGTCCGTCGGATATCTTCATGACACTTTCTATTGTCGGGTTTTTCTCTCCGCGTTCCAGCTGCCCGATGTAAGTGGGATGAAGATTGCATTTTTCTGCCAGCTCCTCCTGGCTTAAATGCTTTTCCTTCCGAAATCCTCTGATTCTGGCCCCAACCAGTTTCGAGATGTTATCCATATTTTTTCCGACCTCCATATAAAAGACTATAAATACGGAAGTTATCTTTCAATATACTAATAATATGCAATTCCTTGAATTTGATACTATAAATATTTCCCTGTGCGCCATGGATTACTGCTTTGCGCATGTTGACAAAGCACGGCGGATGAGGTAAATTCCTTGTAATTTATTTTTGAAGGGATTTATGGAGAGTGTATGCGTTTTAGCGGAGAAAGAGGGGAAGAAATGCCTGAATCTAAGCTGTTGATGGATATTGGGGACAGACTGCGGGCCCAGAGGGAGAAAATGGGGCTGACACAGAAGCAGACTGCAAAGCTGCTTGGAATTTCAGAAACGTATTACGGAGAGATAGAAAGAGGAAACAGGAAGCTTACCATAGAAAGGATTTTGCTGGTCAGGAAACATTTAGAGCTTGACCCTACCTACCTGATTACAGGGGAGCATAATTCCAACCAGCTGATTGAACGGCTGATGGAGGAATGCCCCAAAGGAAAAGAGGACCTGGTGATACAGCTTATGCATTATCTTGCGCTTCTGTACCGGTGATGCTGGCAGGTCCTTTTTGCCTGGGCTGCGGATTATCTGGCGGAATCTGTTTTTTTATCTGTGGCCTTACCGGCTCTTTCATCCCAGTAGGGACAGCTGCGCCCGATAACAGAAGAGGTAAAAGGCGTTCCGTCTTTCTTTTTAAAATGGGCGGTGGCGCGGAACACACATTTTGCTCCCAGATAGAGAAGGGGAATGTTGGCAAAAACGATCAGGATGTTGCCCAGATCGGAGATGGCCCAGAGATTTCCCAGTTCAATTCCGGCAAGGGAGCAGGCGATACCGAAGGCCGTGATGAAAATGCCAACAATGCGGACGGTATAAATCACCTTTTTGCTGGAGCTGATCCGGTTGGCTGCGATTTCGCTGAAGGAGATCATGCCCACCAGGCAGGTAAAGGCGAACAGACAGAAGCAGAAGGTGAGCAGGAAGGCCACTGCCGCGTTCATGGCCGCACCCGGGGTAAGCGCCTTTGCGGATTCCAGGAATTTAGGCAGACGATCCATGGCAAACCAGGCCTCAGCGCTGCTGCCGGTCCAGACATGCGCCATGACAACGATGAAGCCGGTAAGAGTGCAGATAACCATGGTATCGAGAAACACGCCGATGGACTGGACACAGCCCTGTTCGCAGGGATGATCCGTATTGGCGGCGCCGGCGGCCATGGTGATGGTGCCCTGTCCGGCTTCATTGGACATCAGCCCTCTTTTCACGCCCTGTACCAGAACCGTGCCGAAAATACCGCCGAATACTGCCTGGGGCGTAAATGCGCCTCCGAACACCGCGCCGAAGAAATAGGGGACGCTTCCCAGGTTCAGGAGAATGAGCAGGAAAACCACACCCACGTAGATCACAGCCATGACAGGAACCAGCCCGTCGGTGACCCTGGTGACCTTGCGGATGCCTCCGAAAGCGATATAGGCGGTAACGAGGATGAGAAGAACGGATACAATATAGTAAAAATAAGAAGCGCTGCCCATGGAAGCGCCGGTAACGATTTCAGCCATCTGGCCGATGGAACTTACCACGTTAAAGCCCTGGGCGGGAAGGCAGCACATGGCGTAGATGATGTACATCAGCGACAGGGCGACGCCTGCCCAGAGCTTGTTCCCCAGCAGCACCTTTCCATAAAAGGGAAGGCCTCCTACGAACTCATCTTTTTTCTTTTCTTTGAAAATCTGTGCCAGGACGGCTTCTGTATAAGCGGTTGCCATTCCGAAAAATGCGGATACCCACATCCAGAACAGCGCGCCCGGGCCTCCTGTTGCGATGGCGCCGGTAACGCCAAGAATATTGCCCGGGCCGACGCGCATGGCCGAGCTCAGGAAGAACGCCGCCAGGGAGGAAATGCCGATTTCATCGCTTTTTTTCTTTGCCAGGATGCGGATTCCCTTTCCAAAATGCGTCACCTGGATAAAACCTGTCCTGATGCTGAAATAGATGCCCGATCCGATGAGCAGCATTACCGCCAGTGAAAAATTCCCCAGGATGGGAATGGAGGCATACCAGCTGAAATTGGTGGGAAAGTCCCAGAAAAAGTCGGAAACGGGTATGACGAAGTTGAAGATATTGTTGATTGCCGAAAAGAGATGTTCCATAGCGCCCCTCCTTATGTGTTTGGTGCCCCGCTGCCTGTATTGGCAGCCTTTTTTATTATTATACGAAAGGCAGAATGCATTCACTACAGAAAAAACACTGATTATATTGTAAAAAGTGCTTCTTTTAACAACGTTATTGCCTGCTCACCGCCTGCGGGCAATAATATAAAAAAAGAACATATGTTTGATATTTCAGTTGCTGTTGCAGAGGGATACTGTTATAATGAAAGCAGCAAAAAGGAAAGAAGGATGATCGCATGGAGTATATCCTGGTTCGTACCCCGGAGGAAGGGGAACCTTTTCTGGAGCAGTTGAAAAAATCGCCTGTGCTGGCGGTGGATACGGAGACTACAGGGCTGGATGTGCACAGGGACAGGCTCAGACTCATACAGATAGGCGCTCCCGGTATGCCCGTGCTGTTGATAGACTGTTTTTCCTTTCTCGGCGGCGGGACGGAGGACAGGCGTGGCAGGACGGCCGGGCCGGAAAAGGGAACCGCGTTCCTGCGGGAGGCGCTGGAGGGTGACAGTGTGAAAATTTTTCATAATGCCAAGTTCGACCTGCAGTTTTTGAGAAAAGCGGGAGTGTGCGCGGCGCCGGTGTTCGATACCATGCTGGCGGCGGAGCTGCTGCGTCCCTGCGGCGGCCCGCGTAAGGTGAACCTGGCGGCTGTGTCGGAGCATTATCTGGGAGAGACGCTGGACAAGACGGAGCAGACCGGGGACTGGAGCGGTTCCCTGACCGCGTCCCAGCTTGAATATGCGGCGCTGGATTCCGGTGTTCTGCTGCGGCTGTGGGAATGCCTGGGAAAGCAGCTTCAGGATAACGGGCTGGAGAGGGTGGCACAGATTGAATTTGCATGTGCGCCGGCGCTGGCCTGGACGGAATATGATGGGATCTGTCTGGATCTGGAGCAGTGGGAGGTTTTGTGCGCGGATATCCAGGAGCAGTATGAGAAGTCGCTTAAGGCGTTATATACCTTCAGCGGGGAACCGACCTTCCAGCTGACCTTGTGGGGAACGCAGGAAGCCGTGGATGTAAATTTTGACAGCAATGTCTATGTGCTCAGGCTGCTGCGGGATAACGGCATCCATGTGCCGAACACCTCCCGCTACAGCCTGGCGCCCTATCATAATCATCCTCTGGTAAAAGCGCTCACCGATTACCGGAGATATTCCAAGCTGCTTTCCGGCTTCCTGCATCCTCTTCCTGCGCAGATACATCCGGTTACGGGCCGGCTGCACCCAAAATATGGGCAGATTGGCGCATACAGCGGCAGAATGTGCTGCTGGGGGCCGAATATCCAGCAGATTCCCAGGGAAGCCCGTTTCCGCAGCTGTTTTATCGCCCCGGAGGGCAGAAAGCTGGTGCTGGCGGATTATTCCCAGATTGAACTCCGGGTGGCGGCGCAGATTTCGGGGGATGTGAGGATGAAGGGAGCATATGCCCGCGGGGAGGATCTGCACAGGCTGACCGCCTCCCTCATATCGGATATTCCGGCAGAACAGGTGACGTCCGCCCAGAGACAGGCGGCCAAGGCTGTGAATTTCGGCCTGATATTCGGAATGGGGGCGGCGGGGCTGCAGCAGTATGCAGCCCAGTCCTACGGCGTGGATATGACGCTGGAGGAGGCTAAGAAATTCCGGGACAGTTTTTTTAACGCTTATGCGGGAATCAGCTGGTGGCATCATGACCTGAAGGTGGGAACCTTCTGGGAGGGCAGGACGCTTACCGGAAGGAAATTCCTGTTTTCCCCAAGATCCGGCGTGGCCGACATGGCCAATACCCCCGTACAGGGTACGGCGGCCGATATCCTGAAAAGGGCTTTGGGCCTGCTGTTTGAGGAAATTGTGGGCAGGGACTGGAAGATCGTGGGGATTGTCCATGATGAAATCCTGATGGAGGTGCCGGAAACGGAAGCATTGGAGGCGGCGGCGCGTCTGAAGACGGTGATGGAAAGGGCGGGGAAGGACATCCTCAGGTCGGTGCCCTGTGTGGCGGAGGCCAAGACGGCGGACAGCTGGGCGGCGAAGTAGAGCACGGAATTTATTTGCTGTTCATATTTACCGTTTCTTTTATTTATAAAGGATGTTAATATAGAAAAGAGCGACTGTTGAATATTGCATCGGGGAAAGAGGCCCAAACCGCCATGAGTGAGTTGACACAGTACAAGGAACGGCTGCATGTAGCGCTGACCGCCGCAAAAATCTGTATTTTTGAGGTGGATATACAGAAGCAGCTGTATACTTATTTTGAAAATGCGGAAGTCATCTTTGGTGTTTCCGGAGAATCCATTTTGAAGGATGTCCAGCCCTACAGCAGACTGGATCCGGAGGCATACAGGCTGGCCGTAAGCAGGTATTTTTCACATCCGGAGGATGAGGCTGTGATTGAGAATGCCTTTTCAGATGTTCTGGCGGGAAAATCCACTGCCTATGAAGCCCGTATGAAGGCAGGGAATTCCGGCTATATATGGTGCAGGATTTTTGTAACCCCTGTCATGGAGAATGGAGTACCGGTAAGAATGGTGGGGGTGATCACGGATATATCCGATATGAAGGAGCAGACGGACTGCCTGCGCCAGGCGGTAAAGCTTGATGCGTTTACAGGCCTTTATGATAAAGAACACACAATAAAACTGATTACTGAAAATCTGCGCAGGGAAAGCCACATGAAGCATGCCCTGATAATACTGGATATTGATAATTTTAAGAACTTTAATGATACCTTCGGCCATTTCGAAGGCGATAAGGTGATTAAAGCAGTTGCGGAGAAAATACGGAATACTTTCAGGAAAACGGATATTGCAGGCAGGTTCGGCGGGGATGAGTTTATTATCCTGGCCAGGGACATTGATAATGAACGGTGGCTGTGGGGCAAGCTGTCCGGCCTGACGCGTATTGAGACAGACGGCATTGCCTGCACGAACAGCATCGGTGTGTCGATCTGGCCCCGCGATGCGGCGGACTTTGGTGAATTATTCAAAAAAGCCGATACCGCCCTCTATCATGCAAAGGCGGAGAAAGAGAAGTTTCTATTCTGTACGGCCCAGGATGGCTGAGCCTGCCGGCCCTTTGCAGCAGGACGTAAGATAAAACAAAACCGGAGTACAATATGGAACCCTACTATTATATGCAGATGGACAAACAACAGCAGGCTGCTTACCGTGACATAAAAGCGGGCCTTCAGGCCCTTGCGCCCTCATTCCTGGTTACAAGGCTTGAAAACCGGGTACTGGGGGATATCTTTTTCCAGCTGCGTCTGGACTGCCCTGAGATTTTTTATGCCGTGGGCTTTCAATACCGTTTTTATCCGGATTCCACCAAAGTGGAGCTGGTTCCCGAGTATCTGTTTGAGAAGGCGAAGATCCGGGAACACCAGAAGGCAATGGAAGCAAGGATCGCCAAGCTGATCCGCCCGGCACAGGCGCTTACAGAGTGGGAAAAGGAGCTTTATATCCATGATTTTATCTGCCAGGGCGTTCGCTATGATAAACTGAAAAAGCCCTATTCCCATGAAATCATCGGCCCGCTGGGACAAGGCGTGGGCGTATGCGAGGGAATTGCCAAAACGGTAAAAATATTGTGCGACGCCCTTGGAATCTGGTGCATGATCGCCATTTCCGAGGCCAATCCGGAGAAAAACATTAAGTACAGACATGCCTGGAATATCATCAGGGCGGAAGGAAAGTACTGTCACCTGGATGCCACCTTTGACAATTCCCTGGGTACTGGGGACAATATCCGGTATGATTATTTTAACCTTTCAGACAGCGCCTTTTTCCGGGATCATGAGCCGGTTCTTTACAAAGCGCCTCCCTGCAGCGAAGGTAACCTGTTTTATTACCTGGTAAAAAAGCAGTCCTTCACCAAAATGGAGGATGTGGAAAAAAGAGCGCTGCAGGCAATCAAAAAAAAGAAAAACCTGACCTTCCACTGGCGCGGCGGATATCTGACAAGGGAAAAGCTGACTGAGCTGCTGCAGCTTCTGGAAGGAATGGCGCGCGGCCGGGGAAAATATGCGCAAGTCAGCCTGAACTGGCCGCAGGCCGTTCTGTCCGTCAGGTTTTTGGACGAACTTCCGGAAAATGAACTGGTGCTTGAAGAAGTAAAGGACACCTGAGTAATTCTATCCCGCTCTTTGCCGCGGTGTAGCTTTCCGTATTCGGCTGGCTCATGCGATCTCCTGAGGATGAAATATCGCCCACCTTAAGCGCGTAGTTGAATTCCTGCCAGGTACAGCTGTCAATTCCCTTCATTAATGGCAGCGCGTTGTTAATCAGATAGTCTATATGGCCATAGTCGGCAATTACCTGCGCCGCAAAGCGCTCCAGTGTTTTCTCGTCAGCCAGGTCACCGGTATAATAGACGCCGGGCTGCTTGTCAATCACACATACCTTCGCACCGTTTTTCTCAAATTCCCCGGCAATGGTCCTGCCGATCCCCTGCGCGCCGCCGTTTACCACAGCAATTTTTCCCTCAAACATATATTTTCCCCTTTCTTCTTTCCATACGTCCTGATTTATGGTGATACAATATCTTTATGATACCATTTTACGCAAAAGTATGCCAGGGAGCCGGAGTCATAAACGGCGCCGCTGTGTGGAAAGCGGAAAACCCGGATAAGCAGGGCGGAGAAGGAAAAATAAAACGTAACTGTGAGACGCACAGTTACAATAAAAAATGATAAAAAGGAAACCAATGCATGAGTACAGAAAATAAAAACACGACCGCGTCCCATGGCTTCGCCCAATACGGACTATCCCTGCCAATCCTGGAGGCCCTGGATATGCTTGGCTATCACCATCCCACCGCAATCCAGCAGGAGGTTATCCCCCTTGTCCTGGCGGGTAAGAATGTGGTGGCGCGTTCCCAGACGGGAACCGGAAAAACAGCGGCCTTTGCAGTTCCCCTCTGCGAAATGGCCGTATGGGAAGAAAATTCTCCCCGCGCGCTTGTGCTCGAGCCGAGCCGTGAGCTGGCGGTGCAGGTGAGCCGGGAGCTGTTTCAAATCGGAAGGAAGAAGCGGCTGAAGGTACCGGCCGTATTCGGCGGGTTTCCCATAGATAAACAGATGCAGACCCTGAAACAGAAATCCCATATCGTTGTGGGAACGCCGGGCCGTGTCATGGATCTTGTCCGCCGCGGCAGCCTGCAGCTGTCCGGCATCACCCATCTGGTCATTGATGAAGCGGATCTTATGCTGGACATGGGCTTTTTGGAAGAGGTGGGAGAGATCATTTCCCTGCTGCCGGAAAACAGGAAAATCCTGCTTTTTTCAGCAACTCTGGAAAAACAGGTGCAGACCCTGATCGACAATTATGCAGCCGACGCTGTTTTTGTGGCGCAGGATCAGGAGGATGGCCCGCCGCCTTCCATCGGACAGGCGGTTTATGAGGTCACCGTAAAGCTGGAAATCAGGTAAAAGGGGCTAATCCACATCCAGGGGGTTACAGTACTGTACCTCTGCGGGGATGGCGTATATTTTAATGCTGCCATCCTGCATTTTGCCGAACCAGATGGCGCCGGTGCCGAGCATGACGCCGTCCTGGTTCCAGAAAAGATCCTCGGTTTCCGAGCCTTCCACATCATAGATGACCTGCAGGTTCAGGATATCATTGTAGCTGGCAAGAAATTCCTCAGGAGATGAAATCAGGAGCTGTTCACCGTTTCTGATCAGGTTCAGCGGATAATTGATTTTTTGTGAAAGGGCTTTTCTGTTATCATTCAGAACGTCATTTTTTACAAGAAAGGCGAAGCTTTCGATTTCTCCTCTGGTCCAGCCGCCGCTGCCGAAATTACAGTAAACCGGCTCTTCCAGGATGGCGAGGATATTTTCAATGGTATATTCTCCGGGACGGGAGGCATCCAGGCTGTTGCCGATGGAAACGGACAGACCCTCTGCGAACAGGAATTCACTGCCCTGATTCAGGTAAATGCGCGTCATGCTGAAGGGCACCGCACCTCCCTCTCCGGCGCCGGTAATGTACTGCTCGCTTGTGATGACATCCTTTTGCCCGTCGCCGTTCACATCGCGGAAGGCGATGAAATTAACTTCGGAAGCAAACAGCCAGTAATCATAGGCGTCCGGGAAGGTGTATACGGCATCGCCGTCCGAGATAAGGGAATATTCCACACGGGTACGCCCGTTTTCCGTGATTTCGCAGGTGGTGAACTGCACATTTTCGTAATCGCCCAGGCTGACGCCGGAGAAGGTCTGGGACTCTATGACTTTAGCGTCTGCGCCGCCCTTCTGGCCTTCCAAAGAGGCTTCGGTGCCGTCGGAGGATGATGAGGCGGCCGGAGATGTTCCGGCGGAACTGATATTATCGGAAGAAGCGCCAGTTCCGGAAGGGCTTTTGCCGTCTGCCATATTTCCGGCATCTGCGGCAGCAGTATTGACGGCGGCCGGATTTTCGGTCTGTCCCTGGGAAGCGGGCGTGCTTTCCTGTACGCCCGAGGCATTATTTTTGCCGTTTGCTGCGCATCCTGTGAGGACAGAGGCTGTCAGAATGCAAAGGGCCGCTGTGAGCAGGATGTTAGTCATTTGTTTTTTTATCATAAGGTGTTGTCTCCTTTCGTGGGCAGGACGTATTCCTGAAAAAGAAATTTAACAGGAAAAGATGTTTATAGTTGAATATAGCATATACGGGAGGGATAGTCTACCCGCCCGTATTTTTTTGTTGGGGACGATTTGTGAAATATGCCGGGGAAAGCTGTGAATAAAAAATGCTTTATAATATAAAATGAATATGATGGGGCGTTTTATTGACTTTTTTTTAACAAGAATGTATAATCTATGATAACAGTTCAGGTCGGCGGGAATATTGGTGCAAAGCAGGTGTTAAGCTGGCTTATAAGACTTTTTTTGCGCCAACATTTACATCGGATGGACTTCCGGTGCTTCTTGCATGGAAGAGCCATTCAAAAAGATGGCCGTCCGGAACAGTTAACATCTATTTATTATCAGCGCAACTGTTATGGTATTGGGGTTCAAAGAAAGGAAAGGTATTTTTATGAAAGGTTATGCAATGCTTAAAATCGGGGAATCCGGCTGGATCGAGAAGGAAAGACCGCAGTGCGGGCCCATGGATGCCATCTGTAAGCCGCTGGCTATAGCAATCTGTACGTCGGATGTACATACGCTCTGGGAAGGGGCGATCGGTGAAAGGCATAATATGATTCTCGGTCATGAGTGCTGTGCGCAGGTGGTTGAGGTCGGCTCTATGGTAAAGGATTTCAAGCCCGGCGACAGAGTGCTTGTACCGGCTATCACTCCGGACTGGAACTCCCTGGAAGCGCAGGCAGGCTATTCCATGCATTCGGGGGGAATGCTTGCGGGTTGGAAATTCTCCAATTTCAAGGATGGTGTATTTTCAGAATTCTTCCATGTAAATGATGCGGACGGGAACCTGGCGCTTCTGCCTTCCAATATCAGCCCTGTTGACGCCTGTATGCTTTCTGACATGGTTCCTACGGGCTTCCATGGCGTGGAACTGGCAGATGTACAGTTCGGCGATACGGTCCTTGTAATAGGAATTGGGCCGGTGGGCCTGATGTCGGTGGCCGGAGCGAATATGCGCGGCGCGTCCCGCATTATTGCGGTGGGCACCAGACCAAACTGCGTGGAGGCGGCCAGAGACTACGGCGCTTCTGATTTTATCAGCTATAAGGACGGGACCATTGAGGATCAGGTGCTGGCGCTGACGGACGGCAAGGGCGTGGATAAGGTAGTTGTAGCAGGCGGCGGTTGCGAAACCTTTGAATCCGCCGTGAAGTGCCTGAAGCCCGGCGGAAAAATCGGCAATGTTAATTATCTGGGCAGCGGCACCTATGTTAACATTCCCCGTGTGGAATGGGGCGTGGGCATGGGACATAAGCAGATTAACGGCGGCCTGATGCCCGGCGGACGTCTGCGTATGGAGAAGCTGGGCTCGCTGGTTTCCGCAGGCAAGCTGGATGTGCATCCTCTGGTTTCCCATGTATTTGAAGGCTGGGATCATGTGGAAGAGGCGCTGTTCTTAATGAGGGATAAGCCGAAGGATCTGATTAAGCCCGTAGTGAAGATTGAGGACTGATATCAGGGTATATTGAACTTCCTGACGGATACGGGATGCCAATAGCATACCTTGTCCGGCACGGCGGGAAATGTGTGCGTGCGGCCCGTTTGGACCGTACGCATTTTCCGGAAAGAGCTGCAGCATAGGGGATAATTTTATGAAGATACTGGTAATATCGGGATTCCTGGGAGCGGGAAAAACCACATTCATCAAGGCTCTGGCAGAAAAAACGGATAAGAAGTTTGTGGTCATGGAAAATGAATATGGTGAAGTGGGGATTGACGGCGTTTTTTTGGCATCGGGGACAGGGCAGGCGGAAATGAAGGTGTGGGAGCTGACGGAAGGGTGTATATGCTGTACGATGAAGGCAGATTTTGCTTCCTCCATTCTGACGATTTCCAATACGCTTGATCCGGAATACCTGGTGGTAGAGCCGACGGGGCTTGGGAAGCTGGGAAATATCCTTACCAATATCAGCCATATCCAATATGAAAGAATAGTACTGCTGCAGCCGGTAACGGTGCTGGATGTGTCCGCTTTTGACAGGGATAAGGAAAAGTACCCGGAAATCTGCAGGGACCAGATTGAAAACGCAGCCACGGTTATTTTTACCAAAACAGGGGCACTGGACGCGGAGGAGCTTTGCAGGATTGCGTCAGAAGTGAGGGCAATGAATCCCCAGGGGGAGATTGTGACGGATTCCTGCGAGAAGAAAGAGGCTTCCTGGTGGAATGGGCTTTTTGAGAGATATCTGACGAAGGAAGGGGAGGAGAACGCGAAGAAAAGGGAGAGGGAAACGCTGCAGCCGGATTTGGAGAATGCAGGCTTTACCTCCATACACCTGGAGTCCGGTAACCAGCTGGTTCTGTTTCTGCAGGGAGTGGTGTCAGGCGTGTTCGGCGATATCAGGCGGGCCAAGGGGTATCTTCCGGCAGGGGGCGCCTGGCTCAGATTCGATGTGGTGGACAGGAATTACAGTATTACCGGCTACGAAGGCGGCGGGGATTCCCGTGCCGTATTTATCGGGAGAGGGATTCAACGGAGAGAACTGGAGGAGGTGCTTTGCCCGGAAGAGAAGAATTTGATGGGAAAGGCTGAGAAAATGCGGGTTTCCGGGAAGTACAGATGAGGCGGCTGCTGGCAGGAAAATAAAATGTGGAAAAAATGAGAAAATGGTAAAAATTTTTCTTGCCAAGCAGGGAAACATTTGATATGATATATCACGGACGGGGCATTAGCGCAGCTGGGAGCGCGCCACGCTGGCAGCGTGGAGGTCACGGGTTCGAGCCCCGTATGCTCCATCGGAAAGTACCGTATTTACGGTACTTTTTTTGATCGTGTTGCATTTTGTGTTACTTCGTTACAATTCGTATAAAAAAGGAAAATTAGATTGACAGAGCAATTTGAGTGTGATAACATCAGTCTAATTTAAAACAAAAAGGCCTTGACGAGAAATAGTAAGTATTAGGGATTTCGCAGAGAGAAGATGGTTGGTGCAAATCTTCATTGATCTAATATTGAAGCAGTCTCAGAGCTGTGAACCGAACGGATAAATCTCAGTAGGCTTCAACGGAATTCCACCGTTATTCAGGAAACAATATCGGAGATATCCCGTATTGATAGAGTGCAGAGAAATCTGAAATTAGGTGGTAACACGGACAGGAGAGTTCGCCCTAAGCTGACAATATAAATGTCAGCTTAGGGCTTTTTTGTTTTAAAAAACAAATTAAACGGAGGTATTAAGCATGGTAAAAATGACACCGGATGAGTTAAGGAAATCATATATTGATTTCATGAAAAGAAAAGGGGCCAGTCAAGTACCTTCCGCTGGCTTGCTGCCGGAAAATGATCCCTCAACATTGTTTACCGGAAGTGGGATGCAGCCTATGGTTCCATATTTGTTGGGGGGAAAAACACCCAATAGGCAATGAAATAACAAATATTCAGAAATGCTTAAGAACAGTGGATATTGATGAAGTTGGAGATACCTCGCATTTAACTTTTTTTGAAATGCTGGGCCGATGGGAATTTAAAGCAAATGAAAATAACTATAAGAATAAGCAAATTGATGCCATTTGGAATTGGCAGATTAACGAATTGGGAATTGACCCTGGCAGGTTATATATCAGTGTGTTTAAGGGAAGTGATGATTGGAATATACAGAAAGATACAGAAACAATTCAAATCTGGTCAGAGAAATTCAAATCGGTAGGTATAGAGCTTGTCGTTGAGGATAATCCATATAAATATGGGTTATCCAGAGGAGGAAAAATATTTTTATATGATGAAAAAGAAAACTGGTGGAGCAGAGCTGGAAGTCCTTTAGACATGCCTGTTGGTGAACCAGGCGGGCCAGATAGTGAAATGTTCTATGATTTTGAACCAGATGGTAATTCACTGGATCATCCTGCTTCTGACAGCGAAAGGTTTTTAGAGATTGGGAACAATGTGTTTATGTGTTATAAAAAAGAGGGCACCGGGTTTGTAAAAATGCAGAATCCCAATATTGATTATGGAGGCGGATTAGAAAGGGTCGCAGCAGCTCTTAATGATGATAGGGATGTTTTTAATACGGCATTCTTTTTTAACGCTAAGAAAAAACTAATGGAGTTAAGCGGAAAAGATTATGCTGACGATTTTAAGTCATTTCGAATCATACTGGATCATGTGAGAGCAGCAGTTTTTCTAATCAATGACGGTGCGGAGCCGGCAAATAGTGACGCAGGGTATATAACAAGAAGGTTATTAAGGCGGGCGATTCGTGCAGGTAAAAAAATCGGTATACAAGGAAGTTTTATGGGTGAGTTGTCTGAAGTTTATATAGATGAAGCAACAGCTTATGAAGACTTGCACAGTAATAAAAAGAAAGTTATTGAGATAATAAACAAGGAAGAAAACCTTTTCTATAAAACATTGCAGCAAGGAGAACTTGAAATACAAAAGCATCTTAAAAATAAGGGCAAAGTTACAGGGGCAGATGCATTTTATTTTTATGAAACATATGGTTTCCCTCTGGAATTAACGGAAGAATTCCTGACTGAAAGTGGCTGTAGCATAGAGAACAGGGCTTCTTTTGCAGAGGCGGAAAAAAGACATGCAGAAAAGAGCAGAACAGCTTCCGCAGGTAAATTTAAAGGTGGATTAGCTGACCAATCAACGGAAACAACAGCATTACATTCTGCTGCTCATTTATTACTTGCTGGATTAAGGGAAGTTTTGGGTGATCATGTTCATCAAAGAGGAAGTAATATTACTTCAGAACGGTTGAGGTTTGACTTTAACCATGATGAAAAACTTACGCCGGAGCAGATTGCAAAGGTGGAAAAATATGTGAACGAAGCAATTTCATCAAAAGCGGTTATCTATATTTCTGAGATGCCTAAAAATGAAGCAAAAGAGAGTGGTGTTGAAGGTAACTTTTGGGATAAATACCCTGATATAGTCAAAGTGTATACAATGAAAGACGACAAGGGGAAAGTTTGGAGCAGAGAAGTATGTGGAGGACCTCATGTAAACGATACTGCAAACTTGGGAAAGTTCAGTATTCAAAAAGAACAGTCTTCTTCTGCCGGAGTAAGAAGGATTAAAGGAGTCCTTAGCAAATAACGCAAACCTGATACCACAGATTTTGGCGGGGGACAAATACTTTTTCAACATCAGAGGAACTGGCGGTGCATGTGCTGAAATGCAAAACGCAGGAGAGGCAGTCTCCGGCATAAATAACTCCTGCCCCTCAAGATGGAGAGGCAGGAGAGCTGCGGCACCGGAAAGCTGCATTTATAACATTTTATGCCATCAACAGAACGGCAAAGCCATTTTTTTCAAGCATATGGGAAACCGAGCCCTTTAGAAGAAGAAGCTGGCCGCCGTTCATGAAGCGTTCGGCATCTGCGGGAGCTTCTCCCATGTGGATGATTACGCGTACCGTATGCGCGCCGTATCTTTCAAATACCACCAGTCTGTCGTCATGGCCGCCATAAACGCCTCTCCATTCATCCGTCGGGGCAATCCAGTCCCTGCGGATACGCAGGACTGTTTTCACAAAGTCTTCCGAATCGGCGTGGTTTTCATCCCAGGGCATTCCCTGTCTGTACTCTGTTTCCCGGATGCCGGTCACCTTTTTTTCATCTCCGTAAAAAACACTTGGCACTCCGGGAGCCATACAAAGGTACAGGAAAGCCGCCTGCCACCGGTCATAATCGCCTCCGCACAATCCCAGGAAACGCGCCACATCATGGCTGTCCAGCAGGTTCAGCTGTGCCGCCGTCACCTGGAAGGGATAACGCAGCTGCATGTCGGCCATCCTCCAGAGGAAATCATCCGCCCCTGTTTTTTCCAATGCAAAAAAATCTCTGCAGTGCTTTCGGAAATCATAGTTCATGACGGAATCAAACATGTCGCCCTTCAGCCAGTCCGCCGCGTTTTCCCAGACCTCTCCAATCAGCACAGCCTCTGGATTTGCTTTCCGCACAGCAGAACGGAAGCTGCGCCAGAAATTTTTATCCACCTCATTTGCCACGTCCAGACGCCAGCCGTCCACATGGAATTTCTCGATCCAATAGCGGCCCACTTCGGCAAAATATTCCTGCACTCCGGGATGGGCCGTATTCAGCTTCGGCATTTTAGGCTCATAGGCGAAGCAGGCATAACCGGGCGCTTCTCCCTCCTGAGGCCTTTTTACAGGAAAGGAGAGATCGTAAAACCAGTCTGCATAAGCGGAAGTATTCCCATGCTTCACCACATCGTCAAACGGGGGGAAATACCAGCTGCAATGGTTGAATACCCCATCAATGATGATGCGCATCCCTCTGTTATGGACGGCTTGCGTCAATTCCAGGAAATCCGCATCCGTGCCCATGCAGGGATCCACGTGGAAATAGTCCACAATATCATATTTGTGATATTCTCCGGCCTGAAAAACCGGATTCAGGTACAGGCAGGTAAATCCCAGCTCCTGAATGTAATCAAGATTTTCCATAATGCCCTTAATGGTACCCCCCAGACGGCTTTTGCTCACCGTGCCGTGAGGCGCCTTCAGCTCTTTTCCCATGCCGCAGAGCCGGGCCTTCCCGTCTGCAAAGCTGTCCGGGAAAATATTGTAGACAACGGCATTCAGAAACCATTCCGGCGCCCTGACGATTTCCGAACGCAGGATATAAGGATACTGGTAGTATTCACTCCGCCCCTCAACAACAAAGCCATCCTCCATCACCAGATCCGGCATATCCTCATGGAATTCATCCGCATAATACCAGACATATTCCCCTCCCTTTTCCAGCCTGAAAAAATAACAGATTCTGCGGGGACACGGTTGGATAGTCCCCTCATAAAAATCAAACAGCTCATCGCTGTAACGCCGCTGCATGGGGATGGACGCAAAGCTTACCGGTGAATCCGGACAGGCCCTGTCCCCATAAAAAAGCGTACACAAATCCAGATCCCCCTTCGCGGCCCGCAGACGGATGGTAAACGTATCCTCCGACCGGGCGAAAGCGTACTGGGACGCCGGTATGTGCGCAATCGCACTCCTATTCATTTCAAATCCTCCTAGTTTTGCGGAGCAAAATGCGAGCCCTCTGACGAGCAGAGGATTTTCCTCCTAGTTTTGCGGAGCAAAATGCGAGTCCTCTGACGAGCAGAGGATTTTCCTCCTAATTTTCCTCTTGGTTTTTAACCTTTTACACCGCCTGCGGTCAGCCCTGACACCATGTACTTCTGGATACAGAAGAAAATAATAAGGATAGGCACCGATACTAAAATGGCGGCCGCTGAAAACAGGGGCCAGCTGCGGCTGTAATCGTTTGCCTGAAGCTGATACAGGCCGCCGGCCAGCGTATAGCTTTCTTCCCGGAGCATAAAGGTAGTGGCAAAAAGGTATTCATTCCAGACAAATATCAATACCATGACGGCAGTTACAATAATGGCGGGACGTGCAAGCGGCAGGATGATTTTCGCTATCAGCGTCAGATTGCCTGCCCCGTCAATTTTGGATGCTTCTTCGATCTCAACGGGAATGGAATCGAAATAGCCCTTCATGTTCCAGATGGAAAAAATACACATGCTCCCGGAATAAATAAAAATCAGCCCTGCATGGGAATTCAGGAGATTCAGCAGCTTAAACAGTCTGAAGATAGCGAACATGGACAAAATCTGGGGAAAGGCGTTCAGCAGAAGAAGCAGCTGCATGATAGCCGTCCGGCCGGGGAAACGGAACCTGGAAAAAGCGTAGGAAGCCATGATGCTCGTTCCCATGGCAAGCACCATTGTACCCGTGCTTAGGAGGACGGAATTGAAAAGCCATTTCAGGAAGGGCTTTTCCACAAGGATGCTGCGATAATTATCCAGCGTGAATTTTTCCGGCAGGAGAGAAAGGCCGGTGGTAAGCGCCCCGCTTCCGCTGCTGACAGAAAGCAGGAAAGCATACAGTATCGGAATCAGTCCGGCCAGACATATGCTGATGAAAAACAGATTTAAAAAAGCCAGGCCAATCGTTCTTTTTACAGAGCGTTTCATACCGTTTCCTCCTTCTGTGCCCTGTTTGTCCAGAAGGAAAACAGGATAATAATTACAAAAATGATCATGGATACAGCAGAGGATAATCCATAATTATTGGATACAAATGCATTCTGATGGGCATAGGTAATGATGGTTGACACGGTAGCCCCGGTTACTGAGCCCTTCTGCATGGTAAGAAGGTAGATAATATCAAACTGCTTAAAGGTGATAAAGGTGGTCATGATCACCGCCGGGGCCATGATTTTTTTCAGGGAAGGGATGGTAATATACCGGTTCTTCTGCCACAGATTGGCTCCATCCAGCACCGCACTCTCGTACATGCTCTGGTCGATGCTCTGCAAAGCCCCGTCCATCATCAGAATCATATAAGGAAGTGACATCCAGAGATTTAAAACCATGCAGGATATAAAGGCGGGTACATTTCTGGACAGGAAATCCACTTTTTCCATTCCGAATGCCACAAGAAGCTTATTAAGCAGCCCGAACTCCGTATTGAACATTCCCACGCGCCACACCAGAATGGAGACATAAGCCGGCATCGCCCAGGGGAAAATAAGCAGGGTTTTGTACAGGCGCTTTGCCTTCAGCCCCTGTGTATTGAGGGCCACGGCAAGTACGTAGGCGATAGCCGTGTCCAGCACCATATTGACAGCCGTCCATAGTATGGTGGTGCCCAGGGCCGACAGGAAGCCGGAATCCACTTTCAGAAGCGCCCTCTTATAATTATCCGCACCGACCAGGGAATAGTCCGTCCAATGATAAAGATTCATATTAGTCAGAGAAATATAGCCGGTATAAAGGATTGGGAAGAGTACAATCATGGCAATCAATATCATGGCAGGGAGGCTGTAGCCCCAGGGACGGAGCTGCCTTCGGACCGGATGCTTCCGCTTCACCGGAATATCCGGCTTCCGGGGAGCGCTGTGCTTTACGTTCATCATTTTATTGTATTCCCTTCTGAATTGCCCCGGCCGGGTTTCACCGGCCGGGCTGTACAGGAAGCGCCGCATGCATTTTTTTTTGTCTGTCTGCAGCGATCCAGGCATAACCGGACTGCAAAAAATTACTTCATATCCTGTATGGCGGTCAAGGCTTCTTTTTGATATTTTTCAGCTGCTGTGTCCACATCCTCTCCGGATTTGTTGACTGCAGCAAGCAGGGATTCTGCCGGTCCCCACATAACACTCATTTCAGGGATGTTGGGCATGGGTATCGCTTTTTCTGCGCTTTGCTTCATGGCAAGGATCATTTCATTGGATGCAACCTCCTTGTCGTCATAGGCCTTGCTGTTGGCAGGGGCGCAGTTGAATCCCTTGGCCAGCGTGATTCCTGCTTCCTCCCCGGCGAGTACCTCCAGCACCTTTGTCACTGCTTCCTTTTTTGCTTCGGCAGCATATTTTAATACGCCGATACACTGAACACCGGAATACGGAATGAGGGAATTGCCGTTGGGAAGCGTAAAATCTGTCAGGGCTTTGACGCCCAAATCAATGCCGGCTTCCTTAATTCCGGAAACCAGCCAGGGGCCGCCTATAATTGCCGCCGCTTTCCCTTCATTAAACAGGGCGGTTACCGTATTATAATCCCCGTCGGCCTGCAGCCTGGAAAACTTTTCATTGTATAGGATGGCGTCCTTTGTCGCCTGCGCATCCAGCCCCGGATTTCCATCCTTATCGATGACATAGCCTCCGAACCCGTTGATAAAGGGGGCCACATTATAAGTGTTGGAATGCTGGTTCACCAGCGCATAGGTTCCGGCTGCGGTATCCGTGTGAGCCGTCATATAGTCGTAAAGCTCCTCTGTGGTGGAAGGAATCTCGCCTTCCCACAGCGCCTTATTATACATAAACAGCACGGTTTCATAATAAACCGGCATAAGATACTGTTCTCCCTTGTAGGTTGCGGCTTCAACTGTCATGGGCAGCAGATCAGCTTCCTTTTGGGCGCTTATCAGGTTCCCCACCGGCTCCAGAATACCCATTTCCGCGAAGCTGCCCAGCGAATCATGGGCAAACAGGTACATATCGGGGCCATTTTCAGCATCCGTGCCGTACAGCTTGATCTGTCCGGTCACATCGCTTTTCTTTTCAAATTTTAGGGTGATATTTTCCCCCGCCAGCGCTTCATTCACCACATCCGCCAGTGCATTCATCATCGCTTCATCATTATCATGCCATGCGGTGAGGGTAACCGCCTCACCCGGCTCCTGCTGTACCGGAGCCCCCTGTTGTACCGGAGCTTCCGGCTGGGAGGAGGCCTCCGTCTGTACGGCTTCTTTTTCCTCCGGCGCTGTATTTTCCGTGCCGGTCTGCGCTTTCTGTCCGCAGCCTGCCAGCACTCCTGCCGCCATGACACCGGTCAGAAGATAACACAATATCTTTTTCATTTCACGTCCTCCATTTCTGCGAAACCGCTTTCCTGATTAACAATGTCCTTTGCTTACCCAAAACAACTTTTATTTCTCAAATAAGGATGCGCACCATTTATTTAAGTCATTTATAGCATTTATCGACTCCCTTTTCTATCGGTTTTTGTAAAATACGTTGACTTTGTTAGGAAACCGCTATACTATAATTTTAAACTTATCACTTTTTCACAAGGAGGTTCCCATGGCCGTAACAATAAGCGATGTGGCAAAGGAGGCCGGTGTTTCCACCTCCACCGTTTCCAAGGTACTCAACAACTGGAGCTCGATTTCCCCCGCAACCTGTGAACGGGTTCACGAAGCCATAAAAAAGCTGCATTATACGCCAAATGCCAGGGCTGTCAGCTTTGCAAAGGGCGCGTCCCATAATATTCTCTTTTTATCCAGCCTGAAAAAAGAGGAGGCCTACCGCAACCCACATATGTTTGACATTCTCTGCGGCGTCCGACGAACTCTGGCGGAGCATGGATATACACTGATGCTGACGGACTTCCCGGATACGGCCGAACCGCAGGAATATCTCACCGGGCTTATCGGGAAAGGGCTGGCAGACGGTATTCTCATCCATGGTTCCTGTTCCTTCCCGCAGCTCTCCAGGCTGCTTACGGAAAGCCGGTTTCCCCATATCCATATCGGCCATCCCGGCCCCGGAAGCCGTATGTGCTGGATCGACACAAACAACGGCCTGGCAGGGCAGTTTGCCGCGCAGCATATGCTGGAATGCGGCTATGAAAAAGTCGCATTCATCGGCGAACGGCGCCTGGATCATATTTCCACTCAGCGGCTGAACGGTTTTCTGGGCGGCATGTATGACTATGGCTACAGGGTGCCTGACGAATACATCCGCTACACGGATTCCACCAGAGAGGATGCCTGCCGACAGACACATGAGGTCCTTTCCCTGCCCGAACCTCCCCGGGCCTTCATCTGTGAAAATAATACGCTGGCGCTCGGCGTCGTCAAGGCTCTCCATGAAAGACAGCTGCATATTCCCGGCGAAGCCGCCTTCCTGACTTTCGACAGCTATCCCTATTCCTCCATTATTGATCCGGCGCCCACTGTCATTGACATTGATGTTTATGATTTGGGCGTCCAGGCAGCACAAATGCTACTGCGCAAGCTGGAAAACCCTACTTTGCTGGTACAGGCCTATACCACGCTGCCGGTGCTCAGGCAGGGGTTGTCTACCGTACCGGCTTTTTAGTGCAGTTTTTCCATGGGCACGATATAAAAAAGATTCGCGGATATAACTGCCCGCGAATCTTTTTCTATTATACTTATATAAGGAATGCTCTGCATTGATGGGTACAGCGTCAGCCGTCCAGCCTGCGTACCATTGCAACATAAGAGTCGAGAACCATAACGCTTTCTACCTTCTTTTCAGAAGATAAATAAATAGTGACCGTAACGCCGTCCTGGAATTCCATTTTGGGATCAAAGGTATCGGTTAATTCATATTTCCCGTTGTTATTTTTTAATAGGCGTTACCGTCTTTATCGCTGTGGAGCCGCCTGAACAGGCGCCAAGGAGCACTCCCAGCAGCAGTGCGGTAACCAGGCACAGCATTTTCTTTTTCATAATTTAACCCTCCATAGTTTATGAATTTATGTATCTACAGTATATCATACCATTGTTTAAGGAGAAAGCTAATCACAGTTCTTACCGGAAACAACTGAAAAATGATACATTATACTAAATAAAACGTTTATATAAAGTTAAAATATATTTTAAAGTATTAATCAGAAAATGAAGGTATCAATGAAGTGGGAATCAGATATTGAGGTAAGCCAGCAGATGCCATTGTTGAGGCCATACATGCTCTTAAGTAAGGAAACAATTCTCGTGTAATTACATCATCTAATGTTTCATCAGAAACAGTATGAAGTGGTACCGTACTGCTGAATAATCCTTTAATAGTTATTTTTACATAAAATGTACGTTGGTTTATATCAAAAGAATCCTCATTAATAATATACATTTCAGCACTACTAACTCCTTCAAAAATATGATTATCATTGCGCTGGAATTTTTTAGATATACTTAAAATAAGTTGTTCGCCATTAATTTCTTGATTATTTATAATGTGTACCTCGGTGGTATTAACATTATCAAGACTAAATTTTTCCATTATTTTTCCTCCACATCATTAAATTGAGTGATTATTGATACGGGTTTAGATTTTGTATAATTAAAATCGATTATTTTACTGGTCACAAGTGACTGGTTATGTGAAGAATCATTGAATGAGTGATATATTTTCTCATTATATTCAGATAATGCATCATTTATATATTGGTTTAAACTAATGTCTAAAGTCTCAGCATATTCAGAAGCTCTTTTATGAATATAGGGCGACATACGTAAAGTTATTTTACCACTATAATTCTTTTCCCTTTTTACAGAATTTGGCGGAATAGGTATATTAAATTCTCTTGCAGTATTAATCCATTCTTTTTCATTTTCTTCCAATTCTTTTATTGCTTCATCAGAAGAATTTCCTTGTCCCACACATCCTTTTAGAACTTTACTTTCTGCTACCCAAAAAGTATGCTCTTCAACCTTCATTTGATAAATATTTGCTTCATATAACATTATTTTTCTTCCTCCATAATAGAGTCAAACAATATTTTCAATTGTTTTATATAAGCTTCTCCAATTGTTTTTCCATGGCGGGGAATTGGTATGACAGTACCGGTTGCTACGTAAACTACTTTCATATGATTTCCACCACTAACTACATTACATCCCAAATATTGTGCTATTGCTTCAATTTCTTCAAAGGTTATGTCATTTGGGACAGGTTTTTTATATAGTTTTTTTAATCTTTTATCAATAGTACTCATTCTATTATTATCCCCCATTACGTATATATGATACCATATATGACACTATTATTCAATTGATTTCAATTTATAATATTATTTTTTTAAAATTAGATAATGTGTGAAACTTGAAATACATATATAATGCAGGTAAAATGAGTGCAATACAGGGGCGTAAATACAGTAATCAGATGCAGTCGGAGACTGCAAAACATGGATAGGAGGCATATATGGCCCACAGGATTTATTATATTGAGGATGATGCGGGGATAGCGGAGGGAGTGGCTTTTTTCCTGCGAAGAAAGGGCTTTGAGGTGATAACGGCCGCTACGGTTGCGGAGGGGAAGCAGCTGCTGGGCAAAGGTCTGCCCTCCGTGGTGCTGGTGGACTGGAATCTGCCGGATGGCAGCGGAGAGGGGCTGTGCAGGTGGATAAGGGAAAAGTGGCCCATGCTGCCGGTGATTTTTCTGACGGTCAGGGGCGATACCAGGGACATTGTGAACGGTTTTCAGAAAGGGGCGGATGATTATCTGGTCAAGCCTTTTGAACTGGAGGTGCTGTATTCCAGAATCTGTGCGCTTCTCAGACGGGCCGGGCAGGCCGGGGGAAGCTATCTGGTGTGCGGTCCGGTTTCCATGGATAAAAATCAGATGAAGGTGTTTCTTCATAAGGAAGAAATCAGTCTGGGCTCACTGGAATACCAGCTTCTTGCAGCGCTGCTGGAGCATAAAAACCATACGCTTACCAGGCAGAAGCTTCTGGAGCTTTTGTGGGATGCAAACGGAAATTTTGTAAATGACAATACCCTGACCGTTGCCATGAAAAGGCTGCGTGAGAAGCTGTCGAATCCGGCCTGTATCAAAACGGTGCGCGGTTTCGGATACCGTATGGAGGATGTGGAGGAATGAATAAGAAACAGTCGGTTATAGCGGCGGGGATACTGGCGATTCTGTGCTGCCTGTTTTGCAGCATGTGTGCGGGAGTGCTCCTGGCCCGGTATTTTGCGGCGAGCCAGAAGCGTATCCTTACGGAAGTCACGGCCGGCCTGGTGGAAGCATATCCGCAGGAGGAAAAGGAAATCATGCTTCTGGTAAAGAAGGGGCTGCAGTCGGCTGTGCGCGGGGAGGAAAAAACGGCGGACTATCTGTCGGCATATGGTTACCGGCTGTCGGATTTTGCTTCCGGTTATCTGAAGCGTTCCATAGGGACGGCCTTTGTGGGCACGGCGGTGGTTCTGCTCCTGCTGGCAGGGCTGTATGGGCATGTGCAAAAGAAGCGGCAAAAAAGGGTCGGGGAGCTGACCGGATATCTGGAAAAAATAAACCGGGAGGGGACAGCCTCCATACTGTCTGACGCAGAGGATATGCTGGCCCCGCTGCAGGATGAGATATACAAAACGGTGACTGCCCTGCGTTTGGCCAGGGAAGCGGCGGTGCAGGAACGGAAGAATTTTGCGGATAATCTGGCGAATATAGCGCACCAGCTGAAAACGCCGGTAGCTTCCCTTTCCATTGTGGCGCAGCTGATGGAAACGGACGGACAGGGGGGAGAGCGGGCGGTTTCGCTGAGAAAACAGACGGCGCGGCTGGAACGGCTAATTGAAGCGCTGCTGACCCTGTCCAGAATTGATGCGGGCGTGTTGCAGCTGGAAAAAAAGGAAGTGGATATTTTTACTCTGCTGGAGCTTTCAGCGGAGGGCGTGGATGAGATAATCCGCGCACGGAAAATCCGGGTGGATATCCCCAACCATCCCGATATTACGTTTCAGGGGGATATGGAATGGAGCATGGAGGCTTTTTCCAATCTGATAAAAAACTGTGCGGAGCATACGCCTGAGGGCGGCCGGATTATGATGGATTATACCGGGAACCCGCTGTATACCCAGATTATGATCCGGGATACGGGGGCGGGATTTGCTCCGGAGGAGCTTCCGCATGTGTTTGAACGGTTTTACCGGGGAAAGGATGCGGGAGAAATCGGGATCGGCATCGGCCTGTCCCTGGCGAAATCCCTGATTGAGATGCAAAATGGTTTCCTTACGGCGCAGAACCTGCCGGAGGGAGGAGCCTGCTTTACGGTCCGGTTTTACCATCACTGAGGGGGGACGGCGGACAGTGGAGGGAAAATCGGACAGCGGCGTGGAAATCGGGCGCGTTGCTTTTGAAGGGAAGCGGCTTGTGAGGGCAGGGAAGAGGCTGAAACAGGGCAGGAAAGAGGCTGAAACAGCGCCGGCAGCCTGCAGATTATGTCTGCGGCTGCCGGTTTTTTTATTTCAAGAGAAAGCTTTGCGGTTTATTGTTGGGGAGAAAGCGGAGGCCTTTACTGATTTTTTGTAAAGCGAGACAGTTATTTTGCTGCCGTCTGTGCATATTCCGTATTTACCAGGTCGGTATAGGGAACCCTCTGGGAAAGCTCGCCGGATTCCTCCAGGATATTCTGCAGCAGGGTGAAGGCGTCCTCATCAAAAACCAGATTGTCCTTCCAGGTATCCTGATCATAATATCTGGTGACGATGGTGGTGATGGTTTCCTTGTCGGTTTCTTCAAACTGCGGCTGGATGGCTGCGGCAATTTCTTCAGGAGTGTGGCTCTTTACATAATCCATGCCCTTCTGGAGGGCGTTGGTGAAGGACTGGATTACGTCGGGATGCGCCTCAATATAGCCCTTTTTCGCGGAAAAAGCGGTGTAAGGGACATATCCGGAATCCTCGCCCAGAGATGCTACCACGTAACCGTCGCCTTTGGCTTCCAGGGCGGTGGCATGTGGTTCAAATTCTACGGTAAAATCACCCTGTCCGCCGGAAAATGCGGCTGAGGTGGAACCGAAATCAATGCTCTGGTCAATTGTCAGGTCTGCCTGCGGATCGATGCCGTTCTTTTTCAGGATGTATTCGAAGACCATTTCCGGCATTCCTCCGGCCCTGCCGCCGAGAATGGTGGTGTTTTTCACCATATCCCAGGAGAAATTGTCAATCGGCTCCCTGGCTACCAGGAAGTTGCCCGCGCGCTGGGTCAGCTGTGCGAAGTTTACCACATAGTCCTCCGTGCCGCCCAGATAAGTATAAATGGAGGCTTCAGAGCCCATAAAGCCGATGTCGGCTTCGTCTGTAAGTACGGCGGTCATGGTTTTATCGGCTCCAAAGCCGGTAACCAGCGTGAGGTCGATGCCCTCCTGGGCAAAATAGCCTTCTTCGATGGCCACGTACATCGGCGCATAAAAAATGGAATGGGCTACCTCATTCAGCGTAACCTCCGTCATTGCTTTATCCGGCGTATCCTTGGCGGTTTCCTGCTTCTTACCACAGCCTGCAAAGGTAAAGACAGCCATGGCAAGAACCAAAGTAAATGCGAGAATTCTTTTTTTCATAAATCCCTCCATTGGTTTGATGGTATATTGTATGAAAAAAAGCGCGGAAGGTGCTTCTTTTTTGGCTGGTATGGCTGTACAGCCGCTGGAAAGCACCGGCTTGACAGCTAAGGAGGGTTTGGGGATAATAGTAGAAAAGAGCGGAAAAAGTCACTTGTGGATTGGGGCAAAAAGCTGCGAGGGGACTGGGCGGTTACGGAAAAAGGAAGCTGGGCGGGAAAATGGCAGGATTTGCAGATTGGCGGAAAAAAGCGGGCGGGATGTGTGAAAAAGCCATACAGGCTGCCGCAACGGTATATCTTCTGGTTGCGGCCTGTATGGTGCCGCTGTATATGCATGACGGATATTATGGGCTTGGGACGGCAAAATTCCAGCTTTACCGGAATGTGGGCTTCATGGCGCTGCCCTTGATGGTGATTTTTGCTGCGGTAAAAGCGGCGGGCGGCTGTAAAGGGGGACGCCGGAGGCTCTGGGGCAGGGAAAAAGGCGGGAATGGGACGCTGCCGGGCATTTGGATTAAGGACAAGGCCGGAACCTGGCTGCCGGAGCTTTTTCTTCTGGCTTATGGCGCTGCGGTGATACTTTCTTTTTGTCTTTCTTCCTATAAAAAAGAGGGATTGTTTGGGGCGGAGGGCTGGAATATGGGGCTTTTTTCCCAGATGAGCTTTGTGGCGCTTTATTTTTATTATGCGTATGTCTGGAAGGCGGAAAAAGAAGCGGTTGGGGTGATTCTGGGAGTTTCCGGCGGGATTTGCCTGTTGGCGGTGCTGAACCGGTTCGGCTTTTGGCCGGTGGATTTCCGGGGAAGGTCGGATACGACGCTTTCCACTATTGGGAATGTGAACTGGCTGTGCGGGTATCTGTCGGTGCTGCTGCCTGTGGGGACCGCGGTGTTCTGGGGAAGCCGCAGGGAAGGGCAGAACGGCGGAAAATGCAGGGAAGGGCGGAAAGGCAGAAAATGGCTGCAGGCGGGAGCGGGCGTTTTCACGGCGGCGGCTTTTCTGTGTACGACTGTGCAGGGGAGTGACAGCGGTTTTCTGATCATAGGGACGGCGCTGTGGGTACTGTTCCTGATTGCCTGTAGGGACGGAGCGGAAATGTCCGCATTCCAGGATGTGTTTCTGACGGCTTCGGGCGCTGTTTTCGTGGGGCTGCTGGGATTGCGGGTATTTCGGGGGACTGTGGAAGCGGACAGCTGGATAACGGGGATCGTTTTGTATGGCGCGGGGGCGGTTACGGCGGCAGCGTTTGCGGGGCGGCTCTGGTGGAAGAAATGCGGCGGGACGGAGCGCGCTGGGGAGCGCTCTGGAATGAAAAAAGGCGGGACGGAGCGCATCGGAGTAAAAAAAGGCAGGACGGGGAACGACAAGTCTGCAGATGCCGTACAGCAGGGGAGGCGGCTTTCCCTTATGCGGAAAATGGGCGTGCTGCTGCCGGCGGCGGCAGCGGCGATTTGTGCGGGACTTCTGGCGGCTGGTACGCTGGGAGGGGAAGGAATGAAGGAAAGCCTGCCGTCCATTTTTATTTTCAGTGAGGAGTGGGGGAACGGACGGGGCGGTATCTGGAAGGAGTGCCTGGAAATATGGCGGGAACAGGACATTGCCAGGAAGGTGTTCGGCGTGGGGCCGGACTGCCTGAAGGCCTTCCTTTATGCGGAGCAGGGGGGCAGGCCGCTTCTGACACAGATTTATGCGGATGCGGTCCTGACCAACTGCCATAACGAGTGGATGACCTTGCTGATGGACACCGGGCTGCTGGGACTCATTGCCTATGCGGGCTTCCTGGTCAGCGCTGCGGTACGTTTCCTGCATAAGGGCGGAACTGCAGGGGCGGCGGGAGCGCTGGCAATCATTACCTACACGGTTCATAATATGGTTAGTTTTCAGCAGATTACGAGCACACCCCTCCTTTTTCTTGCGATAGGACTGGCATGGAACAGTGGTTGTATAAAGCGGGAGAATAGAGTAAAATGAGGATAAAGAGTAAAAGACCTTCAATAGTGAGGATGGTGAACAGCTACAAAGATTTATGGAAAAAGAGGAGCGTCCGGCCGGTTGGCCCGGAGGCGTGCAACGGGAAAGGGTAAGGTGTTGCTATGGAAAAAGGAAAGAAATGGCTGATGTATTTTGCGGCAGCGGTGCTGCTCACAGTGGTGATTCCCATTACGGCCGGAGCCTCAGGCTCGGCTAGCGGCAATTCGGCCAGCGGGAATGCGCCGGCGCCCACAAAGCCCAATGTGGTGCAGATGAGTACCGGAATTAAGCTGAATTCCACGGTGCCTACCTATTTTTATGCGGATACGGTAAAAGGGGTCATCATCCTTTCGCCGGACGGTATGGTGAAAACGGCTGCCGGGCTGACGGATGCCCAGATAAAGAACGGTGCTGGCCTTTATTTTTCCGTAACGGAAGGAAAGACAGGGCCGCAGGCCAGACAGGCGGTGTTCCTCACTGCAGCCATGAACGGAAGAAACGTGATATCCATGCTGGATGTGCAGCTGACGAGCAATGCCGGCGGGAAGACTAACATCATAAGCCGGACGCTTGCTCCTGTGGTGCTGACCATCGGCGTGCCGGATCAGTTCCAGGCCTGGAATAATTTTCAGGTAATCAGCATTGCAAACGGCTCCATTGAGGTGCTGCCGGATCTGGATGTGGATCCGAGGACGGTGACGGTGGCCACAAGCAATTTTGGCGTGCTGGCGCTGGTTTATTAAGTACAGTTGGACGCCGTATATAGAGCGGTGTGCGGCGGGCAGGCTGCCGGGAGATGATTCCCGGCAGCTTTTTCCGGCTTTCCCAACCGGTTTGGCAGACTGGTTTTATAAAAAATTCCCCTTTTTTCTATCGACATCGAATGCATGTTCCGATATAATAGAGAGCATGGATTTACGGAAGAGGCGAGAATGGAGAAATAATATGAGCATTTATGATACTTTGAATGAAAGGCAGCAGGA